>Ga0210400_10001636_pt1 | contig 21909 bp, 20 predicted proteins | sample IncBWH26MmetaG_FD_155456 | JGI IMG/M metagenome (GOLD analysis project Ga0210400, IMG submission 155456) | Forest soil microbial communities from Barre Woods Harvard Forest LTER site, Petersham, Massachusetts, United States - Inc-BW-H-26-M | ecosystem: Environmental > Terrestrial > Soil >...
CCACAGGGCGGCGCACTAGAGGCACCTCCGTGGCTAAGCCATTCTTGACAGCTAAGCCTTTAACGCAGCTCTGAAAGCGCTGCTCCACCCCAAAACCGGAGGCTTTGAGGCGCGGCTGGACGTCGCACCCTTTCAAAACTACCTCGCCGGCACCCAGTAAATCTCTTCCTTGATCGCGGTCTTGTCGAGGAAGCCGCGGCGCTTCAGGATGGCCTTGCTGTGCGCGATCATCTCGGGATGTCCGCACAGATAGGCGTGAGTGTTGCCGGCATCGAGTCCCCACGAGTCGGCATATTTGCGCAGGATGTCGTCGGCCCGGCCGACCTCACCCGGCCAGTCGCTGAAGTCCCACGGGCGGCTTACGGTGGGAACGTACTGCAGAAATGGCAGTTCTTCGGCGAAGCGGGTCAGTTCCTCTTTGTATCCGAACTCCCAGGGGCGGCTGGCGCCGTTCAGCAAATACAGCTTGTGTGTCCCGTCGAAGCGGCCTTCCTTCCATTCTTTCGAGAGCGTGCGGATGAAGCTCACGAACGGAGCCACGCCGGTCACCGTGGATACGAGTAAATGATTGGTGCGCCCGTTTGCCGTCTCGAGCGTAAACCGTCCCTTGGGGGCCTTGCGCATGAGCAGTTCGTCGCCCGGTTGCAGCTTGTGCAGCCGTGGGGTCAGGGCTCCATCGGGTACCAGTTCGAAGAAAAACTCCACCTCGTCTTCTGATGGCGCGGAGGCAATCGAATAAGGACGCTCGATGCGCTTGCCGCCCTCCTCCACCCCAAGGGTGGCGTACTGCCCGGGCAGAAAGTTGAAATGCGGGGTCGACTGGATGCGGAACATCCACAGATCGGGCGCGAAGTCTACGCGTTTGGCGATCCGCGCGTGGTAAAACTTGTCGTCCGAGGTCGGCATCTGCATAACCTCACAGGCCCCACAGCCATTTAGATGACACAGGAAAAGCAGAAGAATCGGACCTGTAAAGTGGACAGATGATACACGCAAGCTGGGATTGTGACAACCGAACGGTCGTTCGGGTTATGCCTTAAACCTTCACCACTGAGTCACAGAGACACAGAGAAGGCAGGAAAGTTAAAGAGACACAGGAACGGTCAGAGATTTTCTCTCTGTGTCTCTGTGTCTCTGGCGAAGAAGTTTCTTGCGCGCTCTCCGTTACTGGCCCACCACCAGAACCACAAAGCTGTCGGGCAAAATCGTGCGCCGGGGATGCGGGTTATCCGCCGTGGCGGCCGGAGGCGGACCAAACTTTGCCGTCACCACGAACACATTGTGCGTCTTCGAGTCGACCGCCAGCGTGCGTGCACCCTGCTGCGTGGGAACACTCTCCGCCACGCTGAACTTGTCTGGCGACTCCTCCCGCACTACCGTCAGCACGCCTTCGCCACAGGAAGCAAAAGCCAGCCCGGTCTCGTCGTCGAATGCGGTTGCGTCCACGCCGTCACCGATTGCGGGCGTGGCCAGTACTTTGCCGGTATCCGCATCCACCACGGCCATCATCTTGTTGTCGCAGCCCACGAACAGGCGGCGATTCTTGCGGTCCATGGAGAGCCCGCTGGGCTCCTTGCACGGCGCCAGGGGCCAAGTCGACTTGACCACCAACTTGTTCGGGTCAATTGCCGTCAACTCGCTCTTGTCTTCGATGTTGACGAACACCCCGCCCTTGCCGTCGCTGGCGGCGAATTCCGGCTTGCCGTCCAGTTTGATCGTGCCCAGCACCGTGCCGTTGGTGGCATCGATGGCCGTCGAGTCCTGGCTGCGGCCATTGAAAGTGAACACCCGCTTAGTCGCCGGGTCGTAAAGAATCGCGTCCGGATTATCTCCAACCTTTACTTTGCTGCTGGTGGCCAGCGTCTTCAGATCAAAAATGCTGACCGTGCCTTCACGGCCATTACTTACGAAGCCGCGTCCCAGCTCCGGCGCCAGCGCGATGCCATGAACTCCCGGAGTGTCGGCGATGTCGCCGACGGTCTTGCCGGAATCGAGATCGAGCACGATGACGTGGGTAGCTCGCGAAATATAAAGACGACGCGCGGCCGCATCGGCGGTCAAATAATCCCACCCACCATCACCGCCGACTTTGTAAGTGTTCACGACCTTATATCCCGGACCTGCCGCAGCCAAAGCCGCAGCGGCGACCAGCAGTGTGAGCGATGCACGCAACCAACGGCGCATGAAATTCCCCTTCGTAGACATAATTTTCTCCGTAAACTTTCCGGACCCGCAGGGCGCTGTTTTTCAGCTGCCTTATGAAAATCCCGGCAGTCCGCTTCTTGCATCTAACCTCAGTTGGGCGGGTCCAGAAGTAACTTTACCCTATTCCGGGCGGTCCCTAAACTCTTGAGTATGGATGTTTTTCAACCAAACGTGGCGGAGCGAGACGAGCCGGAACGACCGCTGCCGCCCACCAACCTTCGCTCGCTTCACGTCGCCGCCATAATTGTGGGAGTCATGCTCGCGCTCCTGGTCTCCAGTGGCGGAGGTCTCGGGGCTGTCTGGGGAAAAACCAGCGGCGTGTTTTCGCCACAAATAAAATCTCATACTTCCGCAGTATTCGCCGATCGCGATCTGGATCGCCAGAGGCCGCAGAAACAAGCCGAAATCCTGCTGGAGCGTGCCGTGAGCCGCTCCGATGGAGACACGAACCAGGTCGAAGCCCAGATCGAAGCGCGCGTCGAAAGCTGGCGCGGCAAGCTCAAATGGGATGCGCAACTCGGCGACCTTACGACGGTTGCGCTCAATTCCACCGACGAGAGTGTGCGCGCCTCCGCCATCGAGGTGCAACTTGCGGCCTACGGACTCACCAAGAGCGAATCGAGTGTCGACGCGCTGGTGCGGCAGGCGGACTCTTCCGATCACGCGCAAAAGATCTGGGCCCTGTGGACTCTGGGCCTGCTGGGCAACCGCGGGATTGAGACCGATCGCGTGGTCCAGGTCTTAGCCGCGCACTTGAAAGACTTCGGCAGGAATAGGGATGAAGACACGCGCCGTTGGGCCGCCGAGGGCCTGGCTTTGGTGGGAACAACCCCAACCATCGCGCCCCTGCTCGATGCCATGCACAATGATCCGTCCGCGATGGTTCGCGAACGTGCCGCCTGCGGCATCGCGGAGTCCGGCATGTTGAGCCACGAACAGAGACTCACTGCCGTGCCGCAACTGATCAACTACTCCGCCGACCCCACCCTCGATGCTCAGACCCACGCCTGGGCATTTCGGGCCCTGGCAGACATCACCAAGCAACGCCTGCCGAACGACTCGGCAGCCTGGCGGACCTGGTATCAAACTTCAGAGGCCAGTGGCCAGTGATCACTGGCCAGTGTGCTCGCGCAAGGCGTGCCCTGATACGAATCTCTCCCAAATCAGCTTCTGATTTCACTGGACACTGGCCTCTGATCACTGGCCACTGACCACTGGCCACTGCATTTTCACTCTGCCATCTTCGCGACGTGCACGTCGAAGCCGGTCTTCGGCAGCAGCGATGTCAGTGCGAATGCCTTGAATCCATCGCCGTTGACCTCCGTGTGACGGTAGACTCCCGGCTCGCTCTCGATCGTTTCCCTGCGCCCGTCCATGTCTGCCAGAAACGCCTGCGCCTGAGCCGTGCTTGCCTCGCCGCCTTTCGCGCGGGTCACCACCGCTTCTGACGCGTAGGAGCGCACCAGCTTCGGCCAGTATTTTTCCAGCAGCTCCGTGCTGGCAAAGACATCGGCCCAGATGATGCGTCCGTTCACCGCGACCACCACGCCGACCGCCTTGCGATCGCGCAGTTGCTTGATCAGGCTTTCGTAGTTCCGTTCGATGGGTGCGGCGATCTCGTCCACCTTCTGCTTCACGTCCTTGTTCTCCATCACGCGGGCGTAAGAACTGGTGGAGCGGATCTCCTCCGTGCTCGCCGACGGAGCCGCCGCCGCCACCTCGACCGCCATCGACTGCTGCTGCTTCCGCACCTCCGCCCAAACCTGAGCTTGATCTTTGTCGCCCATAGCTTTGGCGCGCACCGAAGGTTGGGCCATCATCGTGCCGAGCACCGGTCCGCCGACCGCCGCCCCTCCGTATGTCGCGCCCGAAGTCCCGAAGTGCGCGCTGGTCGCGACCCAGCGGCCGGGCTCCACGCAGAACACGCTAAGATCCACGGGATCGCTTTCCGGCGGGACGATGCGATCCTTTCCGATCACGCGGTCCTGCTTGCCTCCAGTAACAATCTCGCCCGCTAGAAGCAAGAGCGGACGCTTCGAGTTGTTGATCAGCACCAGCCGGTTCACTTCTGCGCTTTGGACTTGCATCCCTGGCGTGGGCCGCCGCCGCATCAGCCCACGGACATTTCCATACTCCGTGACAACCACCTCGCCCGATCGCAGCCCTTCATCCAGAGTCATAAACTCGCCAGTAGCGAAAGACCTGGGAGCGACTACGGGAAACACCGTCAAACTTCCGTGCCGAATCGGCTCCAGCACCTTGTACCCGGAGACGGAAGGCTCCTCCCCGGCATAAACCGGGCGCAGGTCAAGGCTGACCATTCCGCCCGCCATCACTAATAACGTCAGTGCTACAAACATTCTTGGACGCATAGCTCTCCTCCCCCTCGCGGCGGTGCGCTCCGGTCCCAGGAGGCTGTAGGCCAGCTCCACGGGGCGCACCGCCCATCTCGACTCCCCGGAAGAACGAAAAAGAAGTGAGGCCTTGCGGCCAAAATTAACCTTTGCGGCGTCTAATAATTGGTAGCATCGAGGACGGGGCTCGTCGTACTCTCTTCTCTTCTACATGCGCGCCACGAAACCGATCTCCGCTTCGGTGCAATCGGCAGTCGCCGATCTGTTGGCGGAGCTGCACGCCAAGAGCGGCTGCGAGAAGATCGGACTGGCCCGCGAATCTTTGGCCGCGATTCTCTGTGAGGTGGCCACGAAGTATCTGCCCGCCGGGAACACCGAAGCGGGTGCTCGCACTTTTCTGTTGACGCTGCGTATTGAAGAGCTGGCACTGGCCCGTGCGTGTGCCGCGGGCAGCAATTCCGCCTGGGAACTTTTCCTCACACGCTACCGCGAAAAGCTTTATCAGTCGGCCCTGCGCATCGCGCGTGAGGACTCAGCCGCGCGCGACCTGGCCGACAGTCTCTATGCCGAACTCTACGGCACAACTACGCGCGACGGCGAACGGACTTGCAAGCTGGCCTCGTTCACCGGACGGGGATCGCTCGAAGGCTGGCTGCGCACCGTGCTGGCGCAGGAATTTGTGAATCGCTACCGCCGCACCAAACGCCTGGTAAGCCTGGACGAAGAGAGCGAAGACGGCGCGCAGTTCGCGGCTCCCGACCCGGAGCCGCTGCCGACTGCCGACTCGCGCCTGGAATCGGCCACCGACGCGGCCCTGGCCGCGCTCTGCAGCGAAGACCGGATGGTGCTGGCGGCGTATTATCTCGACGGGCGCACGCTGGCCGAAATCGCCCGCATGCTGGGCGTGCACGAGTCCACCATCAGCCGCAAGATGGACAAGCTGGCCAAGTCGTTGCGCAAGAAAATCCTGGCCGGCATGATGCAGCAGGGCATGGCTCGCCGCCAGGCCGAAGAGGCCTTGGAAGTGGACGTGCGCGACCTCAAGGTGGATCTTCGCCGAAGCCTGGCGCAAGAATCTCCGGCAGCAACGTTCTTAGAGAAGAAGGACGAATTACCTTTTCAGGAAGGTGGCGTCAAGAGGCAAAAGCTCGAAACTGGAAACACGAGTTAGAAACTAATGCGGAACCTTCCCAAGATCGTGCAAGCGCGATTGCAGCGGCCAACACCTGCGACGGCGGAAGCGCATCCTGATGCCGATCTGCTCACTGCCTTCGGCGAGCGTTCTCTGGCTGGCCGCGAGCGGGACCAGGTGCTGGAGCACCTTGCCCGCTGTGGCAATTGCCGCGCTGTTGTAGCGCTCGCTTTGCCCGCTCAAGTCGAGTTGCCGGTGCCCGCGGTGAGGGGCGCGAACTGGTTTCGCTGGCCGGTTTTGCGCTGGGCCGCGGTGACCGCAGGGGTGGTGCTGATGGCTTGGATAGGAACGGTGCAATACCATCGTCAGCGCCCCAAACAGTTTGCTTCGAGCGCCTACGATGCTAAGCAAGCGATCACCACTCCCGCGCAGAGTACTCAGGCTGCTTCCCAGGTGGTTGTTCCCCAAGCTGGAATGCGAAAGGAAGCATTGGCCGCGCCCCGCGCCCAGACCGCATTGGCTGAGAAGAAGGCTGCTCCGCCTGCGGGAGAAGTCTTCCACGGGCGCGCGTATTCGGCAGGCGCGGGCGGAGGGGCCTCTGTTGGCGGTGCAATCGGTCGACCTGTCAACGGACTGAACGTGGAACCGCGCCGCGACTTGGCTTTTGCGCCAGCCCCCCAGAGCCCCGCGCCGGCGGCGACTGCAAAGCAGAATCCAACTTCCGGCCCGGCCCAGCAGACTGTTGAAGTGTCGGGAGCTTCGCAAATGGTCGAAGTGCAATCGGAAGGTGTGCAAGTCACGACCCAAAGCGCCGCGCAAAACCAGATTCAGGACCAGGCGAATCCGAACGAAGCAGGCGAGCAGTCGTCGGCCGACCGTGTCGGCAAAGCGAAGCCTGCACTGGTGCAGGCGTCCCCTGGCCTGGTACGGGCCCCTTTGCAGGGCGCCAATTCAAGTTTTATGAAAAGCCTGGTGCCTCGCTGGACGATCAGTGCCGGTGGCGCGCTGCAGCGTTCCCTCGACGGGGGCAACACCTGGCTGGAGGTGAACGTCGCCGTGGATGATTCAATGAGAGTCAGTCACCTGCGCCGGGCCCAGACCGAACTCGCGACGACCGAAGCGGGAGCCCAGACGCGGACCGTGCCAAAGACCAGTGCGGAGGGGAAGGCCGGATCCAACTCGGCGAGGTCAGCGGATGCGTCAGCGGCCTCCGCCACCATGATCTTCCGCGCCCTTTCCGTGTCATCCAATGCCGCCGAGGTCTGGGCCGGAGGTTCACGTGGCGCCCTGTATCACACCGTGGATGGCGGCAATCGCTGGTCCCGTGTGGTTCCGTCCGCTGCCGGTATCGTTCTTGCCGGCGACATTATCAGCATTCAGTTTTCTGACCCGCGGAATGGCTCCGTGACCACCTCGAACGCCGAAGTCTGGACCACCGGTGACGACGGCCAAACCTGGCACAGGCAGCAGTAACTTTCGACACGCTCCAGGAAGCTCCCCGATTTTTGTATGGCGCAATGCGCCCACCGCCACGCTGGGCGGATCGTTCGGTTCGTATCGGGTGGTTCGTATCAGGGTACACTTTAGCCGTACCGTAAGAGAACAAAGGAATCCGGGCTTCAGCCCCTGAGGTGTGCAATCGTGCTGATTCCGCACTCGCTCATAGGCGGAAAAAGTCGATTACCAAAGTGACGTTTACACTAAATGAGGAGTTCATTAATATCCATTTCGTGGTTTGGCAGTTCTGGGGGAGGGCTGCCGAGGCGTCTTGGACTGAAAAGTCTAAGGCGCTTTTTTATTGCCCGGTTTTGCCATCCAGAACTTCGCTGATTCTCGTGGCGAGGCCTGAAGGTGTAAAGGGCTTCTGCAGGAAAACCACGTCCTTACCCTGCACTCCCGGGCGGGCGATCGCTTTGTCGGTGTAGCCCGACATGTAGATCACCTTCATGTTTTTGCGTTGCTGACCCAGCCGCCGCGCCAGTTCCCATCCATCCATTCCCGGCATCACCACGTCGGTCAGCAGCAGGTCGATTTTCCCCTGATGTTGCGAACACAGCCGTTCCGCTTGGGCGGCGTCGGTGGCGACCAGCACCTTGTATCCGCTTGCTGCCAGAGTCGTTTCTGCCGCCTGACGCAGTTCCCGATCGTCCTCAACCAGGAGAATTGTCTGCGATGGTTTGCCGCCTGGATTCTCGGCTGAGATCGCAGGCTGGAGTTGCTCCCGTTCTTCCTCCGCCGGGGCATCTACTCGCGGCAGGTAGGTCTTGAACGTTGTTCCCCGGCCCGGCTCGCTGTAGACCCAGATGTAACCCCCGCTCTGCTTCACGATGCCGTAGACCATGGAAAGTCCCAGCCCGGTCCCTTTGCCGGGATCTTTCGTTGTGAAGAACGGCTCGAAGATTTTCGCCTGAGTGTCAGCGTCCATTCCAGTCCCGGTATCGCTGACCGCGACCATTACGTAACGGCCAGGTTCGACGGAGAAATGCTTCTGGCTGTAGCTCTCGTCCAGCAATACGTTGGCGGTTTCCAGGGTTAGCTTGCCGCCTTTGGGCATGGCATCCCGCGCATTGATGGCGAGGTTGAGGATCACCTGCTCGATCTGGCCGCGGTCCGCTTTGACGGACCCCAAATCGCGTGCGGTGAGTGCGGCGATCTCGATATCCTCGCTGATCATGCGCCTCAACATCGTCTGCAGATCGCCGACCACCCGGTTCAGGTTCAGCACTTGCGGTTGCAGGAACTGCTTTCGGCTGAAGGCCAGTAGCTGGTGCGTAAGCGATGCAGCCCGCTCGGCCGCTTCCTGGATTCCTGCCACTTCCCGTACCAGTTCCGGATCACTGCCGGCTCGTTTTTGCAACCGGCTGCAGTAGGCAAAAATCACCGTCAGCAGGTTATTGAAGTCGTGCGCAATGCCGCCCGCCAGTCGGCCGATGGCCTCTATTTTCTGCGCCTGCAATAACTGTTCCTGCAGTTGATTGCGTTCCTGACCGAGCTTGATCAGTTGTCGCCCAACTACATAGGCCGCCGCTACTCCCAACCCGGTCGTGAAACAAATAGTGATAAGGTGCGAGACCCAGATCGTGATGTGGGGGGAAAGGAGTTGCTTGGCGGCTTCAAAGCACAGCATCAGTCCGGCGGTTGCCGCCGCCACCCGGACCAACATGCCTTTCAACTTTATGTTTCGAGCACGCTCCTGCAAAACTCTGGACGTGTTCATCCTCCCGGCCGCCTCCAATAGAACATCGTCAAGTCGGCCCGACGAGGCAATGGACCCGGCCAGCGCGTCCTCGGGCGAAATTGACCTGACCCAAGTCTCCGTTCCGCAATTTAGCGGAAGTGTGCTCCCAGTCGTTCACCTTGTCAACGTGGAATCGGTTGTTGACATGAAAGAGAGCAAGCTCATCTTGACCCGGGCCCGGGCTCTTACTTCGAGCACGCTGAACAGTATCCGCCAATCTCCAATCGCGACACCACAATCCGGAACCGGCAGTCTCTCTCCACCTGCCCCTTCAGCTTCTCGAAAATGTCGCTGACGAATTCCATGATCTTGCCGCAACGCAGGCAGGCCATGTGGATGTGGTCCCGGTTCAGCTTGCGTTCGTAGTAATGTCCCTCGCCGTGGATGTGCATCAGGTCGAGCTCGTCAATCAGCCCGTGCCGCTTCAGCAGCTGCAACGTCCGGTAAACCGTGCTGCGGTCCACGCTGGCATCCAGCCGCTGCGCCTTGCGCAGCAGTTGAGTCGCGTCCAGGTGCTTGTTGGCCGTCTCCATCACTCGTAGAATCGCCCGCCGCTGCTGGGTCATGCGGATTCCGCGGTCGGCAAAATGGGCCTGCAGCCGGCCCGGCATTTCAGTCTGGGGTAGTGGCATGGAACGGTCCCTCTCTGTCGCAACTGGTCGCAACCGCGCTGCGACGGAATTTTGCGCCGGCTCTTGACGGTCGCAAGCAACATCCGCCAGGATGAATGTACCTTACATGCGACTGAGTTGCAACTAGAGTCATTGTAAGCCGCACCATGATCAATTCGCCATTCCCGAAGATCGGATTTCTTCTCTCTATTCTTGTCCTGGCCGCATTCGCTCTTCCCGCCCGGGCCCAGGAGAGTCCCTACATCGTCGCCTACGACCACTATCTCGAGGAACCCGGCAGCCTCGAAGTCGAGTACTTCTCCGCCTTTGCCACGCAGCGCAACGGCAACGACTTTCATGCTTTCTGGATCGAGTTCGAGTACGGCGCCACCGCCTGGTGGACCACCGAGCTCTACCTCGACGGACAGACCACCTTCAACGACAGCACCATCTTCACCGGCTTTCGCTGGGAGAACCGCCTCCGCCTGCTCCAGCAGGAGCATTTCATCAATCCCGTCTTCTACTTCGAATACGAGCGAATCAACGGCGCCGACAAGATCATGAAGGAAGTCGAAGGCCACGACGTCGAGTCCGACCACGCCGTCCCGAACGCCCTCGCCCGCAGGGAGCACAATCATGAACTGGAATTCAAGTTGCTCCTATCTAAGACTTTCAAAGGTTGGAACATCGCCGAAAACACTCTGGCCGCCAAGAACGTCACGGGCGGCCATCCCTGGGAGTTCGGCTACGCCCTCGGTGCTAGCCGCCCGTTAGCGTTGAAAGCCTCCGCCAACCGGTGCAGTTTCTGCCGCGAGAATTTCATCGCCGGCGTCGAGATGTACGGCGCCCTCGGCGACCGCCACAGCTTCGGCTTGCACGATACCTCGCAATACCTCGCACCCGTGGTCGCCTGGAACTTACCTTCGGGCTGGACCCTGCGCCTGTCGCCAGGTTTCGGCTTGAACGACAACAGCCACTGTTTTCTGCTGCGCTGGGGCGTCTCGCGCGAGTTCTCCGGCTTCGGCGAACTCTCGGCCGTCTTCTCGGAGACCGCAAGCAATGACAATGATATGGAGACTGATCAAGACGATGGCAACCGTCCCGAGGACTGCGGCGGCGCTGATCTTAGCCTTCGCTCTTCCTGTTCGCCTCGTCTTGGCCCAGAAGGAAACCTCACCCGCGAAGCAGGACAACTCCGTTTACGCAGAGCTGGCGAAAGCTCCGAAGAAAGCGGCCGCGCGTCGCAATCCACTGGAGCGCGATTCCGATGCCGTGGCCGTGGGCCGGAAGCTTTTTGAGCAGCACTGTGCCGAGTGCCACGGCGAAGATGCGGAAGGTGGCCGCAAGGCCCCGAGTTTGCGCGCCGAGGAAGTGCGGCAGGCCCCGCCCGGCACGCTCTTCTGGATCCTCACCAACGGAGTGGTCCGCCGTGGCATGCCCGTGTGGTCCAAGCTGCCGGAACCGCAGCGCTGGCAGCTGGTGAGCTATCTCAAGTCGCTCCCTCCCGCCGAAAGGTCTCCCCAGTGACCAAGGGTCGTTTTTGCGACCTTCGCCGCTCCCCGGGCATCCAATCGAAGTGCGATAATGAGTGTGCCCCTAACAGGGCAAGCATTGATACGATACAGATCGCTGGGCCCGGCTACGACTGCTCGTTGTTTCCGAAACATGGGAGCGTCCGCCGAACAACGCGACGTTACAACGAGGAGAAAGATATATGGCAGGCAATGGAATCGTCGAGGTCACTGATGCAAACTTCGACCAGGATGTTTTGAAATCGGACAAGCCCGTGCTGGTGGACTTCTGGGCGACCTGGTGCGGCCCCTGCCGTGCCATCGCTCCGATCGTCGAGGAACTTGCCAAGGACTATCAGGGCAAGATCAAAATCGGCAAGATGGACGTCGATGCCAACAGCTCCACTCCCATGCGCTACAAAGTCACCGGCATCCCCACCCTCCTGGTCTTCAAAGGGGGCCAGGTGGTCGAGCAGATTGTCGGCTACAGGCCCAAGGAAGCCATCGCGCAGGCACTCGACCGGCACATTGTGTAAGGCAGTCAGCAATTAGCATTTAGCAGATACGACGCGCCCGGGAGTGATCCCGGGCGTTTGTGTTGACTGGAAACCATCCGCTGCTATTTAACTCCCGCAAGATGCTCCCACCTAACCGTTCTGTGTACAATTCCAAGCTATGTTGAGTCGTGATTCAGTCCGGTGCTGGGTCTTGATCGCAACTGCGGCCCTCGCTTCTGCGCTATGGTCGGCGGCCGCCTCTGCCGAAAGTGATCTCGCAGATCATATCAACGATGAATACAAGGGTAAGGCATTCATTCTTCGCGGATTCTATTCCGGCGACCACCTGAAGTACGACTCCAACGGCCACATCCTCAATCCAACCGTCCCGGATGACTGGACGGTCGCCGGTATTGTGCAGGTGAAGAGGTTGAAGGTTTCCGGCGATCATTTGCGGATCGACGCGAGGCGCGTTCATCTCGGCTGGCTTGGGGGTGTTTTCCAGGAATTGCACGATCAAGTTGGAAAGCTCGACAAGGACGAAAAGGCAGACAGATCCCTTCGCATGGATGTTGATCTCGGCGCGGCTACCACTGATGCGGCCGAAGCCGCTCTTTCCCAGATATTTCTTACTTCGCGCGACAAGTTTGCCGATCTCGTGCCCGATTATTGGAAGCCATGCGTTCGGGCAGCGTTAGTCGGCGAAGGGGCTAAACAATACTCTGGCTGTCATTTCTCTGCGGTGTTCGCGAACATTCCAGCAGTTGTCGCTAACATAGAGGCAGTGGGGCAAACGGGAGCAGATACAGCGCAGTCCTCGCAGGGCGTGTCCCGTATCAATCACGGAGAAACGATGGGAACAGACCCAGCGTACTCCTCGCCCGGCAATATGGTGGGCGTCGGTCACGGCGTTTCGGCGCCGAGAGTTATTTCCCGAACCGATCCTGAATTTTCCGAGCCAGCGCGCAGGGCAAAGTATCAGGGCACGTCGGTATTCATGCTGATCGTGGACAAAACCGGTGAGCCTCGGGATATTCGAGTCGTGCAACCCTTGGGCGCAGGGCTCGACCGAAAAGCCGTGGAGACGATATCAAAATGGCGATTCGATCCGGCTCAGAAGGATGGTCAGCCCGTCGATGTGGAAATCGCCGTTGAAGTCGATTTCCATTTGTACTGATCAAAGGCCGGCGTCAATCCTCTTCACATCTTTTGCGGCAGTGTGTATTCGAACTCGTAGGAATGTTTCCCCTGATCAACCTTGATGGTCAACGTTCCGGTGATTCCTTCCAGCTGGCCAGTGCCGGAGTCTGGCACCACCGTGACGCTCAGCGTCGGCGTGCCTCGCGTCATGGTGCCGCTGTGCTGCAGGACGAAGCTGCCCGCGCGCCCCTTCAGCGTTCCTGTGACTCGCTCCATCGCGACGTATCCCCCTGAACCCTTCACGATGGTTGCGGACGAGGCGAGCATAAATCCTTTGCTGGTTCATTCCAGATCGCCGTGAAACTGCTTGTCGATCGACATCCTGCCAAAGCCCGTATCGGCCCCGTCGTCTGCCTGTGGCGTCAGCTTCACTTCAAACGTACCACTCGCATGACTCGTCACAACGTTCTCCTTCGCGGGCGCAGCGTGCTCCGCCGGTTGATTCTGCTCTTGCCCTAAAGCGGCGAGATCCAGACACAGAAAGATCCCCGCAATAAATGGAACTCGGGACTGAGGCAGGCATTGCACAGCTTGATCGAGACTCCCAGGTTTCTATCGCGACCTTCGTGGCAGTTCTTCGCGCTTTTCGCGGTTAAAGGCTTTTGGTTTTAAGCTAGAAGCTAGCAGCTAGAAGCGCCCTCAATACTTCCGCAGCACGCCAATCACTCGCCCCTGGACTTCCACCGCCGCCGCGGGCACAATGATCGGCTGCATCGCCGCGTTCGAGGGTTGCAGGCGGATGTTGTCGCCTTCGCGGTAGAAGCGCTTCAGCGTGGCGTCGTCCTTATTCACCAACGCGACCACGATGTCGCCGTTGTGCGCCGTCTTCAACCTCTCGACCATCACATAGTCGCCGTCGAGGATGGCCTCATCCTGCATGGAATCTCCGCGCACTTCGAGCACAAACACTTCTTTCGAGCGCACGAAGTCGGCGAGCGAGATGGTCTCCGGGTTCTCGACGGCTTCGATGGGCTGGCCGGCGGCGATGCGCCCCAGCAGCGGCAGCACCAGCCCCGTGTTCACGCTCATGGCCTGCTTGAGGCGTCCCTTGGGCGGCAGCAGATCGATGGAGCGGCTGCGGTTGTAGTCGCGGGTAAGCAGTCCCTTCTTTTCAAGGTTGGTAATATGCTTGTGCACCGTGGCCAGCGAGCTCAGGTCGAGCCCGTGGCCAATCTCTTCAAACGACGGAGAGTAGCCATGCTCCGCCACGAAGCGGGAGATGAAGTCATACACTTCGCGCTGCCTGCGTGTGATCGCCATGGGGACATTGTTGGCGAATGGAAGGCGAATGTCAAGGGGAATCAGATGTCGGTTACCGGGCTTCGAGCCTGTGGGCTTCGCCGGCGGACGGCCGAGTCGCCAGTCGGCACACGGTTTTCGTCCCCGGGCGAGCTTGGACTTCTACCGGAGAGCTTTTTGAGGTAGGCTTATGCCGCTTCTTTAAGGAGGCTTCTATGGCACAGAACACTCCGGTTGAGATGGTGCGGCACGCTTCGACGACTTCCATTTTGTGGGGGGGGTTGCTGATTGTGTTTGGCATGGTGGCGATCGGTGCGCCATTTCTTGCCGCCGTGGCGGTTAGCGTGGCGGTCGCATGGCTGATTGTTTTGGCAGGCGTCGTCCACCTGATGCTTGCCTTTCGCGTACATGGCGCAGGGAGCATGATCTGGAAGCTCTTAGTGGGGATCGCATATCTCTGCTTCGGCGCTTACCTGATCTTGCATCCCGTGATCGGTGTGGCGTCGCTTACCCTGCTGCTGGCGTCGCTGTTTCTGCTTGAAGGCATCCTGAACATCGTGCTGTATGTGAAGATGCGTCCGATCCACGGATCGAGCTGGATGCTGGTGGATGGGATCATTACGCTGCTGCTGGGGCTGATGATCTACATGCAATGGCCGTCGAGTTCGGCCTGGGCGATCGGCACGCTGGTGGGCGTGAGCCTGATCTTCAGCGGAGTGGCGCGGGTGATGATGTCGTTTGCCGTGCGTAAGGCCACGGATACGGTGTCGTCGTTAGCGGCCTAGCGGGCAGTTCTCAGTTCTCGGTTCTCAGTTTCTGGTCGAAGGGCCGTTCTCCGGGAACTGTGAACTTGATTTATGTCTGGCGGAAGGCTGGAGGAAGAGGAAATGGGAGGACTGATTCCGTTAAGCGACGCGTCACGGCGACCCGTGCGGGTTCCCGTCGTTACCATCCTTATCATTCTGGTGAATGCGTTCGTGTTTGTGCTGGAGCTGATGGGTGGCGAGGCATTTGTGACCCAGTGGTCCGCGATTCCCGCCGAAATTACTTCCGGGCATCACGGGATCACGATTCTTACGGCGATGTTCATGCACGCCAGCTGGTCGCACATCATCGGCAACATGATCTTCTTATGGGCCTTTGGTCCTGAGATCGAAGACGCGATGGGGCGATGGCGCTATCTCATTTTCTACCTGGTGGGAGGAATGGTGGCTATGCTGGCCCAGGTCGCAGCCAGCCCGCACTCGACCGTGCCCAACCTGGGCGCGAGCGGCGCCATTGCGGCGGTGATGGGCGGGTTTCTGGTTACGTACCCTCGCGACCGGATTCGCTCGATTTTGGTGATCTTTATATTTGTGAAGATCACGTTCATTCCGGCCGCGCTGCTGATTGGCTTCTGGTTCCTCACCCAGCTTTTCAACGCGGGTCAGGTGGCGCACGCCCAGACCGGCGGAGTGGCTTACCTGGCGCACGTCGGCGGCTTTATCTTTGGGGCGGTCACGGCGCGGCTGTTTGAGAGCGCGGCGGCGCGGTCTGCCGCTTCCACTCGTTAGAGACCGAGGTGCGAGGAACAGTCAAGGGCAATCACAAAGTCAGAGTCAAAAGCAGCGGACAGAGCCTGCCGTAAGCGAAGTCGAAGGGAGTGTCCGCTCTACGCGGGCTGACCGGGCTTTGCCCGGCGGACAACCCCCTTGGGCTCGGCTCAGGGCAAGGGGGCTGTCCCGACATTGTCGTGACAAAGCCATCCGAAACTTCCTTTAGACTCGTAACTCTAATATTGGGAACGGCGGTAGGTGCGTTCGGAGGGATTATGTCCAGAGTTTCGGTTCGGGTTTACACGAGAATGTTTGCCATGATTTTGACGGTGGTAGCGGGGACGGTTGCTTGCCAGGCCGGGAATGCGGGGCCAGTGCCGGCGCCGGCGGTGGATGAGACGAAGGCCGCGGCTTCGGCGAAGCAGACGGCGGTGGTTGCCGGCGGATGCTTCTGGGGAATCCAGGCGGTGTTTCAGCATGTGAAGGGCGTGCTCACGGCGACCTCGGGATATTCGGGAGGATCGATGAAGAATCCCGACTATGAGGCGGTGAGCAGCGGGCGGACCGGGCATGCGGAGTCGGTGCAGATTGTTTACGATCCGTCGCAGGTTACTTATGGCGAGTTGTTACGGGTGTTTTTCTCGGTGGCGCTCGATCCGACGGAAGTGAACCGGCAGGGGCCGGATGAAGGCACGCAGTACCGGTCGGTGATTTTCTATGGGAATGACGAGCAGAAGAAGATTGCCGAGGCTTACATTGCGCAGCTCGATCAGAGCAAAGTGTTCCGGCGGAAGATTGCGACGCAGGTGACGCCGCTGCAGGCGTTTTATCCAGCGGAGGCTTATCACCAGAATTATGCGACGCTGCATCCGAACCAGCCCTACATTTTTTATAACGATGCACCCAAGGTGGCGAATCTGCGGAAGGAATTTCCGGAAATGTATAGCGGGAAGTAGAAGCGGGCTAAACGCGCGAGTTGGAGGAATAGATGTTTGAATCGGAACGTGAGCGTGAGAGCGGAAGCAACGTGGGTCAGCCGGATCTGCGGCGGCGTGTGTTTCTGGCCAGCATGGGCGCGGCGCTGGGCGGAGCGCTGTTGTGGCGGTGGCGCAAGCCCTATGCGGTTGTGGCAGAGGCAAAGTCGGAGCCGGGGGAAGTGACGATTGTGCAATTCTCCGATGACGGCAAGCGGCTGGCGAAGGTGAAGATTGCGAAGGTGGTGAAGACGGAGGAGGAATGGCGGAGGCAGCTTCCCCCAGGAGTTTTCGAGATTACGCGGCACGCCGATACGGAGTTTGCCTACAGCGGCGCGCTTTTGAAAGTGCACGACAAGGGACTCTTCCGCTGCATCTGCTGTGACAATGCGCTGTTCAGTTCCTCGACGAAGTTTGAGTCAGGAACGGGCTGGCCGAGCTTTTGGGCGCCCATCGCACAGGAAAACGTGCGGGAGATCCGCGATGTCTCGCTGGGCATGGAGCGGATTGCGGTTTCCTGCAAGGAATGCGATGCGCACCTGGGCCACGTATTCAACGACGGTCCGCCGCCGACGGGACTGCGATATTGCATGAATTCGGCGTCGCTGCGGTTCGCGAAAGCGGCGTAGGACGCCGGTTGTGGCTGTGCGCCCGAAAAAAAATGGAGGACGGGCGATGTGCCCGTCTCTCCATCTTCTGTGGTTCGACTTGCTTGAGTTAGTGTGGGCTTAGTGCGTGTCGCCGTCGTGATCGACGCCGCCTGTGCTTTTCAGCTTCACGGTGTCGGATGGTAGCGGATTGCTTCTCGGTGGTTGAGGTTTGGGGGCTGCCGGTTTCGCGCCTTCGCTGGCTTGGCTGGTGTGACTGCTGATTGGGTTCACCATATGAAAGCAAGATCGGCGGCGGGCCGGTGAACGTTAGGGAATCCGGTTGCGATTAGGCGATTCTTTGGTAAGGGTTACCAAGTACCTCAGGGGCTAAAGCCCTCAGTCATAGGAAGCATCTATCAGCGCTGAAGCGCTGCGCCACCCAAAATCAGAGCGTCGCCCTACTAGACGGGCGAGTCGACCGTCTCCACACGAGCCGTCCCCACACGAGCTGTCCCACGCGATCAGGCGCCGGTTACGAAGAACTGTTCGTCCGGCTTTCTTTCGGCTTTGTTGGGAGCCACGTCGGCGGTGACGTCTTGCACGAACTCGCGGCGACGCTCCGGGCCTTTGCGCTCGATCACGCGCACGCGGCGGGCAGGGAAGGTGCTGGGTTCGAGGCTGAGGATGCGGCCATCGCGCACTTCTATTTGCGCGCGGAACCAATCCGTGCGAAACATTCGCCCCGCGGCGTAAAAGGTCATGGAGGCCGCGATCGGACCTTCGAAATCTCTTCCGGTGCAGGCCAGGATGCGCTTGCCCATCTCATCGGTCCAAGTCGTGCCGCCGACGAGCGGATCATTCAGGCGGCAGCGCTCGAAGGGGACGGCGTGTGAGAGTTTGCGCAACTGCAAAAGTTGTAGCAGAACGGAACTCTTGGCCAGGTTGGTGACGATGACCCGGGCTTCGGTGGCGGAGATGCGCTCGAGTTTGATGTGCAGATCGGGCGTCCATTCGCGCTCAAATTCTTCGCGCGCCAGGGCCAGGCCTTTGTCGGTGGCCTCCACATAACGCAGCGTCGCGCGCGCCAGAATCACGCTGAAGAAGCAGGTCAATACTGTGGCGATGACGGGAATGTAAGCGACGAACGTGCTGAACGAAATGCGGAACGAAGTGATCAACTGCGCCGACATGCTGGGTTGGCTCCTCGTCGTTTTTGTGCGTCCCGAGAAGTCTAAAGAGAGAGGCGTGACGGCTCCAGATGCGCATGGTGTGGAGGCTGGAGCCGGGCGAGGGCAGCGACTTTGGTAACTGTGGAAAAACCGTTTAACACAGAGGACACCGAGGAACACAGGGTAAGGCAAAAGGGAACAGCGCGGCTGGTTGGTGATTTCACACAGAGTGCAAGGCAAAGTCAAAATCAAAGTCAAAAACAGCGGGCAGGAGTGCGCGCTCCACAGGAACTAATCTTCCACACGAGCTATTGTTCTACGCGGGTGCTATTCGAGGACGCTGTCGTCCAGCTTTTTGCGGCCCCAGTCGGCTGCGGCTTGGACGAAGGCCAGGACTACGGGATGCGGCTTTTTTTCGGTGGAGGAGAGTTGCGGCTGGAACAGGGTGGCGATGAAGAAGCGGTGGGTGGGGGATTCGATGGCGCGGATTTCTCCTTGCGCGCCGCGCGCGACGACCGGGAAGCCCGCCTCCATGGTTGCCCATTCGTACTCGGGGTTGACTTCGAAGTTGCAGAAGAACTCTTCGGTCACGATTTCTTCGTTTTTGCCGTAGAACGATTGCAGGTAAGAGCCGGGGCGGAGACGGATCTGCGGCATCTTGCCGGATAGCTTGGGAGCATCGCCTTTGCGGCCAGTGACGGCGCAGGCTACGGGATAGATGACGACGTTCTTCGAACCTGAATTGTTCTCGGCGCTGTCGGCGTCCGCGATGCCGAGGACGTTGCGGGCGAACTCGATCAGGGCGTATTGGAAGCCTCCGCAGGTGCCGAGAAAGGGCCAGTCGCGGCGGCGGGCGAACTCGATGCCTTTGAGCATACCGTCGAAACTCTTGTAGGGACTGCCTGGCGAGGCCCAGAGGCCGTCGAAGTTTTCGAGAGTTTTCTCCGAGCCGGGTGCGGCTAGCGACGGAGTGGGTACCCATTCGGACTCGACTCCTAAATCTAATTTGCGGGCGGCGTGTTGCAGGGACTCGTTGGTGGCGGGGTGGGAACGGAATTTAGGATTGAAGTCACCGAGGATTCCGATGCGAACGGTGTTGCTCACTTAGTCATTGTACTAGAGCGTGCGGCGGAGGCTGGATGCTCGCGGTTAGATGCGTGGTGCGGACGGGAGCTTGGTGGCGGCGCAACCAAGGTCCCTCGCTTCGCTCGGGATGACAATCCTGCGGGATGACACGTGCTAGAGCCAATGGGTTAGGTTGAGGAGGACGTAGAGGCTGAGCAGGGCCAGGGCGGGGCCGCCCCAGATCATTAGCATGCATTTCCAGGCGATCGAGCGGGCCAGGTCGCGCTGACTTCGCCACGAGATCAGGAAAGTTGAGTTGTTCTTGCCTTTCATCAGCACGACGGGGGGATGCGGATCGAATGCGTCGGGCGGCGGCGCGGGCGGCGGCGGGACTTGGGCGCTGCCATTCGGCGTGCCGGCATGCGAGGAGCCGTTTGGATCGCTGCTGAGTGCGACCGCCGAAGGCGTGGCCCCGGAAGCGGTCCAGGCTACTGGGTTAGAGATGCCTGCCTTCATGAGCGCAGCGGCAATTTTCTGCTGCTGGGTCATGTCCGCTGCTTTGGTTGGGCCGTGATCTGGCGACAGGCGGATTACACGGGCGGATGCCGTTGACAGTGCTTTGTCGTAGATATCATCGAAGGCTGGGTCGTGCTGAAGTCCGCCGGTCAGGAGGCCGCTGAAGATGTTTCCGTCTCCCGTCAGGGGCGACAGTGCGTTTCGTACTCTTTCAGGATTCAGCGAAAACGAGAGCCCATTCCCGACGATGAACGCGGCGGTTTCGTCATCATGAATTGGCCGGGGGGTTAGTTCGAGGCCGGGATTTTCGTCGAGCGTGCCGAGCAGGAAGAGCGCGTTCTTGGGCTTGATGCAGAACTCTTCGACTTTGATTTTGTTGGGAGTGCTTACGCCGTAGCGCAGCAGGAAATCGCGCACGTTCGGGGGCGCTCCTTCTTTCATGGTGAAGAAGGAGTCGCAGAACTCTTCCTGGAAGTCGCGATGCAGGTCGAGATCGGCGCCGCGCGGGTCGACCATCACTTTGCCAGTGTTGTCGTCAAGAAAGAAGGGCACGTGCATGCACTCGGCGGCCACCTTGACCCATTGCTTGTTCTTGCCGGATTGCCTCCACTCCCAGACGAAGGTGCGGTGGTAGTAACAGGGACGGGCCGTGATGGGCGCGACTATCGTGTAGGGTCCGACGGCGAGGCCGCTGAGTTCGACCAATCCCATCGATGCGCTACGGATCTTCGAAGCCGGCGTGTCGAGGATGAGGTGGCGGCGCTGTAGGAGGCGGAAGCCTTGGAAGAAAATGAAGAGTCCGGCGCAGAGTCCGATGACGCACCAGACGAGCGGTCCGGTGGGGTTCGAGGTGTGCACTAACAGGATGGAGAGGATCATGACTTCGGCCCGTCGGGTTGCGGACGTGCCCTGGGTTGAGGCTAGTGGAGCGGGTCGAACGCTGGCAGCAGAAAAGGGGGGAGCGGGCTTACGTTGGTAATGGGGAGGATCATCAGAGTCGCGTGGTGACCAAAACCTTTAACCACCAGGGGACACAGGGTCGCACAGGGTAAACCTTTAGCGTGTGCTTATTTCTGTATGGGGCGACGATGCTCATTTTGGCGGCGGGGTTTCAGGAGGAGGTAGGCGATGGTCAGTCCTAGAAAGAAGACTAGTCCTCCTAACTGGTTTATGCGTGAGGAGCGGAGAGTTTGGATGATGAAGGCGGAGGCCAGGATGAAGCCGAGAATCGATCCCCACATTCCTAATGGAGAGCGCAGGGGCAGGTTGGCGACTTCCTGGGGAGTGAGGCGGCGGCGGAAACTTACGTGGGCCGCCAGCGATACGACCCAGCAGAAGAACAGGCCGGAGAAGGCGGCTCCCATGATGTAGACGAAGGCTTGGTGCGGAGCCCAATGCTGAATGATGAGGGCAGTTACGATTCCGTAAGAAGAGACGAGCACCGCGGAACGGGGCGAGCCGGAGGCATTCAGTTTGCCCATGCTTGAGGGAGCCCATTCGGAACGGCCCATGGAAAACAGCAGGCGCGAGGCGACGTAGAGTTTGGCGTTGGCTCCGGAAAGGGCGGCGGTGAGGACCACAAAATTCATGAAGTAGGCGGCGGCCGGAACTTTGGCCAGGCGGAGCACGCTGACGAATGGACTCTCGGAGACTCCGGTGTGGTTCCAGGGCATGACGCCGGCCAGGACGGTGATGGCACCGAGGTAGAGGCCGGCCAACAGGAGGAAAGTCAGGCGCACGGCGCGGAGAATGTCCTTTGGTGAACGCGATTCGCCGGTGGTGACCGCCAGCATCTCGATTCCGCCAAAGGCGTAGATGGCCCAGAACACCGCCAGCAGAGGCGCGACTGGACCCTTGGGAAAGAATCCGCCCTGGGCCGTGTATTGTTGGGCGACGCGTCCGCTGAAGAGGAGGGCTGCGCCGGCCAGGATGAAGGCTACGATGGTTGCGAGCTTGATCATGGAAAACCAAAATTCGAAGCGTCCGTAAGAAGCTACGCTGCGGAGGTTGACCAGAAGAAGCAGGGCTGAGAATACGATGACCCAAAGCTCTCCGGGGACGGCGGGGAACCAG
>Ga0210400_10001637_pt1 | contig 21904 bp, 20 predicted proteins | sample IncBWH26MmetaG_FD_155456 | JGI IMG/M metagenome (GOLD analysis project Ga0210400, IMG submission 155456) | Forest soil microbial communities from Barre Woods Harvard Forest LTER site, Petersham, Massachusetts, United States - Inc-BW-H-26-M | ecosystem: Environmental > Terrestrial > Soil >...
AGCGGCAGCGGCACTCTCACGGTCAACGGGGGGACGTTGAGCGCCAGTGGGGGCGAAATCTTTGTCGGAAGCAATGGAAGCGGCTCCAGTTCGCTGCTGATCGAGAATGGCGGTGTCGTCACCACGACCGGCTTCGCGGCGATCGGACTCTTAGGTGGCGCGGGGACAACGTCAGCCGGGAGCGTCACAGTGACCGGGCCGGGTTCGAGTTGGAATATTGGTAGCGGATTCCTGGAGATTGAAAATCTTGGAACGGTCACCGGCCTGACGGTCGAGAATGGTGCAAGCCTGACCAGCGGCGAGACGCTGATTGGCGGCTTTATCGCGAGTGCCGGCAACAATGCGATGGTCGTGACGGGCTCCGGAACCACGTGGCAATCCGGCGCAATACTCTTGGGAAGCGTTCCCAATGCAGGTCCCGGCAGTGGCACCGGAACGCTCGCGGTCACGAGCGGCGCTCACGTCTCGGCCGGCGGCAACGTGGATATCGGCTACAGTCCCGACGGCGGCAGCGGGGTCAAAGACTCGATCACCGTTGACGGCGGCGGTTCGAAGCTGACCACGACAAGCAATGTTCGCGTTGGCTACTACGGAACGGGCGCGCTCACCGTCTCAAATGGCGCCCTCGTCAGCGATATCGAAGGCGATATCGGCTACAGTTCCACCAACGCTGCGGCAGCCGGCGCCATATTCAGCGGCGCGACGACTCCAACGAATAGCGTCGGTTCGGCGCTGGTCACGGGCGCCGGATCGATGTGGGCGAACACCACCCTGATCGTTGGCGACAATGCGACGGTGGCGTCATTCCCGGGGACTGGCACAGGCACTTCGACCGGCACGCTGACAATTTCCGACGGCGGCGAAGTCAGCAGCACCAATGCGATCATCGTTGGCGCCAATGCCGGCGCAACGGGCACCATCAATATCGGCGCCGCCGCTGGCCAAAGCCCCGTTGCGCCCGGAACGATTTCGGCTCCGGCCATCCAATTCGGCGCCGGTGGCGGGACGATCGTATTCAATCACAGCAGCACCGATTACGTGTTCGGCACCTCGATCCAAGGCGCTGGCTCCGTCGACGTCGATAGCGGCACGACCGTGCTCACGGCGACGAATACTTATACGGGTGCCACCAACATCAATGGCGGAACACTTAATGTCGCGGGGGCGATCACAGGTTCGTCCGGCGTCACGGTCAATTCCGGGGCCACATTGAGCGGCACCGGCATCGTCGATCCGGCGACCACCACGATCATGTCGGGCGGCACGCTCGCGCCGGGCAATGCGGCCAACCCCACCGGCACGTTGAGCATCACCGGCAATCTCGTGTTCCAGTCGGGCGCGCTGTATCTGGTGCAGCTCAACCCAGCCACGGCGTCGCTCGCGAATGTCACCGGCGCGGCCACGCTCGGCGGCGCCACCGTGAATGCGATTTTTGCTAGTGGTAGCTACGTTGCCAAGCAATACACCATCCTCAGTGCCGGCAGCGTGACCGGCACGTTCGGCTCGGTGGCCAACACCAACCTGCCCTCCGGCTTCATATCGAGCCTGAGTTACGACGCCACTCACGCCTACCTTGATCTCGCGCTCAGTTTCGTGCCTCCGCCGGGCAGCGGCCTTAGCGCCAACCAGCAGGCCGTCGGCAACGCGATCACAGGGTTCTTCAACAGAAATGGCGGGATTCCGTTGGTGTTCGGCGGACTGACATCGGCCGGGCTGACGCAGGCGTCCGGCGAGACCGCGACCGGATCGCAGCAGACCACCTTCGATGCGATGAACCTGTTCATGGGCGTGATGACCGATCCGTTCGTCGGCGGCCGCGGCGATGGCGTGACTTCGGGCTCGGGCGCGCCGACGGGCTATGCCTCCACTCAAACGACCGGCGCCACGCGCGATGCCTATGCGATGTTCACCAAGGCGCCGCCGGCGGCCTTTGACCAGCGCTGGAGCGTGTGGGCGGCGGGCTATGGCGGATCGCAGACCACCGACGGCAATGCCGCGCTCGGCTCCAACAGCACGACCAGCAGTATCGCCGGCACCGTGGTCGGCGCCGATTATCGCATTTCGCCCTACACGCTGGCCGGATTTGCTTTGGCCGGCGGCGGCACCAGTTTCAGCGTCGCGGGTAGCGGCAGCGGGCATTCCGATCTGTTCCAGGCCGGCGCCTTCATCCGCCACACGGTTGGTCAAGCCTACATCACCGGCGCGCTGGCCTATGGCTGGCAGGACATCACCACCAATCGCACCGTGAGCATTGCCGGCATCGATCAGTTGCGCGCAGAGTTCAACGCCAACGCCTTCTCGGGCCGTCTTGAAGGCGGCTATCGCTTCGTTTCGCCATGGGTCGGCGGCATCGGCATCACGCCCTATGCCGCCGCAATGTTCACCACCTTCGATCTGCCGGCTTATGCCGAGCAGGCAACCGTTGGCTCCAACGCGTTCGCGCTCGCCTACAATGCCAAAGACGTCACCGACGCGCGCAGCGAAATCGGTATCCGCACCGACAAATCCTGGGCGATGCCAGGCGCGATCCTGACGTTGCGCAGCCGATTTGCCTGGGCGCATGATTTCGATCCGGATCGCTCGATCGCGGCCACCTTCCAGACGCTGCCGGGTGCCAGCTTCGTCGTCAACGGCGCCGCACAGGCGCACGACTCGGCCCTGACCACCGCATCTGTTGAGATGAAATGGGTGAACGGCTGGTCCGCCGCGGCGACCTTCGAGGGCGAGTTCTCCAACGTGACCAGCAGCTATGCCGGCAAGGGGGTCGTGCGCTATGCCTGGTGACATCTGGTAACGCACTTCGTCCTGATCAGCGGGATCTTCCAGCGCGCCTCGCCAGCTTCGCGAGTTTTTCCGGTCGTCCGGTTTTTTTCGCCTGCCGCGATTTTCAGAGCTTCAGGGGCGCCATTTGCATGGGTTGACCCGAGGAAAATTTCATCCGTCGGTCCAAGTTAGTTCGGCACCATTACTCGATTGCTGCCACCTACGCCTTTGTCTTCCTTTCGCCCAATTTCTTCTTTTGTGCGATGAACCCCCTGGTCTGCTCGACAGGGCTTTGGGATCGAAGTCGGGCCCGACTTGCAGTTCGGCCAAATACTGCTCCAAGCTCTCCAGGTTGCTGCATGGGTTCGGGCCGCCCATCATTATCTAAGAGCCGAATTATCTAAGAGCCGAACAAGCCGCTTTTCGGCAACGCCTTTTGTCCTCTGCTCGGCCGCAAAGGTGCATCCGCGCGACTCTCAAGCCTCTCGCGCAAGGTCGGCGGCTTGTAGAAGTGAAGCAGGCCCTGACCGATCTCGTTAGCGCGGGTCGTGGACTTCATCCCCTTGCGGGTACCACCTTGCCGGTCGAGGCAGGTTGGTGAGGGCGCAGCCCTCGTCTTGATGCAGTTTCAACTAGCGGAGTTTGATTCGTATGTCGAGCGACGATGAAATTAATTCAGCCTCACCAGATCGCACCGGACTGTCTGATCACGGGGTACGAAACGGTCATGGCGCGATGTCCGACTTGAGTCCGCTTTCGCGGTCCCACTTCGTTATCTTGTTTCGAGACGGAGCTGACTTCGGCCGAGTGAGTCTCTGAAGCGACACACCTGAATAAATTCCGCGGCCTTTGCCTGCGACATAGGGTTCCCTCATTTACTCGCGGACGGAGCTGCCGTAGGTGTGCAGCACTGGTGCGGTTGGGAATTTGCAGGTGTGGTGCGCAGGTACGGGTCTTGTCGCGACTCCGATCTTAGGTTCAGGACAGGGGCTCGATCCGAAAAATCTCCTGAAGAACGGCCGCAAAAAGCCGTCGGGCGAGAACGGGACGCATGGGCCTCTGCGACGCCACAGCGCAACTGCGGCCGGCTGGCTGATCCTAATGTGCCTACTGCTGCCGGGCACGGCGTTTGCGCAGGCGCCTGCCGTGAGCGTCATCAGCCCGAGTGCTGGTCCGACGTCAGGTGGCACGACAGTAACGATCACCGGCACGAATCTCACTAGCGCGCCAGTGGTCGATTTCGTTACCGTGCCAGGCGCGCCGGTGATCGGTACTGCGACCGCCGGCAATGCCCAGGCGCAGGTGAGCTTCACCGCGCCGGCGTCGAACGGCAATACGGTCATCACCCGCTATACGGTGACGTCGACACCCAGCGGGTTCACCGCCACAGGCAATGCTTCGCCGCTCTTGGTGACAGGGCTGACCAACGGCACGGCCTATACGTTCAGCGTGACGGCAACCAATAGCGTCGGGACCGGCAGCGCTTCCGCCGCGTCCAACTCGGTTACGCCCTCTGCGCCAGTAGCGGCAACGCAGGCGATTGCCTCGACGGTACTGACGGCGGGTCATGCGGCGACAGCCTTCACACCGGTTATCGGCTCCGGCGAGCAGCCAAGCCTACACTTTATCCGTCTTAACCGTCGGAGCGCCGTCGCTGGCGATCAATCCGACGTCGGGAACGAGTCTTTCGGGGACAACGGGGACGGCATTCAGCCGGACGTTCACCGCGACTGGCGGCACGGCGCCTTACACATTTGCTCCCCTGACGATCAGCAGCGGCACTATGCCGACGGGGCTCTCGTTCTCGACCAGCACCGGGACGCTGTCGGGCACGCCGACCGCCGCCGGCACGGTGACTTTCACGGTGAGGGCGACGGACAGCGGTACTGGCACCGGCGCGCCGTTTTCGATATCCGGTTCTTACACGCTGACGGTCACGGCCCAGACGACATCCGTTGCGCTCGCATCCTCGCTCGACCCGAGCCTTGTCGGACAAAGCGTCACCTTCACCGCAACGGTGTCGGCATCGTCAGCCACGCCGACCGGCGCCGTCACCTTCAAGGATGGCGTAGCGACGCTTGGCAGCGGAACACTCACCGGCGGGGTTGCGACGCTGACAACTGCTGCATTGACCGGCGGCCCACATACGATCACTGCGCTCTATAATGGCGATATCAATTTCTCCGCCAGCACATCGCCGGCGCTGACCCAGACGGTCAATGCGGCTCCGGCTACCACGGCTTCGCTTGCTTCGTCCCTCAATCCAAGCGCGCCGGGGCAAGCGGTCATCTTTACCGCGACCGTGACGAGTGCCGGCGGCACGCCCACCGGCACGGTGACGTTCAAGGACGGTGCTGCCGCGATCGGCAGCGCGACATTGGCCGGAGGCGGTGTCGCGGCATTGACCATCTCGTCGCTGACGCTCGGCTCGCATTCCATCACCGCGGTCTATGGCGGCAGCGCATCGTTCGCCGCCAGCACCTCGGCGGCGCTGATCCAGGCGGTCAGTACGCCGGCAGACAGTCTGAAGCTGCGTGCGATGCAGGCACTGGCGGCGCCGGTGGTGAACTCCGGTGCGGCGATTTCCGGCGCGATCGACGCCGCCATCTCCGAGGGTTTTGGCGGCGGTGGCGCGCTGGTGACGCCGAGCGGCAGCGGCGTGCGCTTCAATTTCGCCGCCGATCCCGACGCCAAGCCGGCCGACGGCGTTGCTCCACGGTCCACCGACCCGTTCTCCAGCGCCAACGGATCGTTCGCATCGACCGGGCACGGCTTGGCGACGCAGCCGTCGACGGGCGACACCAACAGCTCGACCTCGCGCATCGACGATGCCTTCGGTGCGCTGGCCTATGCCTCGCCCGCCAAGGCGCCGCCGCCGCGTTACGTCGAACAACGCGACTGGCTGGGCTGGGCGGATGTGCGCGGCGCCGTGCTCGACCATTGGGGCGCCGGCACGGTGCCGGGCGCGTCGATGCTCTACGGCAGCCAGGTCAACCTGATCGCCGGATTGACGCGCCGGCTGACGCCGAACTTCCTGGTCGGCGTGCTCGGCGGCTATGAGACGTTCGACTATCGATCCGACGCCTTGCAGGGCCGTCTGAAAGGCGATGGCTGGACCGTCGGCTCCTATCTCGGCTGGAGGATCACCCAGACCATTCGCTTCGATGCGGCGGTGGCCTATTCCGGGATCGGCTATGACGGCACCGCCGGCACCGCATCCGGAAACTTCGGCGGCGACCGCTGGATGGTCTCAAGCGGCCTGACCGGTACCTATCAGGGTTTCGGCCTGCAGATCGAACCTTCCGCGCGCATCTATGCGCTGTGGGAGCATGAGAATGCCTACACCGACTCGCTCGGCACGCTGCAGGCCGAACGCGACTTCTCGACCGGGCGCACCAGCGCCGGCGTCAAGGTGGCCTATCCCATCGCATGGTCATCGACGGTCGCGTTCGCGCCCTATCTCGGATTGTACGGCGATTATTACTTCAACTCCGACAATGCCACCGCGGCGCTGGCGCAGTCCGGACTTCCGGGCGCGGTCGTGCTCGACGGCTTTTCCGCGCGTGCCATCGGCGGGGTGACGGCCAAATTCGCCAATGGCGGACAGATCGCTCTCGGCACCGAGTTCGGCGGCATCGGCGGCAATGCCAGTATCTGGATCTACCGGGCCCGCGCCTCGGTGCCATTCTGACCGTCGCATTTTAATTAGAAGCGGTTAGGCAGCGGCGGAAACCGGTTTGGCACGAAACGGTCATGCAGGTGCTGTCGTCGCAAGTCCGCTATGGGAAGGTGAACGGACCAAGCTCGGTTGCGGTCCGAGGGTCGAGTTTGACCCTTAACGGTGCCGACGCCGTCTGATGCTCTGAGGCGACGGGCTCCCGAACAGCCCTCACAGCGAGGCAACAAAAGTGCTAGTCTTCAGTCCCCACACGGCATGTCGTGTTGCGGGACGGGTCAAATAGGCGTCGTGGATCAACGGTGGCTTTGGGTCTTGAACGATGTCTGCTTACGCTCTTTCCGACAGGCGCGGAGACCTCTGCGCGGCCTTTAACGGCGGACGCAATACCCCGCGCAAGAACGTAAAAATACTGAATGAAAGGCAAAAGCGACCTCGGAAAAGGGCGGCCAGCATTGCGGAGATCAAAATGCGAAAGACGCTTGTCACGATTCTCTGCTCGGCGCTGATTGCAGCGTCGTCAATCCACGCGGCCGCTGCAGCGGAACATCATCATACCCGCAAGGCAAGCCGCAAACCCGTCATGGTCAATGACCAGCACCGCAATTCCAACAATGAACAACCCCGCGATTCCAATGTCAGCGGCACGTGCGGTATTTTTCCTGGGCCATGCCAATGAGAAACAGGGGCAGGCGAATGGCAATTCCAATCGTTGTGCATCGGCGCGCAGTTTGACCCCCCGTATTGCCTCATCTGCAAATGTTACCCTGATGGCGCCGTTGCAGCGGTCGATCCGATGTCGAGTGATCGGCCGCGCCAACTGGCTTTCCAAGCTTGCTCGGTGGGCGGGGCTGTGGGCGGGTCGGGCCCTACATAGCCCGAGCCGTCCATAGCCCCGGGCAATGGGGCGGCGGTCGGGGTGTCGCCGAGCGGCTCCTCGGCGACCAACTGCTCGGCCGCCTTCCTCCTGAGCGCCCTCAGCAGACGCTGCACGATCGAATGCTGTCTCGTCCCGAACTCCTCGGGGTATTTCTCGCTCAGCCGGCCGACGATGGCGAGTGCCGTCAGCTGCGGCTGCGCAGCGAGCCAGCCCTCGATCGCAGCAATATGCGGGTCGAGCTTGGACGGCATGCGAACCCTGGTCTTATAGGGCCGATGGGATCGCCGGTGCGTGGCACGCGGCTCGCCGGCCTTCACCGTCTTGCCGAGCGTCTTCGCAAAAATGGCTGCGGTCGCTGGCGCGTTGCTTGTGCTGGCGCGTTGCAGGCCGCGCGCCTGTCCGGCACGACGGTCGACACGATTGCCGAGTTCCTCCTGGGTTGTGCGAATCTCGGCCAAGAGCGCGATAGGATCGAGCGAGCGATACTGATCGCGTAGCCGCCGCTTTACAGCCGCAGTCACCTTGGGATGCGCCAGCGCGCGCTGATAGGGCGTCAACGGAGCATGATAACGCTTGATCACTTTAGCTCCTTCGCGGCGCTTCTCCTTCAGCTTGAACGAGGGCTGGAAGAAGTTGACGTAGAGCCGTGCCGCCGCATAAAGGCGGCCCATCACACGCGCCGTCTCGACGCCGTCGAAGCGGCCGTAGCCCATCAGGCGACGCACAACGGCACCATTCTTCTGCTCGACGAACGCCTGATCGTTCTTCTTGTAGGCACGCGAGCGTGTCACCTCAAGCTTCTGCTGGCGGCACCATGGCACGACGACGTCGTTCATGAACGCGCTGTCGTTGTCGAAGTCCACGCCGCGCAAGAGCCAGGGAAACAGACTTTGTGCGCGGTTGATCGCCTCGACGACGAGCGAACCATCCCGCGTCACTAACGGCAGGCACTCCGTCCAGCCCGTCGCGATATCGACCATCGTCAGGGTCTGGATGAACGAGCCCGCCACCGACGTGCCGCCATGGGCGACCATGTCGACCTCGCAGAAGCCCGGCGGCGGACTGTCCCAGTCATTGAACGTCCGGATCGGAACTTCCCGCCGGATGGCCGAATAGAATCCGGCACGGCGCCGCCTGCCGCCGCTCGCCGCGACCTTTACGTCGACGAGCAGGCGATCGATGGTTGCGGGGCTGATGGCGAGAACACGGTCACGATCCGCCAGGCCAAGCTGCAATCGGCCATGTTGTTCAAGGGCCGCCAGCAGGATCGGGATCATCACCTTGAGCCGCTTGCCGCACACCCGATCCGATGCCTCCCACAGCGCCGTCAACGCATCCTTGACCGTCGCACCGTATCTGCGGCTGCGCTCTCGCGGTGCCTCGACCCCGTTAGGCCGAACCGGCTCGTGTTGCCGGAGTGCGCGCACCGCATGCTTGCGATGCCAGCCCGTCGTCGCGCACAGCGCGTCGAGGATCCGCCCCTTCTCCGTCCGTTTGGCCGACCGGTAACGCTCCGTCACCGCCGACACGACCTCGCGCCGCGCGCCCATGCTGATCTTTCCCGCCATCGACGACACCGAACCGATTCGGTGACGCCGTCCCAGTCATCGGCGAGAAGTTGTCCAGTAACATTCTGGGTGAGGCAATGCGCCCCCGATCGGCGTCGAAGGTTGAGCCCTTCGTCCGTTACTAAAGCGCTGGACCTGGCTTCGTCATTCCATCGCGTTCAGTGATCAGTGTTGAATGCCGATCGGGGGGCAATATTCTCTGAGCCGATACACAAGCATCGCCGCTCGATGCGTTCCTAACGCGTTGACGGCACCGCAGGGAAGATCAGTACTTTGCGCGATCGGGGATTTTCCGGAATTCGAGCCAAACCTTTTGGGCTTCGTTCCGTATCAGTGGCGCAACGGGAATGGCCCTTTCAGCATAGGGTTTCTTCATGTCCATGCTGATATTGGAGTCATCGAACAGATCGGAATAGTCAGTCCAGGCCGCAGCGTAATAGATCTTGCTGACCCGTGCCCAATACGCCGTTGAATAGCACATCGGGCAAGGCTCGCAGCTCGTGTATAGCGTCGCGCCCCTAAGGTTCGGCGCGTTGACCTTCTTACAGGCGGCGCGAATGGCATTCACTTCGGCATGAGCGGAAGGATCGTTGTCCTTCAGAACGCTGTTGCCTGTGGCGGCAAGGACCTCGCCGTCGCGCACGATGACACAGCCGAATGGCCCGCCGGTCTTTTCGATTACTCCGGCCTTGCGCATCAACTCGATCGCCTGGCGCATATGTTCGCGATCCTGATCCGTCGCGGTGCTGGGGGCGGCCGCGAGAGCCTCTCCGGCGGACGCCGCAGCAAACAGCGCAGCACCTGAGGCGAGAAAATTCCGGCGGGGCACCATTTGTGCGCCGGCGAATAACCGATCGAGACTATCTTTTGCGTTCATGATTTTGATTTTTCCTGCTGACGTTTAAGCATTCCGGAGGGGAAGGACTTAAGGTGCTGCGCGGAGAGGAAGAAACCTTCCGCTTTTCCCGATGTGCCTCGTTATTTTGCTACGGCGACTTTGGTTAATATTCCATTGCGGCCGCTTCAGTTGGCGACCTCTTCATTTCAAGCTGATGTCGCCTGTTGGGCACATTTCGGACGTTCGCCGCTTCCCGAGCCGACATACGTCGCGGGGCTGGAGACGTTCCACAACAACGGATGGGCGAATCTCTGCCGCCTCGATGAGCCGACGATCCATCGGCGGATGTACAGTCTCGCGCAAAACAGACGAGCGCCGCCGGTGGCCAATGCGTTCGTCAAACCGCATTAATTGATCTACACAAGCGGCCACGCCGATTCCGTTCACCGGCCAATGTCGGGTGATTAGGTGCGGACGGAAACGATCCCATCCGGGATATTCTGACGTGCGGGCAGGGCGCAGGGGCTGCAATGAGCGACTGGATACACAATTTGCCGGTGCCGCTGATGGCACTGGCTATTTTCGCCTTTACCTATCTGCTTGCCATAATCATTTTCGCGACCGTCTCGACACTTGCGACGGGGGAGCGTGCAAAATCGTTCCAGGCGATTTCTCCGGGCATGCTGCCGGTATTGGGTATCATATTCGGTCTGTTTGTTGCTTTCACCGCCGCGCAGGTCTGGAACGACAATGATCGGGCCAGTGCGGCGGTGAGCCGTGAAGCCGGCGCGCTGCGAACTGTTATGCTTCTGGCCGCTGGCCTGCCGTCGGAAGAGGCAGGCCGGTTGCATGACCTGATTCGTGGCTACATCGAGCACACCGCGAAGGTAGAATGGCCGATGATGGCGCGCCGAAAGGCCTCGCTGAGCGCGGCTCCAGCTGCTCTGGTCGAGGCTCTCCAGGTCGTAGTCTCAATGACGCCACAGGGCCCGGGCCAGCAGACTGTGCAACGCGAAATAATTGACGAACTGGGGTCCGCGCTCGATGCGCGCAGGCAACGGCTCATCGTCAGCGACGCAGAAGTCAATGCGGTCAAATGGTGGTGCCTCTACTTGCAGGCGACATGCGAGTTGCTGGTGATCGCATTGATTCACTGTGGCAATCGGCTGGCATCGCGGACCGCGATGGGGCTTTTCGCGAGCGGAGTGGCGGTCTCGGTACTGCTAATCGTTGCTCATGATCGGCCATTCACCGGTCAAATTTCGATCGCGCCAGAGCCGCTTCTACAAATCATGCCGGGGGAGCCGACGAGCCAATGAGCGGTGAACTCTCGGGGCGGGGGATGCTCAGCGTTCTATTGGATCGCTATAGCCGCTGGCCAGCGTTCTTCGGCACAGTGAGCACGATCGGCACTGCGAGAGCGTAGATCGCCACCCCGACGATCCACACAAGTCCTGTCCAGCCCGGCAGCGACAGGTGCCAAATCCGGACGTGGATCATCTTGTTGAAGGCGGCCACAGAGACGGGTCGGATGCGTCAAAAGCCAACGAAAAGGCCCCGGGCGTCAATGACCCGTATGGATAGCATCGTTGAGGTAGATGCAGGTGAGGATGGCGAAGACATAGGCCTGCAGGAACGCTACCAACAGTTCCAGCGCGGTTAGCGCCACGGTCAAGCCCAGTGGGAAGATGGCCCCCGTCCAACCAATCACGCCGAGAGTGCCGAGCATAACGACAAAGCTCGCGAACACTTTCAGCGCGATGTGACCTGCCAGCATATTGGCGAAAAGTCGCAGCGAATGCGAAACTGGCCTGACGAAGAAGAACGAAATGATCTCGATCAGCACCACCAGCGGCAGAATGAAGATCGGGACACCCGACGGCACGAACAGCTTGAAGAATTTCAGGCCATTTTTGTACAGGCCATAAAACAGCACGATGAAGAACACCAGCAGCGCCATTGCCGCCGTGACGATGAGATGGCTTGAGACCGTAAATGCGTAGGGAATGATACCGATCACGTTCGAGACCATGATGAAGGTGAACAGCGAGAACACCAGCGGGAAGAACCTCATGCCTTCTGGGCCGACGGTGCTTCTGATCATGTTGGCGACGAATTCGTGACTCAGCTCGGCCAAAGATTGAATGCGACCAGGAACAAGTTGTCGTCGCCTCGTGCCCGCGATCATCAGCAGCGAGATAACCGCCACCGAAGCGAACATATAAGCCGACGAATTGGTGAACGCGATTTCCTGTCCGCCGATGTGACCGATGGTGAAAAGCTTGGTGATCTGGAACTGATGAATTGGATCAGCGGCCATTCGCTCAGACTCTGGGTTTCGTGAAGCCGAAGGTTATACATAAGCTCCGTAAAAACAATCCTTGGTTGTGGTTTTTCCTTTGGCGGCTGACTTCCGCTAAGGGTCCCGAACCCGGACATGCGGACGGTCCAACGATCGCCATGAACGTTGACGAATTTGGGCGGACGAACCAATTTGGAGCACCATGTCCTCTAACTCCAATATCAGTATCGCCAGGAAAGCTCGCACGACAGCCGAGGTGGATTTTGCCACTTGGCTCATGATGGCCAAGCTCGGTGGTTTCGATGACCTTCCACCAAACGCACAGAGATTTCTGACTAACTATCGAACCCGACTCGAGACGATGAGCGAGGCCGAGTCCACCGCCCTGGCTGTTCGCGAGGTCTACAGCGCTTATTACAGCGAGATGGGAGGCACGGGCGCGGCGCCGGAACCAAAGGCTCGCAGCGCAACGAGAAAGGGCAAAGTCGTGCCGCTTCAGAGACGGCCTAAACCTCAGCCCGGACCATCGGCTGCGCGCCATTCGACGAGGCCAATGATCCGAAAATCCCTTCCGGCACTGCTGATTTTCGCGAGCATGGTGGCGCTGATTGTCGCATTCAGATTTCTGACGCAGTGACCGCTCGCGACCTACCGAAAGTCTGCTGCAGGTCATTCGCGACCAAATTGGGCTGTCCGCACCGCGTCCGGGTTACCCTAGATAGCGACCGAACTGCGGACATCGCCGGTAGTTCGTTCGTGCCATCACTAACCGACATGCCTTCGCTATTGAGTTTTCGGTGCGCGGGCCGGCATACTTGCTGCGATAATGACAAAAGCCGAAATGGAGGATCGATCCCCATGTCAAGAAACCGCAACATCGCATTTTTTGTCGGAGTGTCCCTCGTTCTGGGTGTGATCTCGACCTCCGCAGTTGCTGAAAATAAAAGTACTAACCTGGCGGCGACCCTTGATGCTCATGCTTATGATCAGGTCTTCACTAATCCTCAAGATTCGACATGCCCGAACCCGAAGCACCGCAAAGTGAAGACATCGAAAGGATATAAGTGGCGTTGGGTATGCTAAGGCGGCCTGGGCCCTGAGCTTTCAACGCTAGTGGGCGAACGTCGCGCGTCCATCATCAGTTTGGGAAGTCGGCGCTCGCACGTCGGAGGTCCGTTTCTTCGCTGGAAGCGGACATGGTCAGCCAAACGTGTTAGGTCCACTTAGGGCCCCGATACCAGAAGTCGGGGACATCATTCGATCACCTAGTCGGCACGCCCGAGCCATCGACGGCTACCATTCGTCGTCGTAGAGCCACTCCCTTGGGATTCGAGGCCGCGCTCTCGCGTACGGGGAGTGACGCGTCCGCTCGGGCTTGCGCAAGGTTGGAATCGGCTGTGTCGGAGGCGGTGACGTCTTGGGCAGGTTCTGCTCGGAAACCCTCGCGAGCACGCGTTTTATCTCTTCCTGGCTCGCCTTGAGCTCCTCAACGGCTTTTGAATTGTCGCTGGCCATTTGTTGCTGGTTCGCCTTGAGCTGTTCGATGTTTCGCTCCAGATTCGCGAGATCGCGCGCCATCGATTGCAGCAACTGTGTTTGATCGGCAAGCGCTGCGGTAGCTGTCGGCGCGACTTCTTGCGGTGCGGTCTGAGCCAACGGCGTTGCTTGCGGTGGTGCTGCTTCCGCCGCAGCCAATTGAACGATAGATGGAGCGGGCTGCGCGGGAAGCGGCGCATTTTCCGGTGGCAATAATGGAGTTGAAATGAGCTGCGGCGCCCAACGGGCGACAACCAGCTTCGCCCCGCCGCCATGGGACGACTGCAAAACCAGGGCAGCGACAACAATGCACGCCGCCAGCGACAAGCCGACGAGGGCCCGGAGCGCCGGCCTTCTGGGCGGTGATTGCGGGCCAGGTCCGGCCGAAGGTGGGCGCGCGGCCTCGCGCTCCATTTTCGCCAGCTGTTCACTCAAACGCGTGAGTTCTTCACCCGCGCGCGCGATCTGTTCGTGGGCGTGCGCGAGTTGTTCATCGGCGCGCGCGATTGGGGCGCTGTGGGGTTCAATTGCATTTGGAGTGGATGTGGAGTTCATTGGCGTTACCCTTTTCCCTCCAATGTCATCCGATGGTGACGGTCGACTATCCGTCGGGTCGACCAGCCGCCAACGCTCCGTGCAGTCTTGTCCAAAGAATGGCCGTATGATGGAGAGAGTGGCCATAAGATGGAAGAATATGGGATCACGTGGCGATAGCGTCCTTGAGTCCGGCGGGCGACCGCGGTGCAGCCGAACGGCGCAGCGGCTCTCCTTTTTAGTCGGCAGGAGGCGCACGCGATTCTGCGGCCGCCCAGGTCAGGTCGCGTAAGCGCGCGCCGCGAATTGCTTGGCCGAAGTCAACTGTCCCCTGAAGAGCCGACATTCAGCGGAAGACCGGCAGGTCCGAGTTGGGTCAAACTCAGCCCTCCGACCGCAACAGAGCTAAGTCCGTTCCCCCCTCATAGCGGACTCGCAGTGACCACACCGGCATGGCCGTTTCGTGCCCGCAGATCAGAAGCAGACTCGCACCCGGCGGACCCGCCAGCCATGGCCGTCCCAGAAACGCTGCGTCACCCATTCGCAACTGCCAAAATCGTAACGCCCGGGACCTGGATAGTAGCCCGTAGGCGAGACGCCTGCAGCAACGCCATGCTGCGCGCTTGCCGGCGTCGCGGCGAGCGAACCAGCGATCGTTGCGACCGCGACGAAGGCAGCAAATGTCTTCTTCATTCTAGGCCCTCCTGCAGATAACGCCTTCGGTCAGCGCTGCGCTTATAGTCCGAGCAATAGATCAGGACCCCTCGCACGCCAGCGGAGCGCATTTCTGCAAAGGTGATTTTCGTCGAGCAGGGCGGGGCGGACAAGGCTTATGATTGAGCCGATTTGATCAATCGTGAAGCCGCTGCAGCTTGGGGCCGTGGTCGCCCGTGCGCACATGATCAATTGATGCTCCTCCGCGATGATCCTATCGGCTCGCTCGCGACGAGCAGACCCGGTACTGGCTGGATAACGCGCGTCGCCGGCTGAGAACCCTAAAAGCGGTGGAAAGGTTGCTTAACCGTTCGGCCATCCAAAATCGGCCTGAGGTTGCCGCCCCCAGGACCCCAAACCTGAGAAACGAACGGCGGCTCCTGGCGTCAACCGGACTTACCTGACCGGAGGCGAACTCAGTGAGCCTACAGGGCTGCCGATTCGGACGCCGGCCTTCTTTAATTTCACCGAGCAGCTTCATTTCGTCGGCAAACGATAGCGAACCAGGGGTAAACCACCAACCGGAGACCTGAAGGCAGGGGCCTGAAAGTGGGCCTCACTGCTGCCGCCACCAACGCTGCCGTCGGTGGCAAAATCATCTCGGAGAACAAAATAGGACGTTCATTTCAGAATGAGTGCGGTTTTCGATTTCAGATGAGCACGCGCAGGACGTGAGGCCAGTTGCCTAAGTGCCTGATGCCCTATATTCATCCGCGCCCATGGGGCCACGTGGCGGAGTGGTTACGCAACGGTCTGCAAAACCGTGTACTCCGGTTCAATTCCGGACGTGGCCTCCATTAACGTAATCAAGTATTTCCATATAATTTTGAAGAAATTACTTCAGGTCGATGGGGCCGTTGCTGAGGTGCGGGGCGCCGGTACGGGCTGCAAGAGCCGCAGTTGGAGCGACTTTGCTAAACGCCCGATCGGTCCGCGGCCCGAAACATGCATGGAAAATTTCGCCCTCTAGAGGGGGCCGACCGCGGTTCTTTCGACAGGGCGTTTCTCCTCCAAACTTGGCCGCCGCACTTACCCGGCTGCGGCGGTCATTTTGGATATTCCATCCTGATCGGCTCAGGGCCTCCACCGCCAGTCGTTCGGACAAACGCTGCTTTTGAAGGATCGGTTTCGCGCGCCCTCCTGATGTCAGCGTCAAACCGCAGTTTGCCAGCTTTTTTCAGGGCCTCGAAGCGTTCGAAAAGGGTATTGGCGCGCAGCTTCAGGCCTGGTCGCCATCCGAATGGTGACGGTACACGATACCCTTGGCGGCTAAATCATTCACGCGAAACGTCCGGAAATGACGAGATCTGGCATGCCACCGGTTATGCCAAGGCGCGCACTTTCGATCGTTCCGGTTCGGGCCGGTTGTAGCCTCAAGGGGCCGCGCGATTAGCAGGTCGCGTACCAGCCCTCGGGGAATGGAATGAGCGGCCAGGCCATCTGATTGTCGTTGGCCGGAGTCGGCAGCGCATCGAAAATCGGGCTATTCAGGAAGTCGTCCTGCGGAGCGGGCGCAACTGCCGTTCGCACGGCATCCAGCAATCGGTCGAATTCAGCTTCACTCATCGCGCTCTCCAAGTCTGAGCGCCCAAGGTCTCAGAAGTCCTTTGTTTCGGGGTTGCGCGGGTCGCTCAAATTGTATCGATCCGGAGATCACGGCCGACATGGTTACGGATGTCTTGATCCTCGCGGAGCGCGGAGCGCTCCGGCTGCGACCGGAGGTGAGGAAAGTCACATCTGGCAGATCAGCTTTCGAGTATTTGCGGGATTCACGGTGTGGCGGAGGCGCCGCATGACCAGGAGGATGCAGTCATGAAACCGGATTCTACCGAACCTCGGCCGTCATCTAGTCGCGCCTATGTGCTCGGTCTGTTGCCGGTGATCATCTGCGTCGGCTCAGCGCGGGCTGAACTCGCGACACCGGAGCAGAGGAGGGCGTGCACGCCCGACGTCTATCGTTTGTGCGCCGGCGAGATTCCAGATCTTCGTGCGCTCACCGCCTGCTTGCGGAGGCGGAAGGCCAATCTGAGTGAGGCCTGCCGGGCCGTGTTCGAGCAGTGAGGGCGCTGTGGGCAGCGTCGGAGCGATAGCCGAAATCACGCATGGGCGATCCGTCAATCATGCTGAGGTGTTTTCGAGGAGGGGCTCAGAGCGGACGCCGCGGTGTTCGCGATCGCGGTGTCGGTATCCTTGCTCAATCCGGCAATCCCGACGGCGCCCACGATTTTGCCGTTTGCGCGTATCGGCATGCCGCCGCGCAGGGCCATGATGTCGGCGGTAACAAATGCCGTTCGGCCCTGATTAATGTTGTCCTCGATCTCCGCGGTCGGCCGTTGCAGCCGCGCAGCCGTTCGCGCCTTCTCGATAGCGAGGTCCGCGCTTGCCGGGCGGACATTATCCATTCGCTGGAAAGCAAGCAGATCCCCGGCGGGATCGACCACCGCGATGGCCGATGGCGCATTCCGCTGCTGCGCGCTCTTCTCCGCGGCTTGCAGAACCGTCTGGGCTCCAACCTGATCAAGGGCCATGATGCTGAGGGTCTGCGCCCCTGCTGACACGCAGAAGGCGGTTGCCAATATTCCAACGCCAATTCCAAATTTCGTCATAGCGAGGTGATTTCCGTTTGTTAAAGGGTCTAGCGGTGAGAGGGCCCGGCAGCGATCAATTCGAGATACGGTTTCGAAGAGTCCGATGATTCGGCCTCCTCCGGTCGTGCAGGCGATTTGCTGCTGGTACCGCCGCCGTGGTGGCATACTCGGTCGAAGAGCGTTTCGCGGCTCGCAAACCGGCCTATTCAACAGCCGCGGCCTGCCAAAACTCCCTCGAACAGGCGATCAACGTGACGGTTGATCGTCGATGCGCCCGACGCTGATGTAGGTTCGCAATTCGAGGGCACCATTAAATTGAATTTTATCGGCGGCCGTCCCGCCATTCGGAAAATTTCGCTTCTAACGACATAGAGCGGAACGCCCGCCGCGTGCAGGGCGCGGCGCTCGGCGGAACTTCAAGGTTCTGTTAGAGTTGCTGTCGGTCCCAAGTAGGAGAGCGGTATGAAAGCCCTTTTGATCGCGGCTCTTTTCGCCATCGTTCCCGGCATTGGCCTCGCTAACGCAGCAGACGGGTGCGGGCCCGGATGCCATAGTACGCCGAATGGTGCATGCGTCGTCGACGGCTGGGGTACCGGCGCCCCCCTATGGAACGAGTGCCCTGCCGGGGCCCATGCCCGTCCTCCGTGTGGTTATGGGTACATTTGGAGTCCGCGCATGCGAGCATGTTTTGCGTTAAACTGAGACGGGTCCCGTCGCGCAGCGAGGGCAAGCCGGGCGCGAGCGCCGACCGGCGGGCGCCCTCGTTCACGGGTGGCGAGACTTCGGCGGCGAAACGGGCGCAGCGACCGGGGGCGCTGGAATATCGGCAACCGACTGCTGCAGGGCCTGAAGCTTCTCGGACACGGTCGCGATCTGTTCGGATAGCCTTTTCGTTTCCGCCTTCTGGGCGGCGAGCTGGTCCTGAACGACCTGGAGCTGGTCGATGGCCTCTTGCTGGGTCACCTGGAGGCCCTTCGTCGTCTCGATGAGCTCGCTTGAGACTTGCTCGTTTGCCGGGGAGGGCGCCGCGGTGCCTCCAAATCCCCAGACCAATGACAAGCCGGCGCCGACGAAGAGGAAGGCCGCTACCAGCGGAATCAGGAGGCGCCGACGCACGGCGCGCGCAGCGCGGTCCTCGCGGTATCTCTGGCGAGAAAATGAAGCGTCAACCATGATGCCTCCACGGCTGTTTGGTTAAACACTAACCTCGGCAATCGATTTGCAGACACTATGCAGATACGCTCGTTTTTCGAGGATCTTGCGAATTGCGGTAAGTCTCTGATTTATTTGGCTCCCCGGGCTGGATTCGAACCAGCGACCATTCGATTAACAGTCGAATGCTCTACCGCTGAGCTACCGAGGAATAGGCGAAACCAAGGGTTCGCATGCGGCAGCGTATAACAAAGCCTCCGCGGCTTGCAAAGGACGAAATAGGCCGGCCCCCAGTGTCATCCGGAAGAACTGGATAGCCCTGGCGCCGCACTGGTTTTTGGCCGCCTCGGCGTTCCGGAAATCGTGATCCGGGCCTGCCCGAATGACACGAACCAAGCGTCAAAAAGGCCGATTCGCCGATGAGGTTGGGGCAAGGCCGGGTTCTACGAGAGGTAATGCGATGCCAGACGCCCAGACCGTTTTCATCAGGCCGATTCCATCGATCGTGCCGAGCGACGTCTCCACCTTGACCGATGACGAATGCCTGGTTCGGCTCGCGCAAGCCGTTGAAGAACAGGATTCCGAGCTTCTGGACGAGGTGGCGAGACTGATCGGGCGCCTTGCCGTGACGATCGAATAGGTCGCACTCCCAACCCATCACGTTACGAAGAGCAGGGTGGATCGCAGGTTTCGACTTGCGCCATCGTGTTGCGTTTTAGCGAACCTTGTATCAAAGATGGCGCAGTTATCGTTCCATCCTGCGGCAACTTCCGCTCTCTGCTGGGGTCTCCCAATGTCCGGTTTTTCGACCGGAGTCCAGAAATCGCCCTTAGTGAGTTGAAATACCTACAGATTTGTTTGGCGCGGAAAAAAATAGACAAAAAAGGACAAACGCCTTACGGGCGGTCGTTCTGTCGCTCGGTCGGCAGGCTCTTGACGTAGCGCACCATCTCGGCGCGCTCGACCACGATGTGGGTGCCTTTCCAGCGCACCGTGATTCGCTTGGCCGCGACGGCCTTGTCGAAGGTCGTGGTGCCGATCCGCGCCACCCGGCAGGCTTCCAGCCGCGTCAGGAACTCCTGATCGGGCGGCGGCATCGGGACATCGGCAAGGCGACGTTTGCGGCCCATGATCGTCTCTCAGCGCAGGGTTGGTCATGATTTAGCCAGCCTCCCGAATGGCCATGCTGCTGAACAGTTGTGAATACTATAGTCTGTAGAACTTTAGTGTTCAAGTCCGGACTATGACGATGTGGACAAAATCAATTCCAAACTGGGGAAAGTCATCTCAAGCCTCAGGCAATCAGCCGGGCTGTCGCAGGAGGAATTGGCGGAGCGGGCATCTATCCATCGGACTTACGTCAGCCAAATCGAGCGCGGGCTGAAATCTCCCACAATTGCTATATTTCTAAAGTTGTCGAAGGCGCTAAAGACAACTCCGAGCAAAATCATGCAGTTGTTCGAAAATGAGATCGGTCTGGTCTAAATCCCGCGTGTGGTTTGTGCCCAATCACAGTCGCGCGCTCCAAAGGTGGCTGTGGGAGCGAGGCTAATTGTCGTTTGAAATACGAAAAATTGCAGATGTCGGAACCGGCCACCCAGTTGTGGCCCGCCTTGGTATGCAAACGGTAGAGGTGCTGGGATCGTTCGGAGTGGACAAGGGCACGCGAGACGCTATTTCCGGTTTGTACATACACACGCTAACCCCGCGCTTGCTTCGGTGTCACCAAGCTCGAGATGAAATAGTTAGGTTGATGAACGAAAGCATCGGCGGCATCACGCAGCAGGATGGTTCTCGTATGCGCGAGGTACCTCACGTCATCAATCTCGAAGGGTTGGTCGCGCAATTCCTCTATGAAGCAAAAAACTACATTCGTGACCTGCTCGGGCTTTTTGAAACGGTTTACGGATGCCGTCTAAAAGATGCCAGCGCGTTTGCTGACATGAAAAACAAGGGTGAATGCGAATTTGTTAAATGGGCGAACGAGAAGTTTGGCGCTCAAAATAGTCTGTCCGAAATGGTGATGACCGATCAGGGATGGATCGGCGAAGTCATCCGCTCAAGAAACGCGGTCGAGCATCCGGGCGGACTTTCAGGTACGCTCACCATCCAAAACATTCGCCTAGACCCTCAGCGGGCAGGCGCTTTCATTGCTCCGACGTGGCAGCGAACCGGTAATCCCGAGAACAGCATTGTGGAGGATATGGATTGTGGGCTTGAGAATTTGCTCACGCTTGGCGAGGACCTCTTGATCGAAGTTGTAAAACGCGGTGAACGAGCGGAGCTGATTTCCTTCTACCTAATCCCCGTCGAAGAACGCAGGCCCGAGTGCCCCGTGCGTATCCGCGCGAGCTTTTCTCCCGAGGTACTGGCGAAATTTCCCGGAAAGATCTGACTCACTACTCAGTTCTTGTTGCGTGGGAACCCGCATGGAAGGCGCGCAATCATCGCCATGTTGCCTTTTGGCGGGGCCTGTTCCAAAGATGACCCGGTTCTAGCTCTCCGGCGGCGACGCCGCTCGATTTTTAGGGTCTCGATGCAAAGTTCCCCGTTCTCGACCGCGCGCCAGAAAATGGTCGACGGTCAGGTGCGTCCCAGTGACGTCACCGATATCAGGATTATCGACGCGATGCTGGCGGTGCCGCGTGAAGTATTTGTGCCCCAGAATCAGCGCGCGCTGGCCTATCTCGACCTCGATCTCGATGTCAGCGAAGATGGCGCAACGAAGCGCTTCCTGATCAAGCCCGTCGTGACTGCGAAAATGCTGCAGGCTGCCGAGGTCAAGGACACCGACAGTGTGCTGGTCGTCGGGTGTGCATCCGGTTACGCGGCTGCATTGGTTGCAAAATTGGCCGAGCGGGTGACTGCCACCGAAAGCGAGCCGTCGCTGGCCGCGAAGGCTAAGGACGTTCTCGCCGCGGTCGGGCTTGGAAATGTCACGGTCCGTGTCGCGGCGGCGGCCGAAGGTGATTCGGCAGACGCGCCCTATGACGTGATTGTTCTCAATGGCGCGACCGAAATTGTGCCGGAGGAACTGTACCGGCAGCTCAGGGAGGGCGGCCGACTCATCGGGGTCTTCGCCATGAGCCAGCCGCAGCGGGTTACCATTGTGACCCGCTCACCTCACGATTATGGCAACCGGGCGCTGTTTGATGCCGCAGTTCCGGTCTTGCCCGGGCTTGAGCGTCCCGCGGTTTTCGTTTTCTAGCGCTCGCGAGCCCTTAGAATCACGTTCGAAATCAAAAGTGTGGCCCGGATGCCCCATGTTAAGAGTTTCCTACTGCGTCGCACCTGTGGGGGGTTCCTTACCGCTTGCGCGCAGAATAAGGTGTACCGGGTGCTGGCGAATGACG
>Ga0210400_10001639_pt1 | contig 21879 bp, 15 predicted proteins | sample IncBWH26MmetaG_FD_155456 | JGI IMG/M metagenome (GOLD analysis project Ga0210400, IMG submission 155456) | Forest soil microbial communities from Barre Woods Harvard Forest LTER site, Petersham, Massachusetts, United States - Inc-BW-H-26-M | ecosystem: Environmental > Terrestrial > Soil >...
CGCCCCGGCACGCTCCTTACGGTGCTTTGCGAGCCGGAGGATGCGAACAGACTTACGCAATTGCTCTTCAGCGAGACAACTACGCTTGGCGTCCGGCGGCGGGATGAGACGCGGCTGACTCTGGCTCGGCGATGGGAGAATGTCCGCACATCGTGGGGCGAGGTGAGGATCAAAATTGCCAGCATGAATGAAAGCGTTACGAACTATGCACCGGAGTATGAAGATTGCCGGCGAATCGCCGCTGAGCATCACGTGCCGCTCAAGTTGGTGATGGGCGAGGCAGTCGAGGCTTATCTCTCCAAAGGTCGCCGATAGCCGGCGTTAAAAGCAAGTACACAATGAGCAAGAAGTTCTACATCACGACACCGATTTACTACGTAAACGCGCGGCCACACATCGGCCACGCTTACACCACCATCGCCTGCGACACCATCGCGCGGCGTCAACGATTGCTGGGCGCAGAGACATTTTTTCTCACCGGTACGGACGAGCACGGGCAGAAAATCGAGCGTGCGGCGCAGGCCGCTGGTAAGACTCCGCAGCAGTATGCAGACGAGATTTCGGCTGAGTTCCGGCAGCTGTGGAAGCGGATGGGAATTTCGAACGATGACTTCATCCGCACCACCGAAGACCGGCACAAAAAGCGGGTGCAGGAGCTTTTCCGGCGCATTCGCGACAACGGGTTCATCTACAAAGGCACTTATACGGGGCAATATTGCGTCTCGGATGAACTGTACGTGGATGGCGCTCAGCCCGGCGATCCCTGCCCCACTTGCGGCCGCATTACTGAGACGGTCCACGAGGAAAATTATTTCTTCAAACTTTCCGCGTTCCAGGACAAGCTCTTAGCGCTATACGCGAATGCGGAATTTATTCGCCCGGAGGCACGCCGGAACGAAGTGGTCGCCTTCGTGCGTTCGGGCTTGCGCGATTTATCGATCAGCCGCTCCACATTTTCGTGGGGCATCCCAGTGCCCGACGATCCGAAACATGTGATCTACGTGTGGCTGGACGCGCTGGCGAATTACATCACTGCGATCGGTTACGGATCAGCTCATGCCGGAGCGCAGGAGGCGTTCAAAAAGTTTTGGCCGGCCAATGTGCAGATGATTGGGAAAGAGATCGTTCGCTTCCATTGCGTATACTGGCCGGCATTTCTGATGGCCGCCGGTCTACCCATGCCCAAAGCGATCGTGGCCCACGGCTGGTTGCTTTTTGAAGAAAGCAAAATGTCGAAGTCACGGGGAAACATCGTACGCACTGAAACGATTCTCGATGTGCTGGGTGCAGATGCCCTGCGCTATTTTTTGCTGCGTGAAGTTGTCTTCGGGCAGGACGGATCTTTTTCTTTTGACGCGCTGGTGCAGCGCTATAACTCCGACCTCGCGAATGGCCTGGGAAATTTGGCCAGCCGCACGCTGACCATGATCAATCGCTATTTCAAGGGCGAGGTTCCGTATCCATCGCACGCTGCCTCAAAGCGGGATGGGGACGATGCCATTGCTACAACCGCCAGGAAAACCATTCGCGAATTTGGAACACTGTTCGATCAGTTCCAGTTTTCGCGCGCGCTCGAATGCGCGTGGGCGCTGGTCGCTGCCGTGGATAAGTATATCGTCGAGAACGAACCCTGGGCGCTCGGTGAGAAACAGGACGAAGATAGCCGCTCACGTTTAGCCACAGTGCTCTATACGGCGGCAGAAGCGCTGAGGATCGCGACCGCGCTCGCTCATCCAGTGATTCCGGAGGCGACCACAAAAATCTGGACGCAATTGGGATTGGGCGATATCAAGAAGCTCCACTTAAGCGAGCTGAGCTGGGGGCAACTGCCCTTAGGGACCAAGCTGGGCGAAATCAGTCCTGTCTTTCCGCGAGCTGATAAGAGCGCCATCGAGAGGATGCAGAAAATGGAAGAGGAACATAGGCCTGCGCCTGCAATCGATAGCGCACAGAACGCCGCATCGCACGAGCAGACAAGTCCGGCACAAGCAGCCACAACAATGGCAGCGGCTCCAAGTTCCGCGGCATCAGCGGCAGCCAGCGAAAAAATCTCGATCGACGACTTCGCCAAGATCGAATTGCGGGTCGGGCAGGTGAAGGTCGCCGAAAAAGTGCCGAAGTCCGATAAGCTCTTACGACTCGAAATTGATATAGGAACCGAGGTGCGGCAAGTACTGGCGGGAATCGCAGAAGCATATGCACCCGAGAGCTTAATTGGGCGGAAGGTTGTAATCGTCGCCAACCTCGCCCCTCGCAAGATGCGAGGCATGGAATCGAATGGCATGATTGTGGCGGCTTCGCTGGAGGGCGGCCAACCCGTGTTGGCGAGCTTTCTGGAGGATGTTCCAATCGGGTCAAGGTTGAAGTAGGAGAGACGTCGGCCTCGGGCGTCGGACCTCGGAACGACACATCAATGCACCCCTGTGATTTTTGTGCCTCTAACTGGAAACAAGGCCGAGGTCTGAAATGCGAGGTCGGCCCTCATGTTCGTTGACTCTCACGCACATCTCGATGGCAAGCAGTTCGATTCCGATCGCGGGCAGGTGATTGCTCGCGCTCGCGAATCTGGCGTTCAGGCCATGGTCGCCATCGGCAATGGGGATGGACCCGAACAAGTTGATTGCGGGATTCGACTGGCCGAGCAATATGATTTCATCTACGCTACCCTTGGCATCCATCCGCACGAAGCTCGCCTAGCCGACGAAGCGGCTTACCAGGAGATGGAACGTCTCGCGCGGCATCCCAAAATCATCGCTTGGGGCGAGATTGGCTTGGACTATTACTATGATCATTCTCCACGCGACGTCCAGAAAGAGGTCTTCATCCGGCAAATGGATTTAGCCGCAGCGGCAAAATTGCCGATGGTGATTCATTGCCGGCCGTCGGAAGCCAGCGAGAATGCATGGGAAGATTGCTTCGCTTTATTGCGGGAGCATTGGGCGCCGACAGGCCTCGGAGGAGTTCTGCACTGCTTCACGGGGACATGGGCGCAGGCAAAGATCGCGCTGGATATGGGATTCATGATCTCGTTCGCCGGCAATATTACTTTCCCTAAGGCGCAGCAGATTCGGGATGCTGCGCTGGAAGTTCCCCTCGATCGTATCTTGATCGAAACGGACTCTCCGTTTTTGGCTCCGGTGCCCTATCGCGGCAAGCGTAACGAACCGCTCTATGTAATCGAAACCGCGCGAAAGCTTGGAGAGTTGCGCGGAATAGCGGCGGAGGAAGTCGGTCGCCAGACCACCCGCAATTTCTACACTTTTTTCAAATTGATTGAAACCACTGAAAGCAAAGTTTCTGCGATTTAGCCATGCGTTCCCCGCCTTGGTTCTGATAATCTCATGAGTTAGATTCCTTTATTTCAGAAAGAAAAGAAATCCGATGCCCGACAATAGTTTTGACGTCGTGAGCAAAATCGATTTACAGGAAGTGTCTAACGCGATCCAGCAGGCGTTGAAAGAGATTCACACGCGCTTTGACCTGAAAGATTCGAAATCGAACATTGAGCTGGAAAAAGATGCGATTGCGCTGCATTCCGCCGACGAATACAAACTGAAGGCCGTAAACGACGTCCTGCAGCAGAAACTGGTCAAGCGAGGTGTATCGCTGAAAGGACTGACCTACGGGGCAGTGGAACCGGCCGCAGGCGGCACCGCGAAACGGCGCGCGACTATGCAACAGGGAATCGCTATCGAAAAAGCGCGGGAGATTGTGAAGCTGGTCAAAGATTCCAAGAAAAAAGCGCAGGCTTCGATTCAGGGAGATCTCGTGCGCGTGAGCAGCAAAGACCGCGACACGCTACAGGAAGTCATCGGGATGCTGCGGCAGCACGATTTCGGAATCGACCTGCAGTTTACGAATTACAGAAGCAACTAGTCCGAAGTCCGGGGTCCGATCCATTGAGCGCACCTCCAGTCATTAACGGGAAAGAAGTCTTCGATCTGCTGCATGAGGACCTTGCGGCTCTCGAGGAGGAGTTCGGCCAGGATACTGTCTCGGGAGTGCGCGCCATCACAGAGATTGGCGAGTACCTGCGCGCCGGGGGCGGCAAGCGGATTCGACCCGCTCTTCTTTTCCTCTCCTCCAAGCTGTTTGATTATCGCGGAAACGGTGCTGTGAAATTGGGCGCCGTCGTCGAAATCATCCATACCGCGACGCTCGTGCATGATGACATCATCGACGAGGCCAAGACTCGCCGCGGGCGTCCCGCAGCCAATACGCAATGGGGGAATTCCAAATGCGTGCTGGCGGGCGACTGGCTCTACATGCAAGCCTTCAAGGTTGCAGTGCGGGAGCGAAACTTCCGCATCCTCGACACTCTGATCGAACTGACGCAACAGATGGTGGAAGGCGAATTGTTGCAGATGGAAAAGATCGGCAAGTCCATTGCGCTTGACGAATATTTCGATCTCATCTTCCGCAAAACGGCTTGCCTGTTTTCCGTCTGCATGCGGCTCGGCGCGATTCTGGGCGGTGCGAGCCCGGCGCAGGAAAAAGCTTTGGGCCAGTACGGCCACGACCTCGGTATGGCGTTCCAGATCGTCGACGATGTGCTCGACTTGACGGCGTCGGAAGAAGTTCTGGGCAAGCCTGTGGCCAGCGACCTTCGGGAAGGAAAGGCGACCATGGCCGTGATTCATTCGCTCGAGCGCTGCACCCCCGAGGAACGCGCCAGGATTGAGACTATTCTCCGCGACCAAAGCTTCAATGGCGTGACCCATGCGCAAATTCTGGAGATCCTGGAACGCCATGGATCGCTGGAGGCAGCCACCTCCCGAGCTGCTCGCTACGCTGAGTCAGCGCAGCAAGCCCTCTCTACCTTCCCGGATTCTGAAATTAAGCGCGCCCTTCTATGGGCGCCGGAATTTGTGGTTGCACGGGAAAAGTAACCGCCAGAATCCGCTGATAGGCTAGAGTGGAAATTTCTCATTGTTGCTGCGTCCTCTCATTCTTCCAGGATTTTTCTACAACCTCTTCGTTTTTGGATACCACAAATATCAATAGCGATTGAACCGCGCGTCCCAATCCGTTTGCGCCTCCCGAACGTACTAAAAACATAGCGTTTCAGGAATCTGGCCGGGCAAAGAACAAAAGAACAAAGGAGATATGCGATGAAAAAGGTAATGGTTTGTCTGCTTATTCTGACTTTCTCGATGAGTCTGATGGCTTTCGCTCAGCAGGAAGGCATGTCACAAAATCAGACGGATCAAACGAGCGCGAAAGCTCCGCTGATGACTTTGAAGGGTACGGTCAAAGCTGAAGGCGAGAAGTACACATTCGTGAACGACAAAGACAAGAAGAGCTGGGAGGTGATGAACCCTGAAGAGCTCAAAGGCCATGAAGGACATCATGTGCAGCTCAGCGCGCATGTCTATGCCGATAAGGACGCGATCCACGTGATGAGCGTGAAGATGCTTAAGAGCGGATCGATGAGCGACGATTCCATGAGCAAATAGTGGTCGCTTTCCTGCCGCCGGCCAGTCCAAGGATTGGCCGGTTTTTTCTGGTCGCAGTCTGGCGTGTTTTGCGAAGTTCGGCGTGTTAAATAGGCTCACCGGACCGCGCTGCGTGCAAGTTTTGTTTATACTGAACCGTTTCCTGAATTTTCTTATCCAAGAGCCTTATGGATTTATACCTTCTGATGGCGCGTCACGGTTACGCGCTCACCTACAGCCTGCTGCTGGCGGAGGCGATGGGGCTTCCCTTCCCGGCGGCGATCGCGCTGGTGGCGGCTGGAGCCGCGGTCGCAGCTCATGCATTGTGGGGGCCCTACGTTCTGGCGGCCGCGATCTCAGCGCTGCTGTTGGGCGATACCGTTCAGTTCTGGCTGGGACGATACATGGGCTGGGCGCTCCTCGGATTTCTGTGCCGGGTATCGATCAATCCCGAGACCTGTATTTTGCGTTCGGCGGAATCGTTCTACAAACGCGGCAGAATCACGCTGGTCATTGCGAAGTTCATCCCCGGTGTCAATACCATGGCTGCGCCGCTCGCGGGCAGCATGAAGATGCGCTTCTGGCAGTTTCTGCGGTTGGATTTTCTGGGCGCGACGTTTTACGCGTTCACCTACCTCTTGCTTGGGTATGTGTCTCGAGACTTCCTGGCAGTCGTTCTGCGCGGTTTTCATGCTGCGGGACGGACAATGGAAGCGGTGATCGTCGCCGCCCTGGTCGTTTACGCGATCTATCGCACGGTTCAGTATCGCAAATACAGAATGTATCGCATTGTACCCCGCATCCAGGTGCAGGAACTGGCGGCCCGCCTGGCCTCCGAGAATCCAAGCCGCGTGCAGATCGTCGACGTTCGCAGCCACGGTTACTATGACGCGGGCGCAGCGCGAATCAAAAACTCGATCCGCATTGAACCCAACAATCTCGAGGAAGAACTCAAGAACCTTTCCAAAGACAAGGACATTTATCTCTACTGTACTTGAGCGCGCGAAGCGACCAGCGCCCGGGTGGCGCACATGCTGCGGGAAAAAGGATTCAACACGTTCGTAATCGTCGGCGGATTGACCGCCTGGAGAAAAGCCGGGGAACCTGTTGAGACTGTTCCGGAGAATGATTTAGTGAAGCTGCCGACGTTTTCTTAACCGTCAGGATGGTATAGGATTGTCGGGCTTCGCCGCGATGAATGACTCGACTCCTCACGATTCTCGCCACCGCAGAGGACTGAACGGCGTCCTGTTCCTGCTCGGCATTTCCGTCTTCATCAACTACATCGACCGCGCCAATCTCTCGGTCGCGGCGCCGCTCCTGCAAGATGAACTGGGTCTATCGCACGCACAACTAGGGCTTCTGCTTTCCGCTTTCTTCTGGACCTATGCCTGCATGCAGATCCTCGCGGGCTGGCTCGTGGACCGTTTCGAGGTGAAGTGGATTCTAGCCATCGGCTTCTTTGTGTGGTCAGTAGCCACAGCGTTTACGGGTGCGCTGCACGCCTTCGCCGCGCTACTTGTGATACGCGTAATCCTGGGAGTCGGAGAGTCGGTAGCGTACCCCGCCTACGCCAAGATCTTTGCCAATCATTTTGTGGAGAGCCAACGTGGCTTCGCTAATTCCATCGTGGGCGCCGGTCAATCCCTTGGACCTGCGCTCGGGATTCTTTTCGGCGGGACCCTGGTGGCGCGTTTTGGCTGGAGACCGTTTTTTGTCGTGCTAGGGCTGGCCAGCCTTCTGTGGCTGCCGCCGTGGTTTCGATGGATGCCGCGCACCTCTGCTGCCGGGGCGCGGGATATGAAGCAGGGCCCCGGACTTTCGGAGATCATTCGGCATCGATCGTCATGGGGAACATGGATCGGCCATTTCTGCGCAAACTACTTTCTTTATTTTTTGCTGACCTGGCTGCCGTTTTATCTTCAGCGTGAGCGGCATTTTTCCGTAAATGCCATGTCAAAAATTGGCGGAGCGACCTTTCTGCTGGCTGCCTTGTCCTCGCCGACCTGCGGCTGGCTCTCGGATCGGTGGATTTCCCGTGGCGCCTCGGTAACGCGTGTGCGCAAGACCTTTATGGGCGTGGGAATGGCCTGCAACGGGCTTTTCTTGGTTGGCTGTGCGGCGGCGCCCAACCGCCTTTTGATTGCACTGCTGTTTCTTGCCGGCGCGACCTTTGGTTTGGTGAGTTCCAACCTCAACGCGATCACGCAGACCCTCGCTGGCCCTCACGCCGTTGGCCGATGGATGGGCGCGCAGAACTTCGTCGCTAATTTGGCTGGCGCTGTTGCACCGGCGCTCACAGGATTTCTGGTTGGACGCACGGGGCAGTTCTATTGGCCCTTTCTGATCACATCAGTGATTGCCTGGGTAGGGGCGGCGCACTACGTATTCGTGGTGGGTCCAGTTGAGACTGTAATCTGGAAGATGCAACCCCACGCGATCACGCCTAATGTTCGCGCAGGTATCGGAGGATCGTCGGTCCGCGTTCCGTAATACAATCTTGCCCAATGACCCAGGAAGTCGAAATCAAGTTTCGGGCGGCCGATTTGCGCGCACTGGCGCGCAAGCTGCGCCTGGCCGGATTCCGCGTGATAACACCGCGCACCCACGAGATGAACACTTTATATGACCTTCCTGGTGAAGTGTTACGGAATCGCCACGAGTTGTTGCGCTTGCGCAAGTACGGCTCGGAGTGGACGCTGACACACAAGTCCGGGAAAAAGACTGCGCGCCATAGCAGCCGAGAAGAACTCGAGACGCGCATCGATGACGGAAAGAAGATGGACTTAATCCTGCGCGCTCTGAGTTACACCCCCTCGTTTCGATATGAAAAATTCCGCGCCGAATGGACTGATGGCAAAGGGCAAGTAGTCGTCGACGAAACTCCGATCGGGGATTTTTGCGAGATCGAAGGACCGCCGCGCTGGATCGATACGACGGCGAAGAAACTGGGCGTGACGGCGGCCGATTACATTACGGCCAACTACGCCGGATTGTTTTCCGATTGGAAGGTTCGCACAAAGAGCCGAGCCAAGGAAATGACGTTCAAGTCAGTGAAGATGGGAAAGCACTGATGACTTCCGCCCCTCCGGGAACTCAGCCCGTCGCGCCGTGGCACTTTTTAAACTTCTTCCCTGACCCACAAGGGCAGGGATCGTTGCGTCCCACTTTCTCCTGCGCCCTGACCACTTGCTGCACCGGCTGAGCGTCACCTCCGCCAGCCATGCGCGCTTGTTCGAGCTCGCGTCGCTTGCGGCGCATAAAGGCTTCTTCCAGATCGTCCGCGGAAGTTGCGACCAGGCGTGGCGGATGGCGCCCATTGCCATCGCCGCCCCGCTGGGCGGGCACTCCAGAGTCGGGTCCCTGATCAACCGGCCCGCCCGCGGGAGGGCCTCCGACACCAGAGTCAGGCGGGCGCTCCAGAATCTGCATCAGGTAAAGATAGCGGGCCGTGTCCTCCTGAAAGCGCTGCAGCATGGCCTCGAACATTTCAAACGATTCTTTCTTGTACTCGACCAGCGGATCATGCTGGCCGTAACCGCGCAGGCCGATGCCCTCCTTAAGATGATCCATGCTGAGGAGATGATCTTTCCACTGCGAATCAAGGACACTCAGCATGATCATGCGCTCGTGATGGCGCATGGCCTCGGGGCCAATCAGCTTTTCTTTCGCCTCATACCGCTCCTTCAGCTTTTCAAAAATGGCGTCGCCCAGTTCTTGCCGGTTCAGCGCCTCCGCCTTCACGCCTTCGGCAATAAAGTCCACACCGAACCGCGTGAACACCGCATCTTTCAGGCCTTTGATATTCCAGTCATCGGCGTGCCCCTTCGGTGGGCAGTATTCGTCCATCAGATCGCCGAGAATCGCCGAAACATAATCCTCGAGAATCAGATCCTTCTGATCCATGCCCTCCAGCAAGCGCCGCCGCAAGCCGTAGACGGCCTCGCGTTGCTTGTTCATCACATCGTCGTATTCGAGCAGATGTTTTCGGGATTCGAAGTGTTGGCCTTCGACTGTCTTCTGCGCCGTCTCAATACGACGGCTGATCATTTTGGATTCGAGGGGCACACCTTCTTCCATTCCGTGCTCGAAGATTTTCGATACCCACCCCTTCGGCAAGAAAATGCGCATGAGGTCATCCTCGAGCGCAAGGTAGAAGCGCGAGGAACCGGGATCACCCTGGCGCCCGGCGCGTCCGCGAAGCTGGTTGTCGATGCGGCGCGACTCGTGGCGCTCGGTGCCGAGAATGTGCAAGCCGCCCACTGCAATCACTTCATCGTGATCCTGGTCGGTCTGTGCCTTATAGCGAGCGATAGCCTCAGCCCACTTGTCGGTCGGCACCGTATATTCGTTTCCGTTGTAATAGAAAATGGAAGTGATGCCATCTTCCTGGGGACCTTCGATCTTGCCTTCCGCGACGCGTAACTGCTGCGCAATTCCCTTCTTCACCAACTCCTGCTTGGCCATGAATTCGGGATTGCCGCCCAGAAGAATGTCGGTGCCGCGGCCCGCCATGTTCGTCGCGATGGTGACCATACCTTTGCGTCCGGCCTGCGCTACGAATTCGGCCTCGCGTTCATGAAATTTGGCGTTGAGCACGACGTGCTTGAGTCCTTTTTTCTTCAACAACTCTGAGAGCCGTTCTGACTTTTCAATCGAAGTGGTGCCGACGAGCACGGGCTGGCCTTTTTCGTTGAGTTTCTGAATCTCATCCGCAACCGCGAAATATTTTTCCTTTTCGGTGCGGTAGACGACGTCGGGATTCTCCAGCCGCTTCATCTGTTTGTTCGTGGGAATCACTACGACTTCGAGCTTGTAGATTTTTTCGAATTCATCGGCTTCCGTTTCCGCTGTACCAGTCATGCCCGAAAGCTTTTTGAACATGCGGAAATAGTTTTGAAAGGTGATGGTGGCCAGCGTCTGGTTCTCGCGCTCGATCTTGACGCCTTCTTTCGCTTCAATGGCCTGGTGCAAACCATCCGACCAGCGGCGGCCCGGCATCATGCGTCCGGTAAATTCGTCGACGATGATGACTTCGCCGTCTTTAATTACATACTCCACGTCTCGCCGATACAGGGCGTGCGCCTTGACCGCTGTTTCGACGTGATGCTTGAGAGGCCAGTTCTCCGGATCGGCGATGTTGCCGATTCCGAGGAGTTGCTCGACTTTGTTCCAGCCTTCATCCGTGACGGTAATATTGCGGTGCTTTTCGTCAACTACGAAGTCGCCGGTCAGTTGCGCAGGTTCCCCGGGAGCAACCTCAAGCTCCTCGCCCTTTTCCAGTTTCGGGATGATGCGGTTGACTTTGTAATACTTGTCGGTCGATTCCTCGCTCGCTCCAGAGATAATTAGCGGGGTTCGCGCTTCATCAATCAGGATGGAATCGACTTCATCTACGATGGCAAAATTGTGACCACGCTGCACGCAATCCTTCAGATCGAACTTCATATTGTCGCGCAGGTAGTCGAAGCCAAACTCATTGTTCGTTCCGTACGTCACATCAGCGGCGTAGGCGGCCCGGCGCTGCTCGTCGTCGAGGTCGTGAACGATCACGCCGACGGTAAGACCGAGGAAGCGGTAAAGCTTGCCCATCCACTCCGAATCGCGCTTAGCCAGATAATCGTTGACAGTAACCACATGCACGCCGCGTCCGCTGAGCGCATTGAGATAAACCGGAAGCGTGGCCACCAGCGTTTTTCCTTCGCCGGTTTTCATTTCCGAAATCATGCCCTGGTGCTGCACCATGCCGCCGATCAACTGCACGTCAAAGTGGCGCATGTTCAACACCCGGCGTCCGGCCTCACGCACCACGGCAAAAGCCTCGACGAGAATCTCGTCCAGAGCGTCCTGCAGAGCGTCGTATTGCTCTTTCTGCAATTGCTTCGCGCGATCCGGATCGCTGATCGAGACGTCATCGACCATCGAAGCCTGCGTTCCCTCGATACGGCTCATCCGCTGTTGAATACGTTGCCGGAATTCGTCCGTCTTGGCGCGCAACTCGTCGTCACTCAGCCTTTGTATCTGCGGTTCGAGGGCGTTGATCGTCTCGACACGCGGCATCAAGCTCTTGACGACCCGCTCGTTCTTGGTCCCAAAGACCTTGCCGATCAGAGTATTAATCAAACTGTGAAATCCTTCAGAGGGCGGGATTGTTCCCCAGCGTATCTCTTTTAGCCTAGCATATAGATGCGCTGAACAGACACAAGGAACAGCGACGGAAATCCGTTGATTCCGCGCCCAAACTGTGCCCGGGCGTGAGCCGCAACCGTCCCGAACGTTCGCGTTCTCGGCGGATTCGCCGGTAAGCGAATTTTTCGTGTATATTCCCCACGACCCATGCCTACGTTTTATGACCGTTTTGTCGAATGTGCGGAGCGCTGGCCGAATAACGTCGCACTCGAACTCCAATCGCACGCTCACTGCGAAAGTTGCACCTATGCCGAACTCCGCCATATGTCGGAATCGGTGGGACGATGGATCACCGAAAACGGGTTTTCTCATGGATCGCGCCTGGCCATCTTTGCCGATAATCATCCCCGATGGGTGGCGGCGTATTTGGGAATCATTGCGGCGGGATGTACGGTCGTGCCGCTCGATACGGCGCTGCATGCGGATCAACTTGCAAAGCTATTGAAGGACAGTGGCAGTTCCGCTTTATTTTGTGACGGGCGCCATCAGGAACTGGCTCGGGCAGCGGTCCTGGGCCTTGATGTCGGCCTCCTCCTGATAGACCCAGAGCGAACAAACAATTCTCCCGCTACGCAATGGCGCGGAAATCTTCCATCAATTTTCCACGCTGGGCCGGGAACTTTTCGGCCAATCGATGGAGTTCCCGACGAAGTCGTTTCTCTTCTCTATACCTCCGGCACCACGGCCGATCCTAAGGGTGTGATGCTGACGCATCGCAATCTGTTAGGTGAGGTCGAGGCGGTGTTCAACTGGGTCGACCTCGGCCCCGGAGATGCACTTCTGGGTGTGCTTCCAATGTTTCACGTACTGGCCCAGATGGCGAACTTGATGATTCCGCTGGTCAAGGGGGCGCGTGTCGTTTATCTGGAAACCTTGAACACCACCGAATTGCTGCGAGCTCTGCAAGAGCGAGATATCACGGCCTTCGCCGTCGTCCCGCAATTTTTCTATCTGATTCACGAGCGAATTTTTCAGGAAGTCGCGAAACGCGGACAAATCGCGCAAAAACTCTTGCACGCACTCATGAACTTCAACCGCGGGTTGCGCAAAATAGGAATGAACGCCGGCCCGGTTTTGTTCCGCAAGGTCCACGACACCCTGGGCAAGAAAATGCGGTATCTCGTGACAGGCGGGTCCCGCTTCGATCCCGCCATTGGGCACGATTTTTATGCGCTCGGCATCGACGTCCTGCAAGCCTACGGGTTGACGGAAACGACAGCCGCCGTGTTCGCAACATCTCCTGGGGACAACGTGATCGGTTCCGTTGGAAAAGCGATGAAAGGAGTCGAAGCCAAGATATCCTCATCGCAAACTGAAGAGGCAGAGGAAGATGGCCACAGCAGCGGCGAGATTGCCTTGCGCGGGGCACCTGTCATGAAGGGATACTGGAATCGTCCGGACGCCACGGCCGCTGTTCTGCGCGATGGGTGGTTTTATACCGGCGATCTTGGATATTTCGACGCCGACGGCAACCTGTTCCTTACTGGGCGCAAAAAAGAAGTGATCGTCCTCAGTAACGGAAAGAACATTTATCCCGAAGAAGTTGAGGCGCACTATATGAAATCGCCCTTCATCAAAGAGTTAGCTGTGATGGGAATCGAGGGCAAGGCGGGCGAGAGCGGTGACCGTCTCCATGCCGTGATCGTGCCCAACTTCGACGCGCTGCGCCAGAAGAAAATTGTAAACGCGAAGGAGGTGATCCGCTTCGATATTGAAAGCCTTTCCCAGCAGATCGCTTCCACAAAACGCATCGGCAGCTACGAAATCTGGCAGGAAGACCTGCCACGCACCAGCACGCGCAAAATCAAACGCTTCGAAGTTGAGAAACGCGCCAAAGCGAGTCAGACACGCAAGGTTGAGGATGGTTCGGAACTTCCGGCCGAACAGCCGCTCACCGAGGACGATAGCGCATGGCTCGCACAACCCAACGTTCAGCGTGCATTGAATATTATCGGCGAAACTGCACGAAATGGTCCGGGAACCCTACGGCCCACGCACAGCCTCGAACTCGACTTGGGCCTTGACTCCATGCAACGAATTGAGTTGCTCAGCCGCGTTGAAGAGCAGCTCGGCGGAAACGTTGCTGAGTCACAGTTAGCCGAGATCTACACCGTGCGCGATCTGGTCGACGCGGTTCTGCAAAGCGCAGCAAGTGGCGCGTCAAGCCCAGCCGCGAAAGCGACCTTCGCGGGATGGAAGACGATCTTGTCCGAAAAGCCAAACCCTGAGGATGTACTTCCTCTTACTCGCCCGCAACCGATCAGCAACACATTTTGGTATATGGTTTCACGGCTAACACAGGTCATCGCGACGGACCGCTTCGATCTCCACGTGCGCGGCATCGAAAAGCTGCCGAAAAACGGTGCTTATATTCTTTCCTCCAACCATCAGAGCTATCTCGATCCACTCATCCTGGCAAGCGTTCTGCCGCCTCCTGTCTTCGACCGTGTTTTTGCTGTGGGAACAAGCGAAATTTTCGGTGAAGGAATCATGCTGCACTTGGCGCGATCGCTGCGGGTTGTAGTCGTCGATCCCGACGCGAATCTAGTTCCGGCCATGCGGGCTGGTGCATTCGGGCTGCGTCAGGGACGTCCGCTGATTCTTTATCCCGAGGGTGAGCGATCCATCGACGGCACGCCAAGAACTTTCAAGAAAGGCGCGGCCATTCTATCGATTCACTTACAGGTGCCGATTGTGCCAATCGCGATTGAGGGCTTTTACGACGCTTGGCCGAGAAACAAAAGCTTTCAAAGATTCGCCAGGCTGAAGATGGAATTCGGTGACCCGATTTTTCCATCGCCGGAGGCGGAGGCATCGGAATCTGGTTATGAAGCGCTGACCGCCGACTTAAAAACGAGGGTTGTCGAGATGTGGGAGGGCCTGCGCCGTCATCCGTAGACTCGCCCTCGTAATGCTTGATGGCTACTTCGCCCGCGGATGTGTCTGATCGTAAACCTGCAGCACATGCTTCATCGAGAGTTGCGTATACCGCTGCGTCGTGGCAAGGCGCTCGTGCCCAAGCAATTCCTGAATAGCCCGTAAGTCTGCGCCCTCTTCAAGCATGTGCGTGCCGAAAGCATGACGAAGTGTATGTGGATGCACGTCCGGAGACAGACCCTTCGCAATCGCAATTTTCTTGACGATGCGGCCAACGCTGCGCGTAGTAAGCCGCCCGCCGCGATGGTTGACCAGCAGTGCGATCGTTTGCTTACGAGCCTGCTCGATAACTTTTTTGCGCTCCGGAAGATACCGCGCGAGCGCAGTCCTCACCGCTTCTCCGAACGGAACGTAGCGTTCTTTCTTCCCCTTGCCGCGAATCAGGATTGCTTCCGCACTCAGCCGGATATCGTCGACGTTGATCCCGGTGAGTTCAGAATTGCGGATGCCGCACCCATAGAGCAACTCCAGCATCAACCGGTCACGCTCGGGAAAGGCCGCGCCTTCTGGCATCTCGCCATCGATGACAAAATTCATTTCCTCAATGGTAGGCACACGCGGAAGTTTCTTGGGAAGCTTTGGTGTGGCCACCAACTTCGCCGGATTCTGCTCCACTACGCCTTCTCGCGCCAGCCACCGATAGAGCGACCGTACTGCCGCCAGGGCGCGTGCCACAGAAGTTTTGCTCAATCCCTTGGCGTAGAGCTGCGAAAGGAAGCCTCGCACGGCGATGTGATCGATCTGCTTCCACTCGCGTGACCCGGCATAGGCGGCGAACAATAGCAGATCACCGCTATAAGCCTTAATGGTATGAGGAGAAGCGTTGATCTCCCGCAGGTGGCGGAGAAAATCGGCGACCGCTTTGCCGGCTACAGTTTTATTCCGCTCGCGAGCAGTCATCGTCCCTTTGCTCTCGGATGATGGTTCTGATACACGGTTCGCAGACGATCGAGCGCCAGATGCGTGTAGACCTGCGTCGTAGAAATATCGGCGTGGCCGAGGATGGTCTGCACGGTACGCAAGTCAGCGCCGTTTTCCACCATGTGCGTGGCGCACGAGTGACGCAGCATGTGCGGAGAAGCAGGGCGCCCGGAAACCGCCGAAGCTGCCCGAACCATCTGCCAGACTCGCTGGCGCGTGAGCTTGCGCCCCCCGCCGGCGATAAACAACAGAGGAGAACTCTTCACCAAAGCAGTTCGGCTGGCCAACGTTACTCTGTGTTTACCGGCAGCCAGTACCGGCCGCGATTGGGCCAAATACTGTGTGAGCGCTTCCTGCGCAGATTTTCCCAGCGGCACGACACGTTCCTTGTCTCCCTTGCCGCGCACCAACATGTAGCCCGCTTCAAGCTTCAGGTCTTCGAGCCTGGCACTAATGAGTTCCGAGACGCGCAGTGCGCCCGCGTAGAGAACCTCCAGCATCGCTTCGTCGCGGACAGCCAACGCGGTCGACGTTCTAGTTTGTGCTGCACCTTCCCGCGAACGCGGAGCCGCCAGCGTCGCTTCCATTTCGTCACGCGCCAGGGCCTTCGGCAGAACTTTCCATTGCTTCGGCGACTCGATATTCAGCGTGGGATCATGATCGATTTTCTTGTCGAGCAACAAGTAACGATAAAGATGGCGTAGTGCCGACAATTTCCGCCCGACGCTGCGCCCATCTACTTGATTTGCGAAAAGCTGTTGTAGAAAGTCCCGCACATCGATGTGGCGGGCAGTAAGCAATAAGCGCTTACGTTCTTCCAGAAACTCCGCAAACTGGTGAACATCGGTGGCGTACGCGCGGATGGAAAGCGACGCTAATCCTTTCTCGATCCTTAAATAGTCGAGAAAATCCGAGAGAACGCTCGCGTTGGATTTCGCTGTCATCATCTGGAACAAGAAGTATGCGCGTTATCGGACACCGGCGAAAGTAGTGAAGAGGATGCCGCGAGGAACTCGCATGGAACATGGAACGTCGAACGCTAATTCTGACCAATATCCCGGAGCAAGTTCACTGCGTAAAGAGCGCCTTCCGGCGTTTCCTCATGCTTGAAGTATGCGAACACGTCGCGGCCCGCAGACCTATGTTCCCCAATCCGCGTGACCATGCTGTGCCGCTCCTCGGTTGTGTAACTCGGCTTGCGGAATCTGTAGTAAACAAAGGGCCCGGTCACGATATCCGGCGTCGTGCGCTCTTCTGTCTCCGCGACACAAAGTGCGGCATTACGGGACTTCAGCACTTCCCACGTCGAATCGTCAAACCAAGACTCGTGACGGAATTCAAAAGCAACCGGCAGCGCGCGCGGCAGGAGGGCGAGAAAATCGTTGAGCAGAGCTGCATCCGCCTTCAGATTCGGGGGCAGCTGAAACAGCACGGGTCCTAGCTTACCCGCGCTAGCCAGAGGCTCAATTGTCGCCAGAAAGCGCGGGACAAAATCCTCTGTCCCCTTCAACCGCTTGATGTGAGTGATCACCTGGTGCGCTTTCACTCCAAACCGAAAAGTAGCGGGGGTCTGCTCGATCCAATTCTGAATCGTGCTCTCTTTTACCAGCTGACGAAAAGTGAAGTTCACTTCGACCGTATTGAGTTGGGCGGCGTAGTGGTTCAGAAATTTTTTCTGATCAAGTTTTCCGGGGTAAAAATCAGGCTTCCAGCTTGGATACGCCCACCCGGAAGTCCCTACAAAAAGTCGCGGCATTTAGCGAAGTCTCAAAGAAACAGAGAACGGGATTATACCTTGCGTTTCACCTTTCGCGACTCCGGCGGGTGGCAGGTTTCCTTACCACTTTTCCGGAAGCCTTGTGCCGGACAATCCTGGGCTTCTCTTCTGCTGCGCCTTGTTCTGATGTCGCATCTTGTTCTGCCGCAGCCGCGAGCGAAATAGACCCTCGACTTGATTGAACGGCCGGTTCCGCAACTTTCTTCAGGTCTGGTAAGCGCTGCTCCAATTCCAGAAGCGGGCTGAACAAATCGCCCATCTCTTCCACCCGTTTGACCGTTTGCCGCGCTTCAAATACCAGCAGGTTCGCATCCTTCTTCTTGAGCGTACGCTCGACTTCCGTCCAGGAGACCGGCGTTGAAACCGTAGGATGCTCCCGCGCGCGCAGAGAATACACACCGATCGTTGTCTTGTGTTCATCATTCTGACTCCAGTCGACGAACACCTTTCCCGTTCGCAGACTCTTTTTCATGTCTGACACGACGAGATCGCGATGATCGTGCTCCATGAGTTGCGCCAGCGCGTGCGCAAAAGTCTTGGTCTCGGAATATTTGGTCGGAGTGTTGAGGGGAACATAGACTTGCAGCCCCTTCGAACCTGAAGTTTTCGGAAAACTCTGCAAGCCAAAATGTTCGAAGATTTCGTGCAGCCACAATCCGACCTGGCAGCATTGAACAATATTGGCGGGTGGGCCGGGATCGAGATCGAACACCATCATGGTCGGGCAAGGAACATCTTTCGCGAGAGCCAGCGACGGGTGCAATTCGATTGCAGCGAGATTCGCCAGCCAAACCAGCGTGGGCAAATCATCCGCCAAAATATAATGGACCGTACGCCGGTTGCTATCGCTCCAGATGGGAGCTGTCTTCACCCAATCGGGCCGGTACTGAGGCGCGTTCTTTTCGTAGAAGTATTCTTCGTCGACGCCGTTGGGATAGCGTTTGCGTGTGAGCGCACGCCCAGCCAGATGCGGAATCATCGCCGGAGCGATCCGAACGTAATAGTCGATCACCTGCTGCTTGGTGAAACCAACAGCCGGATAGAGAACCTTCTCCAGATTCGACAGCTTGAGTTGCTTTCCTTGAATCTCGACCGTCGAGTCCATCGCGCACGCTCCAGCAGGCATTGTGCACGAAATCGTTGCTAACGCAAAATACAGGTCTGTCCCTAAACTTGGGCACGAGTGAGACCTTCAACTCAGTTTGACAACTTCCCTGCCCGCCACGTAATTTCAAACTTCTGCCCATCTTGTTCGTCTAAACATGAGCATTTCAATGCATCCGCCCCTAATGTTTGTTGGTTCTCTGGAGGTCCGATGAAACTCCGCACCTTAAGGTCACTGGTTGTGATTTTGCTGCTTGGCGTGTTCAGCGCCGCGCAGGACGTCGCCTCTTTTGAAAAGCGCATCACGGTGAAGAAGCTCTCCAACGGACTCACTCTTCTCATCTGCGAGCGTCCAGAGGCGCCGGTATTTTCCTTCTTCACGCTGGTAGACGCTGGATCGGCACAGGATCCCATGGCCAAGACCGGCCTTGCCCACATGTTCGAGCACATGGCCTTCAAAGGGACGGATAAGATCGGTACCACCGATTACATCGCTGAGAAGCCGGCGCTTGAGAAGGTCGAAACCACGTACGCCGCCTTCCTCGCCGAACGCGACAAGACTGTTGGCCGGGATGCGTCAAAGCTGAAGGATCTGGAAAAGGCCTGGAAAGATGCGATCGCCGAGGCCGACAAGTACGTAGTGCCCAATCAATTCGGAAAAATTATCGAGCAAAGCGGCGGGCAGGACCTAAACGCATCCACGGATTACGACGAAACTGCTTATCACTATTCGCTGCCTGCGAACCGCCTGGAACTCTGGGCCTATCTTGAATCGGAGCGCTTTATTCATCCCGTGCTGCGCGAGTTCTACAAGGAGCGCAATGTCGTCATCGAGGAGCGCCGCATGCGGACTGACAGCAATCCCATCGGACGTCTCATCGAACAGTTCACCGCTGAGGCGTTCGAAGCTCATCCTTATCACCGTCCAACTGTGGGATGGATGTCCGACTTGAATTCTTTTTCCGCAACGGATGCGAAGCGATTTTTTGACGAATACTACGTGCCGGCAAACATGGTGGTCGCCGTCGCCGGCGATGTGAAGGCTTCACAAGCTCTTCCGATTCTTGAAAAGTATTTCAGCCGGCTGCCCGCGAGCTCCAAGCCGGACGAAACCACGACCACGGAGCCTCCGCAGAATTCCGAACGCAAAGTCGTGCTTAAAGAACGATCTCAGCCTCTTTATCTGGAGGGCTACCACCGGCCTGACTACATGATCAAAGATGATGCGGTGTATGACGCAATCACTGATCTGATGTCCGAAGGCCGCACTTCGCGCCTTTACCGTGCACTGGTTCGCGACAAGAAGATCGCATCGTTTTCCGCTGGATTCAGCGGGCTGCCTGGTATCAAGTATCCGCACCTGTTTGCGTTTTACGCCTTTCCGCTGCCCGGGCACACCACCCAGGAAGTCGCAGATGCGATCCATGCTGAAATCGAGCGTCTGAAAAAGGAAGACATAAGCGACGACGAATTGAAAATGATCAAGACCCGCGCCAAGGCAAACTTGATTCGTGGCCTGGCCGAGAATGAAGGCCTGGCTACCCAGCTCGCCACTTACCAGACACGCTATGGAGACTGGCGCGAGTTGTTCCGGTCGGTTGACCGAATCGACCAGGTAACAAAAGCCGATATACGGCGCGTGGCGAACGAAATCTTTAATGACACCAATCGCACTGTGGGCGTGATCGAAACTGTTGCCGGGGCGGGACCAAGCGGTCAGCAAGACGATCAAGGTTCGCCGGATCAGGGAGGTGCGCAATGAAGGTAACTCAAATTCTTCGCTTGCTGGCTTTCGCAGTTGCGACGTTATTGTTGCCGCTCCCAGGTGCGATCGGGCAAGCCACAAGTTGGGATCAGGTTCCTGTACCCCCGCTACCGGCCTTCCATCCGTCGCAACCAAAACGCATTCAGCTCTCCAATGGCATGATCATCTTCTTGCAGGAAGATCACGAACTGCCCTTGATTAGCGGCTCGGCGCGCATCCGTGGCGGCTCGCGCAATGAACCTGCCAAAAAGGTTGGCCTAGTCGATCTCTTCGGAGAGGTCTGGCGCACTGGCGGCACCAAAACACAGACGGGAGACCAACTCGATGATTTTCTGGAAATCCGCGCCGCCAAAGTCGAAACCGGAGGGGGCCCCGATTCCACCGACATCAGTTTGAGCTGCCTCAAAGGTGATTTCGATGACGTCTTCAAGGTATTCGCCGACCTGCTTCAGAATCCTGAATTCCGCGCCGACAAACTCGACATCGCCCAGAAACAAGCGGACGACGCCATTTCGCGCCGCAATGATGACATTGGCGGCATCGCCGCTCGCGAATCCGCCAAGCTGGCTTACGGAGCGGACAATCCCTATGCCCGTGAGCCCGAATATTCCACGATCGACGCGATCACGCGCCAGGACTTGATTGACTTTCACAAAGCCTACGTGCATCCGAACCACATCATCCTGGGCATAAGTGGGGATTTTGAGGCGGTCGCGATGGAAGCCAAGCTGCGCAAGGCTTTCGAATCATGGCCCAAAGGGCCACCCATTGCCAAAGACGAAATTCAGTATCACACGGCAAAGCCGGGCTATTACCTTATCCCCAAAGAAGACGTAAATCAGAGCAGCATTCGGATGCTAGCGCTCGGCACCACCCGCAACAATCCTGACTATTACGCCATCGCCGTGTTCAATGAGGCTTTTGGTGGAGGGTTTTCCTCGCGCCTGTTCAATGACATCCGCACCAAGCGCGGCCTCGCCTACAACGTCGGAGGCGGCATCGGCACAAATTTCGGACATCCTGGCATCCAGCAATTCGTCATGGGGACCAAGAGTCAGAGCACGGTTGAATCGATTCAGGCGCTGGACGAAGATATCGACAATCTGGCCAAGCAACCGATCACGGACGACGAAATCAAGCACGCGAAGGACGCCATCCTGAACGCTTTCATCTTCCGGCTCGAATCGCCCGACAAAGTTCTTGCGGAACGTGTGACCTACGAGTTCTACGGATACCCTGCCGACTGGCTCGACAAATATCCCGGAGAGATTCAGAAGATAACGGCAGCTGACGTGAATCGTGTCGCCGCCAAGTATGTTCATCGCGATCAACTGGCCGTGCTCGTGGTCGGAAATATCAAGGAGTTCGATAAACCGCTCTCGTCTCTCGGATCCGTTAAAAACATCGACATCACCATACCTCCTCCGCCCGGAGCTAAGGAAAGCGCCAAGGAAACACAAGTCGATATGCCTGTGGTTTCCAACGAAGAAGGCAAGAAACTAGCGGCGAAGGTTGTAGCTGCGCTTGGTGGAGAAGCGAAACTAGCGTCGATCAAATCTTTTAAGGAGCAACTGACGATCATCCAGAAAACTCCCCAGGGAGAGTTTCCCATGCAGATGGAAACAGTGATTGTTTTTCCAGATCATCTGCATGCGGAGATGCAGGGCCCAAATGGCGCCATGAACGTGGTCGCCACGCCAGAGGGAGCATTCATAGTTCTTCCTGACGGAAATGTGCAGAGTTTTCCCGAG
>Ga0210400_10001640_pt1 | contig 21871 bp, 36 predicted proteins | sample IncBWH26MmetaG_FD_155456 | JGI IMG/M metagenome (GOLD analysis project Ga0210400, IMG submission 155456) | Forest soil microbial communities from Barre Woods Harvard Forest LTER site, Petersham, Massachusetts, United States - Inc-BW-H-26-M | ecosystem: Environmental > Terrestrial > Soil >...
TATCTCCAGGATCATGAATTGTGCAATGAGTACACCCCATTGCTTGTCCCGTACCCTTAGCTGGTTTTGTTACCTTAAAACCGATATCTTCTCCATCCGGAAGGTTCCACTTGTTAAATGGTTCCGTCTCAGAAAGATAATTATACGCTGCACGAAGTATCTCGGGAGTAAGCTGCATTTATATTCACTCTTTTAAATACGTTGGAGATGCTTATTCAATAATCCCGCCATAAGCAATGATGCCCCAGGAGACGGTGGCGCCCATACATATCTTGGGTACTGGTACACATCCTCCTGCTCTGGGTGTGGTGACCGCATGGCGATATAGATCATATCCGGCTGTGGAATACGATCGTGCTCAATATCGTTGATAAGTTCTCTGAGCACATCTACCGCGTTTTTCCAAGGTGCCTCAGGGGGCGGCCCAACCGCTGGGATCGCCTTCTTTGGGAAATTCAAAATCTTCCCGCCCTTAAAGATTTCTGGTCCCAGTGGAAGCTTATCATCACTCATTGGCTTGAACCTTCTCTACAGGCCACTCATGTACAGCAACATTTTGAGTTTCCGTCACCGTAAATTCTTGCGACTGTCCATCTGACAGAATATGCTTACTGATTGTAGTAACCAAGGATATGTTCGAAGGTCCTTTCACGGTAGAAAAGTTAGTTACCGTCACGGTAGCATGGTGATTATGTGCAGTCACTTTCACTGTAGTTGTCATTTCACTCTCCTATGTTACCGTCACGGTAGATCGGGCTCCTGACCACAGCCGTAGCATTCTCGCGTACCTGTGGTTGGCTTTGTCGGTACGACTTCTACCGTGACGGTGGAGACAGGAGTTGGGATTGAACCAACGACCAGCGGCTTAACAGACCACCGCTCTACCACTGAGCTATCCTGTCATAGTCTCCAGAACGCGTCAAGCAACTCTTGCACCAGTCCACCTTGTGCCACTGCCGGCTTAGTAGACGGTGGAACGGTGGCAGGCTTAGGCGGTACAACTATTACAGGGTGTGATGGTGGCACCACTACAATCCCTGGCGATCCCGCGAACTGGATGCTCTTGTCGAGCAATTGCATGCGCTTGAGAATGGGGGCACACCCTTCTTGTACATCCACAGCACTATCCCTATAAACATGATCAGCAACAAACTTTCCGGATGTGTACTGATCAGTCCCACTCCACACATAAGCAGAGGGAACACCACGAATAGCGTAACCCAGTCCATTGTATTCCTCCAACAGTGTAAGCGCGCCACCCGGGGTCCAGTCATGCCACAACGCTGCATGCGGAGGACAACTGATTAGAGCGTCCAATGCACCACGAAGCCAAGCATTATTAAGGTTGTTATCGCCAGGATGATCAAGAAAAGGACCTCTACCCGCTGGATCATGCCGGGAGATTTCACTAAGCGGGTCCCCTTGACCAAGATTTTTGTCCCAATGCGGCGGTCCACCATATTCTCTCTCCGCAATTACCGCGATTGCAAACCACGGCACAGGTTGATAACCAGCAAGTTGCAAGCGAGAGGTGACAGCTTGAAACTGACCTTTGGAAGCAGGTTGGCATAATCGCTGCGCGGTACTATCAAATTTAGGCACGCGGGCAGCATCAAGCTTTACGTTATCCCACCGTTCCTGGTTCTTTTTGATCAGCGCAGGGATATCTGTCATTTTTGTCTCCCTTAGGGTATTTGTCCTATATTTTTAGCAAGTGTGTTGTTATTACTTGGATGTACGTTATCTCTTGCCGGGGAAAAAGATACTACCCTATCCTGGTTCAACCCTGCCACTTGTATCACCGCCTTTGCAGCACGTTGATTTATTGGCAGTATCCAAATTACCTTCCCGGTAATTTTCGTCCTGATACTTACAAGGTTCTCCGTCAGCCTAGGGTTATCCGGATCGTTACTCCCAGCAGAAATAATTACCACCGTTGCACTGTTTATTCGTGGGTCTTGCACCCGTCCAATAATTGCCGCAGACCCGATCCCTATCTTTGCATCCATAATACAATGCGGGAATTTATACGCCAAGTCAACTGCTATACTGTCACCGATTATCGCGCAATCGATCATGATCAATTCCCATCATCCACTAAGAAGCATCTTAAAACCCAAACCTCTTCTTCATAGTCATACCGCCACCATGCCCTAGCATAACCAATTCTATTGGGTGTTATTAAAGAGCCTTTATCAACCGGATACCAAGTAACACTATCAGGTGCAAGAACTTCATATCCAGTTTCCGTGTTGCCATATCTCCATTCCGCAGCTACACCGTCAGCATCATCACAACATGGAATTTTGGAATTTGGTGCACGAAGGTTTTGTATCCATTCTCGCTGCTCAGGGGTGAGTTTGTACTTTAGACCATCTGTGTCTACTGCATATGCGGATATAGACAGAAGCATGCATATTGTCAATATGAAACTACGCATGTGGTCTCCTGTTAATCGAGTAGGCGTGATCCGACGCCTCGTTCTTTTTCTAGATGCGTCCCTGTGGTTATGCTCCACTAAGCCGATCCCAGGCGGGGAGAGGAATTACTCTTACCTCTAGGCTCTCGATCTCCTATGGTCAGGGTGGCAGGATTTGAACCTACGACTTCCTCCTTCCAAGGGAGGTACGCTACCGGGCTACGTCACACCCTGTTACTGATCTAGGCGTCAACTGTTGGATATACGTGATCCCGCATAATGTCAAGTTATACATTTACGCGTATATGGGGGCCACCTTATACGCTTGCTGCCTTGGGGTGACCCCCTGACCGTGCCCTACTGCCGCAGCAGGGGGTGACACGGTGTAGTGTGTGGATAGCATAGAAAGGGGACCGAGGCAAGGGCTACTTGCGTGTCGGTCCCCTGTAGGTCCGAGATAATGCACCCGGTGGCCACCACCTACGTGGGACCGTGCTACCGTTAAGGGGTTAAGGTATCCTTAAGACCCTTAATATTTTTCCCCAGAAATTTTGGAAACGAGTTGTCCATCTTTTAATACCCAATCCGTGACACCCCTCCTACCATACATAGGTAACTATTTCCTTAACAGGGGTTTTGGTACCAAATATCACCGTGAAACACGTCTTCGCGTGCATAGGGGGCGGCGTCGGGACGGTGTACCTGGGGGCAAAAGAAAACCCGCCGCGGCTTGCGCCGGGCGGGTGTCACGGTCTCAACCGTACCTATATTGGAGATATTCCCATCTCCAAAGGCTGCGCCGTAGCGCTCGCCTCAATCTCCTCTTCATCGCACCGTGGCATTCATGGACAGCGACACGGGACCATGGGGGGTCTGGACCGACGTGAAACCATGGGTTGTGGCCAAGACCTTGGTTTTGCCAGACTTGGACGGTTCAGCCTTGGCAACTAGGTCTTTAGTCACCGGGATGATGATGACAAGCTGATTATCGATGTATTCGATCTTCATGGTGTGTACTCCGTTCAGGGGTGGCGGGTTGCCGACCCGACACCATTGGCCGGTTGGTGTTTGGTTAACGGCCGGTAACAAATCACCAATTGACGGTTGCACGGTATCGCGCGCTTACACGTTCCCATATAGTGTGGGAAATATTGCAATTTGTCAAAGGCACTAAACTACGTAGACTAATTATTCGGCACGTTGAAATCACTGGGGAAACCGTTACACCGTAAATTGAACGGCATTTTTTATTTTGAAGACTTATATACCGTGTTCGTACCACATGCATGGGACGACGAAAAGTGGGACTATATGGGACAAAAATGCCTATAAATAGAAAAATGAATATAAACTTAACAATTCATCCCATGTGGTGGAAACACGGCTTATGTACCTCTCTAAATAAAAAAGGGGGTTCAATTCACAATTACGGTGAAAAGGTGTGACGGATCAACGGTCGGAATAATTAGTCTACGTAGTTTTTGCCCCCTGCGAATTGATTGACTTTCTCCACCTTGTGTGATATAACGCGTTATTCTCACACAAGGTGGGAAATTCTCAGGAGAAGACCATGCCCAAATCAGCACTTTTACCACATCCTACCATCCCACATGCTATGATAATCCCAGCCGAAGCGTTAAGGACGCGCATTGACCGCTATTTGCATACACTACTACCTTACCGATCGTTAATATATAAACGTAAAGAAAATGGCTTCTTTGTGCAAATTACAGGGGATGGACCAAATGATCCTCGACATATGAGCCTGCAAGGTCCATATTACTTTGCACATTTCGCCGGGCTAGCGCGTATGTTGAATATGTTCAATGAACGTGGAACTGGCCCATTGCCACCTGTTTGGGTTGTAGACCGTCAAGGCAGAGAGTATTCGGAAAGCCCGTTACCATCTAAATTACGCTTCCAGGTAATCACGCCAGCCTTGTCCCGTGCAATTGAATTGCTTCGGGCAATTCCACCTGAAGACCAGAACAAGATATGGGAAACGATCAAAGCTAATCCTCATAAAGAGACTGAGGACCAAAAAACACGTAATTTTGTAAAAGCTACATACCTTGTTACCGACGCGGTAAATCACGAAATACAAGAGCAGGAGAAGGCTGAGGAATATGAAGAACTCACTGAAGAACAAGAGCGCATTCTCATTGGCTTGGACCCGGGGCGTTAACCAAACGCCAACCGGCCAATGACGTGAGCCGCGCCTCGGCGGCCCGCCCTTAGGACATGGAGTGAAGACTATGGCAAAGGAAATCGCGTTGGTCGAGCAGAATGACATGGTGGCACGGTTTGACGCTCTGAGAGCGCGCATTGGACAGGGCACCACTAGTGATGCCATCTCTATCCGGGAACGCCTGGACGCGCGTCTCTTGCAGCATATCGAGTATCGTGCTACTGAATTGATTGACGCGGTGCTGGCGTAACAAGCGCCAGGGCAGGGGATATCCTCCCCTGCCTCCTACCAATTCAACAAGAGTGCTGGCGCAAGAGTTTCCCCCAAGAGGGCCGAGCAAGCGAGTATGGGTAACCAATCCCACGGCGGGAATAAGGGAAAGCGTAGTGTGGCAGTCTGACCAACTAACGACCACTATTGCAGCATTCGGTCATAACAACGGGAGAAGCACAATGAAAGAAGATGTGAAGGATAAGTGGGTTGCCGCACTGCGCAGTGGCAATTATAAGCAAACCAGGGGCGCACTGAAGAAAGATGGGGGGCACTGCTGCCTTGGCGTTCTGTGCGAGGTGCTGGGGCATATTGCTGAGTGGAATGGGTATAAATATAGTTATAATGGGAGTAAATCGGTGTTGGAGACTTATATCCAAGAAGAGGCTGGAATGAAAACGCCTCTTGGATCGTGGGCAGATAACAAGAGATCTCTCATAGAACTGAACGATGACGGCAAGTCATTCGATGAGATTGCCGACATTATCGAAGAGAACTGGCGAAGCCTCTAAATAGGAGAAGCACAATGGCAAATAAACTTACAGCGAAGCAACGCAAGTGGCTTGAGTATATGGCGCTCAAACTAGAACTGCACCACGACAACGGCACACGGTTCGATTTGGGCCTTTGGATAACCGACACCGCCCGAGAGGATGATTGGTGTGGCACTAAGGGCTGTGCATGTGGCCTCGCGACACTTGATCCCACATTTACCAATGCTGGGTTCCCCAAATATCTTAATTGGGTCGAAGTGCATAAATTTTTCAAGATCAGCTATAAACAAGCTGAATGGCTGTTCTCTGCGGAGAGCTACAAAGGCGAGACTTACGGTGACAAGGCTGCACGGAAGGTAGCCCGGCGCATCCGTGAATTCATTGCCAGCAATGGCAAGGTGCCGAATAATTTCAAGAGCCGAATCCATGTTCACATATAACGGCACAACTTATCACCCGTGCACGGTATCACGGTTTAGGTTCTGGTACCGTGCACTTGTCGCTTCTCTCCACATCGCACTGGGAAAAATCACATGATCACACAGGCTAGCGCTGCACGTCTCACGCCCAAGCAATGGGTAGAAGACAACCGGCAGTGGAAGCGGATCGATAATATCGATCATGCCAAGTATCAGCTTGCTAGGCCCTCTAGCAACAAGGTGTTCTGGAATAGTGTGCTGGAATTGCTGGGAGGGTGTGTACAATGAACTGGTCACGCGAACGGATTGAGGCAATGGAGCGATATGTGGCAAATGATCGCTCTGACCCTTTCACCCTTGCACGGTGCAAGCTGCATATGCGAAATAATATCGCAGGGTTCCGAATGGAAAAAGGCAATATGCCATGGATGGGTGAAACCATTCACCGCGATCTTGGAGAGGATACGTTCTATGGTGCAACGGCACACACTGAAATGCGCACTGTGTCACAGGGAACGTTTCATCTTACCTTCCCGGTAACAGTGTATAGGAACATGGTGCGACCATGAAACTGCTAGGCGCTAAATACAAGACCAGAGCGGGCGCATTCAAACGTTGCCGGTTTGAGAACGCCATGGCGAAAGGTGAATTTGAGCGAGGCGACAAAGCCAAACACTATCGTTATCATGTAACGCAAGATAGCGAAGGTATGTGGCGTGTTTTCAGAAGCCTACAACGATGCACAGGAGAGTGACCATGTATAACTTGCGCCTTGTAGTGGATAACACGTTGCCAAAGTTCACAGACGAGGAACTTGAAGAGGCGCTCTTTAATTTATATGACGAGCGTACGGATGGACGTAATGACAGCATAAGCGAACAAGATCGACGCGCTATGGCGCGATGGTTTGGACAGTGCGAGATTGAACCAATCTCGACAGGAAGGACCTTCAAATGAGTATGTTTCAAAAGCGGCACTATGAAACAATTGCTCTTGTGATGCAAGGTTCACATCCAGGAGAAGGGTTAAGTCACGACAATCGCGCCGTAGTACAGTGGCTAGAGCAAATAAGAGATTTGGCGGAAATGTTCGAACGTGATAATAAGGGCTTCGATATCATCCGCTTTATGAAAGCTTGTAAGCCGGGCGCAAATGTGAGGGCAAGATCATGAGCCTATGTGAACTTACCGTCCCGGTAACACCGGACACTGTTACACCGCAATTCGATCGAGTGCGGGCGCTTCATTGGTGCCCCAAATGCAAGCGGTCGAAAAATCAGGGCTTGCTTGTTTGCTGGCCTTGTAATACAAGATTGAAGCGGGCTTATGATGGCACCTATGGCCCGCTTGAACGGTTGCTTCCACGCCTTGATGCATACTTGTTCGACCACAACGAGAGTGCCGCACTATCGTGGTTAGGAGAGGCATGAGCAATCTTTGGTTGGTTCTAGCGGTTGCCATAGTGGTAATCGTCACACTTGGAGGAATGAAAAATGACAAAGCCAGCAAACGACAACAAGAAATCCAGTGGGTGGACAAAGCCCGATCCGGAACAAGCAGCCAACGCTGAATATGAAAAGCTTAAGGCTGCGTGCGAAGGCGTGCAGGGTTCACGTCTTAAGGATGAGAATGGCAATACGATTGAGCAAGAGAAGCCCGCAGAGAAGCTGGAATTCACTAGGGCAGACGTTTTTAAAGCATTTAATCTTGGCCAGTGGTACGGCAAGCGCTGGGGGCAACTTTACTCTCTACAGCGCACTGTGCCCCATATCGAGAAGCAGAATACACGCCTACAAAAGGCAGGTCGCAAGGTGGGAATTCTAAAACAAGCCCTTCGTGCCCAGATTGACGCCAACACTCTTGCTGCTGAGGCGCTTGATGACTGACCTGGAAGCTAAGCTACGCGATATGGCAGATAAGGGTTTACTCTCGCATTTGTCAGTCTATGCGCAGTGGGGGGCACATAAATCCCCCACTGTGTTCCACGCCAGCGTTATAACAATCCATGGTCAAGGGCATTATGAGAGCACCGATATTGTAGAGGCGGTATTGGTTGCTATAGAAGAGGCTCCGAAGCAAGCTAGGAGACATACGCCAGTGGTACCAAACAAAGATAGGCCAGGAAGGGACGTGTGCACCCTATCGGTACCACTGGCGCCTGCCCCCGTAGTGAGCCAACCTGTCAAGCCTGTAAGGCAACAAAACGACAGGAAAACTCCGCGGGGGCAGACTGATACCCCCGTGCCAAACCTAATGGAGTTATTCAAGTGACACGAAAAGATTGGGATATTATTGCACGTATTCTTAGAGAAGCTAGGAGGCCAAATTGGCCCCAACAAGCATTTCCTGAAGCGCCTAGCGCAGAATGGACGCGGCAACGTATTATCCGAGCATTCTGTGTTGAGTTCAATATGAAAGAAGACCAAGATAACGCATTTTGCAAGGCGGCAGGCATGCCTATCAAACAGGAAAGGACCTTCAAATGACAAGCCCTACGATATTGGTACATGATACCAAGAATGATACTCGCTTCGATGATCTTCTCAACGAGAGTGAGAAGCTTGGTAGTGTGACTGGCCAAGCTGAGGATGCACAAGTGAAGCATCTTCTGCTGGTCACACAAGCAGCTTTTGAATGCGTGATCGATAACACCAAGAATAAGCACGGCGCAGACCGTGACGATGCCACGGTGATCGCTGAAAAGTATTGGGGTGCACGGCACAAGAACGTGATTTTTAACCCCAAGGCTGGCAACCAGCGCAAGACCATTTCATGCATGCGCCAGTGCATCACAATGGGTGGATGGTCTAAGGGTGGCCCGGGCGAACCGATGGGCATGCTCAATCGTGCCATGACTATGTATAAGAACCTTCGCAAGGTCCCAGGCAATACCAAGCGCATGATTGATCCTGCCAACTATGTAATTGGGCTTGCTCGCAAGCTTAAGCGTAGTGACTATGTGCTGGACGATGCCACCATGAACGATATGGCGTTCAAAAAGGACGCTGAGGTGGCCACGGTGGCGGATGTGCTCGACAAGGCCAGGGCGACCCTTAAGAAGCTATATGACGGCAAGCACCCCGCCGGAACATGTAACACGGCTCATGTTGATAACGCCATCAAGGCAATCAACAAGGAACTGAAAGAGATCGCTGCTGGCAAGCACGCCGCAGCACAGAACGAAGCAGTGGCCTTAGCTGCTGAGGTAATCGGTAAAGAAGCAGATAAGGCTGGCGATGCCGCGCCAGTGAGCGTTCCATCCGGCGCAGACAATGCATAACCGTATGGGGTAAACGCTCGCCGGGGGCAGGGGCTTCCTTCCGTTCACCCTGCCCCCGGTTCTTACTAAATCTACGCGACACCTGCCGGGCCGGTAAGATACCGGATGATTGCAAGGGTACACGTGCTTCGCGCAGCCTCTTGCGGTTTAGAGTGGTGTGACAGACCGGAGAGACGGTCAACTTACCGTAGAGGTAACAATGGCCCAATCACGAAAAACACAAGTGATTTGCATGGGGCTCTCTAAAGAGCTACGCCTTATTGCACGTTCACGGTCATATAGGGTACAGATAAAAGGCCAAATTAATTCCCGGCTTAATAGTTTCAAACAGTGTTATTCAGTACAATGGCACGATGTACAGATTATTCCTCGTACACAAAGGCGGGAAGATATACCTTTTGAGGTAGTTACTGCTGAGGCTGCGTTTAGACGACGTGAAAAAGAGCTATCTACATGGTTTGCTTCTGAATTACACTACAAAATAAAAAATATAATCAATAGTGTGGTCGGTTCCGGAACATATAGGGGGTCCCAAACATGGACTGCTATATGCTCTGCAATCGACCAGGAGTTTCAACCGACTGTTAATAACAAAAATGTGGCTTTCAACTGTAGGGGAACGGTTACAGGTAGATGTGGTGGAAAATCTAATTTCCAGGAAATCTGGAAATATTGCCACGAAATAATGGCTATGAAACACGAACAGTTAGAAAAGGCTCTAATGAATAGCCCATACATTTGGGGCCATAACGGTAGCATGGGCATGGGCAATCTAGTAACGGGAGTATATGGAAATGAGCTTAAATCTGGTACAGGCAAAACGCGCAATGCTACTAAACACTCAAGCTGGGAACGCTACGCTTCTCCGCAGTCCGTCGGGCTTCGGCAAAAGTACAATGCAGATGCAAGCCTTCGACGAATTGCGCTCCAAGAACGCCAAGAACGGGAAAACGACAGGCTTAGGCGTCTTGTTTCTCGCTACGCAAACGCCCAGCGATTTAATCGGGCTTCCATGGAAAGGGGAAAAACGGTTCACATTGCCTTCCCCCGATCCATCGAATGGCCAGGAAGAGGTTACCATCACGGTAACGGACCCGTCATATCCGATGTGGATGCTTGACGTATTCACAGGTAAGCCTGCAACGTTGTTCGATCAGTTTGTGCTTATCATAGAGGAGTACGGTCAAGGTGAACCAGATACAAAGCGTGCGGCGGCGGAAATATTCCTCAATGGGGGCACACCGCCTTTCTATCTACCAAAGGGGAGTGCTAGATGGGCGAGCACAAATACAGGTGCGCGTTATGGAGTTACTAAAGATTTTCTTTTCGCTATCGCCCGACGAACAATCATCGATATTGCACAGGATATCGATGTTCTAGTAGATCATTGGGACAAACCATATGCGTTTCAAGGGCGCAACTGGCAAATGTCGGCAGTCTGGAAAGCCTGGGCAAAAACCGCAGGGTCGAGTGTCATCTTCGAAGCAGAACCAAAAGAAGATGGGCCATGGTGTAACCCGCGCACCATGAGCGCGGCTGATCGGGTATACCAATGCCTGATCGAGGATAATGGCGGGAAAGACATAGACCCCGCTGATCCTTTACTGCTTGAACTGTTTAGCGGTACGATTGGTATGCCCGCTACGCAGTCGTGCATTCAGCACTTGACGTTTAGGTCGCAACTACCGTCTTATGACGACGTGGTGGCCGAGCCTAACAAGACGGCTATCCCTGCCAAGGGCGACCTTCAGATGCTTATGGCATATGAACTCGCTAACCAGACCAGGGCTGAACATTTGGCGCCTGTGTTGACTTACATGCAGCGCAAGGAAATGCCAACCGATATGGGTATCACGTTTATATCGGCATTGCTTCGACGTGACTATAAGTCTATGATCAATCAACCGGCGATGCAGGCATGGATCAACAAGAACGGTGCAACGGTGGCAATCGTAGCAAGCTTGGGCCAGAACTAAAAACAAGGCTGAGATCATGGCCGGGAAGCATCTTACACTAGGGCTTCCCGACCTTGATGCCCTGATCGAGTGGAAGATATATCGCTGGGCAGAACTCCGCGATAAGGCAAAGGAAGGAACGGAAATGCAAGACCAAATCACAATCGAGTGCCGCATGGATTTCAAGGATAAGGACAAAATCCCTGAGGTTATCAAACTGGCATGTTCCATGGCGAGGACACTCGCTGCGAACATACAGCTACTCGATCCTGTGTGTAAGCCTGAATGCGTGGTGTACACGGACAACTTTATGTCGCCTCCTGAGAATATCAATATCTATCAGGACCTGATTGGCAAGGGCGACCAAGAGTTACAAGAGAGTGCAGGGATTAGCTCTGAACTGCTTGCGGCAGCAACGGATAAATAATATGGGATATGCCCAGCATGCCGCTGGGCTAATGCAAAAGACCAATGGGAAAGGAACCATCATGGGCATGTCTATCCGAAAAGTAGACCTAACACCTGAACAAAAACAAATGTGGACCGATACAATGAGTTTAATGGCGTGGACGGCGCCAGGTTTCCGTCATCTTTTTTTCAAGCTGTTGGCAAATAACAATGGAAATTACACTGCGCTTATGGGTGAGTTTGGTAATCTCTATACCGGTGACAAAGGTATCGCTTGTACAGACGGACAGAATATCATCGTCAACCCTGAGACGTTTTTCCCTCAAGGTGGCAAAGGTGGATATTCGCTCAAAGAGCGTGTGTTTATCATGGCTCATGAGGTGGCACACAACGTCTATGACGATGTGGGGCTTCTGCATAGGATGAAATATGAAACTAATATCAAATGTACGGACGGCAAGATATTCCCTTATGACGAGGGGACCATGCAGAAAGCGATGGACTATCGCATTAATGCCATGCTTGTCGAGAGCCGCATTGGTCACATGCCGAAAGACGCATTATATGACCCGGCCATTGCCATGGGGAAAGATGGGGTATTTGATATATACGGCAAAGTGTATAAGCAAGACCAGAATGGTGGACCGAAAAATCCTGGTCAACAGCCGGGACATGGTAACTCGCAAGGACAGAATGGTTTTGACCCTGGAGGGGTACAACCTCCTGGGGCTTCAAATGGTCAATCTCCCTCGCAAGCGGCCAATCAAAGAAACCCGCAGCAATGGGCGGTCGAGCTATCTATCGCTAAGGCCATTGAGAGCAAACGGACGCAAGGGAAAATACCGGGTGCGCTGGGTCATATGTTCGATGAGATACTTGACCCGAAAGTACCGTGGCATGACCATATCACAACGGTGGCCAAACGTATTATGGGGAGTGGATCGCTCAATTGGAAAAAGCCGGATAGGCGGTTCATTGGTCGCGACCTATGGGTACCGTCCAGGAGCGGTGAAGGTGCGGGTTGGCTTGTGATATGGGGCGATACATCGGGCTCTATAGGTGACAAAGAGCTAAACCAATATCTGAGCGAACTGAAAGGCATGATCGATGAGTGCAAGCCAAGCCGTCTTAGCATTGTCTGGTGTGATGCTGCTATTCACCGGATCGATGACATTACTGATGTGGCTGATCTGGAAACAATTAAGGCAACTGGCGTCGGTGGCAGGGGAGGAACTGACATTACGCCAGTATTTGATTGGATTGCAGAGCAGAGGGCGCACCCGGATATGTTCATAGGGCTCACAGATGGGTGCTTTACGTGGCCCGAGCAACCTGCGTTCCCTATCGTGTGGGGTGCCGTCAATAGTAGCCCTGAAGATTTTCCGTATGGGGAGGTAGCGGTGGTCAACACCTAATGGTAGAAGCGCATACGGCGAGGGATAACGTGGGTGATTGGAAATTATATTACCTGTGGTTCCCTCGCCGGTTTGACGGTGTATGGCATTGGCGCAAGTATATTTTCAGGCGCAGAGTTTGGAATGGTTATGATGATTGGTACGAGTACAGTTTTTCCCGCTGGAAGGATCAAAAATATACAGCGGTGAATTTTGGTTAGGTGGGGATGATATGGGTTTACCGTGGAGGTAACAGATGGAAAAAACCGACATATCGAGCGCGCTTCTAACCCTTGAAGAAAAAGGATTAATCGAGTATGATGAGGACGATGATACTTTTGAGCCTACACCATTAGGACTACAAATTGTTGGCGGTATACCTGCTTGGCTTGTTGAGCTACACAAAATAGCGCCTGGTAGTGTGCGAATGGGGAGTAACTAAATGGGAAAATGGAAGCCTCAAAGAATAAAAACCGCGCTACCACGTGAGGCATCTAACTTGGTAGAGTTTAATATTAATAAAGCACGTAACAATTATATAGACCACGTGGTTGAACCGTGGGATAAATCCATGGATTGGATTATGGAACAATGTTTCCCCAAACATGTATTGAACGCTTGTAAATTGGGGTATCAGTTTACAACTGATACCGTTAGACGCCATAATTCTCTTTCATTAAGAATTCTATCGAACGTAAGTTTGCAAGTAGGCGGAAAATACCTAGATGATGTTGCAAAAATCCTTCCTCCGAAGGAAGAGTATTTAATCGGTCCTGCGGAGACGTGTTTACCTAAATTGGTAGAACACTGTCATCGTATACGTCAGATACTTTATGATTATGCCAAGGTCTTACATGTGTTCGAGTGGTTTAACACATGTGGTTCTAGTGCTATTTCACTGCGTAGTTACTGTCCTTGGATACAAACTGTTCTCCCTGGTCAGTATCATTCTCATATAGAGGGTGCACGGTTTCGTGAACCGGATGGGCTTGCACCTATGCTCGATCTTATACGAGAGGTGGCAGGAATAATGGGTCGAGCGCTTTTGATACAGGGTGAGGTGGGGGATAGACCTAAACAAAGTGTAAATTTGTATTTTGTTGCAACGACAGTAAATGGTATTGCTGTGCCAGCATATACGATGGAATTATGAATATAAAAGACTTTCTGTTCCTTGATTTTGAAACGTTTTACTCGCAGACGTTTTCCCTGCGGAAAATGACTATACCAGAATACATTTTGGACCCTCGGTTCGAGGTGAATATATGCGCTTGCGCGGTGAACGGTAACCCATCTGGAATTGTAGATGGACCTAATTTTGGAGATTGGTTAGGACAGTTCAATCCGGAAACTACCGCGACGGTAACATTTAACGCGCTTTTCGATAATAGCATTCTGGCATGGTGTTATGGTTGGGTGCCTGCCCTTATGCTTGACAGCATGAACATGGCGCGGGCTCTCCGCGGGCATATCCTCCCTAGGCTTGATCTTGCCAGTGTATGTTCTGGTGTGTTAGGCGTAGTGCATGATAAGAGCGTGATTTCCAAAGTGATCAATATGCGACGCAAAGACGTTATATGGCAAACTGACTTGTGGAAACTATATTGTGATTACGCCAATGCCGATAACGAACGATCCAGAGATATATTCAAGGTATTGCTCCCGGAGTTCCCCCACTCTGAACGCAAACTGATGGACCTTGTAATCCGCGCGGCGGTTCAGCCTAGGTTTATGTTAGACAAGCCACATCTGGAGAAGCATCTCTCCAGCGTGCGCGGGCAGAAAGTGAAACTTCTAGAAGCATGCGGTGCTAAATTTACTGTATTTCAAGCAGGAATTAATTATCCATTACCTACACCTGAAGAAGTAAAATCCGAAGTGAAGCGTATTGGGTTAATGTCCAATGTTGGTTTCCAGACAACATTGGAGAACCTTGGCGTAGAGGTGGCAATGAAGCCCGGTGCTAATGGGCTAATTCCCGCTTTCGCCAAGACTGACCAGTTCATGAAGGACCTTCAAGAGCACTGGGACACTAAGGTACAAGCGCTCGCGTGTGCGCGCCTGGGGATAAAAAGTACGATCGAGGAAACTCGCACGGAGCGATTGATTAAAATCGCTTCTCTTTCATGGGACCGTTACCGCGACGGTAATCCGCGACTTTATTCGGGCGGTGAAATGCCTGTGCCTCTACGCTATTCCGGTGCCCACACGCATCGTTTAAGCGGCGACTGGAAGCTTAACATGCAGAACATGCCGCGCGGCATGCCCGGTAAGCCCCCTATGTTGCGTAAGTCACTTATCGCACCGCCTGGACACGTAGTAATCGCAGGCGATCTTTCACAGATTGAAGCTAGGCTAGTGGCATGGTTGGCCGGTGCCAAGGACCTACTTGCTGAATTTGCCAAGGTTGGGGGTGACCCATATAGCGCATTCGCCTCACTAATTTTTGGTATTCCTATTGACCGTAAAAAGAACAAGGGGCATGCTATTCACGGTTTCATAGGTAAAACAGGCGTGCTAGGTTTAGGATACCAATGTGGCGACGAAAAATTTTACAACATGGTGTTGATGCTAGCGCGCATCTTAGGGATTGACCTTTCGACCGTAGTGGCGTGGACACCAGAACTTGCACACCGTACAGTGCGTACTTATCGCACCCGGTACTGGCAAATTCCACAATTGTGGAACCGGTTACAATCTGCCACTAGTGCAATCTGGTCAAATCCGCAGGCAGCTAACACGAAAATAAATATTGGTCCTATTACGATTACCTATGCTGAGATTGAGGGGCCTAACGGGCTCTCAATGAAATACAAAAATCCACGACTTGACAATGGTGAATATATCTACAATTACGGGTGGGGCACTTACAAGATGTACGGCGGCAAGATGTTGGAGAATATAATCCAATTCCTTGCGCGCATCATTATCATGAACGCAGCGCTAAGGCTTAACGATCTAGGGTATAGGTTCTGTCTTCAAGCCCACGATGAGCTAGTGTTCATTGTCCCCATAGCTGATGAAGCCAATGCGAAGGCGATCATATATAAAGAGTTGACAAGAAAGCCTTCTTGGGGTAGCGATATTCCATTGGAGGCCGAGGTGAAATCTGGACCTACTTACGGAGATTGTAAGTGAATAATCCTGGACAAGTATTCGTGGTTATACTTTGTGTGCTTGAAGCAGGAGCCACTATGTGGTATGTATGGGATGGGGATTGGCGACGTGCTATTTATTGGGCTGCTGCAACTGCTATCTCTATCGTAGTGACATGGTGACAACATGGACAAAGAAGTTATATATCTGATTGGTAGCCTGCGTAATCCTGCAATTCGTGAGTTTGCAGAGGAACTACGTTCTCATGGTTTTGAGGTATTCGAAGATTGGCACGCGGCGGGAGAACGGGCCGATGATATCTGGCAGGAGTACGAACAAGAACGAGGGCATACATATTTGGAAGCATTGCAAGGGTGGCATGCCAAGATGGTATTCGATTTTGACTACACACATTTATCCAGGGCAGGGCTTGCAGTGCTAATGTTACCTGCTGGAAAATCATCACATCTTGAGCTAGGTTTTATGCTGGGCCGCGGCAAGCGGGGATATATTCTACTGGACAAAGAGCCTGAAAGATGGGATGTTATGGTCAAGTTCGCTACTGGGATTTTCACTGACAAGCATAAGCTTATAGAGGAATTGAAAAATCCCGGTAAGCAATGGGTAGGAGAATGCTCATGAGGATATATCTTTCTGGACCAATGAGCGGTTATCCTGAGGATAATTTTCCAGCTTTTTACAAAGCTGCTGCTGAGCTACGTGCCGCGGGGCATGAAGTATATAATCCTCCTGAAGACACTGATAAGGTGTTGTCAGATGCTGGAATTCCCATTACCCTACGTGCATGTCTTAGTAAAGACCTTTCATGGATTTGTGATCATGCTGAAGGTATAGCACTTATGCTAGGATGGGAACGGTCTAAAGGTGCCAATGCTGAAAATGCTACCGCGATCGCCCTTGGACTTAAGCGCATGTTCCAGGATATCGAAGGAAAATGGGTGGGGATTGGACAATGAGCAGTGTAATGAAAGAAAGCCATGCAATTACGTCTGCGAAAAGTCTCAAACCAACTAATCCAAAGGACGCTCTAGGCATCAAAAAGGTGCCTATGAGCACTATCCCTGCGCCTGTGATGGCAGAACTAGGTGTTGCCATGCTTGAGGGGGCAATGAAATATGGTCGCCATAATTACCGTGTTATTGGTGTACGTGGCAGTGTGTATTACGATGCCGTCATGCGACATATGCTGTCTTGGTGGGAAGGTGAAAATTTGGACCCGGATAGCGGACTTAATCACATCACTAAAGCCATTGCATCTTTGGTGGTTCTCCGCGATAGTATGCAGCGTGGGAATTGGGTTGATGATCGGCCACCGGCTTCACCTGATGGGTGGGTAAACCAATTCAACGAACGTGTGCAGGGGTTGATCGAGAAATATCCCGAACCGGTGAGGCCATATACTCATGAAGGACAAACCTCTAAGCCAGCAGACCCTAGCGGAAATGTCCAAAGGAAAAGCGAGAGTGTTCTACCACACTCACTCCCAGGAAATCACCCGGTTGCGTGAAGCCGGGTTGGAATGCGATCCAGATACACCCGAACTGTTGGCATTCCACGTAGAGGTTGCCCGGGCTTCAGGTGTCCTACCTGAAAAAGGTAGGTATAATTGCGGATGCTGTGGGAAGACACATGCATATGGCGAACGCTGCCCAATCACCCTTCGAAGCGTTGCTCACTTGGCAACCAACCAATCAGAATGAAGAGGTCCCTGATCGAAACCAGCGCGCTAATACCATAAAACGTTGGTTATGGGATTATGACATAGAGGTAGGAAATTACGCTTCTACGCAGGTAATTACCGTGACGGTAGCAGACACAACGCTAGTTGAACGTGTGGAAGAATTTCCAAGTGTGGAGATGTATGTGAAACTAGCTTTTGCAATTAACGGAGGTATCGCTGAAAAGCGCAATAGGTTTTCATGGTGATCTTTATATAGGTGATGATGACTTTCTTGTGTGGAACGGAATAGAGTGGAGTAGACTTCGAAATGGGTAAATTCAACTGGTCATATAGCAAGCTTGACGGTTTCGAGACTTGCGCCAAGAGGTATTATAACTATTCGGCTGCTCCATATGAGCAGCGAGTAAAAGATACTGACACAGACAATATCAAGTGGGGGAATGAGGTTCACGATGCCATGAGGGACGCCATAAAGGGTGGTAAACCGCTTCCCGAGTATATGGTGCCATACCAGCCGTGGGTAGATAGGGTTCTCGCCGGTCCCGGTGAACTATTTGTGGAGCAGAAATATGGGCTTACCAATGACTTCTCCCCCTGTCCTTATTTTGCTCCTAATTTTTGGTATCGTGGTATTGCGGATGTTGTGCGTCTTGACCCTCCTGTTGGTCTTGCGATTGACTGGAAAACCGGTAAACCTAAAGAAGGATCAGTACAGCTTGGCCTTATGGCGCTATGTCTATTCCAACATTATCCGCGGCTCACGGTCGTAAGGACAGAATACGTATGGTTAAATGAAGACCCAAATAGTCCAGAGGCGACAACTATGGAGGTATTTCGCCGCAGTGAGATGCCCGAGTTCGTAGCAAAGCTGCTTCCTCGCGTGCAGAAACTGCAATGGGCACATGAGACAAGTACATTCCCGCCAACTCCTGGCGGTCTTTGTGTTAGGTACTGCAAGGTGGTAAGTTGTCCATACCATGGGAAAGGAACCAAAACATGAGCCCCCAAAGCAAAGCCCAAGTGTTCGAGCAATACGTGCGGAAAAATTGGAAAAATAATCCGGCGCCAGACTGGCGTGGCATGGCAATCATGGCATGTGGAGCAGGTGGCGAGACCGGTGAATACCTGGAACATTTCAAAAAGGTGATCCGAGACTATCAAGGTAACTTTGATCTCTACCCAGCGGAAAAGCATCATGCTGCCCTGTTAGAGTTTGGTGATGCGCTACATTACATGGTGCGTATCATGCAGTATTTCGGTTTTACGCTTGAAGAAGTAATGGAAGCTAATATGGTCAAGCTTAATAAGCGATATGCCAATACTGACAAAAGTGGTATCGCTCGAAACGAAGCACCTACTCACATGGTAGTTAGGGGAGTTCCGCAATGACCCCCGAAGGGAAAATCAAAAAGAAATTCAGCGCTGGGCTGAAAGAGTTACAAGAGCGCTATGGCAAGCTTATTATCCGCATGCCTGTTTCTCGTGGTATGGGAAAGCCGCTTCTTGATTATCTACTTTGTGCTAATGGGCATTTTGTATTGGTGGAAGCTAAACGTAATGCTGAGCATAAACTTACCCCCCAGCAAAGGGTAACAAAAAGTGAATTTGAAGGTGCTGGAGGGTATGTGTGGATTGTATACGATGACCGATCAATCCAACAAGTTTTGGGCATGATAGAAAGCCTTCTATGCCAGCAGTAATCGTCTCCAAACCTAATCAAGCGCTCGCGGTCCCACGTACCAAGGGTATGATAGGCTTATTCCCTGATGGGAAGCCGTTGGAAAATCTATGGGTGATCAAACATGGGCTGGCAGAATATACTCTTCTTAGGCGTCTTGGTTTTGATCTCCCTAATCCCATTATTTGTTATTACGATTGGGCGGGTGGTACACCATTTCTGACCCAAAAGGTAACAGGGTCGCTTCTTACAGCTAACCCGAGAGCTTATGTGCTCAATGATATGGGCACCGGCAAGACCCGAGGCGCGCTATGGTCATGGGATTATCTTCGCGGTAACGGATATTGCGGGAAACTTTTGGTAGTTTGTAAATTGTCGAACACTGATCTGGTGTGGGGCAAGGAAGCCTTTGGAGCGATACCGCATCACAAAGCCGTGGTATTAACCGGTTCAAAGAAAAAGCGCCTGGAACGTCTCAATGATCCCGAGGCTGAGATTTTCATCGTCAATCATGATGGTGTGAAGGTACTCTATGAAGACCTTAAACAGCGCAAAGATATCGATGTGCTATGTATCGACGAACTTGCCACATTCCGTAATCCTAATCCTCGCTCCAAGTTGATGGTCAATCTTGCGCAACCGATGAAATTTGTATGGGGTATGACTGGAAGCCCAATGCCCAACGATCCTGTGGACGTGTGGATGCAGTGTAAGATCATAACCCCACATACTGTCCCCCGCTGGCGCTCTCACGCCCGCGACATACTTATGACGAAACGTGGAGAGTATTTATGGGTTCCCAAGGAAGGTGCCATCGAGAAAGCATACTCTTGGATGCAGCCTGCTGTTAGGTTCACTATGGATGACGTGCAGGAACTACCTGAGCGCGTGGAGCGTTATATAGACGTGCCACTTAGCCAAGAGCAGAGTGACACTTACACCAAAATCAAGAATGACTTTCTTGCCACTATGGACAATGGGCAGAAGATCAATGCAGTGAATGCTGCCGCTGCAATGATTAAGTTGTTACAGGTCTCAGGCGGCTACGTGTACGATGACCAGAAAAATGTCGTGAAGCTTGAGTGTGACGGTCGCAAACAGATACTGCGCGATCTTGTTACATCTGCCAGTCACAAGGTTTTGGTGTTCTGTCCGTTCCGGCACATGGTAGAAGGGTTGTCTGAATTGTTTGGTGGTGAGGACCCTATCGAACATGCTGTTGTGCACGGGGATGTACATGAAAAAGAACGTAATCAGATATTCCAGGATTTTCAGGATACGCCTAAATACAAGATGATCCTGGCGCATCCCGGATGTATGGCACACGGTCTAACACTTACAGCCGCAGATACTATAATTTGGTACTGTCCTATGGCGTCTTTGGAGCTATACGAGCAAGCGAATGCAAGAATTCACAGGGTAAGTCAAGTTCACCGTCATCAGATTATCCATCTGCAAGCTACACCAGTAGAGCGAAAACTTTATGCTTTACTTAGGCGTAAGGCCAAGGTACAAGGTGAGTTATTGAGTTTGTTCGCGGATGCAACTGCACAGGCACAGGGAGCGTGACCAATGGCAGAACCGACAGAAGAGGGAGTAGTCGCGAAGCGTACAGCACAGTACCTCGCGATCAAAGCAAAGCTGAAAGAGATGGACGACGAAAACGAGAAGAATAAAAAGCCCCTACAGGAAATTAAGGAACTTTTGGAAGGGTACTTTGAACAAGTTCTAACGCAAACAGGTGTTAAGACACTTGTGTCAAAGACTGGTACAGTTCACTGGAACCACAGACACTCATGCCCACTAGAAGACCCACAAGCGTTCATGGATTTCGTCATCAAGTACAATCAGTTTGACTTGCTAGACCGGCGTGCTAATCCCACGGCTGTACGAGCCTACTGCAAAGAACATGGCGTCATCCCGCCCGGCGCCAACCCTAAGACCATACGTACTATTGGGGCGCGGGTACCGGGCGCTAAAGCCAAAGCAGGAGAAGACGAATGACACAGCAACTTGCAAATACCGGTGGAGTGCCTGACTGGGCAAATAGCCGACCGCCCGAAGGCTTTGAAAGCCTGTCACCTGAGGAAAGCTTGGGCGAAGGCATTGGCTCTAGTTATCCAATCATCGGGTATAAGGGTAAAATCTGGTCAATCCGGCACCAAGGGAACAACCACATCCTTGTGCGGCCTGACGATGGCTCGCCTATGAGCTATATCGACGTGGTGATCCTTCGGTCGCCCAAGGTAAAGGCCAAGTCGTATTATCCGGATGGGTTCGAAGAGAACGCATCTTCGGGAAAGCGTCCGACTTGCGCATCTATCGACGGTGTGAAGCCTGATCCGGATGTGATCCAGCAGCAGTCACCGTTGTGTGCAACTTGCAAACACAACGAGTTTTACACTGACCAGAATGGCCGCAAGACCCGAGACTGCTCCGACTACAAGCGGCTGGCTGTGCTCGTCATGCCTAACCAAACGGTGCGCCTGTTCGGTACGCCGCTTATGGAGCCGGCATTCTTGCGGGTGCCACCTGCGTCACTACAGAAGCTACTCACGTTTGGTGACAA
>Ga0210400_10001642_pt1 | contig 21867 bp, 16 predicted proteins | sample IncBWH26MmetaG_FD_155456 | JGI IMG/M metagenome (GOLD analysis project Ga0210400, IMG submission 155456) | Forest soil microbial communities from Barre Woods Harvard Forest LTER site, Petersham, Massachusetts, United States - Inc-BW-H-26-M | ecosystem: Environmental > Terrestrial > Soil >...
TGGCCGATTTCGGCACGCCCAACCCGCCGGTAACCGCGGTCGGATTGTGGACATCACCATAGTCCGGCGCATGCGGCTTCACGCTGACCAGCGCACTGTCGTGCAGGCCGTGGTAGGCGCCTTCAAACTTCACGATCTTGTCGCGTCCCGTGGCGGCGCGGGCGAGGCGAATCGCGTGCATCGTGACTTCCGTCCCGCTGTTGCCGAAGCGGCACATCTCGACCGGAAAGCGAGTGCAGATTTCTTCCGCGAGTTCCCACTCCATATCGTGAGGCATGCCGAACATGGTCCCGGTAGAGAGCCGCTTCTCAACCGCCTTCATCACCGCGGGATGGCAGTGTCCCGCCATGAGCGCGCCGAAGGTCAGGTTGTGGTCGATATATTCGTTGCCATCGAGATCGCGAAACTTGCTCCCGCTGGCCTCCTTCACGAAGATGGGCCAGGGATCGTAAGCCCGATAATTGCTGGCTACACCAAGCGGAATGCGTTTGAGATTCTTCTTGTGGGCTTCGGCGGATTTAGGCGTGCGCCGCTCAAAAGTGGCGAGTTCTCTCTGCAGATCGGGATACATCGAATTACTCCGGGATGACTCAGGCGACGCCATTTCCGGGTCGTTTCCGGACGACCAGCGCGCCATTAGATTGCCCGGACGGATCGAGCCGCCCGGGTTTGTAGGACTGTTTCTATTCTAGTCTTTCGACCTAGAAGTAGAACTTCAAAGCAAACTGCGCCAGCCGCGGATCTTTGACCTGGGTTACCTGGCCAAACTGGGAGCCGTCAGTGCTGTTGCCGTCCGGGTTATAAAACTGGGTGTGGTTGAAGACATTGAATATTTCGCCACGAAATTCGGCATGCGTCTTTTCGGTCACGGGAATCGTCTTGATGACAACCAAATCGGTTTCGCTGATTCCCGGCCCACAGCAGATCGTGCGCGGGGCGGAGCCGACATAACCGAATACACCTGTCTCCGTGAATATGGAGGTCTGGCTCGTCGGACTGTTGAAGTAGTAATTGCCGTTTTTCTGCGGACGCTGCCACTGGAAAGGCGCAACCTGGTTGGGTTCACCCGGCAGCTCAAAGTCAAAGCTATTCATCAACTCGTTGTCGGAAGACGACGTGATGCGGATCGGGAAACCGGTCTGGTAGGTCGTGATACCCGACAACGCCCAGCCATCTACCAGCTTCCCGGCAAATCCGTTGTACTTCCGCGCCGGTATATCCCAGTAATAACTGATGACGAACCGGTTCCGAGCGTCGAACAGCGATAACCCACGGTTGTGGGCGCCAGGCAGCGGGTTCAAGATGCCTTCAAAACTCGAGGCCTCGTCCAGAGATTTGCTGAACGTGTAGGCCGCCGAAAATTGCAGCCCGTGGGAAAATCTCTTTTCCAACGACGCCTGCAGCGAATTATAGGACGAGCCCGAAATCGTGTCCTGGGCAAAGATGCTGCTGAAGACGGGGATACCCGTGGCCGTGGGGCATCCACTTCCGGTCATCGGATCACATTGGGGAGAGGAGTACGGACGCAATCCGACCAAAGTGATGCCGTTTGGTCCAACCGTAGTTCCCGCAGGGATCACTGAATTGTTCTGCGCGTAAGGAAGGTGCAGCGAATTAGGCAGCACCGTGCCCGGTTGAATCACAAAGGGAGCATCTTCGAGGAATTGACCGCACGTCACGTTGTCGCCGAATCCATCCTGAACCGCGCTTGGATTGCTGGCCGAAATGTTGGCGATATCCAGACAGGTCTGCGGGTTGGAGTAGTTGATGTCATGCGTCGCCAGCAGGCGGTGCCCCTGAGAGCCCACATAACCAATCTCCAGTTTCATGTCGTGTGCCAGCTGGCGCTGAATCGTAAAGTTGTATTGCGCCGAGTACTGGCTGCGCATGTGGGGTTGGAAATCCCCGAACAGCAACATGGGTTCAAAAATCGCCCAGTCTTGCGCCTGATTGCGCGGCGCAGGGAGCACTCCGTGGAACGGATTTAGGTATGTCGTCGAACCGTCCTGACCAAGAAATGGCTGGTTGAACTGGGTCTCGTAGACAAAAGTGCTGCCCCCGAACGGCGGTTCCGCCCCGAATTGTGCCAGCACTAACTGCTCAATGGGGTTATAGAACAATCCCCAACCCGCGCGGAAGCTGGTCTTTCCGGAAGCTCCGGGACTCCATGCGAGACCAACTCGCGGAGCAAACGCCTTGTAATACGTCTGGGTCATGCCAGCCGGCACCCCGGCGTCCCCGGGAACCACCAACCCGATCGGATCTTGGGACGTGCAGTCGGTATTGGGCCCACCACAGGGATACACCTTGGATGATTGTCCGGGTCGGAATGTCTGAACGTGTTGGGCTTTGTCCGCCAAAGGCGTATCCAACTCCCAGCGCAAGCCGTAATTGAGAGTCAGATTTGGCTTGATCTTCCAGCTATCTTGGGCGAACAGGTAGAGGCCCGTATTGCGGACGTATTCGACCTGCCCTGCTCCTTGGCCGAATTGATCAGGCAGGCCGAGCAGGAAATTGGGATACAGGTCCTGGCTCTGACTCGTGTTGTTGATCGCAGCGGTATCGTTCGGCCCACCTCCGTAATACGAGAACGTGCCGTTTACGTTGTAGTAGTAGAACTGATTGAACTGCTGCTTGCGGAAGTCCACCCCAAACTTCATGGTGTGGGTCCCGGCCACTTTCGTGACGTTATCGGACCACTGGAACGAATTCCCTACCTGCGGAAGCTGCCCTTCCGAGTTATTGCCGATTGAAAATCCACCGGAGAGGGAGATGAAAGGAAGTCCTTCTTGAGCGGCGGTGAGAAAAGGATGAATCCCGAATTGATTTGACGAGACGTCGCCGTAAAAACAGGGCACGGGCCCGGGAAGCCAAGATGGCGCCGCCCCACAAGAATTTTGGACCAGTTCCGTATTCTGCGGATGCTGGAATGTTTCCTGACCTTCGCGGTTGTAGTTGAAGCGGAACTCGTTCACCGTGTTATTCGTCAGGGTCCAGGTGTGCGTGATGTTCCACTGCTGAATACGCTCGGCCAGTCTGCTTCCAAAGTCCGGCACATCCGCGCCCGTAAGTTCGAAGTTGTCAAACGGGCTCAAAGTGTCGTCATCATTGAAGTAGTAATAAACGCTGAGGTTCTGTTTGTCCGTCAGGCGGCGATCCACCTTCACCGTAAATTGGTCGCCCCGAACCGAACTGACGGGTGTCGTCGTAATCAGGTTACCGCCATGCGGGTCAACGGGAACAAACTGCAAAAGATCAACCGCGGTTGGATCCATACAAGCGAGAGGAATCTGGTTATTTGGGAACAAAGTTGCATAAGGAACAGGGTTGGCGGAAGTTGCAGGGATTCCCGCGGGAAAGCCAACCGCCTGATCACAACCCGCTCGACTGTCGAGAATTCCTGGATTCGATATCGCGCCCGTGAATGTGTCACCGGTTGCAGCGTTCGAGAAATCCGCATAGGGCTGGCTTGCGCTCGGACGCTCTGCCAGCGTTGGAACCGTCACAGCTTGCGACCGAATTCCCTGCCGTACCCGCCGTCCCTCATAGCTCACAAAGAAGAACGTGCTGTTCTTGACGATCGGTCCGCCAAATGTTCCCCCAAACTGATTCTGGTTGGACTGGGGCTTCGTGCAAGGCAGACCAAACGCTAACGTCAGGCAATACTCATCCGCATTCAAAACGGTGTTGCGGAAGAATTCATACACGTTCCCGTGCATGTCGTTGGCGCCCGACTTGGTGATGACATTCACCACCGACCCGGAGTTGCGCCCATATTCCGCGTCAAACGTATTGGTCAAAACGCGAAACTCCTGAATGCTGTCCGGGGATGGCTGCACTGTAGGAAGGTTCACGAACTGGTCGTTCGCATCTCCGCCGTTGACGCTGAAGTTATTCGCGCGGCCACGGCCTCCGTTCACCGATACGGCACCCGGGCTGTCGCTGCCGTAAATCAGAGTATTGCTGGAGCCAATCGTGGACATGACGCCCGGCTGCAGCTGCAGCAACTGGTAGGTGTCCCGCGAATTCAGAGGCAGATTCGAAACCTGCTGCTCGTCCATCACCGCCCCCAGTTGCGTGCTGGTGGTGTCCACCAGAGGCGCCTCGGAAGTCACATCAACGATTTCCTGGGCCGCGCCCAGTTGCATGGTCATGTTCAGCGTGATGACCTGGTTCACGTCGAGACTGATGCTGTGGCGGACAGACTTCTTGAATCCGGTCAGATCAAACGTCAGGGAGTACGTCCCGACTTGAAGATCCGGAAACACATAGTCCCCGTTCTCACCACTCGTCGTGTCGTGCGTGGCGCCCGTCGCCTCGTTGGTCGCCGTGATTTTCACCTTACCTAACAGGGCACCCGAGGGGTCCGCGACACGGCCCAGGATTCTCCCGGATGTGCCTTGACCAAGCAGCAGGGCGGGACCAAGAAGTGACAGAACAACCAGGCAAACTGCGGACCAGCGGGCTCGCATCGACGGCATGGTGCCTCCAGAGATTCTTCGGGAGAGTTTGTTTTTTCTTGAAAAGCGACAGCTTGTATCCGGCCACAACCTTGCTATAATCCCGCAAGGTTAGAGAACAGGGATGGGGACTGTCAAGGACAAAAAAACGCGTCCTCCCCATGGAAATTTCTGATCGAGATTTCTGACCCGTCCTGCCCAGCACGACTGAACCTTACCGATGCCCGAACCTTACTTAAAGATCGGAGACGTGGCGCGCAAGGTGGGAGTTTCGCCTTCGGTGATCCGCTCGTGGGAGAGCCTTGGGCTGGCGCGCCCGAGGCGCACTGAAAGCAAGTACCGGCTCTACACCGCGGAAGACGTGAAGCTGCTCAAGCGGGCACGCTTCCTGCGCAAAGTTCGCGGACTCAACGCGGCCGCGATCGTCCAATTGCTGAAGCGCGAGGGCAAGGTACGTCCAGCAGCCGACGGGAATGCCGGTGCGATTGGAGGACATCTCCGGCAACTGCGGGCGCGGCGGAGGCTTTCGCTGGCCCAGGTCGCGGAAGCAGTCGGCATCTCGGTGGGCTTTCTCAGCGCGCTCGAACGTTCCCAAATGAGCGGATCGGTGGGGACCTTGCGCAAACTCGCGCGCTTTTACAAGACCAACATTCTGGATTTCTTCGATGCCTCGGGGGCCAGCAAACGCCAGGTGCGTCCCGCGGAACGCAAGGTACTCGAAGCCGGAGCCGGCGTGCGCATGGAACTGCTGGCCTGGGGCAATACCGTGATGGAGCCGCACCTGTTTCGAGTTGCACCGGAAGCTGGCAGCGGTGATCCTTACACCCACGAGGGCGAGGAATTTATCTACGTGTTGCGCGGCGATCTGGAGATCACGTTGGACGGTGAAGAATTTCGCTTGAAGCCCGGGGACAGTTTCTATTTTGAAAGTGCTACGCCTCATCGCTGGAAAAATCCCGGACGCAAAGAAACGTGGCTTTTGTGGGTCAACACTCCGCCAACGTTTTAGGACGAGATATGAAAGGGCAACGCATGACAGAGCGACGCATGAAAAGATTGCTGCGCTTGGTGCCGCTGTTGATCGTGATTCTTGGTGCGGGATCATGCTCGAAGAAGACGCCCACGCTCAACCTTCTGGTATGGGAAGGTTATGCGGATCCCTCGTTCATCCAGGCCTTCGAAGCACAGAACCATTGCAAGATTTCCGCGTCCTACATGGGGTCAAGCGATGAACTGATGGCCAAGCTGCGCGGCGGCAGCGCGGGAAATTATGACGTGATTTCGCCGTCGAGCGATGTGGCGACATCCATCGCAACCGCAGGCCTGGCCGCACCGCTCGACCTTGCCAAGATTCCCAGCTACAACCAGCTTTCTCCGCAACTCACTTCCCTCGCGCTGGTGCGCGCCAAGGGCGAGGTTTACGGCGTGCCCTTCATGTGGGGACCGGATCCCATCATTTACGACAACACCGCCTTTCCGCAGCCGCCGGATTCCTGGAGCATTCTGTGGGACCCGAAATACAAAGGGAAAGTTTCGGTGTGGGACGATCTGTCCACGGTCTACATGGCGGCGCAGGTTCTCGGCTATGACAAGCCCGATCCCTCGCAACTCTACAACTTGAGCGATGACCAACTGGAAAATGTGAAGAAAAAATTGCTCGACTTGAAACCCAATGTCCGCAAGATGTGGGCCACCGGCGGCGAGCTCACGAATTTGTTCGAGAGCCACGAAATCGTGATCGCGATGGGCTGGCCGCTCAATACCGCCGATCTGAAGAAGGCGAATTTCCCCGTGGGAGAAACCATCCCAAGAGAAAACACCACGGGCTGGATCGATCACCTGATGATTACTGCGGGCAGTGAGAATAAAGAACTAGCTCACCAGTTTCTGGAATACATGGTCGAGGCCAGGACGCAAAAGCTGGTGACCGACAAGACGCACTATGTTCCGGCAAACCCGCAGGCCGCGCAGTTCATGACGCCGGACGAGGTGAAGACGCTACACCTGGACGACGTTGAGAGCTATCAGAAGCGGCTGAATTTCTGGCAGAACGTGCCGCGACGCGCGAAGTACACCGAGATTTGGAACGACATCAAGGCCGCACAATAGCAGAGCGCAATCGCGAGCCTACGCCTCATGGCTTCTCCCTTCATTCCCGCCATCGCCGACACCGCGAACCCGCAGGTTACCGCGAAGGCCTCGCTGCTCAGCATCCGGAATGTGGCCAAGAGTTTCGGACGCAACGTTGTGCTGCGCAATGTGTCACTGGAAATCGCGGAGGGAGAATTCCTGACGATCCTCGGCGAAAGCGGCTCGGGCAAAACCACGCTGCTGCGGATCGTTGCCGGTTTCGAGACCGCGACTTCGGGCGAACTTTGGATGGGAGGCGAGCGACTGGATCACCAGCCTCCGTACCGCAGGCGCGTGAATACCGTGTTTCAATCGTATGCCCTGTTTCCGCATCTCACGGTTGAAGAAAACGTTGCCTACGGATTGCGCGTGGCCAAGCGCCCCACTGCCGAGATTACGCAGCGGGTCGCCGAAGCGCTCGACAAAGTAAAAATGACGGCGTACGCGAAATCAAAGCCATCAAAAATTAGCGGAGGCCAGCAGCAGAGGGTTGCTCTGGCGCGCGCGCTGGTCAACCGTCCGCGACTGCTTTTGCTGGACGAGCCGCTCTCGGCGCTGGATGCGAACTTGCGCCGCCAGATGCAAGTGGAACTGAAATCTCTGCAGCGCGAGGTCGGCATCGCCTTCGTGTTCGTCACCCACGATCAGGAAGAAGCGATGGTAATGTCGGATCGCATCGCGCTGCTGCGTTCCGGCGAACTCGAGCAGGTGGCAACGCCGCGCGAGATTTACACGAGTCCGGCAACCGCCTACGTGGCGCAGTTTATCGGCCACACCAATTTGCTCAAGGGTGAGGTACGAAGCAACATCGCGCGCTGCGCGTCCCTGGCTTGGCCGACTCCCCTTCCCGATGGGACGGCGCTCTTTTCTTTGCGGCCGGAACATGTGCGACTGACCGGGACCGCTGCTCCAAGTAGTGGCGCCGTTCGCGTTCGTGGCCGAGTGCAACATCAGGCATTTCACGGTGCGACAGAATTGATTCGCGTCGAGTGTGCCGACGGACTCGTGCTCGTCGTCCGAACGGCAAGCAGTGGTGGAGTTCACGAAGAGGTTGAACTCGAGTTCTCGGCTGGCGATGCAGTTCTGGTGCGCGAGTCACCAGAAAGAAACTAATGTTCTCCCGCGCTTACAGAACGGTCGTGACCGCGCCGCCGCTGTTGTGGGTCAGCCTATTTCTCCTGGTGCCATACGCGCTGATGTTCTGCTACAGCTTCTGGTCGGTCTCCCCGGAGCAAGCCATCGTGCATTCGTGGAATCTGGCGAACTATCAAGAGTTGTTCCAGAAGTCGGTTTACTGGCAAACGCTGTTGCGCTCGATGTGGATTGCGGCGCGCGTGATGCTGTTCTCTCTGCTGCTGGGATATCCTCTGGCATACTTTTTGTCGTTCTACGCGGGCAAGCGAAAAGACCTGCTCTATCAGATGGTCATCATTCCGCTGTGGGTCAGCTATCTGGTGCGGGCCTATGCGTGGAAGACCATCCTTGGTTCTGATGGCGTGCTGAATACCCTGCTGCAGTACGTCCACCTGACGAAACATCCGCTGGATTTTTTGCTCTACAGCCCGTTCGCCGTGGTGCTGACGCTCACCCACATCTATACGCCATTCACCATCCTCCCGATTTACGCCGCGCTGGAACATATTCCACGCAACCTGGTCGAGGCCTCGCATGATCTGGGCGCGACTCCCGCGCAGACCTTCTGGAAAGTGATTTTTCCGCTGTCGATTCCCGGCGTGGTTGCCGGCGCAACATTCGCTTTCGTACTGAGCCTGGGAGATTTCCTCGCGCCTCTATTGCTGGGCGGACCGAGCGGCATCATGATCTCCAACATCGTCGTGAGCCTATTCGGCGCGGCCTACAACTGGCCCCTGGGCGCGGCGATTTCGCTGGGCATGCTGGTGATCGTGGTCAGCCTGCTGTCCCTTTCCGAGCGACTGGAAAAGAAATGGAGCTTCTCGTGAGCGGCTCTGGAAATGGCAGCGCGCCGCGCTCGCGCGGGCTACTGGTGCATGCCACGGCGGTATTCGGGTTTCTCTATCTGCCGATTGCCGTCCTCATCCTTTATTCGTTCAACGGCGAGGGAGTCGGCGGATTCCCCCCGCATCACCTCACGCTCGACTGGTATCGAATCTTATTCGCGGATGGACCCATCTGGGATTCCGTCCTGAACAGCCTGAAGGTGGCGGTTGCCGCAATGGCCATTTCGCTGACCCTCGGCATCCCGGCCGCGCTCGCGCTCGACCGCGCACAGTTTCCCGGCAAGGCGCTATTCCGGCGGTTGGTGCTGCTGCCGTTGATTCTGCCCGGCATTATCACGGGCCTCTCGCTGGCCATGCTGTTCCACGTGACGAACGTGAAGTTCAGCATGCTAACGATCATGTTGGGCCACGGCACCGCTCTGATTTCGGTCGCGACCACGGAAGTTTTCGCGGGCCTGCAGAAACTCGATCGCGCACAGGAAGAAGCCTCCCTCGACCTAGGAGCGAACTATTGGCAAACGTTCTGGCGTATCACTGTCCCCAACCTGAAGCTGCCCATCATCGGCGCGGCGCTGCTGATCTTCACACTCTCGATGGACGAGATCGCCGTCAGCTTCTTCCTCATCGGCCGCGACAACACTCTCCCGCTCGAAATCTGGGGCCGCCTGCGCCGCGGCATCACGCCGGAGATCAACGCAGTGTCGACCATCATCTTCATGTTTTCGCTGGTGACGATCGTGGTTTGGTATCGGCTGCGGGTGCGGGCGGAAGGCGGCACGGAAGTTGCGCCGACGATAGAGAGCGGAGTAGCGAACTAGGGGAAAAGCGTCGAGCTTCGCTCGACGGACAGCCGAGGGCGGCTGTCTCCACATAAACCTTCCGCAAGTGAAGCCTTCCCACATAAGTCTCAGCAACTAACAAATCCCCAGTATTCGTAGGCGTTTCACTCTCCTCATAGTAAAGTGGTATTACACCATATTTCTGGAAGGATCCTTTTTGAGTTCAGGAATTCGCAATATCGCTATCATCGCCCACGTCGACCACGGCAAGACCACGCTGGTGGACGCCATGCTGCAGCAAAGCGGGACGTTCCGCTCCAACGAACACCACGTCGAACGGGTCATGGACTCGAACGAACTGGAGCGCGAACGCGGCATCACCATTCTCGCCAAGAACACCGCGATCTTTTATCACGACGTTAAAATCAACATCGTCGACACCCCCGGCCACAGCGACTTCGGCGGCGAAGTTGAGCGCGCGCTCAAGATGGTCGACGGCGTCATGCTGTTGGTCGATGCCAGCGAAGGTCCGCTTCCCCAGACACGCTACGTGCTAAGCAAGGCGCTCGAAGCCAAGCTGCCGCCGATTGTCGTTATCAACAAGATTGACCGCTCCGACGCTCGCCCGCAGGAAGTGCTGAACGAAATCTACGACTTGTTCATCGATCTCGACGCCAAGGAAGATCAGATCGATTTTCCCGTGCTCTACACCAACGCCAAGATCGGCACCGCGTCCACCGACATCAAAGGCGGCGGCGAAGACCTGCGGCCGCTGTTCGACGCCATCATCAACACTATCCCTCATCCCAAGGGCGACCCCGCCGGTCCGCTGCAAATCCTGGTGGCGAACCTGGACTACAGCGACTATCTCGGACGCCTCGCCATCGCGCGCGTCTTCAACGGCACCATGTACACCGGCGAAGAAGTCGGCATCGCCCGCCTCGACGGCACACTTCATAAAACGAAGATCACAAAACTGTTTTCCTTCTCCGGCCTGAAGCGCACCGACATTACCCAGACGGAACTGGGCGACATCATCGCGGTCGCCGGAGTGGAAGGCATCACCATCGGTGAGACTATTACTGACGCGGAAAATCCCTCGCCGCTGCCGCACATCGCCATCGACGAACCCACCATCGCCATGCTGTTTACGGTGAACACCTCGCCGTTCGCGGGCAAAGACGGCACCTACGTGACCTCGCGCAATCTGCGCGAGCGCTTGCAGAAAGAATTGTTGACCAACGTTTCCCTGCGCGTCGAAGATACCGGTACCACCGATTCGTTCAAAGTGCTCGGCCGCGGCGAACTCCAGCTTTCGATTCTCATAGAAATGATGCGCCGCGAGGGCTACGAGCTCATGGTGGGCAAACCCGAGATCGTCACCAAGCGCATCGACGGCAAGCTGATGGAACCGGTCGAACATCTCACCGTCGACGTGCCCGAAGATTTCGTCGGCGTGGTCATGGAGCAACTCGGATCGCGCAAGGGCGAAGTCACCAACATGCACAATCACGGCTACGGCCGCGTGCGCATCGAGTTTCGCGTACCCAGCCGCGGCTTGATCGGCCTGCGCGGCCAGCTGCTCACCGACACGCGCGGAACCATCGTCATGAACGCGCTGTTCGACGGCTACACCGAATGGCAGGGCGACATCCCTCACCGCCTTACCGGCGCGCTGATCGCCGATCGCGGCGGCGTCTCGACCGCATACGCGCTGTGGGGATTGCAGGAGCGCGGCGAGCTTTTCGTCGGCCCCGGCGTGGATCTCTACGAAGGCATGCTCATCGGAGAGAACGCGAAAGACACCGATCTCGACGTGAACGCCGTCCGCGAAAAGAAGCTGACCAACATGCGCGCCTCCACCGCCGATGAAGCCATTCGCCTGGTGCCGTTCCGTCCTTTGAATCTGGAGCAGGCCATTGAATTCATCGCCGACGATGAGTTCGTGGAGATCACCCCCAAATCGCTGCGGCTGCGCAAGAAAACTCTGCAGTCGAATCAGCGCAAGAAAAGATCGTTCGCCGCCGTCGAAGAGGTATGAGGCCGTTGTGGCGAAGCGCCGAACCAAATCCGCGATCAAATCTGACAAGAGTGCGAAAAATATTCCGCCCCTGCGCATGTTTCTGGTCCCGTGCAGTTGCGGGATGACGTTTGCCGTGGCGCAAAACTACGACCATCAGGGCACGGCTTGGAGTCGCTATCTCACCTGTCCGGGCTGCGGCAAGAAACACGATCCCAAGAACCGCCTGCTGCAAATGGGATTCCACGCCGAGGGATACTGGAAGGTGGATGAGTGTTAAGCGCCGCCGCCAACAACATCGATCTGTGCTCGACCGACAGCCGGGATCCTGCCCCAGCCGGTCGAAGGGGCGGCTGCCACCACATTACCGCCTCGCCGCATTCCCCCTTAAATCGGTAGTGGGGTAACCTTGAAGTCTGGGCAAATGCGGGCAGAGCAAGCTTTACGATCTGTAGTAGTAGTTCGACTCCGAGCGTAGAGTCGCTGACGGCGGCAAATTGCGCAGGGTAGGCGATACAGCTAAGAGAAGCTGAGATGCGCGTTCCGTAGTAGGGTTAAGTCCCGAACCGAGAGGGGGTTTTGCCGCCGACTGTTATTTTACGCCGCTCTTTCTGCCGTCCGCTGTTCGTAGGCTTCCAGAGAGGGCAACCAAGTCTTCCACGCTCCACAGCCGATCCGTAACGAGAATCGCCCAATGCCCCAAAATCAACTTGACAGCGGATTAAAGAAAACCTGCTATACTGCTCGCCGCATTCGACTGTTCGCCAGCTCCGGTCTCGATTTTCAGGAAAGGTCCTCCCGACCTGCCAGTCCGCCGAACCGCTCGCACTTCCGACAGCTCAATGCAGAGGCAGACGCGTGAAGAATATTTTCGTGGGCAACTTGAGCTTCAACACAGCCGAAGACGAGCTGCGGACACTTTTTGAGCCGTTCGGACAAGTGGACCGCGTAAGCATCATGACCGACCGCGACACGGGCCGCTCCCGTGGTTTCGGTTTCGTCGAGATGGCCAGCAACGAAGACGGAGAAAAGGCGATCACAGCTTTGAATGGTTCCTCCGTCGGCGGACGCACCATCAACGTGAACGAAGCGCGCCCCAAGACCGAACGCAGCGGCGGCGGTGGAGGCGGCGGCGGCCGCGACCGCGGAGATCGTGGCAGCCGTGGCGGTGGTGGTGGAGGCGGCGGCCGCCGCGACCGTTACTAAGAATTCTGCCGGCGGCGCAGTGTTGATTGTCATCCTGAGCAAGCGTCTTTTGCGCAGCGAAAGCCTGCCCTGAGCGAAGTCGAAGGGGATCTGGGCGAGCCGCGCGATACAGCCTGCCCTGAGCGGAGCCGAAGGGTCGCGTTTTTTGCGACGCAATAATCGCGCGTCCGGCTTGCTTCCTCATCGCCGGAACGCTACTCCGACGGATCCCCCATTGAAGCTCTTTCCCCTGCCCATGTAGACTGTACATATCCGTGCGCGCCCGTAGCTCAGCTGGATAGAGCGGTTGCCTCCGGAGCAACAGGTCGGGAGTTCGAATCTCTCCGGGCGCACCATATCCAACCTCACCAGACAACTATGGATCGCCCCACCAAAAAAGCAAGAGCAGAAACCCTCTGGCTTCGTGCGGATAAACGAGAAGACCAGGGTAAAATGCGGGCTGCATTTCGTCTCATGTTGGCTGCTGCAAAGCTGGGGAGCATTTCAGCGCAGATAAACCTGGGTAACTACTATGACGACGGACGAGGTGTTCGTCGAAACCGCGCAGCGGCCCTGTACTGGTTCAAGCGGGCATATAGACGCGGCGATTATTGTGCGGCACACAATATCGGTGTGGTCTGGCGAAACGACGGGAATCATCGGCGGTCCCTGTACTGGTTCTCCCGTGCCGTCAAAATGGGCGACGAGGAATCCAACCTCGACATCGGCAAGCACTTTCTGCGAAATGAGAACAACCCGAAGAAAGCGATTCCTTACTTTAGGCGAGTAAAGCCAACGGGCTGGGTCAGTGAGGCTGGGGCCGAAGAAGCCGAACGATTACTCCGACAAGCGCAAAAGCAAGCAAAAAGGAAATCGCGCCAATTGGCGTAACATTCGCATTACACGCATTGTTTTATGTGAACCTGCTCCATAAGGGCTATACGGCCTCGCTCAATTCCGATATTTCGATCAGCGAAACACGGCGAATGTCAAAGCCTGGATCGATAGGGCTAGGGCTAAAACAGAAGAGAAGCGAGAGTGCTCGCTGTCCTGTGGATGCGGGTTCGCGGTGCCCGCGTGCAGCGCCGACCTTAAGCGGGCACTCCACCACTTCGCTGGCGATGTCCTTGCATCGCAGCGGCTCATGACAACCATCATCATGACAGATGTTTGCGCAATTCCCTTATCGAAATTCCGGGAACACAGCTCGCGGCCGAGTCATGAGGCGCGTGCCTTCGCAGAGAACAGGCACGCCGCAACCTCACGGAGCACCTGCTCATAGTCCGCCGCTGTCGCCCGCTCCACATGAATACGAGCGCCCTTTACGCCGGCTTCTTGCGCCAACCTCTTGAACTCACTTTGAAGAAAGGCTTCCAATTGCTTCGGTGTCAAGACGGCAATGGGAACAGTAGAGGACCGGCCGGTCTCGGTCTCAATCCTCACGCAGTACGGGGATTCGGACTGTTGTGTTTCCGGAGTCATGCGACACCACCCTTTTCCTGGAGTGACGAAAGTGGCATGACGAAAGCGGCGTGACGAAAGTGGCAGCGACGAAAGCGGCAGGCAAGATTCTTAGCATTCTAACGCGTCCCGCCGCTCCGTGCGCGAGGGGTAAAGTGTTTTACTTGACACTCTTTTATAGAACCCCGCCCGAGCCATTGAAAACGCGCGACAGGAATCGCATCCATCTCAGGTTCCAGAATTCCCTTTCCGCTTGAGGTTGCTGCTGACGTCTTTTCCGGCGCGGATGTCGGACAGCAACCGGTCGAGCCTCGCCGCCGCGCTCTTTAACGTTTGCTGATCGGCGTTCGCAACCGCTTTCAACATCTGATCGAGGCGGCTGGCTGCGCTCTTGAGTTTCTCCAGTTCCTCAGCCGGGATCTGCTTCTTTGGCCCTGACGCGATCGACTGCATCAGGTTCACGATCCTCTCGCGCACCTCGCGATCCGGACCCTGGTTGTCTCTGCTATTCATAGCCACCTGCACAAAGAAACATAAGGAAACATAGGGGGTATCAGAGGAATTTGAGACGAGGCGGCAATCTAAAGATTATCATCGCGCGACATTCAATGCGGAAGATCGGCGGCTGAAGCATCCCGACGATGGCCATCTTCCAAGCGAAATTTGAGTGTAATCGCCGATTGCGACAGTTGGCCGTTCCTGCTTTCATTGGCTGTCCGCTGCATGTATCCTTCCCACCATGCCCTCCACGAAGTTTAATGATTCAAGGCGAAGTACTCGCGTCCCGCTTAAAGTGGTAATCGCAATCGAAGAAGGCAATGGGAGTCTCTCGTGTGAGGGTGTCACCATCATCGTTAACCTGCATGGAGCATTGATCGCAACGGCAATTGGATTGAGTGCCGGAACGAAGATCTCGATTCATGTCCACATGACCGATAAACGATCTGCGGCTCGGGTTGTGTACGTCGATCCTGAGAATCCCCTGCACTGCGGTATCGAACTGGAAAAGCCTCGAAACATCTGGGGAGTGCCTTTGCCCCCCGATGACTGGGAAGGCATTGCGGCTGCGGAAATTACGCGTTGATCCCCGTGTCGACGATAGTCGCCCTTCCTCGCTGAGCGGATCGGCAGTTCTGAATGAGGTTCTAATCCGATGGCTACAGGGGCAGGGCACTGGGGAAGCGCGTCTGAAAGTCGAGAAGGCCAACCCATTCCGGAGTGATAGTGACTTGCACCATATCTTGAACCATGGAAGCAAGCTGCGCCACCCAAGCTTTCCCTTGCTCGGCTCCGAAATAGCGCTCCGCCGCCACAGCGTATTCAGGAACAATTCCCTTCACCGCTTGCAATCGCGCAGTACCGCGCACCAGCAGCACTTTATGTGGAAAGTTGTTGTCATCAATCGTGAGGGCGACCTTGGGATTCTTTGCCAGAGCCTTGAGCTTCGGAGCCTTCGACGGAGTTCCCAGCACGAGCTCTCGCCCGTTCCAATGGAACCAGATTGGGACAACTCTAGGACTGCCGTCCGTCCAGACATACGCCAAACGGGCAGGAATGGTCGATTGCAAGAGCTCTTTGGATGCGGGATGCTGCAACAGTTCAAGACTTCCCTGCTTGACAGGCATGGATCACTCCTGTGGTAACTGCGATACGCAAGCAAACTGGTCCGCGATTATAGCCCCCGGACTGGCGGCCTGATAGGTGGGTTCTTCGGTCGAGATAGGTAGGTCGCTGACCATGGCTGGGTGGTAAATCGCCTTAATGCACATCGACCCGGATCGCTCGCTCTTCTGTGACATCTGACCTTGACCTTACGCAAACAATAAGCAGATGATAGTGAGGGCGGAGCGGTAGATATAGGGCGCTCGGAAACGAGCGTAAGTCACTTGTTATCAAGATTTTGACTCCTAACCCCTTGGCCCTCAAGATTTTGCAGACACTTTTTGCGAAAGCCGCGCCAGTCAAGCCTTTCAGAGGGTGGGGGGGAGGGGGGGTACCCCTTCCATCCGTAATTTTCCCGAAACCAACCTCGCTGATTCATGGTCTCGACAGCTCATCCGCAAACTTTTTTCTTGTGAGATTTCCACAGGACATTCTTAGACCAACCGCATGAATTACGACGCCATTCTGGTTGTCTCCTTCGGAGGCCCCGAGTCCCGGGAAGATGTCATCCCGTTCCTCGAAACCGTGTTGCGCGGCAAGAATGTTCCGCGTGAACGCCTGTTGGCGGTCGCCGAACACTACTACCATTTCGGCGGCAAGAGCCCCATCAACCAGCAGACCCGCGAGTTAATCGCCGCGCTCAAGCACGAACTCGCGGAGCATGATCCGAAACAGCATGGCCCCAAGCTGCCGGTCTATTGGGGCAATCGCAACTGGCATCCCATGCTGGCGGAAACTCTACAGCAGATGAAGCGCGACGGCATTCGCCGCGCTCTGGCGTTCGTCACATCGGCCTACAGTTCGTACTCCGGATGCCGACAATATCGCGAGGACATTATCCGCGCGCAAAACGAAGTTGGCCCAGGCGCGCCCGAGATCGACAAGTTGCGCGCATTCTTCAACCATCCGGGATTTGTTGATGCCGTTGAAGAACGGTTACGTGACGCGGTGGCCCAAGTTCCCGAGCACGCGCGAAAGAATGTTCAGATCGTCTACACCGCACACAGCATTCCGCACTCGATGGCCAACACCAGCGACTACGTCCGTCAACTCGAAGAAGTAAGAAAGCTTGTGTCTGCCAGGCTCGGCGTCACCAACGATGCGCTCGTGTATCAGAGCCGCAGTGGCGCGCCCGGACAGCCGTGGCTCGAGCCCGACATTCTGGATTACCTGCGCCAGGTGAATGCACACGATCTGGCCAGCGCAGTCGTGCTCGCCCCGATCAGTTTTATTTCCGATCACATGGAAGTGCTGTACGACCTGGATATTGAGGCGCGCCAGCTTTGCGATTCACTGGGCCTTCCGATGGTGCGCGCGAAAACCGTCGGCGTGCATCCCAAATTCGTCGCCATGATTCGGGAACTGATTCTGGAACGCACGATGGGAGTCGAGCGTCGTGCGGTTGGATCACTCGGACCGCGGCCTGATACGTGCGAAGAGAATTGCTGTCCAGCCCCTCAGAGGCCGATGCGACCGCTGGCTGCGAGTCCTCGCGGCGCATAGATTTGCGGTGAACTCACCAGCCAACTATCGATGCGCTACGGGAACGTTAACAGGCTCCGCGGGAGGTTCGTAGTCCGTGGCTTTGGGGCGACCTTCGACCAAACGCATGGTGTCGAGGATCGTCTTCACCACCGCCAGGTTGCCGACGGCGGTGTTGATCATCATGTGGTAGAGCGAGCGCGTGGGCCAATCTGCATTGAAATAATGTTTCACGTAGGCCATGCGCTCGCGATCGACGGAATCCACCTGTTCCACGGCGTCATCTTCGGTATGGCCTTCCGCCATCACGCGCCGGATTTTCTCCGAGCGCGGAGCATAGAGAAACACGTGGAAGGCAGCCGGATTTTCCCGCAGGAAATATGGCGCGCCGCGGCCCACCACCACCGCATTCCCTTCGCGCGCAATCTTGTCCATGGTCTCCTGCATCATTTGCATCATGCAGTCGGTATCGAACACCTGACTGCCCAGAGCGGCCGAATTGCGTTCGTAGCTTCCGCGCCAGAAACTTTTCGCGAGGCGGTGCAGTCGGCTGTCCATGCGCTCGTCACAGCGCCGCACCGTCGACTGATCGACGTTGGCGAGCCGGGCAATTTCTTCGGTGATCAGCTGGTCCCAAAGGTTCCAGCTCAGTTGGCCGGCAAGTTGAGCGGCAATCGCGGCAGCGCCGCAGCCGTACTCACGCTCGATTGTGACGAGACGAAACATGGCGTTGCCTAGTGTACTGCGATTCCGCCGCCGGGCTTGGATTTTTTCATTAGGAAAACCATGGGAACCATCGCCAGAATAGCAACCCCGAGGAACCAGAAGCAATCGATGTAGGCCAGCATCGTAGCCTGCTGCTCCACCGTGCCCTGGACCAGCGCATAAGCCTGCCGAGTCGCGCCGCTCGCACTGGCGCCGTGCGCTACCATGGCCCGCGAAGCGCCCTGCACCGCGGATTGCAGCGCGGCGCTGCCCGCGGTCAGATGACTGGCAAAGTCATTCAGGTGCTGTTGCGTCCGACGGTCTAGCAGTGTGGTCACGATGGAAATTCCGACACTTCCGCCGATGTTGCGCGCCAGGTTCATGAGACCGGAAGCGGCATTGTTCTTGTCTCGCGGAAGAAATGCGTAGGCAGCGGTATTGATGGGAACAAACAGGAATGCCATTCCGGCAGCCTGAATCACACGCGCGGTGGCCAGCGAACGGAAATCCATCTGCAGATCAAATCCCGTCATGTGAAACAGCGAGAACGCCAGCATGAGCAGGCCAAACAAAAGCAGCCATCGCGGACTGTAGCGCGAAAGCAAATAGCCTACCAGCGGCAGCAGAAGAATGATGGTGAAGCCGCCGGGCATCAGCGCGAGGCCAGCTTCTTCTGCGGTGTAACCGAGCAGCGTCTGCGAGAACAACGGGAGCAGCAACGTGCTACCGAGCAGGGCAAAGCCCAGCATAAACATCAGCAAATTCGAGACGCCGAACGTTCGGTCGCGAAACAGGTGCAGATCGATGATGGGATCCTTGTGCCTCCACTCCCAGATCACCACGAAGATCAGCGCCGCGGCTGAGACGATGGCGAGCGTGACAATAAAGTTCGATTCAAACCAGTCGTCGCGCTGGCCTTTGTCGAGCACAATCTGCAAGGCTCCCAGGCCCAAAGCCACAAATCCCAGGCCCACATAGTCGATGCGGGTTTCACTGAGCTTGCGGCGCTTGAAGTAAGGAGGGTCCTGAATCAGGCGGGTGGTGAGCAGGATCGAAAGAATGCCGACGGGAATGTTGATGAAGAAAATCCAGCGCCAGGTGAAGTTGTCGGTAATCCAGCCGCCCAGGGTTGGCCCAATCGCCGGCGCAGTAACAACAGCCATGCCATAAACCGCAAACGCCATGCCTCTTTTTGCGGGGGGAAAAGTGTCGGCGAGAATGGCCTGCTCGCTGGGCTGCAGGCCGCCTCCGCCAACACCCTGGAGAATGCGGCAGATAATCAGAGTAGCCAGGTTGGGAGCGAGTCCGCACAAGAAAGAGCTGACCGTGAACAGGGCGACGCAGCCCATGTAGAAATTCTTGCGGCCCATGATGGAAGAGAGCCAGCCACTCAGAGGCAGAATGATCGCGTTCGAGACCAGATACGAAGTCAGCACCCAGGTGCTTTCGTCCTGGCCCGCGGAAAGACTTCCAGCGATGTGCGGCAGGGCAACGTTGGCGATGGAAGTGTCGAGCACTTCCATGAACGTCGCCAGGGTCACGGCCACGGCGATAATCCACGGATTGACCGCGGGACGCCAAGCCGCGGCCGGATCCATTGTGGCGGTGGCCACGCTCATTTTCCGGTCCTCATTTTTTGATCCAGACCTTAGGCGTGACCGACATGCCGGGACGCAGTTCGTGGTTGTTGTTGGCGCCAGGATCGAGCACGATTTTGACCGGGATGCGCTGCACGACTTTCACGTAATTTCCGGTAGCGTTTTCTGGAGGCAGCAGGCTGAAGCGCGCGCCACTGGCTCCGGCGACGCTGTCGACCTTGCCCTCGTACGATTTGCCGTTAGCGTCGACGTCGATGGTGACGCGCTGTCCGACTTGCATGCGGCGAAGCTGGGTCTCTTTGAAGTCGGCAGTGATCCAAACGTCGTCGAGATTGATGATCTTCATCAATTCCTGACCGGGAGCGACGTTCTGCCCAACTTCCACGGTGCGATTGCTGACGACGCCGTTCACGGGAGCGACGATCTTGGTGTACTGCAAATTGAGCGCGGCCTGGTCGAGATCGGCCTTCTTGAGCTGGGCCGCAGCCAGAGCCTGTGCGGCCCGCGAGCGAATGATTTGCATTTGCCGCGGCGCGGTGTCGGCGAAGCTCTGGCTGGCCTGGGCTTGCACCAATCTGCCTTGCGCCTGAGTGACCTGCTGCTGCGCCGCGTCGGCGGTGGCGCGCGCGGCTTCAACACCGGCCGCGCTGGCCTTGGCGGCGGCGATCGCCTGGTCGTACTGCTGCTGGGAAATTTCCTGCTTGTCGACTAACTGCTTGTAGCGAACCAGATCATTCTGCGCCTTCACGTTGTTGGCTTCGGCTTCCTGCGACTGGGCCTTGGCGGCTTCGAACTGCTGCTTCGCGACTTGAATTCCAGCGCGCGCGCTGTTCACATCGGCTTCGGTAGAGGAAAGTTGGCTGGTGGTATTGACTGAGGTAATCGGAACGTTCACTCCGGCGGCGGCCGCGGCGGCCTGGGCATCTTCAAAATCCGCTTTGGCGCGATCGTAGGCTACCTGATAGTCCGCCGGGTCGATCTCGACCAGCACGGTTCCGGCTGGGACATATTGATTGTCCTGAACATTGAGCTTGGTGACGTGGCCTGTGACGCGGGCGCTGACGGAATTCACGTGGCCGTCGACCTGGGCATCGTCAGTCGATTCGTAGCTGGTGAAATAACGATAGGCGAAAATTCCGGCGACCAGTAGAACGATGACGCCGATCACGACCGCGATCCGGAATCCGGAACTCTGGGTGCGGGACGAGCGGGCGCGAAAATCTGCTTCCGTCGAGGGTAACGGCTGGGTGCTGCTCGGCGGCTTCTCGACCGCGGCTCTCTCCGCGTTAGCCTGCTCGACGCTGGCCGGCGGCCTCTGTGTGGTTTGTTCCATAAGTTATTGATTGCCTTTCAAGAATCGTTTGACGCCCTGTTCGGCGTCACCGATGGCGTGGGCCAGTTCGACCTTCGACAGATTATGGAAATAAAGACTTTGAATATAACTCTCGTGCGCGCTGGCGACGGCCTCCTGCGCCTGCACCACTTCGAGGTTGTCGGCCACTCCGGCAGTGAAGCGATCCTGCGATTGGGCGAGCGCCTGTTCGGCCAGGTCGACAGAACTGCGGGCGACCTCGACTTGTTCGGCGGCGGCGTTCAGATCGAGCAACGCGGTGCGAACCTCGTAATCGATGCGGCCGCGGAGATCCCCCAGTTGAGCACGCGCCTGCTTCAGCTGCGCATCGGCTTCGAGCACATCGCTGTGCACCCGATTGCCGGCGAAGATCGGGATATTAATCCCTCCATTCACCTCCCAGGTGCCGTTGGATTGGCTGGGGTTGACGCCGATGTCGCCGAGGTTGGCATTCACGTCGATGGTGGGATAGCGGCCAGCGCTGGCGGCGCTGCGCGACAATTCGGCGGCCCGCACTTGTAGCAAAGCGGCTTGATAGTCGGCGCGTTCCGCGTAGGCACGCTGCAGATAGGTGTCGAGCGGCAGCGGCGCTAGGGCCTGATACGGCGCTTTTTCGGTGAGCACAAACTCCTGCCCTGGCGGCAGACCGATGATGCGCGCAAGACCCAACTTCAGCTTGGCGAGATCGTTGCGAGCGACGATGAGTTGCTGCTGGCGGGTCTGGAGTTCGACCTGCGAGCGCAGGGCATCGATAGCGGGGCTGAGTCCGGCTTTCAGTTGGTCCCCTGCCTTGTCGTAGAGGGCTTGAGCGCTCTTGACCTGGGCTTCGGTGGTTTCCACGCGAGCGCCGGCGGCGATGGCCTGCAGATACGAGTTGCCGACCGCCAGCACGACCACTTCGCGAGCGTCTTTATAAGTGAATTGCGCGGCCTTGAGGCTTTCGGAAGCAGCCCGCTCCTTCTCGATGTTCTTGTAATTGAAGATCGACTGGCTGAGGGACGCACGGGCATCAAAAAAGTTGAACGCGGGCGTGATGCGCGGAAGATTCGTCGGAG
>Ga0210400_10001643_pt1 | contig 21866 bp, 17 predicted proteins | sample IncBWH26MmetaG_FD_155456 | JGI IMG/M metagenome (GOLD analysis project Ga0210400, IMG submission 155456) | Forest soil microbial communities from Barre Woods Harvard Forest LTER site, Petersham, Massachusetts, United States - Inc-BW-H-26-M | ecosystem: Environmental > Terrestrial > Soil >...
GATGGACCGCGCCATCGCGGCACCGTAGACTGCACAAATAATTTGAAGGAGTGAGGTAATGACCGAAGAGAAGCAGCAAAAATTCACGGCCAAAGTGCGCCGCGGTTTGGTGTGGGTGCATTCCGTCGCAGCCGCGGAACTCGCCAAGAAAAAGGCCGAAGCCACGGGTGTCCGGATCGAGGGGTTCACAGCAAGTGAACTTGCCGATGTGGAATCCGCACTGACCTGGATTTCCCAGAACAAGGAATCGCCGAGCGCCGATCCGGCGTAGGCTTGCGGGTCCGGCCGAAGCTTGTGGGTCCGGCCGAAACTTGCGGGGCGCCGCGTTCCGCCCTACGCTTCTGAAGGCACGGACGCGCTGCATGCTCGTCGCGATTTCGCGACGGGCACGCGCGATGGCGCGGTGACCTAAGGCTGAGCTGACTGCGCTAAACTAAATCTTATGGCCCGAAAAAGCGCCTTAGTCGTCGACGATTCCAAGTCAGCTCGCGTCATTTTGAGCCGCATGCTCGAAAAGTACGACATCGAAGTCGACATGGCCGAGTCGGCCGAACAAGCTATCGAATATCTGAAGAGCAACCGGCCTGACGCCATTTTCATGGACCATCTCATGCCCGGCATGGATGGATTGCAGGCGGTGAAGGCCATCAAGGGCAATCCGAAAACCGCGATGATCCCGATCATGATGTACACCTCGCAGGAAGGGGAACTGTACGTCGGTCAGGCACGCGCGCTGGGCGCGATGGGGGTTTTACCTAAGCAGGTGCGGCCCGTCGACGTGTCGAAAGTACTGTACGAGCTGCACTTGTTGCCGGATCGGCGCGACATGGCGGAGCCCGTCCTGCATCCCGTCGAGATCGACTCCGGCGTCCCGGTCGAACGGCTGCCGCCGCGGCCGGCGGGGAGCAGCCCGATTGATTGGGGCCGGCGCATCGAGACCGCGGTGAAAGATCAAGCGGTGGATATTCGCCGCTTCATCGTCGCCAGCCTGGATAGTTTTTCGACTCGCATCGTCAGCGAAGTGCGCGACACCATGCCGATTCAAGCCACCGACCCCATCGCGCCGCCGCCGCCGCCGCCGAAGTCGCCCTGGGCCTGGATCAGCGGCATCTTGGCGGCGTGCCTCATCGCGGCCGCATTCGCCGCGAGTTGGGTGAGCACGCGCAACGAATTAGCGGGCGCCCGCGCCGAACTCGCGGGATTGAAATCGAGCAATGCCGAATTGCAGCGCTCGAGGCTTGATCTCACCGCCGCCGTCAAGGATCTGACCGCCGCGCTGGGCGCGGCGAACAGCGGCGCGCAAGCGGCGGCGCCCACCGGGGCCGGTGCGCCGGTGATCCCGCCGCGGGTGGAACCGGTGCCCTACGGCGAAATCGCTTTTGACCGCAGCCGTTTGGAAGTGCTGCGCGATCTATTGACGAAACTCGAGGCACAGAGTTTTCGCGGCGTCGTGAAGATCACAAGTTCCGCGGGATTATTTTGCCTGTCCGGAAACGCCACCGACGGCTATGCTCCCGCGGCCCCCGCGCTGCTGGTCAATCGCTGCGATCTGATCGGCAATCCGCTGGAGGACGCGCTGTCCGGCCAGCAACGCCAGTCGTTGGCATTTGCGAATTTGGTCGCGGGCGTGCGTCAACGCACGGCGGGCGCCATCACCGTCGCCCTGGAAAGCACCGGTTCCGCTCACCCCGGCACGCCGTATCCGGCGCGCACCGAGAGCCTCACTGCCGCCGACTGGAATAAAGCCGCGGCTGCGAACAATCGGGTCGAGTTCGCGGTTGAATCCAGCACGCCTTGAGCCTTTCTAAAAGGCGATCCTGACGAAGAATTCGGGACCCTTGGAATTGATATCGAAAAATCCCGCCTGCTTGACCTGCCTCGAGACAATGCTTGCCCGCACCATGCTGTAGCCCAGCGCGAAGGAGATGTTGGGGCGCAGCCGGTAGAGAGCATCCAATTCATAGATGCCGAGCGATCCGTCCAGATGATCCACGCGAACTTTCAAGTACTGCGCGCGGCCGTCGAAATAGAACCGCTTGCTCAAGACATAGGAGGCGTCCAATCCCAAATTCGGGACAGGACCGGCTTGGTCCTCGGTTTGGTCCACGTGGCGCGTCTGCGTCTGAACGCGCGCCCGGGCGGAGATTTGGGTGTCGGTGACGCCGAAGGTCGCCGCGACTTCGTACTTGTCGCTGTGCAAAAACGAATATCCGTAGGTGATGCCGAAGCTGCGGAGCGACAGGTCGGAATTCAACGGATCGCCGGGCTGCAGCACGATGTCGCGGAACACGATGGGCTGGGTCACCATGGTCGAACCGGTGCGATCCAACGAAAAATAATCGAATCGCAATCGATGGCGCTCGCCGACGCGCACCATGGCTTGGATCTTGGCTTCGTAGTCGGACTTGTCCAGTCCGAACACATCTTCTGCATTGATGGGCGTGCCCGTGATTCCTCCGCTGCTGTCCAGCTGCAGATTGGTGTTGTTGGAAACGCGGACCACACCCAAAGACAGGCGGACCCGTTCCTCGGTGGGGCTGAGATAGTCCTCCGCGTGCGCCAGCGTGGCGAACAATGCCAGCGACGCCAGGACCACACCATTTTTCTTCATGCCGGTCTCCTCAAAATCAACAGATCCGTTTCGGCGCGCTTCGCGCGAGCCGGCAAGGAGGGCCCGATACGCTGCATTACATGGGCCGCAGCGGCTCGCCACCCCGTCAGTTTGCCGCCATAGATGCACAGCACGCGCGGGCGTGCGTCTCGATCCGTCGTGAATATGGTCTCGCGCGACCGGTCGAAGGCCGCCTGGCTGGCGGCCGGCAGGACCCGTAAGCCCGCGAAGCGCTCGATGATGTCATCGCGCGTCAAGCTGCTCAAGGCGGGAAAATAGTGCCTGACCACCGCCAACAGATAGTCCTCTTCCGCAGGCTGCGGGCGCACCTGGTCGGGGTCGCCGCGATACGGCGTCTCGGTCGTGCCGACCAGGGTCGCGCCGGCCCACGGCATGACGAACACCGCGCGTCCGTCTGTCGGGCTCTCGACGTAATAAATGCCCGCCCTCAATGGATGAGGAATCACGATGTGCGTGCCCTGCACCAGGTCCACATCCGGTATGGCAATGGCAGGTTCGACGGCGGCGGCCGCTTGCATCGCCCAAGGTCCCGCCGCATTGATCAGCACCCGGGCCCGGCACTGCACCGTTGCGCCGGCCGCGGCGTAGGTCACGGTCGCATGATCGTCGCTCAAAACCGCTCGCGTGAATTTCGCCGGCATCGCCAGTTCAGCGCCGAGCCCGACCGCCGATTTCACCACCGCGTGCGTCAGCAGTGCATCGTTGGTCTGCGCATCGTGATAGCGGATGACGGCATCAAGATCCTGCGTCTTCAAGCCGTCGAGCTGCGGCCATTCGCGCTTGGGCACGCTGCCGAAGCGCGTGGCCGCATCGAAGCCGCCGAGCAATGCGTAAATCCACAGCCCGATTTTCAACTGCCAGGGCCGGCGACGGGTGTCGCGATAGACCGGAATATAGAACGGTTTGAGCTCCACCAGCTCGGGGGCGATGCGCAGATGAATGGCGCGTTCGCGCAGGCTCTCGCGCACCAGCGCGAATTGCCCGGATTCCAGGTAGCGCAGTCCGCCGTGAATCAGCTTGCTGGAACGGCTCGAGGTGCCGGCGGCCAGCCCTTCGCGCTCGATGAGCAATGCGCCATACCCGGCCGCCGCGGCGGCTTGGAGCACGCCGGCGCCGTGAATGCCGCCGCCGATGATGACCACATCGTATTCTTTCATGTGCACTTGAGGGTTGGTCCAGGCGTAAGGATGCGTGATTGCGCGCGAACACACCAACTTTGAATCGCTGTCGCCATTCGCGAACAGTCGCGCGGGATTCAGCCGGCGCGGGCTCTGGCGTCGCGTTTTTCTTCGAATTGCATGACCGGTGTATCCGACGTGACTTCGATTTCTCCATCGATGATCGCGCCCTTGGCGATCGCGACGGTGCGCGCACTGACCTTGCCGCGAATCACCGCCGTATAGCCGATCTCCAGCTTGTCCTTGACGATCAGGCCGCCGGTGATGGTTCCCGCGACGATCGCCTGCTGTGCCCGGACCTGCCCGTGCCAGCTGCCGGACGCCGATAAATTCAGCGCCCCATCCAGATCGCCGTCGCCGTGCACTTCGCCGTCGACCACGAATTGGCCGGTGCCGCGAATGTCGCCTACAAACACCGAATTCGCTCCGATGAAGGTGGGAGTGGCCGAATTGCTGTCGAGAAACCGGCGTTTTTCTTGGGTCATGATGCTTCTTATCCTATCGGGATCGCCCGTGGTGTGACGAGCTTGGCGTCGCGAATCGAAGTAGAATGCGCCATGTCTTCAAGCCCCCGCAGAGTGTGAAAATGGTCATCAAACAAGTGCTTTTGGTCCTGTCCTTGACGGCGGCGCTGGCCTTGTCGGCATGCAGCCGCCAGCAGAGCGACTGGGAGAAAACCCGCACGGCGAACACCGCGGATGCTTACGAGCTGTTCTTGAAGAAATATCCGAGCGGCGAATTCACGGCCCAAGCCAAGGCTCAGCTCAAGGGACTTTACGAGGAACGGGATTGGCAAAAAGCGCGCGATACCGACACGCTCGATGCCTACCAGGCATTTTTGAAGCAATATCCGGAAGGCAAATGGACCGAAGAAGCGCGAATTCGCGTCGAGAATTTCACGCTGGCTTCCGCGCCCTCCAACCTCCCGCCGGCGGGCGCTGAAACACCGCGGCCGCAAGCCGCATCGCCACCGGCGGCAGCGCCAAGGCCATCGAAGCCGGCACCGGCGAAAGGGGCGGCACCGGCGAAAGGGCCGGCACCAGCGAAGCCGGCATCGGCGAAAGCGCCGACATCGAGCGCGCATGCGGCGATGAAGCCGCAGGGATCCTATGGCGTGCAGCTCGGTGCGTTCAAATCCGGTGCCGACGCGGCCAACACTCGTTGGGCGCGACTCGACAAGGAATACCCCAGTTTGTTGTCGGGACTGACACCGAAAGTTTCACCAAGGAAGGCTGCATCGGGCACGCTGTATCGCTTGCAGGTCGCCAATTTGAGCGAAAAGCGCGCGAACTCGATTTGCCAGACGCTGAAGGCCCACGGCCAAGCCTGCGTGCTGATGCACCCTTGAATTCCGCCCTTGGGTGGGCGGACTGGCGAGGCGCGTCAGGACCCGACAATTCTCGTCACATCCGCGCCACTTCCGGTGTGCTAACTTACTGATTTTTATTGGTGTGCTGGCTGGCACGCGGCTTGCTCCTTCCTTGAGTATGGAGTCGAAAGTCGTCGCTCTATTGGCTGCCGAGGGTAACCGCGAGGCCACGCTGCTGGTTCGACGCAGCGACGGTCAGTTTGCGCTCGCAAGAATTGACGCGCGCTTAGGCGAGGCCGCGCGGCTTGCCGCCCGCTATGCGCCTAACTTTCGCGCGGCGCTGGAGACCGCCCCCAAGCGCTAGATTCTCACGATTTTGGGTCAGCCCCGAGGCGCCGCGGTTTAAGCTTCCCCCTCCCGCTCGCGGCGCCTTTTTTTTACCTCCGCAATTCACCTTTCACTGCTGCGGTTCATCGACCCTGCGCAATTCGTCCAACACAAACGCGTATTCCATCGCGATCTCTCGATAGCGCTGGAATCGCCCGGACTTTCCGCCGTGGCCCGCTTCCATCTCCACATGCAGGAGCAGGCGCTCCTGGCCGGTCTTCAACGCGCGAAGTTTCGCCACCCATTTGACCGGCTCGTAATATTGAACCTGGCTGTCCCAAAGACCGGTCGTGACGAACATGGCCGGATAGGCCCGGCGGCCGACGTTGTCGTAAGGGGAATAGGACAGCATGTAATCGTAATATTCCCGATCCTTCGGATCGCCCCATTCGTCGTATTCGTTGGTGGTGAGCGGGATGGTCTCATCCAGCATGGTGGTCACCACGTCGACGAACGGCACCTGCGCAACGATGCCCCGGTAATCGCCGGCGTCCATGTTGGCAATCGCCCCCATCAGCAATCCGCCCGCACTGCCTCCCATGGCAAATACCTTGTTCCTGGCGGCGTAGCCGCGTTCCACCAGCGCGCGCGTGACATCGAGAAAATCGTTGAAGGAATTTTTCTTATGCAGTTTCCTTCCTAAGTCGTACCACGCGCGGCCCATTTCCTGGCCGCCGCGCACATGGGCAATGGCGTAGACAAAGCCGCGATCCAAAAGGCTAAGCCTCGCCGAGGAAAAACTCGGGTCCATCGACAGACCGTAGGCCCCGTAGCCATATTGCAGCAGCGGCGCGGTGCCGTTGCGCTCAAACCCCAACCGGTAAACCAGCGACACCGGAATCTGGGCGCCGTCGCGCGCCGGCACGAACATGAATTCGGTGGCGTAGTGCTTGGGATCGAAACTGCCCAGCACCGGATCGCGTTTGAGCAGCACCTGCGTAGCAGTGCGGGTGTCGTAGTCGTAGAGCGTCGTCGGCGTGGTCAGCGAGGAATAGGCGTAGCGCAGAACTGCAGAGTCCAATTCCAGATTGACGGAGATCGAGGTGGTGTACGCAGCCTCGTCGCTGGCAATGAAGAATTCGGCGGCGCCGTTGAGCGGATGGATGCAGATTTTGTGCAAGCCGCCGGTGCGCACCGACACCGCGAGAAACTCATCGAATACGTCGAATTCCTCAATGTAGGTATCGTCCCGATGCGCCATGAGGTCCACCCATGCGGCGCGATCGCTGGGCCCGATTGGCGCTCTACATAGGCGAAAGTTGCGCGCCTGCCAGTTGGACCTGACGATGAACTCCTGCCCGAGATGCTCGATGTCGTATTCATGATCGGCTTCTTCGGGGAGGAAAATCTCAAAGCGCAGCTGCGGATCGTCGGCGCGCGCGTAGCGCCATTCGGACGACAGGGTGCTTTCCATGTGCAGGAAAATGAACGCGTCGGATTTGGATTTGGACACGCCGGTGTAAAAGCGCTTGTCGGTCTGCTCGAAAATCAACGCATCGTGCTTGGGATCCTCGCCCAGCACGTGTTGACGAACGAACATCCCGAGCAGGGTCTCGGGATCCTTCTCGACATAGAGCAGGGTCTTATTGTCATTGGCCCAGGCCAAGTCGGTTTCCACGTCGGGGATGGCGACCGGCAAGATCTCCTGAGCCGCCAGATTCTTGAATCGCAGGGTGAATTGCCGCCTGCCGGTGGTGTCTTCGCAAAAGGCCAGCCACTTCGAATCGGGCGAGATCTCCAGGGCGCCCACGCGGTAGTAGGCGTGGCCCACGGCGTGCAGGTTCGCGTCCAGCAAGATCTCCTCGGGTGCGTCGAGCGAGCCCTTGCGCCGCACAAAAATGGGATGCTCCTTGCCGGGCTCGAAACGCGTGCTATACCAATAGCCGTTCTTGCGGTACGGCACGGTGGAGTCGTCCTGCTTCAGGCGCCCATAAATTTCGTCGTACAGGGCGTCTTCGAGCGGCTTGGCTTGTGCCATGCTGCGCTCGCGAAACGCATTTTCTTCCCTGAGATAGGCCAGCACCTCAGGATTGCTGCGCTCGTCGTCTCGCAGCCAGTAATAGGGGTCTATCCGCTCGCCAAAGGGCGATTTGACCCGGTACGGCCGCACCGCGGCAACCGGAGGTCTGGGTTCGGCATCGTTCATTTTTTTGGGTTGTCCTGGTAAGAGGCACGAGTATAGTCAAGAGGGCATAAGTCGTCCGATTTCGGCCATAGACGGGGGGTATATGCAGACCGTGAGCCAATTGCTTCAAGCCAAGGGAAGCCAGATTTTCTCGGTCGCTCCGCAGGATTCGGTGCTGCACGCCATCGAAATCATGGCGACGCGGCATGTCGGCGCGCTGCTCGTGATGCAGGAGGGCGCATTGCTGGGGATCATTTCCGAGCGCGACTATGCGCGCAAGGTAATCCTCAAGAATCGCTCGTCGCATGACACGCCGGTGAGCGACATCATGAGCTCGCCGGCGGTGAGCGTGACACCGGACGATACCGTGCACCACTGCATGCAGTTGATGACTGACGGGCGATTTAGGCACCTGCCGGTGGTGAAATCGGGGCGCGTCGTGGGCATGCTGTCCATCGGCGATCTGGTCAAAGCCGTCATCCAAGAGCAATCCCAGCACATCGAGCAGCTGGAGCGCTACATCGCCGGTTGAGCGCTACACCGCCGGTTGAGCGCCACATCGCCGGTTGAGCGCCACATCGCCGGTTGAGTCAACGAACCAGCTTGATGGCGCCCGTCATGCGATCGTAGGCGTTGATTGACGCTAACCGTGTCGCAGGTATTATGAGTTCCATACACAGGCGCGCTTCGCGGCGATGCCCCACCTGGCGCTTAATTTTTTGAGTGCCGAGAACCGGTTTAAGTTCTTGTTTTAAAAAGCCTCCTGCGTTTTTTTGCGCAGGTCCGGTTTAAGTATGGGCGCGCGTATGACGAGTAACGACCTGCTCTCCTTCAACACCAGCCTCAACGGCGCGGATCCGCGCCGGGCGGATTGGGGCCTGTGCCGTGTCGCTTACGAAAAGGATTCCTGCGGCTTTGGCTTGATCGCCAGCCTCGATGACCGCGCCAGTCATTGGGTCTTACAGACCGCGATCAGCTCGTTGAACCGTCTCACGCATCGGGGCGCGATCGCGACGGACGGCAAGACCGGCGATGGCTGCGGTCTGCTCATCAAACAGCCGACCTCTTTCTTGCGCGCGGCGGCTGCGGAGGCCGGCTTCGCGTTGGCGCCTATCTTCGCCGCCGGCCTCGTGTTCCTGAATCGCGATACCGCCAAGGCTGGGCAGGCGCGCGAGGCGCTCACTGAAGAATTGCGCCTCGAGACGCTGCAAGTCGCAGGTTTTCGTGCTCTGCCCACGGACCCGTCGGCCTGCGGTTCGGAGGCGCTGAAGAGCCTGCCCCTCATCGAGCAGGTGTTCGTGAATGCGCCGCCCGACCTCGACGAGGCGGCCTTCAATCGAAAATTGTTCATGGCGCGCCGCCGCTGCGAAAAAAAGCTCGAGGCGCAGGATCCGGTTTTTTATATCCCCTCGCTCTCGGCCGGCACCATTGTCTACAAGGGCATGGTCATGCCGCAGTTTCTGGCGCAGTTCTATCCGGACCTCAAGGATCCGCGGATGGAAGCCGCGGTGGTGGTTTTCCATCAGCGCTTTTCCACCAACACGCTGCCGCAATGGCGGCTCGCGCATCCGTACCGGTATCTGGCGCATAACGGCGAGATCAATACCGTGCAGGGCAACCGCAGCTGGGCCGTGGCGCGGGGTCCCTTGTTCAGGTCGCCGCTATTGCCGGACTTGAGCGACATTTTGCCGCTGGTGTCATTGACCGGCTCGGACTCCCAGTCGCTCGACAACATGCTGGAGGTGCTGCTCGTCGGCGGTCTCGATCCCATGCACGCGATGCGCATGCTGATTCCGCCGGCGTGGCAGTCGGTGGACATGATCGATCCGGACCTGAAAGCCTTTTATGAGTACTACGCGACGCACATGGAGCCTTGGGATGGTCCTGCCGGCATCGTGCTGACCGACGGCCGTTATGCCTGCTGCACGCTGGATCGCAATGGGCTGCGGCCGGCGCGCTGGGTCATCACCCGGAATCGGCACATCACCATCGCCTCGGAAGCGGGCGTCTGGGACTACCCGCCGCAGGATGTCATCGACAAGGGCAAGCTTGGCCCGGGCGAAATGCTGGCGCTCGATCTCAAGACCGGCGAGCTCATGACAACCAAGCGCATCGACGATGTGCTCAAGAGCCGCCATCCCTACAAGGTCTGGCTGAAGAAGGGCGTGCGCTACCTGCAGACGGACCTGATCGATCCGCGGCTTGCGGCCGAGCCCTTCGATCGCGAGGTGCTCGCTCAGTATCAGAAGATGTTCAACGTCTCGGCCGAAGAGCGCGACGAGATCATCCGGGTTCTGGCCGAGGATGAGAGCGAAGCGGTCGGCTCGATGGGCGATGACACGCCGATGCCCGTGTTGTCGAAGAAAGTGCGGTCTCTGTACGACTATTTCCGCCAGCAGTTCGCGCAGGTCACCAATCCTCCCATCGACAGCTTGCGCGAAAGCATCGTGATGTCGCTGCAGACGCAAATCGGCCCCGAAGCGAATATTTTCGTGCCCTCGCCGCAGCACGCCGAACAAATCGTATTGAGTTCGCCGATCCTTTCCCAGCGCAAGCTGCGGCAAATCGTGGCGCTCGCTGAAGCAGGCGTACCCAATGAATTCGTCGACCTGCAATACGACGAGCATCTCGATCTGAAGACGGCGCTCACGCGCGTGTGCGATCATGCCGAGACCGCGGTGCGCCAGGGCAAGCTCGTGCTGCTGTTGTCGGATCGATACTTGGTGAAGGGCAAGCTGCCCATCCACGCGCTGCTCGCCACGGGTGCCGTGCATCATCGTTTGGTGGCGACGGGTCTGCGTTGCAGATGCAACATCCTGGTCGAAACCGGCACTGCGCGCGATGCGCATCATTTCGCCTGCCTGATCGGCTACGGCGCGACCGCCGTGTATCCCTACCTTGCCTACCAGACCTTGTTCGACATGATGCGCAAAGGCGTGCTCAAAATGGAAGCGATCGCGCGCCAGGAATTGGGCAGAAGCTACCGGCGCGGCATCCGCAAGGGACTGACTAAAATCATGTCCAAGATGGGCATCTGCACCGTGGCGAGTTATCGCAGCGCGCAGTTGTTCGAAATCGTGGGCTTGAGCGATGAAGTCGTCCGCTTAAGTTTCGCCGGCACCGAGAGCCGCATTCAAGGCGCGGATTTTACTGATCTGAAGGCCGATTCGGAATATCTGGCGAAGCGCGCCTGGGACAAGACCGAACCGGTCGAGCAAGGCGGTCTGCTCAAGTACATGCACAATGGCGAATACCACATGTACAACCCGGACGTCGTGGCCACGCTGCAATCGGCCGTCATGAGCGGCAGCTACGAGCAATACCGGCAATTTGCGGCATTGGTGAATGAGCGGCCGGTGTCCTGCATTCGCGATCTGCTGAAATTGAAGGCCGGCGCCGCGCCGATTCCGATCGAGGAGGTCGAGCCGATTTCCGCCATCCTCGCGCGCTTCGACGGCGCCGGCATGTCCTTGGGAGCCCTGTCGCCGGAGGCGCACGAGGCGCTTAGCATAGCCATGAATCGATTGGGCGCGCGCTCGAATTCAGGCGAGGGCGGCGAAGATCCGGTGCGCTACGGCACCGAAAAGAATTCCAAGATCAAACAAGTTGCTTCCGGCCGCTTCGGCGTGACGCCCGAATATCTGATCAATGCCGAAGTTCTGCAGATCAAGATCGCGCAGGGCGCGAAGCCGGGGGAAGGCGGGCAGCTTCCCGGACACAAGGTCAACGACATGATCGCGCGCTTGAGATTCGCGCGCCCCGGGGTGGGACTGATCTCGCCGCCGCCGCATCATGACATCTACTCCATCGAGGATCTGGCGCAGCTGATATTCGACTTGAAGCAGATCAACCCCAAGGCGCTGGTGTCGGTCAAATTGGTGGCGGAGCCCGGCGTTGGTACCGTGGCCGCGGGCGTCGCCAAGGCTTACGCGGATCTCATCACCATCAGCGGTTACGACGGCGGCACCGGCGCGAGTCCCTTATCGTCCATCAAGTACGCGGGCACGCCGTGGGAATTGGGACTCGCCGAAACGCACCAGACGCTGCGTGCCAACGAGTTGCGGCATCGCGTGCGCCTGCAGACCGACGGCGGACTGAAAACCGGACTGGACGTGATCAAGGCGGCCCTGATCGGCGCCGAGAGCTTCGGGTTCGGTACGGCGCCCATGGTTGCTTTGGGGTGCAAATATCTGCGGATTTGTCATTTGAACAACTGCGCCACCGGCGTCGCCACGCAGCACAACGTCTTGCGCAGCAAATATTTCATCGGATTGCCGGAGATGGTGATCAACTATTTCCAATTCGTGGCGCAAGAATGCCGCGAAATCATCGCCTCTCTGGGCGCGCGAACCCTCGCCGAGTTGATCGGGCACACGGAGCTGCTGGAGATTCTGCCGGGCGAAACTTCGAAGCAGCGCAAGCTGGATTTGTCGCCGGTGCTCGCGAATGCGGCGCTGGTCTCGGACAAGCCGCAATACTGCCTCGATCCGCACAACGAACCCTTCGACAAGGGCGCGCTGGCCGAGCGAATGCTCGAGGATATGCGCGCGGCGATCGATGCGGGGTCGGGTGGAAAATTTCACTATGCCGTCAATAATTTCAATCGCTCGATCGGCGCACGTATTTCCGGCGAGATCGCCCGCCGCTGGGGCAACGTCGGCATGAGTGCCGCGCCCTTGATCGTCGATTTGCAAGGCTCCGCCGGGCAAAGCTTCGGCGTCTGGAATGTGGGAGGCCTGCATCTTAATCTGACGGGCGAGGCCAACGACTATGTCGGCAAGGGAATGGCCGGCGGCAAAATCGTTTTGAAGCCGCATGCGCAGTCGAATTTCGTCGAGCGCGATACCGTGATCATGGGCAACACCTGTCTGTATGGCGCCACCGGCGGTGTGCTCTATGCGGCGGGCAGGGCCGGGGAACGATTTGCGGTGCGCAATTCCGGGGCACTCGCCGTCGTGGAAGGTACCGGCGATCACTGCTGCGAATACATGACCGGCGGCGTGGTCTGCGTTCTCGGCACCACGGGCGTGAATTTCGGCGCCGGCTTCACCGGCGGATTCGCCTATGTGCTCGACATGGAGCGCGATTTCGTCGATCGCTACAATCATGACCTGATCGACATACACCGCGTATCGCCCGAAGGCATGGGCACGCATGTACAGCATCTGCGCGGCCTGATCGAGCAGCATGTCGATGCCACCGGCAGCGCCTGGGGCACGCAGCTGCTCAACGATTTTCGCACTTACATCGGCAGATTCTGGGTCGTCAAACCGAAGGCTTCCGCAATCGATTCGCTGCTGGAAAATCTGCGTCGCGCGGCCTGAGCCCCGTCGCGATTCCCCTTATGGCCGACAAGCATCTGCAATTCCTCGATATTCCGCGCAAGGATCCGGACAAGCTGGCCGTCGAGGTGCGCACCAGGCAGTTTCGCGAAATCTATTCGCAATACAGCGCCGAGTCGGCGGCGCAGCAGGCGGGACGCTGCATTTCCTGCGGCAATCCTTTTTGCGAATGGAAGTGCCCGGTGCACAACTACATTCCCAATTGGCTGAACCTGATCAATGAGGGGAAATTGTTCGAGGCGGCGGAGCTTTCGCATCAAACCAATTCCCTGCCGGAAATGTGCGGCCGCATTTGTCCGCAGGACCGGCTGTGCGAGGGCGCGTGCACCTTGAACGATGGTCTCGGCGCGGTGAGCATCGGCGCGATCGAAAAATACATCACGGACGAGGCGTTGCGCCTCGGCTGGAAGCCCGACATGTCGAATGTGGTGCGCACGCTCAAGCGCGTGGCGGTCGTGGGCGCAGGGCCGGCGGGCCTGGCGTGCGCCGATGTCCTGGTGCGCAACGGCGTCAAGCCCGTGGTGTTTGACCGCTATTCGAAGATCGGCGGCCTGCTGACCTTCGGCATCCCGCCGTTCAAGTTGGAGAAGGAGGTCGTGGAGAAGCGCCGTGAAATCATGGAGGAGATGGGCATTGAATTCCGATTGAACATCGAGGTGGGACGGGACATTGCATTCGAACAAATAGCCAACGAGTTCGACGCGGTGTTTTTAGGGATGGGGACCTACACCTATGTGAAAGGCGGTTTCGACGGCGAAGAGCTTCCCGGCGTGCATGAGGCTTTGCCCTATCTCATTTCCAATATCAACCGCGAGCTTGGATTGGATAGCGCCGTGGACTTCATCGACATGAAGGGCAAGCAGGTCGTGGTGCTCGGCGGCGGCGATACGGGCATGGACTGCAATCGAACCGCAATCCGGCAAGGCGCAGCCAGCGTGACCTGCACTTATCGGCGCGATGAAGACAACATGCCCGGATCGCGCCGCGACTATAAGAACAGCAAGGAAGAAGGCGTCACATTCCTGTTCAACCGCCAGCCCGTCGAAATCGTGGGTGTCGATCGGGTGCAAGGCGTGAAGTTGGTCGAGACTCGATTGGGCCCCCCGGATTCGCGCGGCCGGCGCATACCGGAGGTGGTGCCGGGAACGGAGGAGACCATTGCCGCAGACGCCGTGATCATCGCCTTCGGCTTCTTGCCGAGTCCCGCCGATTGGTTCCAATCGCAGCGCATTGCATTACACGGCAATGGCCGAGTGCGCGTGTCCGGCGCGCCGCAATCCCGATTCCAAACCACGAACCCTAAGATTTTTGCGGGCGGCGACATGGTGCGCGGTTCGGATCTGGTGGTCACTGCCGTTTTCGAAGGACGCGAAGCCGCACAGGGGATTTTGCAGCATTTGGGATTGCGCGCGTCGGGCAGCGGCTAGGGCGCACAAGGCTTGACACGCGGCGCGCGCGGCGCTCAACTTTGCGCCCGGACCCACGCCAGCCCAATCAGCCACCGCTGTAACCAGATCAATCGGAGAACTCCATGTGCGAAAAGGACGATTTCGATGAGATGTATGCAATTTCCCGCGCTCGCGATCTGTCGCGAAGACAGTTTGGCGCACTCACACTCGGCGTCGGGCTGACGGCCATGCTGCCGCGGCTGGCCGATGCCGCCGAGACCACCGAATCCGAAGTCGACATCAAAACCCCCGACGGGACCTGCGATGCCTACATCGTTCACCCCGTGAAGGGCCGTCATCCCGCCGTATTGATCTGGCCGGATATTTTCGGCTTGCGGCCCGCTTTCAGGCAGATGGGAAAACGGCTTGCCGAATCCGGCTACACCGTGCTGGTGATCAATCCTTTCTATCGGACCAAGAAAGCGCCGACCGCGCCCGAACATCCTGATTTCAACGACCCAGCGACGCGTCAGGCAATGTTCAGCTTGGCGGGCACTTTGTCGCCGGCGACCGCGCTCACCGATGCGACTGCATTCGTCGGCTATCTTGACACTCAGCCGGCGGTGGACAAAAAACGCAAAATGGGCACCACGGGCTATTGCATGGGCGGACCCTTTGTCTTCAGAACCGCTGCGGCAATTCCTGATCGCGTCGGCGCTGCAGCGACATTTCACGGCGGCGGTCTTGCCACCGACAAGCCTGAAAGTCCGCATTTGCTGATCCCGAAAATGAAGGCGCATTTTCTCGTCGCGATCGCCGAAAACGACGATGCGTCGCAACCCGATGCGAAGAATATTTTGAAAGAATCTTTCGCGAAGGCCAAATTGCCCGCTGAAATCGAAGTTTACGCGGGCGCGAAGCATGGCTGGTGCCCGCCCGACTCGCAGGTTTACAACGCCGAACAGGCGGAAAAAGCGTGGGGACGCATGATGGTGTTGTTCAAGACGGCGCTGGCTTAACGGGCGGGGCGCAGAGCCGCAGGGTTGCGTGCCCCCGGGCCGCGGGCCCCGCCGGGCCGCTAAATGTAGCCAAAGCGCAGTCCATATCGAGGTCCGAAAACGGCGAGTATTGGTGGCCGATAAGGGCTAGTCTGGCGCCATGGAACTCGACTCGAACGCTTGTTATCGCGCAGTCCGGGCGCGCGATCGCCGTTTTGATGGCCGTTTTTATGTGGGCATCACCTCGACGCATATTTATTGCCGGCCGATTTGCACGGCACGTCCCGCGCATCGCAAAAATATGCGCTTTTATTCCAATGCGGCGGCCGCGGAAGGCGCCGGATTCAGACCTTGTTTGCGTTGCCGGCCGGAAAGGGCGCCTGGGTTGGCGCCGGTCGATGCGGTGAGCCGGCTGGTCGGCGCCGCGATGGCCGGCATCGAAGAACATGCCCTTTCCAGTGCGCATGTCGGAGATCTCGCCGCTTCGTTAGGGGTCAGCGACAGGCATTTGCGCCGCGTCACCGAAGCGGAGCTCGGCGTTTCGCCCATCGAATTGGCGCAGACGCAGCGCTTGTTGCTGGCCAAACGATTGTTGCGCGAAACCTCGCTCGATCTGACTGACATCGCCTTTGCCAGCGGTTTCGGCAGCGTGCGCAGATTCAATGCTTTGTTCAAATCCCGATATGGCTTGAGTCCGCGCGCGATTCGCGGCAAATCGATCGACACCGACAGCTTGAGCGTTCAGCTGGAATTTAGACCGCCACTCGCGTGGAAAAGCCTGTTGGCATATCTTCAGCTGCGGGCCATCCCCGGAGTCGAAATGGCGGACGACACTCATTATCGGCGCACCGTTTCGATCGGCAGCACCAAGGGATGGATCGCCGTGTCGATGCATCCGAGCGGCGGGGCGCTGAATTTGGAAATCTCCCCCACACTGACGCCGGTCATCGGCGCCGTCATCGGCCGCGTGAAACAATTGTTCGATCTGGGTGCTGCGCCCGATTCGGTGAGCACGCTGCTGCGGCAGGATGACATTCTCGCCGCCACGGTGCGCAGACTCCCGGGCTTGCGCGTTGCAGGCGCATTCGACGGCTTTGAACTGGCCGTGCGCACGGTGCTCGGGCAGCAAGTGTCGGTCAAGGGAGCGAGCACGATTTCCGGGCGCTGGGCGCAAGCCTTCGGTGAGCCCATCGCGACTCCCTGGCCCGAACTCAATCGCTTGAGTCCCAGCGCGGATTGCATGGCGGGCACCGCCCCAACCCAGGTCGCGGCCGTCGGGATCATCGGCGCCCGCGCCCGTAGTCTCGTCGGCCTGGCTCGAGCGGTTTTGCAGCGAAAGATCGTGCTTAGCTTTGCCGCGAATGTCGACGAGCAGATCGAGAACTTGATGAGCTTGCCCGGCATCGGCCATTGGACGGCAAATTACATCGCCATGCGCGCGCTGCATTGGCCCGACGCATTTCCCACGGGAGATTTGGTGTTGATGCGCGCCGCGCGGTCGAATCAGAAGCAATTGCAACAACGCTCCGAGGCCTGGCGCCCGTGGCGGGCCTATGCGGCACATTATCTTTGGCAATCATCAGGAGTCGCGCCATGAACGTCTTTTGCTATGTCGAAAGTCCCATTGGTCGCTTGATGCTGACAACCGATGGCACCGCCCTCACGGGTTTGTACATGAATTTATATCGCAACAAGCCGAGCAAGCTGCCCACCGTCAGCGATGATTGGATGCAGAATGCCACGATCGGTCCCTTGCCGGCCGCCGCGCGCCAGCTGAAAGAATATTTCGCCGGTAAACGTCGCGAGTTTGCTCTGCCCTTGCGCCTGGACGGCACCGAATTTCAGCAGCGCGTATGGGGCGAGCTGACCAAAATACCTTTCGGCGAAACACGCAGCTACGGACAGCTCGCCAAACGCCTGAACAATCCCAATGGCTCCCGGGCCGTGGGTCTCGCAAATGGCCGCAATCCCATTGCCATCATCGTTCCCTGTCATCGCGTGATCGGCGCCGACGGATCGCTGACAGGATTTGGCGGCGGCATCGAGCGCAAAGAATGGCTGCTGTCCCATGAAGGCCAGCCCCGCAATCGCGAACTGGCTTTGGGCGATCCGGTAAAATCGGGCGTTGCAGCTTGAAATTTTTGGTCGGTAGATCAATGACCCAGACTGGATTGTGCTGGCGGCTACCCATATGAGCCCGATTTGTTGATGCTACGCTCCTTACCAATTCGGTAAGGATTGTGCGTTTCAGCAATTGGGCCTAGGCCCAACAGTCGTGTCACCTGCCGCCTCTACGATGGCGAGCACTTGCGCTTCCGCCTCATCAAATCCGAGATCGCAGAACACACTACGGATAGCGGATGTAGTGTGTTGAATATTGTGTTTGCGGATGTACAGCTATTTCGGGCGATTTAGTTGACATGGGTTACATGGTTGCAATACCATGCAATCCCATAGTTAGGAGTCTTGGATGTCTGGTAACTCTGTCCGCATGCGCGCCCTTCGAGAGACTGAAGCCTCAGCGGCTGATTTTGTATCGACGCTCGAGAAATTCACCTCACAGGTATCCGAACAATCCGCGTCTGCGCTCCTCGATCAACTCCCATCAGATCCGGTTAGGGTTCGCAAATTGTCGCGCAATTTGGCAACAGCATCGAATGTACTGGATGAAATGCAGCGCGCGCTCATGCATAAGCCGCCTTCAGAAATTAAGGCCCTGGCACCGACGGTGCATGGTAGTCCTGCTCTCTTGAAATCGATCAAAATGCAGGAACTGCTGGACGCCGGCAATTTCACAAAGCGGCTAAATTGGACTCGACAAGCTCTGAGCAAGGCCTTGCGTGCCAATCGTGTATTCTTTCTAGAAGTCCGTGGTGGCCGCTACTTCCCTGCTTTTTTTACGGACCCGCGGCATGAGCGTAGGCATCTAGAGTCGGTAAGTCGTATGCTTGGGGATGTGCCGGGTGGCGGCAAATGGCTTTTTTTCACTACCCCAAAAGGATCTCTCTCTGGTCTGACTCCGATACAGGCCTTGGACAAAGGCCTGCTTGTCGCAGTTAAAGCGGCAGCAGAACGGTTCACCCAGGCTTGATTGATCAATGACGCTTAAGCCTCCGCCGCGCAACTTGCGTGAGTTGGACCTGGCAACCGTGGCTATTCGCGCCGTAGATCTTTTCCGAATTTCAAGATACGTAACTGGCGAACCGTATTTTGGTCGAACAAAGGCCAATCGATTTGACGATCCTAGGAGAACTAAAAAACAACGCTTCGGTACTTGTTATTGCGGTCTTGACTTAGAAACTGCCATCGCCGAGACGTTGCTTCACGATGAAATGCCCGTCCGAGGGAATTTCAAGCTGTCCTTCAGCCACTTTGAATCCCATCAGCTAGTAGCATTCAAGGGAAGACAGTTGATTCTCGCGGATCTCACGGGAGCCCAACTCAAAACAATGGGCGGGGACGGCTCACTCTCTACGATGGTGCCGTATACAGTGCCGCAACGATGGGCACTGGCGGTACATCGGCACCCGCAATCTGTCGATGGCATACGTTACGTCTCAAGACACTTGAACGATCGATACGCCATTGTTGTTTTTGATCGAGCCTCATCAAAAATAAGCTCTGCGCGGTATATGCCGCTGCCAACAGCACCGGGTATTAACGAGGCGCTGGCGCACCTGCATGTTTCCTTCCCGGTGTGAGCGACGAATGAACTTGCACTCTCCAACCTATCTCGCGTGCTAAATCAGCGGCATCACAATGCTGAACACCACGCCGCCCCCATCCTCCCGGTTCGCGGCCACCGCAGTGCCGCCATGAAATTCGGCGACGAGCCGCACGATATACAGCCCTAATCCGAAATGCGGCTTGTCGTCGCCGCCCGCCCGCTGCTCGAACAAAGATTCGAACAACCGGCCCATGAGCCCCTCGGGGATGAGCGGCCCGTCGTTGGCGACTTGCAGGCAATAATTTGCCTGCACCCGCTCCAAACGAACCGTGACCGCGCCGCCCGTGGGGCAAAAATCCACGGCATTCTCGATGAGCTTGTCGAGCAGCTGGACCATGAGATCGGGCGCGCCGCGTGCGAAGCAAGGATCGTCGGGCGTTTGCAGCTCGAAGCGCGTCGCGGGAAAGCCGTCGCGATACGCTGCCACGGCCGAGATCAGCAGTTCGCGCAGGTCGAAATTCACCCTTTCGGATTGTTTGATGCTTTCCTCGACCCGTGCCGCCGCGCCCAGCGCGCTTAAAATGGATTGCAGGCGTTGTGTACCTTCGCGGGCCCGTGTGATGTAGCGGCGCTGGTCGTCACGCAAACCTTCCGATTCGAGATTGTCCAATGACGAACGCACGATGGTGAGCGGCGTGCGCAGCTCATGCGACAGCTTGCCGCCCAACGTTCGCAGGTACTGAGCATGTTCGTTGAGGCGCGCCAGGAGCCGTTCGAAGCCGCGCGCCAAGGCCCCGATTTCATCGCCGCTGCGCGCTTCCGGCATGCTCAGTTGAATTCTGCCGTCGCTGCCCACCGCGGAATCGGCGGCGTCGCGCAGCCGCCCGATCCGCAGGCTGATCCAGGTAGCGAAGGCCAGCATGATGATGACCGCGGCGGCGGTCGAAATGAGGGTCAGGTTGAACAAGCGGCTGAGCGCGCGGTCGCGCAGGGCCAGCAATTGATCCGCGGCCTGTTGCAAGACCACGGCGCCGTGCAACTGCCCCTCGATCACGATCGGGGCGGCGGCGGTCAACAGCATCTCGCGGTTGCTGCTGCCGAGCACCCATTGCGCATGCGGACGCCCCTGCAGGGCCGAGCTCACGCTCTCGCCGCTCAAGTGATCCGGCGCCGACGCCATGGTCGGCATATCCGTGGTGTCGACGCGCAAGAAGTAGCGCTGCCAGATGGGTTCGGATGCTTCGCTCTCGCTGCGCTTTTTCGAGAAAACATTGCCGGCGGTGCCCAATTTGAGCGCATTGGCGTCGATGACGCTGGCGCGGGTGCCGTCGCCGATGAAGGTCTCGAGCAGCGAACTCAAGCCCGCGGTCGGAAAAAACAGGCGGCCGCCTAAGGCGCTGTCCGCGCCAAAACCCGCCTTGGCCTTACCGCGCCCATCGATCGCCTCGACCCAGAGATGCCGCGCGACAAAGCTCAAGGGGATGCGCGCTTCCAAATGGTAGCCGGCAGCGGTCTGCAGCCAGAAGGCCTGGATGCGCGGTTCCGCCACCACCCGATCGGCGCCATCCTCGTCCTTGGCCGCACTTTGTGCCGCGATCAGGCCGGGTGCAGCCGTGCCGAAGAAATAGGATGCGCGTCCGTTCGGGCCCTCCAGAGTCAGATTCACCCGATCGAAGCGATCCTGGTCGGGCCGCGCGTTGTGAGGTTGCGGATCGAAATGCGCGTCGTCGACTTCGAGGTATATATAGAGGAACCGCTCGGTCGAACCGGCCTGAATGCGTGCGCGATAGCCGGTCGTGGTGGGCAGCAAGGTCGGCTCAGCCGGCACGTCCCAGTCCTCACGATAGCCGTCGAGCAGCGGCTGGGTCACCAGAGGATAGACATACAGATCGCCCGCGCCCGCTGAAAATGCCTGGTTGTCGCCGGCGTCATGGAATACGCGTTGCGGCTGGGCGGATAGCGCATTGGCAATGGTGCCGGCGCTCGCCAGCAGCGACTGCTCCTGCGAGCTGCGCAGCGCGCTCTCGAGCTCCTTGGCGTATTGGCAGCCGGCCCACGGCAACACCAGGGTGGTGAGCGCGACAATGAACAATTGCAGTCGAATGCTCACTCGAGCCAGCGGTAACCCATTCCGTACACCGTGTGGATGGCGTCGAAAGCGGTATCGACCTGCTGAAACTTGCGCCGCACGCGCTTGATGTGCGAGGTGATGGTGTTGTCGTCCAATACCACATTCGCCGCGTCCATCAATTGCTGCCGATTCTTGACATGGCCGGGATTGCGGGCCAAGGCATGCACGATCCAAAACTCCGTGAGTGACAGCGTCACCGGCGCACCGTTCCACGTGGTTTGCATCTTCTCCGCATCGATCGACAGGGCGCCGCGCCGCACGATCTCGGCGGCATTGTCGGGGCGGCGCAGGGCATCGATGCGTCTGAACAATGCCGCGACGCGCGCCGCCAGGTGCGGCAGGCTGACGTCCTTGGTGAGAAAGTCATCGGCGCCCAGCCGCAATCCCGACACCGCATCGAGCTCGCTGTCCCGGGCGGTCAGAAAAATAATCGGCAGTTCCGCCGAGAGTGCCCGTAGATCGCGGCACAAATCGAAGCCGCCTTCCGCTTCGTCCTCGAGGGAGATGTCGATGATGGCCAGATCGGGCAAGCGCGTGTTGAATGCCTGCATGGCGCTCCGGCGATTGCCGTAGGTCTTGATCGAATAGCCGTGCCGCGCCAGCGCCGCGGCGTAATTCTCGCGCAAAGCCGGCTCATCCTCGACGATGGCGATCTGTTTTTTCATACACGAATCATAGCTGAACGGCCTGCCGCAGGGCCGATCAGCGT
>Ga0210400_10001645_pt1 | contig 21852 bp, 21 predicted proteins | sample IncBWH26MmetaG_FD_155456 | JGI IMG/M metagenome (GOLD analysis project Ga0210400, IMG submission 155456) | Forest soil microbial communities from Barre Woods Harvard Forest LTER site, Petersham, Massachusetts, United States - Inc-BW-H-26-M | ecosystem: Environmental > Terrestrial > Soil >...
CCGACAGAAAGGGGTGTTCTTGGGATCAGGGCACCAATACGGCGGCACCCTCGAAGCGGCCGTTACGAAGATCGGCCAGCGCCTCATTGGCGCGCTGCAACATGTAGGGTGTGGTTTTCGTGACGATGCAATAATGTGCGCCGCAGCACCGAATCCATAGACACCCAATCGCCCGACGATTTCGTGGCCCGGAATGATCGGGAGTTTCGGCCCTGGCAGATCCCCATCCACCACGTGCAGAACAGTACGGCACACGCCGCACGCGCCGACTTTGACCCGAATTTCATTCGGGCCGGGGAGCCGATCTGGCATTTCGGTCCACTGCAGCGGCGTGTTCAATTCGTTCAGCACCATTGCGCGCACGTTGGTCACCTCGTGTGGATGCGCTTCGCGCGAAGCTCAGTATTGCACTCCCGTAGGAATTCGCATAAGCAGTGGGATGGCGTTCGGCGCAGCGTGTTGATGGTATCTGCCCGAGTGGGTACTTCGTGTGGACGGCAGCTACACGGAGAGGTACTTCGTGTTGACGGTAACTACACAGAGAGGGTACTTTGTACCGCAAAGTGACTGCCCTCATGGTGCGACCCGGTGTGCAAGGTTTACGCGGTGCGAATATTGGCATGGTTGCTACTGGGGTTTCCGGCCCTGGCTTGCGCCGGCGGCGGCCCGTTGGGAATCGATTCCGAGTTGCCGCTCGATCAGAGCGGCATCTGGGCGCGCAAATACCAAACCGGTCTCGAGAATGCGGTGATCGCGACCGAATTGGCTGGGGCGTTGTGGTTGGGCAACGACGACAAATTGGGGCATACCTTCTGGCAGGCGATCGATGCCTCTACGATTTCCGGCATCAGCGCGCAACTTTTGAAGTACGGATTCAGCCGGGCGCGCCCGACCCAGGGCGACAATCCCAACCAATGGTTCAAAGGCCGATGCTGTCAGAGTTTTCCGAGCGGCGAAGTGACGCTTCAAGCGAGCTTCGTCACGCCCTTGATCATAAATTACGCCAAAGAGGATCCGTGGATATGGTCGTTGGCGCTGTTGCCGGTGTATGACGCTGTCGGGCGCCTCAAGAGTCAAGCGCATTGGCAAACGGATGTGATTGCGGGCGGCTTGCTGGGCGCGGGAATCGGCTACTGGACGACAACGTGGAAGACTCCGCTGTCGGTCCAGATGCTGCCGCGCGGCGTATCCGTCGGATTCAGCAAGCGCTTTTGAACGCCCGTCACGACAACCCATGAACGCGCCGCAAGACGCTCCAGCGACTGACGAATGGTTCAATTGGCTGCTCCACGAGCGCCACGGGGATGATTCCGGTTACGCGCAGGTCGTTCGGGATGCCGTAGCGCGTTTTGTCGATCGCGTGCTGGACGGCGCGCGCCTGTTCGCGGATATGACCTTGGTCGACATCGGTACCGGCGACGGTGTGGTCGGCCTGCGGGCCATCGAACGCCTCGGCGAACACATCCGCGTCGTATTCACCGACATTTCCGCGCCCCTGCTGCAACACACCGAACGGCTTGCGAAGCAGCGAAATGTGCTGGCGCAATGCAGATTCCTGCACTGCCCCGCGGATAATCTGACCGCTATCGCCGATTCAAGCGTGGATGCCGTGGCGGCGCGAGCGTCGGTCGCCTATGTCGCCGATAAAGCGGCGGCATTTCGGGAATTTCATCGCGTGCTCAAGCCGGGCGGCCGAATTTCGCTTGCCGAGCCCATCATGCAAGACGAGGCATTTGCCGCCAGGGCGCTGAAGAAGGCGGTGGAGGCGCGAAACGACCAGGCAGCCGATGGCTTCTTGCCACTGCTGCATCGTTGGAAGGCAGCGCAATTTCCGGACACCGAGGAGGGTTGCGCGAGCAACCCATTGGTGAACTTTTCCGAGCGGGACTTGCTCAATTTGGTGCGAGGCGCCGGCTTCAGCGAAATTCACCTGCAATTGGCCATCGATGTCACCACGCCACTGAACCGATCATGGGATGTGTTCGTGAACAGCTCGCCGCACCCCTGGGCGCCTTCCCTGCAACGGATTTTGACGGAACAATTTTCGCAGGACGAGCGGCGGCTATTTGAATCGGTTCTGCGGCCGACGGTTGAAGCGGGCAAGAATCCGACCATCGATCGGATCGCCTACGTGATCGCGATCAAGTAGGGTCACTGCCCGGCGCCGGGCGAATCCTCAATTCTTGTTGCCACGATCCGCGTTGTACGCTGCAGACAAGGTTCCCTTCGCGGTCGCTATGGGTAGTAGCGTTGGGTAGAACTGCACGAATGTATTGTCGACCGCGGCGTGAGCGGCGTGACACGCATAGCACTCGGCGGTTCGAGGAATCATCTTGGCGAGCTTCTCGCTCCCGAATCCAAAGAAAGCCCAGCCTTGCAAATGCGCGCTGTCCTTTACGTGGACTTCCCGGCCCATGACCTCGGTGCTTTGATAATTGCCGCTTTTGTTGATTGAGCCTTTATCGATCGCGCCGCGCACTTCGAGCACCAACATGGTCTTGTCAGGCCAGGTGCCGGTGGCAAGAAACGCCCTGTAAGCACCGGGCTCGACGAACACGTTGTCGAACATATGATGGCCCATCATCGCCATCGGGCTGTACGACATGTCGAAGCCCGAACTCAAATAGACCCACTCCCGATAGTCCTCCGGCAGCGCCAATCGGCCGTCTTCGGTGTAAACGGGGCTGCGGACTGCGGTTTCGGTGGATTCGCTGAGGGCAAGCGAGCAAAGCAGCGACAGGGCGGTGGCGGCGATCAATTTGATGTTCATTTCGCAAGTATGGCCGTGGTGCGTTCGCCGGGCCAGCCCACCCGCTGCAGCCAATCGATGATTCGCTGCATTGATGCGCCGGCCTTCCCGGCAGGGAGTACGATCGGAAATACATGGAAACTGCGGGCAATCGCCAAAACTCGTATAGCTGGTTGACCGTCTTGCTCTGGGCAGGGCTCGGAATCTTGGACGCCGCCCAGAGCGTGTTCTCGATGCGCCAACAGGGCATGCATCACTCCTGGGTGAAACTGTTCTTCGTCCAAACGTTTGTCTGGCTGCCGTGGGTTCTGGTCACGCCCCTCGTCATCGATCTTGGGCGCCGAGTTCCGCCGGCGTGGAAGTCGCCGCGAAGCTGGCTGCCGCATCTTGGCCTCATCGCGGCCATCGTCGTCGCGGCCGCTGCCTGGGCATCGGCCCTCGAAGTGCTGATGCAGCCGTGGCTGCCGGACTTTGAAACGCGTGATTTCCTGGCGACTTGGCCGACGAAGATCTGGGCCGGTGTCTTGCCGGCGGTCATTTTGTACGTCGTCATTCTGGCGGTCACGTACGTGCTCGATTCGAAAGCGAAGGTGGCCGCACAGCTGACCGACACGGCCCGCCTCAACGCGCAACTGTCCCTTGCGCAGTTGGATGCCTTGCAGCGCCAGATCGAACCGCATTTTATCTTCAACGCGCTCAATTCCATCGCGGGATTGGTGCGTGAGCAGAAGAGCGATGCGGCGGTAAGCATGATCGTCGCGCTCGGCGATTTCTTGAGGCGAGTCGCGGGCAGTTCCCAAGTCCCCGAGGCGCTGTTGGCGCAGGAGGTTGAGTTCCTCGAGAAGTATCTGCAGATTCAACAGGCGCGCTTCTTAGGAAGGCTCAAGCTGGACATGCAGGTACCCGATGAACTGCGCAAGGCGAAGATACCGAGCCTGATCCTGCAACCCTTGGTCGAGAACGCCATCAAGCACGGTATCGCGCAGCGGGCCCAGGGAGGAGAAGTGCGCGTCGCCGCCTCGCGCTCGGACGGCCTGCTTCATTTAAGCGTCTATAACGACGGTCCGCTGCTGGATCGGGACGGATGTTCGGTCAAGGACGGTATCGGGTTGTCGAACCTGCGCACGCGCCTGCTGCTGCTGTACGGCAACGATTGTGACCTGCGGCTGGAAAACTACGGCATCACCGGAGTGCAGGTCTCCGTGGCGCTGCCCTACCGCGAAGCGTGAGCCGATGGCGGAGCACTCTGCGAATATCCGTGCGCTGCTCGTCGATGATGAGCCTCTGGCACGCAGCAATTTGAGGTATTTATTACGGCGGGATCCCGACATCGAGTCGATCGCGGAAGCAGGCTCGGGCGCCGAGGCGGTCACCCAGATTCGCGGCACGCGGCCGGACCTGGTGTTTCTCGACGTGCAGATGCCGGAGTGCGGCGGGTTCGAGGTATTGGAGATTCTCAAGACCGACGCAGTGCTGCCCGTCATCGTCTTTGTGACGGCCTACGATGACTATGCGTTGCGTGCGTTTGACGCGGGTGCGCTCGATTATCTGCTCAAACCCTTCGATGACTCGCGATTTGCCTTGGCATTGCAGCGTGCCAAGGAGAGATTGGCCGCGCGGCAGCCGGTGCCGCCGCAGGAAATTCCCCGCATAACGGTGCGCAGCGCCGGGCACGAGGTCTACGTGCAAATTCCGGACATCGATTGGGTGGAGGCGGCGGACTATTATGTGTGCCTGCACGTGGGCCCCAAGTCTCACCTGCTGCGCCGGAGCATGGCGGAGCTGGAACGGGATCTGGATGCGCGCATCTTTTGCCGAATTCATCGCTCGACCATCGTCAACCTGCGCCGGGTGCGCGCGCTCAAGATCGACCGTGCGGGAGAATACGAAGTGATTCTCGAGGGCGGCCAAAAATTGCGTCTCAGCCGGCGATTTCGCAAGGATTTGCAATCCCGGATGCGTGAATTCGGCACGCCGCTCGCAGTGGCCGAGGGTTGAGCGGACGCGGTTCCGCAGAGCTCTGCCGACGATTTGTGTGCGAGTCTAGAATGCGCCTGGATATGCGCCGCCATCGAGCAGGACATTCTGGCCGGTCATGAACCCGGCGTGCACGCTGCAGAGGAACGCACAGGTCTGGCCGAACTCGGCGGGGTTGCCGAAACGCTTGGCGGGGATATTCGCCATGGAACGCGCCGCGGCCTCAGCTTCGCTCACTTGATTGCGTTTGGCGGCGGCGCTGAAGTTGCTGCGCAGGCGCTGGGTGTCGAAGCTGCCCGGCAGCAAGTTGTTGATCGTGACGTTTTTGTCGGCGACGGTGCGGCAGATGCCCGCCATGAAGGCGGTCAGGCCGGCGCGTGCGCCGCTCGACAGGTCGAGACCGACGATCGGCATTTTCACGCTGTACGAGGTGATGTTGACGATTCTGCCGAAGCCTCTGCTTGCCATGGAGTCGATGACCTTTTGAATGAGTTCTATGGGCGTCACCATGTTCATGGTCAAGCCGGTGAGAATCGCCTGGCGATCGAGCTCGCGGAAATTCCGCAGCGGGGGTCCGGCATTGTTGTTGACCAGGATATCGGGTGTAGGACAAGCCTCGAGCAGCGCCGCCTGGCCCTCGGCGGTGGATACATCGGCGAGCACGGGTGTCACGGGAACGCTCCAGGCTTTGCGAATTTCCTGGGCGGTTTGCTCGAGCAAATCCGGATTTCGTCCGTTGATGACGAGCGCCACCCCTGCCTCGGCCAGCGCCAGGGCGCATCCCTTGCCAAGGCCCTGACTGGAAGCACAGACGATGGCGGATCGCCCGCGGATGCCTAAATCCATAACTCAAAATCTCCGTTAGACTTGTCTTGAATGGCGCCAGGGATCGTATAGCCGTCGGTAGTCCTCACGCAACAGGCCAAAAGGAGGGTGTCTTGTCGAACGAGCGAAGCTCAAGCGGACCGCGCATCGCATCCGTGACCTCGCCGGAACTGCTCGCAGTCCTCGAGGAGCTGAAGCTGCGCGAGCCCATTTTCCATCATCCGGAATTCGGCACGACGCGCCGGGACTACGAGGCCATGACCGATCCGGATTTCTGGGAAGTGGGCGCCTCGGGCCGGCGCTACAGCCGGGAGTTCGTGCTGGATACGCTGGAGAACCGCGCGCCGGATCCCGAACAATCGACATGGCTGACGCGCGATTTCCAGTGCCGGGAAATCGCCGCGGATAATTATCTGATTACCTACACCTTGCATCAAGGCAAGCGGGTCACCCGCCGTGCCACACTCTGGCGCCGCACCGCCGCCGGGTGGAAGGTGTTGTACCACCAGGGTACCCTCGTCGAGACGGACAAGTAGTCGAGCCGGATACTGACGGACGCCCTCCATGCTGGCATTGCAAAACATTACGAAGACCTTTGAGGGTAAGTTGGTGTTGACCGACGTCAATCTCACGGTCCCCAAGGGTGCGACGCATGCGCTCATCGGTTCGAGCGGCTCGGGTAAAACCACGCTGTTGCGAATTACGTTGGGGTTGATTCCCTTCGACAAGGGTTACGTCAAGATCAACGATCAGGCGCTCTCGTCGTTCAGCCCGATTCAATGGGCGGACCGGATCGGCTATGTGCCGCAGGACGGCGGCCTGTTCCCGCATATGAGCGCCTTCGAGAATGTGTCCCTGATCGCGAAACTGCGAGGTTGGAACAAACGAAAGGTCAAGGTTCGCGTCGAGGAGTTGCGCAAACTGGTGGATCTGGAGCCGGTGATCTTGGGTCAATATCCCTTCGAAATGAGCGGCGGGCAACAGCAGCGCGTGGCCATCATGCGCGCGGCCATGATGGAACCCGACGTGATGCTGCTCGATGAACCGATGGCCGCGCTGGATCCGCTCATTCGCCGTTCTCTGCAGCAGGAATTGAAATCCATTTTTCGGCGCTTGGGCAAGACCGTGCTCTTGGTCACGCATGATCTTGGCGAAGCGGTGTTTCTCGCGGAACAAATGACGCTGCTGCATGAGGGAAAAATCGTCCAAAGCGGCGCGTATCGGGACTTGCTGCTGCGGCCGGCGGATCCTTTCGTGACGGCGTTCATCAATGCGCAGCGCACGGTGCCGGACGCGGCCGAGGTTGCATGAGCGGCGGAAACTGCACGAGTGGCCGAGACGACACGCGCGGCCGAAACGACACACGCGGCCGATATCGCGTGGCCCGCGGCGCGGCTGCGGGATTGCTGTTGGCGGCGTTGGGCTGGCAGCCGGTGCCGCTGTTCGCGGCGGATAGCATCGTGGTCGGTTCGAAGGTGTTCACCGAAGGCTACGTGCTGGGAGAAATCGCGGCGCAAACCGTGGAGACGGCAACGAAAGAGCCGGTGTCGCGCAAGCTTGGCATGGGCAGCACCGGCATCGTGTTCGAGGCCTTGACGACCGGTGCGATCGATGTGTATTCGGATTACACCGGAACGTTGGCCGAAGCAATCTTGAAGCGGCCGGATTTGAAGTCCGTGGATGAGATTCAGCGCGCGCTGCTCGAGATGAATCTGGTGATGTCGGGGCCGCTGGGCTTTGACGACACGTACGCATTGGCTGTGAAGGAATCTTTCGCGGTGGAGCATGACCTGCATTCCATCAGCGACCTTCAAAAGGTCGAAGGGCGCATTCGCGCCGCGTTCAGCTACGAGTTCATGGATCGAAAGGACGGATTTCAGGGGATCGTGGCCAGCTACCACTTGCACTTCGCGCCGGAGAAGGTCAGCCGCATGGAACACAGCCTGACGTTCCAGGCGATCGATGACGGCGCGGTGGATCTGATCGATCTGTATTCCACCGACGCGAAGATCGAAAAATCCAAACTGCGGGTCCTCAGGGACGACCATGAGTACTTTCCCGTGTATCAGGCGGTATGGGTGGCGCGCAAGGTGTTCACCGAGAACCACCCGCGCGCGTGGCAGGCTCTGCTCAACCTGCAGGGTTCGATCAGCGAGCACGCCATGATCGAGATGAACGCGCAGGCGGACATTCAACATGTGAGCTACGCGAAAATTGCGGCGCAGTTCTTGGGCTCTGAGGCGCCGCGTTCGCAAAGCTTGAAGAGCAACATCCTGCAGCGCACGCGCGAGCATTTGTGGCTGGTCGGCATCGCGCTGCTGTTCTCGGTGCTCGTCGGCATCCCCTTGGGGCTCGTCGCCGTGCGCTTTCACGCCGCGGGGCAAGGCATTTTGATCGCAAGCGCGGTCATCCAAACGTTGCCATCGCTGGCGCTGCTGTGTTTTTTGATACCGCTGTTCGGCGTCGGCATGAGACCGGCGCTGGCGGCGCTGTGCATGTACAGTTTGCTGCCGGTGGTGCTCAACACCTTCACCGGAATTCGCAGCGTCGATCCCAAGCATGTCGAGAACGCGCAAGCGTTCGGCATGACCCGCAGGCAGGTGCTGTTCCGCATCGTGTTGCCGCTCGCGAGTCCGACGATACTCGCCGGAATCAAAACGGCGACCATCGTGAGCATCGGCACCGCCACCCTCGCGGCCCTGGTGGGGGCGGGCGGTTATGGAGCGCCGATCGTGTCCGGACTATCTTTGAACGACGTGCCGACGATCCTTACGGGGGCTATTCCCGCGGCCCTGATGGCGCTCATGGCCTATGGTCTCTTCGAGCTCTTGGGGCTGGCGCTGATTCCCGCCGGCCTTCGCGCGAACAAGCCGAGGCCGGCGCGCAAACAATCCTAGCGCGGCGCGCAAACAAGCTTTGGCCGGAGCGCAAACAATCCTGGTCCGCCCCGACCCCGCGGCTGAGGTGAAATCGCTCGACCGTGGCCCTGAAACCTCAATATCCGGCAGAAAGGATTGCTCTGGATGCGAAACGGAACTGCAATGTAAATAATAATCATTCGTGTTAGCATTGAGCCATAGGTCAATCGAGAGATGGTCGAATGCTTGCAAGCCGCACACTTTCCGAGGGCGCTTTCGGCGCCGCCGGCCTCGCCGTCGGGGCGCTCATTTCCGCGAACGCGCAGGCCGATGCCGCGGCGCCAGACTCCGAAGACAAGCTGCAGAGCATCGAAGTGACCGGCACGGCGATCCACACGTCACAGGACATTTCACAGAGCACGGATACGGTCGATAAGAAGGAACTGGCGGAACAAAATCTTTCCCTCGTGCAAGACGCCTTGCGCAATGTTCCGGGCGTCACGCTGAATGCCGGCGAGGGCGGCGCGCACGGCGACTCCGTGAACCTGCGCGGCCTGTCGATCCCGGACAGTTTCTTCCTGGACGGCGTGCGCGACATCGGCCAGTATCAACGCGACACGTTCAATGCCGGCTCGATCGCTGTGCTGTTGGGACCTGCTTCGGCGCTGTTCGGACGCGGCTCGACTTCGGGCGTCATCAACACCATCAGCAAGCAGCCCATGCTGTCGCCGTACGCGGCGATCACGGTGTCGGGCGGCGAGGCGAACTACTGGCGCGGCACCGGCGATTTCAATTTGCCGTTGAGCGCCACCGCGGCGGCGCGGGTTACGCTGATGGATCTGAGCAACGGCGTGGTGGAGCGCGATCAAGTGCACTATCACCGCTATGGTGTCGCGCCCACCTTAAGTTTGGGCATCGATACGCCGACGCGCTTCACGTTCAGCTACTTCAAGGAAGAAGAGAACAATCTGCCTGACTACGGCATTCCATTCATCGACGGCGAGCCCGCGCACGTGGAGCGCAGCAACTACTACTCGCTCGCCAATTACGATCGCACCCGCACCAATACCAATATCGGCACCATCCGTTTCGAGCAGGATGTTTCGGACCAACTCACCTTGAGCGACAGCCTGCGCTACGCGAACTATGGCTTCGAATACCTGGTCACGGGTCCGTTCCTGGGCAACGACTTCGTCGCTCCGCCGCCGCCGGGCACGCCGTACGCGGAAATCGCCATTTCCCGCGACCAGCCGAGCAGCGCCGGCACGACGAGCTTGCTTGTGAATCGCACGGACGTGACCGCGAAGTTCGATGCGGGCGGTTTCGCGAATACGCTCACGGGCGGCGTGGAGTTCAGCAAGGAGCAATCCAATGTGAATCGCTTCCAAAACGGCCTGAACGATATTCCGGCGACGCCGCTGCTGAACCCGGCGCCGTTCTTCGTGCCGCCCACGCCCATCACGCCCATTTCGAATCCGAAGGGCCGTGGCCGCGATCTGAGCGTGTATGTACTGGATAGCATCGCTTTGGGTTCTCAGTGGGACGTGGATCTTGGGATTCGCTGGGACCGCTTCAAATCGAGTTTCAGCGAAGCATTCTCGGCCACGGCGTTCGAACGCACCGATACCTTCGTGAGCCCGCGCGCGGCGCTGATCTACAAGCCGGATGCGGCGCAGAGCTACTACTTGTCCTACGGTACCTCGCAAAACCCGGTGATCGAATACCTCATCGTCGCGCCGTCGAATCAGAGTCTCTCGCCGGAGAAGAACAACACGCTGGAGCTGGGCGGCAAGATCAAGCTGTTTCATGGCGCGGCGGAGCTGACGGGCGCGCTGTTCGACACGCGAGTCTACGATGCGCGCATTTCGGATCCGAATGATCCGACAGTGCAGCAGGCGCCGTTCGACCAGCATGTGAAGGGCATCGAGCTCGGCTTCAATGGCTATGTCACGGACATCTGGGAAGTGACTGCGAACTACACGCACTTGAACGACAGGATCACGAAGACCAGCGACCCGCTGGCGCAGGACAAATACGTACCGAATGCGCCGCACGACGCCTTCAATTTCTGGACCACCGTGGAGCCCGCGCCGGCTTGGGTCTTCGGGGGCGGCTTCGGCGCCATCAGCCACCGCTATGCTGACTCCGAGAACAGCGCCGGCGTGCCGGCATTCGTCGTGTTCAATGCAATGACATCGTTCGCGGTCAACGAGCACTTCAAGCTGCAGCTGAACTTGAACAACGTGACCAATAAGCTGTATTTCACCAGCATTTACTATGTCGATGTCGCCGAGAACCACGCGCTGCCCGCGGCAGGCCGCACACTCATCGGCAGCGTGAGCTATCGCTTTTAGACGATGCCTCGCCATGAGCACCGTTTCGATCATGTCGCTGTTGGGTCAAATGAGTATGCCGCGGCTCGAGGCGTTGTTCGGCCAAAATGCGCGCCGTGCCGCGGATTGGGTATTCGTCGCGGCCGTTGAAGGGCTGGCGCAGGCGCAGGTGTGCTACGGGCGGATGCTGCTCGAAGGGACCGGGGTGACGAAAGACCCTGCTCAGGCACTGAAATGGTTTCGGCGCGCCGCTGTAGCTCACGATGCCGACGCCATCAACATGGTCGGGCGCTGCCTGGACAATGGGTGGGGCACGGCGGCGGACACGGTGGGGGCGGCGGAACAATATCTTCGCGCCGCGAACCTGGGAAACGCCTGGGCGCAGTACAACATGGGGCATATGTATTTGGACGGCCGGGGTGTGACGCGCGATCGAACGCTCGCCTACGGCTATTATTTAATGGCTGCCGAGCAGCAGCATGAGCGTGCGATGAACCTGGCGGGCCGCTGCTGCGAGGAGGGCTGGGGCACACCGCGGAATTTGGATGCCGCGGCGGACTGGTACCGGCGCTCGGCGGAGGCCGGCTATTTTCGCGGCCAATACAATTGGGCGAGCTTGTTGCAGAAGGCCGGGCGCTGCGAAGAGGCTGCCTGCTGGTTTGAGCGCGCGGCGGCCGGCCGGATAGCGGCCAACTCCCCCGTCACCGCGCCGCTAACCTAGGCGTCTGCCGGCATGTTCCTGCGCATCGAGAAATTGTTGGGGGAGGAGCAACTGGCCACGGTTCGCGCCTCGCTCAACAGCGGCACCGCGCCGTGGGTGGATGGCCGCGTGACGGCGGGGCATCAAGGTGCGCCGGTGAAGCACAATCAACAGCTCGAGGAAGCCAGCGGCATGGCGCGCGAGCTGGGCAATTTCATTCTGGCGCAGCTCGAGCGCAACGCGCTGTTCATCAGTGCGGTTCTGCCCAACAAAGTCTATCCGCCGATGTTCAACCGTTACGGCGCGGGAATGTACTTCGGCACGCATGTCGATGGGTCGGTGCGCATGATCCCCGGTAGTCCCCATAAGTTGCGCACCGACCTGTCGGCGACCCTGTTTCTCGCCGAGCCGCAAAGCTATGACGGCGGCGAACTGGTGGTTGAAAGCGATTTCGGCTGCCAGAGCGCTAAATTTGCGGCGGGGGACATGATCGTGTACTCCTCGACGTCGCGGCATCGCGTGAATGCCATCACGCGCGGTGAGCGCCTCGCGAGCGTGTTTTGGATTCAAAGCCTGATTCGCGACGATGCGCGCCGCGCGCAGCTGTTCGAGCTCGACGCCACCATCCAACGGTTGACGCAAACCGGCGCGGATCCGGAATCACTGGTGCGCTTGACGGCGCACTATCACGGACTGCTGAAGGCGTGGACTGAAATCTAGCCTCGTCATCATGGAGACGCCCTGTACGGATTGATGCCGCCGGGGGGCGCGGCCGCAGGGCCCAATTGCATCACCGCACTGTTATTGTCGTTGTTGAAATAGATGATCTGGTTCCCCGCGGTATTCACCGCGGCCGCAATGCCGAAGATGGCGCCGGGGGTGCCGGGGTCGATCTGGAGCTGGCCGACGAAGCCGCCGGGCAATACCGGGGACACCTCGATCAGCAAGTTGGTCATCGCGCTGGGCGCGGGTAGGGCGGCGGGAGGCGCGACGATGTCCCCATTGCCGACCACCAAATCGCCGTTCTTGAGCAGGGCGGCGCTGATCGGGGCGCTCAAGGGCGACCCGTGTGCTATGACCTTGGCCGAGGCCATCGAGGGCCCCGAGAAGGTCGGCATGGGCGTGGGGGTGACCGCGTTGCATTGTCCATTCACGACCACGCCGTCCTTCGGGATGCTGGACACGCCCGCAAGGGCGATGACGCTGTTCGAACTCGTGTCGATGACATACAGAGTATCGCTTGCGGGATCATAGGTTAGTCCCGAGGGCCCAAATATGATTCCCGGCGTGCCGCCGCTACAGAAGCCGGTGGCGATTTCCGTAAACCCCGTTTGCACATTGTTCATGTCCAGGGTGATTCGATCGATCGTGCCGGGAAGGGTGCTGGCGCCGGGACCGGCAACGGTGCCATTGTTGTCGGGCGCGTTCGATATGTAGAGGGCTGCGGGTTGCGTGGCCGTCGCCGCGACAAAGGCTTCTCCCCACGGGTCATTGAACATGTCGCTGGCGAAGGGCTTTCCGACGGTGCCGGTTGCACTGACCAGCGAATTCAGGTTCGACCCCCACGCGGCCGCCGAGATGCTGTCATCCGGCAGCATGGTGATAGCATTGCAGCCCTGCAGATCTGCCGATTGGGCGATGTGGTAGGGCTTGGATCCGGTGCCGGGATGCAGTCCGATGATGGTCGTTCCCGTGCCTTGGACATTCCCCGAGGGGGGAGTGGTCGTGGTAATGGTGGCGTTATTGAAGTTGCACACCACGAGATCCCCCTTGGTGATCAGTCCCGCGGTCGCCGGAGCAACGACCAGGCCATAGGGATTCTGGTCTCCGTTGTTCGGATCCACGGTCGAGCCGACCATCGCGATCGCGGTGCCGGTGGCCGGCGCCAGCGCGTTCAAAAGGTTGGGCGTGACGGTCAAACTCGCGGATGCGGACTTGGTGCCGCCGGTTCCGGTGCAGCTGAGCGTGTAGGTATAACTTCCGGCAGCGGTCGGGACGACCGTTTGGCTGCCGCTCAGCATTTCGCTGCCGCTGAATGCGCCGCCGGCAGCGCTCGATGTCGCCGCGGTACACGACGTGGCGTATGCAGTCGTCCATGCCACGGTCACAGCCTGGCCGAAGTTGATGGTAGTCGCCGCCGCCGGCATCGAGAAGCTCACCGTGGGCGCGGGCATCATCGAACCATAGCCGCCGCCGCCACCACCGCAGCCCGCGAGCACGCTCACCCAAAGCCATGACGAAGCTTTACCCCACATGCGATCGCGCAGACTCATACGCACCCCATAGTTGTTAATTGAGCGATCGCCAATGAGTGCTGTGAACTTCAGACAATGTTTTATGAAATGATGAACAAGAGCCCGTTCTTTTTTGTAACGACCTAGGTGTGGACCTCTTGAGACCTCAGTGCGGATGTCTCGCTCGTCCGCTCTCGAGGGCGATCCGGCGAAATCCCGACGGGATTGCATATCTTGCGCCGCGAAATCCAGGCGGAACTAGAAACCTAAGCCTCAGTCCAAGCATTCCGTAGACCCGGAAAACAAGGGATGCGGTTGAGGCGACCTGGTCAATCAGAGAGATGGCGCGTCGCTGTGTTTGTTGCGGTGGTTTGCCTGCATGTTCTCGCCGGATTGCTCATCCTTGCGAGCGGCACCATTCGAATTGCACGTGTGCGGGTGGTCGATGCACCGCCATCGCTTCTGTGGCTCCCTCAAGAGAGTCCGCCGCAAAGCCCGGTCCCGCCGGCACTTCCTGAACACAATCTGAAAAGAAGGCGAGCCCCGCTCGACAACGCGCGTCCGCCGGACGTCGCGACACCTGAGCCCGGCAACGCCATTACCCTGCCGCTGGACTTGAGAAGCGACACGGTCGCGCGGCGACAGGCGGACCAAGAGGAAAAAGAAAGACGGTGGAGAAATCTGGCCGGGCCGTCGGAATCTCAGCTCGAGTGGTCGAGAAATAACGTACCGCTGGTTCGCGACTATCACCAGTGGGGTGACAGCGAGCGCGCAGAGGGCGGTGAGCTGATCACCTGGGTGAATGACAAATGCTTCTTCACGACGCATGGCATAAACACGTTCGGCATGCCGCAGACGAGCCAGGTCTGCAAGGATCCGCCCAAACCGGAGACCGAGCTCTTCAAAGACATGCGCAAGAAACTGGATGAAGGCGCGAAAGGACGCGCCCCGTAAGGGACGCAAAGGCTTTGTCAAGGCATTGAAAAGATCGTCCGTTATCCGACGGTGATGGGCTAGAGTTTGCGGTGGTGAGCGCAATTGCCGCAAAGGATCGCCATGGACGAAATGGAATGCTCTACGCCCGATAGATTGTCCGCTCGGGCTAGATTGGCTTTAACAATCGCAGCGCTTTGTTGTACGGCGGTTGGTACGCCAGGCTGTAGCTCCGGCTCAGGCGGTAGCGCACCCCCTTCGGGCCCCCCCGCTGCCATCTCTGTTCAGCCTACGGACCAAAGTGTTCCAATGGGACTGTCCGCCACGTTCATGGTTAGCGCTACAGGCGAAACGCTGCAATTCCAATGGCAGAGGAACGGGGCGGCAATTGCCGGTGCGACCAGCCCCATTTACATCACGCCGGCGACGACGTTCGCCGATAGCGGCGCAAACTTTACCGTCACGGTGACTAATTCGGGTGGAGCGATTACCAGCAATGCGGCTTCGCTCACCGTGACCGCCCGCGCGCCGGTGGCTGGGGACCTTCGCTTCCAGCAGGTCGATGCACCCTCTACCGTCAATGGATGGGGTAATGCCGGCGTCAGTCTTAGCACTGTCCTACTCGCGAGGTCCGCGGAAGATTTCAACCCGAGCATTGGCACACCCTTCTATGTCGGGGCAATTGTCGGCTCAGCGGGTAACTGTGGTGCCACACCCGTAACCGATGGCACGGGATGCGAATGGGCGTTCACGCAAACGCCGATCAAAGTAACTTCGAGCAGCCCGACGCTGCTTACAGGTTACGGCAGCGATCTTTTCGATAATTTTCAGGCGGACCTGCAAAATCCAGCGTGGCCGTCATTTGGCAACGGGGCCTCGCCGGCATCCGCGGCATCTGTCGTTACCTCACTGGATCTTGAACCGGCCAATGTTCTGTTCGCGGTAGCCTGGATGCAATCCGCGCAGCAGACTTTCTATGAACGTGTGCAGAACACGGTGCCGGCGGCAAACCTCGAGGCGGCGGCCAATCAGGAGGGCGCGAACAGCAGGGTGATCACCGCAGTTTCCAACAATGCGGGCCAGATTACTTACTTATCCTACGGTTGGCAGGCGGACACGGCTACGCTCTACGAGGCACACGTTGTCACGACGTCGCCGACCGATGCGCCGGGTGCGGCGGCCGCCCTGGCGGCACAGGGCTTCATCATCACTGCAACCGGTCTGGCTGACAGCAGCAGCAACATCCTGCTTGTCGGCACCCGTGTCCAGGGCGACTCCATGGCGCGGCCATTCGTTGCAGCTCAGGGTTCATCGGCGGTTCAGACCATGATGCAGCAGGGTTATGCAAACGTCGGCGTCATAGTGGATTATTCGAATCCGACCAACCCCTACACCTTTCTTGGTGAGCGGTGAATGAGGCTGATATAGTCCGCAAGCCGACGCGGCATAAAAGTGCATTTTACCAAGACATGCTGATCGACCGTAGAACCTTGATAATCGGCGGGGCCACGCTGGCCGCGGTCAGAACTGCTGAGGGTGCCATGCCTGACACAGTGGAGGTGCAGATGAATTCGCCAACTGAACGCGTACTGGGCATCGGAGGACTATTCTTCCGGAGCCGCGACCCCAAAAAATTGGCGCAGTGGTATGAACTCAATCTCGGGATTGACCATCGAGTGTGGCAGCAAGCCGCCGGCCCGACCGCATTCACTCCGTTTGCGATGGATACGGACTATTTCGGATCGAAGCAGCAAGGGTGGATGCTGAACTTTCGAGTTCGAAGTATGGACGCGATGGTCGCGCAGCTGCAGAAATCCAATATTGAGGTGAAGGTGGATCCTGAAAAAACTCCCTACGGTCGATTCGCCAGACTGCACGATCCGGAAGGCAATCCGATCGAGCTATGGGAACCGGCAAGCCCGGCATAACCTGCTCGCCAATTGATGTGGCCATGTCGAATTGGTAATGGTCCGTTCGTCGTAGGTTCAAATAGGCCAAGGAGTTTGACCCATGACCCCGACCATTACCGCCTTTGAACGGTCGCCCGATCGCGGCCGGGGACTGGCGCGTGACATGCGCGTTCGCTGGGCGCTTGAGGAAGTGGGCCAACCTTACGAGGTTCGTCTCGTTTCGTTCGGTGCGATGAAGGAACCCGCGCATCAGGGGCTGCATCCTTTCGGGCAGATTCCGACTTATGAAGAAGGCGACCTTGTCCTGTTCGAGTCGGGGGCGATCGTGTTCCATATCGCAGAGCGCCATACAGGCCTGCTACCTGACGATGCGAATGCCAGGGCGCGCGCGATCACATGGATGTTTGCCGCGGTCAACACGATTGAGCCGCCGATCCTTGACCTCCAGACCGCCAAGTTCCTGGAGGCCGACAAGAGCTGGTCCCAGCAGCGCCAGCCTCTCATTGACGATCGCATCCGCGATCGGCTGGGCCAACTTTCCGCTCGCCTTGGCGGTGCCGACTGGCTCGACGGTGCGTTCAGCGCGGGCGACCTGATGATGGTGGCGGTGCTGCTCAGGTTGAAGCCATCGGGTAGGCTCGACGAATATCCGAACCTCTCGGCCTATGTCGCCCGCGGCGAAGCGCGGCCCGCCTACAAGCGTGCGTTCGCCGATCAATTGGCGGTTTTCACCGGCCAGCGACCGACCGGCTGACACATCGCATGTCAGATCGGGTCTGCGCAAACACACCCTATCCGTCGAACCCCGCCGGCCTTTCCGCCGCCACGCCAAACGCTCGTTCCAGTGCCAGTCCGACACGCCCGATGGTGCCCTCGTCGAACAGACGCCCGATCAAGGTAACGCCATGCGGTACGCGGCGTGGCGGATTGAACTTGGGCAGTGGATTCTTGGGATCCGGCGCCCAATCACTGCGCGCCTCGGACACTTCGACAAACCCCGCGCGAAGTGTCAGCGAGGGATGCCCGGTGGCGTTGGTGATGACCAGTATTTCGTCCTGCAGCGAAGGTACCAGCAGCACATCCACCTGAGAAAAGACGCGCGCCATTTCGATCGCCACTTTGCGGCGCAAGCGATCGGCTTGAACGAAGTCGACCGCGGAGAGAAAGCGGGATTGCCGAAAGATATTCGGCCAGGCATCGGGGACCTGCATTTTCAGCTGATTCACGCCGCCGCTCAATGTCAGCTCTTCGAACGCCGCCGCCGCCTCGGCGAAAAGAATCACGTTCAGCGAATCATAGGGCCAGTCGGGGATCGACACCTCCGTGGCAGTCGCTCCCAGCTTGCGCACGGTATCGAGCGCCGCGCGGTCCACAGCGGTCGCTTGTTTCATCCACTCGGGAAAATAGCCGACCCGCAATCCCGCGATCGGGGCATTCGCGTCGTAGTCCAGCGTGCTCGGCACACAGGCTACGTCTCGGTTGTCCGGCCCCGAGACGGCATGCAAGACCAACAGCGTGTCTTCGACGCCGCGCGTCATGGGTCCGAGCTTGTCGAGGGACCAGCATAGGGTCATCGCACCTGTGCGCGGAACGCGGCCATAGGTCGGCCGCAATCCCGTGACACCGCAGCGCATGCTCGGAGCCACGATACTGCCGCCGGTTTCGCTCCCCACGGAAAAGCCCACCAGACCCGCGGCCGTGGCCGCACCCGGACCGGCGCTTGATCCGGAAGACCCTTCCTCGAGCAGCCACGGATTCATGGTCTGTCCGCCGAACCAGATATCGTTGAGCGCGAGGGCTCCCAGGCTCAGCTTGGCTACCAGCACGGCCCCGGCTTCATGAAGCCGCCGAACCACCGTGGCATCCGCCTGCGGTTTGCGATTCTTGAATGGTTCCGCGCCATAGGTTGTCGCGATGTCCGCCGTGTCGAGCAAGTCCTTCGCCCCCCAAGGGATGCCATGCAACGGTCCGCGATACTTTCCGGCCGCGATCTCGGCATCGGCGGCTTTGGCCTGTTTGAGCGCCAGTTCACGCGTCAGGGTGATGACGCACCTCAGCTTGGGATCGAAGCGCTCCAACCGCGTGAGATAGATCTGTGTGAGCCGCTCCGATGAGAGTTGCCGCGTCTCGATCCAGTGCGACAGTTGGGTCACGGACGCAAAAGCAATCTCCGAATCGCGAGAGGGCAGCGGCCGCTCCTCGATCTTGCTGCGGACAAATCGGTTTGCACCGCGATCCGTCCCGTGTCCGATTTGATTGGGTTCCCACCGCGAAGCCGGTGCGAGTGCCGCCTCCAACTGAACCTTTTTGGGCCCGGTGCGCCGCTCATAGAGCGGAGCCATGGCCGCTCGCCAACTGCCGGCAGCGTCACGAGCTTCCTGTGCGCTCAATTGGACCTGCATCAATTTTTCAGCCTCCAGGAAGGTGGCCGCGGAAACTTCCGGTCCCACCGGCGGCGAAGTGGCGAATGCCGAGGGTGCGCCGGGGGGCGGCGTGCTGGTTGGTATCCCGCTCTGTGCCTGGGCCGTTTCGTAGGCGCCAAGGGTGGCGCCGACAACACTCAAGGATGCGTTGGTTAGGAAACGTCTGCGTGAGTTTTTCAAAGGTTCTCCTGATTTTTCGCTGCATTTATCGCGGACTGTTGCAAACCTGGAGGCAAATATAGCGGGTTACTCGCTGCGGCGTTGCCCGCGGCGGAAAGTCGCAGGCGGCGTGTCGAATGTCTTGCGGAACGCCTTGGTAAACGCCGCTTCCGAGCCGTAGCGATAACGCTCGGCGATCTGCTTGACGCTCATGGCGCCATCGGTGAGATCGCGGGCGGCGAGAATCATGCGCCACTGCGCGAGGTACTTCATGGGGCTTGAGCCGACCAGTTTCGTGAAGCCGGCGGCAAATTTGGAGCGGGAAAACGCGCAGGCTGAAGCCAACGATTGGATGTCCCAGTCGTCCTGGGGAAGGCTGTGCAGCAGCGCCAGCGCACGGCCGATCGCCGGATCGCGAAGTCCTGCCAGCCAGCCGCGTACCGGAACGGCGTCTCTCGAGACGAATTGTCTGAGCGCATCGATGAATAGGATTTCGGACAGCTTGCACACCAGCGCAGCGCTTCCCGGACCGCCCGCCGCCTTGGCATCGATGGAGCCGCGTGCCACCGCCGCGAGTAGATCCTGTCCGCCTCGAGCGCCGATGCGCGCCGTGATCAGGGCCGGCAGTCCCGCGGTGAGATGTTCGGCGCCCCAGCGCTCGAGCGCAAAAAATCCGCACAGCAATTTTACGGGTTCGCCGTCGCCGCCGTGTCGAATCGGCAAGACACTGCGGCGTGCCAGGACGCTTTGCACAAATTCCTTCGCCAGCGGGAGCGGCGCGACACCCGCATGGCTCGCCAGTACGTGCACATGGCCCTGCGGGAAAAGGGCAATGTCGCCCGCTGCGAGTTGCGTTGACGCACCCTCGACGGTCACCAGGCACTCTCCCTCCGTGACCAGGTGGTAGGGAATTACCCGATCCTTTTCGTTCCCTAGAGCGCTCGCGATATCACGGGACGAGGGCGTGACAACCGCCCACGGCGCCTTCAAATCGGCGTCGATGAACATCGACCCTGAAATGCGCAATGACCGCAACGCATCGGACAAGGCATCCACGGAATGCATCCTCCCGTCGGCATTCGATGCGGCCCTTGGCAGAGAAGACAAATATTTGGGATTTTTGGACTAACCGCCGCCAATGGCCGCCGGATATTCTACGCCCGCCGCTCGGGCCAGCGCGCTTGTCCACATAAGGAGTAAGAACAATGACCAGTTCGAGAGTTGCCTTGCCTGCCATGGCGCTGTTGGCATTCAGCCTCGCGTCCGCGGTCCGCGCCGCCGACATGCCTTTGCCGCTGCAGGCGGGCGAAATGAAATGGGGTCCGGCGCCGCCGGTGCTGCGGGCGGGGGCTCAAATGGTGGTCCTTGCCGGAGATCCGGCAAGTAAAGGATTGGTTACCCTTCGCCTCAAGCTGCCGCCCAATTACGTCATTCCTCCGCACTGGCATCCGACCGACGAGCATGTCACGGTCATCTCCGGCTCGCTGGCGCTCGGCATGGGCGATACGCTGGATCGACGGTCATCGAAACTGTTGAAGGCGGGTGGGTATGGGGTCGCACCGGCGAACATGCATCATTTTGCGTGGACCAAGGGAGGCGCGATTGTGCAAGTGAATCTCATCGGTCCGTTTGCCATGACCTACGTCAATGCCGCCGATGATCCGAGCCACGGGAAATAAGTTCCAGGCAGAGCTCTTCCTCGACCTGCCCTAAGCGTTCCTTGCCGAAGAACATTTCGCCGCCGACGAAAAACGTTGGGATACCAAAGGCGCCGCGCGCCGCGGCGGCGTTGGTGTTGGCGGCGAGTTCGGCCTTGATGCCCGGATCTTGAGTTGCATCGAGGATCGCCTTCGCATCCAGGCCGGCGTTGCTCAGCACCTCGCCGACGACGACGGAATCGTCCATTTTCCGGCCATCCTCCCACATCGCCTTGAGCACGGCGTCCAGGTAGGCGTCGCCCACGTTTGCGCGCCGGGCGGCGAGCAAGCCGCGCATGATCAGGAGCGTATTGACCGGGAAATGCGGATTGAAACGGAAAGCGACGATGCCGTGCTTGTCGATGAAGCGCTGGGTCTCGAGGCGCTCGTACTCGAGCTTGCCTTTGACGCCGCCAAAGGCGGTCATCGGCGCTTGGTTGCCGGTGAGCTTGAACAGTCCGCCCAGCAGGCAGGGGATGAGGTTCACTTGCGCGTTGCTGCGCGCGGCGACGGCGGGCAGTACTTTCCACGCGAGATAGGCGTTCGGGCTGCCGAAATCGAAAATGAAGTCGACGGTTTTGCTCATGGGTTGCCGCTCACCAGGATTCGGTCCAAGGCCGCAGGTCCAGTTCGTGCGTCCACGCCGAGCGTTGCTGCGCGTGCAGCCAGACGAAGTTGGCGGCGATCTGCTCGGGCTTGAGAATCCGGTCCTCGGACAACAGTGTCTCGACGTCGGTGCGGTTGGTGCGCGCAAAGACGCCGTCGATGGCGCCGTCCACCACGACATGCGCCACGTGAATCCCCTTGGGGGCGAACTCGCGCGCGGCGCTCTGCGCAATCGCGCGCAGTCCCGCCTTGGCCGCTGCAAACGCGGCGAAGCCTTCGCGTCCTCTGAGTGAAGCCGTGGCGCCGGTGAACAGGATCGATCCGCGGCCCCGCGGTACCATCACCCGCGCCGCCTCGCGCGCGGTGAGGAAGCCTGCGAAACAGGCCATTTCCCAGACCTTGGTAAAGACCCGCGCCGTCGTCTCGATGAGGCCGAAGCGGACATTGG
>Ga0210400_10001646_pt1 | contig 21843 bp, 9 predicted proteins | sample IncBWH26MmetaG_FD_155456 | JGI IMG/M metagenome (GOLD analysis project Ga0210400, IMG submission 155456) | Forest soil microbial communities from Barre Woods Harvard Forest LTER site, Petersham, Massachusetts, United States - Inc-BW-H-26-M | ecosystem: Environmental > Terrestrial > Soil >...
GCGAATCAGTTGGGATTGTCGACGAGCACGCCTCCCACATTGATGCCGCCATCGCTGAACGTGCCGTTCAACTTTGGAACGGTAAACACGGCAAGCTGCGGCCCCGCAACCGGCGTTTCCTGCACCGTGGATGTGGTGAACTACACCGCGGGCGGGGTCACAATCACCCTTCCTCCGACGCAACAAGCGGTTTACTCGACGGTGATCGTTCTGGGCACGGCCGTGAATGGACACCACTCAGGGTCAGTAACGGCGACCTACTCGAGTGGACCCACCACGGTGTTCACTCAGACTTTGAGCGACTGGTGCGGATTTGGTGGGAATCAGTACGAGTCCATCGCGGTTGGCGGGATCAACCGTATTAACTCAGATGGCACGCTGAACGGCGCGAGTTGCAATCTCTACGCGTACACCTATCCGGTAGATTTCACCAGGACTCTAACGGGACTCACGTTGAAGGACGGGGATGGTTCGGGCGCGATGTTTGCGCTGGCCATTACCCTGAAGCCGCCGACCTACACGATTGACGGAGGGACGGCAAACCCAGCGTCGGTTAGTGCGGGCACTTCCGCCACTTCAACGGTCACGGTGAACCCGCAGCCCGGCTACGTGGGCACGATCCAACTGTCTTGCGCCATTTCGCCCACAATTCAGTCCTCGGCAGCGGCCATGGCGCCAACGTGCGCTCTTAGCCCAACCTCAGTGGACGTGACCGCTGGCGAGGCTGCGCCCCCTACCACCACTCTAACTTTCACTTCCGCCAAACCAGCGAGTGCGGCATTGGAGCTGGCGCGGAACATCTTCTATGCGTTATGGCTGCCGGTTCCCGGGCTCGCGCTGATCGGAGTCGGATTCCGTTCTCGAATTTCGCGGCGGAAACACGTGTTGGGATTCTTGCTGCTCGGGCTGTTGCTGACTGCCCTGGTCGCCGCTCCGGGCTGCGTGAGCTATACGCATCTCGGCAATGTCGGAACTCCTCCCGGACAGTACACGGTTTCCATTACCGGAGTCGACGCCAACGGACTGAGTCAGGCCAGTAATCCGTCGGGTACGACGAACACAGTCACCGTGACGGTGACGGAAAACTAAGTACTCTCTCAGATAGTGCGCCCCGGAGACTGGGAACCATGAACAGTTCCGCTAGATTTCTAGCTTTTGTGCGGGTCTGGTGTGCCCTGCTGGCCTTGTTCCTTTCGACGTTCCTTTCGACGGCGCAGGCGCAGGAGCAGGACCGGCAAGAACTCCAGAGCCATGTGTCTGCGCCCGCTGGCGCGAAACTGATCGGCCGCATGCCCGGCTCGCAGCGCTTGAGTCTGGCCATATCACTGCCGCTGCGCCATGAAGACCAGCTTGCCGGTCTGCTGCAACAACTCTATGATCCGGCCAGCCCGAAGTACCGTCAGTTCCTGACGGTGCAACAGTTCACCGAACAGTTTGGGCCCAGCGTGGTTGACTATCAGCGGGTGATCGGCTTTGCGCAGTCGCATGGCTTGACCGTGACCCACACATTTCCCAATCGCCTGGTGGTCGATGTGACCGGCACCACAGCCAATATTGAGCAGGCATTTCAGGTACGAATGCAGATCTACCAGCACCCAACCGAAAACCGCACGTTCTACGCTCCCGATGTCGAGCCCACAATTGAGTCGGGATTTCCGGTTCTGAGCGTTGTGGGTTTAAGCACCTCCAGCCTTCCCCACCCGATGTTGAAAAGAGCTCTACCCAACGATCGAGTGCACGGCCAAACCACGGGCTCTGGACAAGGCGGTGAGTTTCTTGGCAGCGATATGCGGACCGCCTATGGCGGAGGCACATCGCTCAATGGCGCGGGGCAGGTTGTGGGCCTGATTGAATTAGGCCCGTACCGCCTTAGCGACGTTACTAGCTATTTCACGACTCTCGGTCAGCCCTTGAATGTTCCGATCGTAAATGTGCTGGTGGGCGTCAACGGAGTGTGTGGCGTTGGTTGCGACGATGGCGAGGAGGTCATCGACATCCAGCAGGCGATATCAATGGCGCCCAACCTTTCCGGGCTTCTGGTTTATGAAACCAACGGTCCCAGCACGGACGCGCTCAGCGCATACGCCCAGGCTGCTTCCGACAACATTGCCAGGCAACTCAGCATTTCGTTTGGGTGGGGAGACGTCCCAGGCTCGACCACAGGAAAAGCTTACGAACAAGTGTTCGAAGAGTTAGAGGCACAAGGCACGAGTTCCTTCGTGGCTTCGGGCGACGCCGGAGCGAGCCTGTCGGGCGGGTACCCGGGCAATAGTCCGAACATCACTGACGCAGGAGGGACGGATCTGACCACGGGAGCGGGCCAAGTCTGGTCTTCGGAGTCGGGATGGATCGGCAGCGGCGGGGGATGGAATGTGCAGTCCCCGATTCCCACTACGCCGACCTATTCGTGGAACCAGGGTCCAGCCATCAACACCTCGAATGGAGGCGATCCCAACTACCGCAACATTCCCGACGTCTCCGCGGAAGCCAACACGGACAACTTTTTCTGCGCCAACGGTTCGTGCCAGGGAGGAATTGGCGGAACCAGTCTGGCCGCGCCGCGCTGGGCCGCGTTTGTGGCGCTCATCAATCAGCAGGCCGCGGCCAATGCTACTGCGACGGGCAATGCCAGCCTCGGCTTTCTGAATCCAACCATCTACGCACTGAGCAGCGGAAATTACGCCAGCGATTTTCACGACATTACTACCGGCAACAATGCCACGACTACGACTTGTAGCGTCGGCAGCCTCGGCTGTCTTCCCAGCGGCGTGGAAGGGTTCGACGCGGTCACCGGATTTGATCTGGTCACAGGATGGGGCAGTCCGAAGGGACCGACGATTTTCGACTCCCTTTTCCCGACGACGACGAATGCAAATTTCTCGATGTCCGCCGCACCGAGTACGATACCGCTCACCGCAGCGGGAAACGGCGGCACCAGTTCGATCAGCGTGACCGCGCTACATGGCTTCAGTGCTGCAACAAACTTAACTGCAGTCATACCGGGCACCGGCTCGCCGAGTTACGCGCCGGCAGGTCTGACGGCGAATCTCAGCGCGACTTCGATTCCCTCCGGCGGCACTCCGGTGACGCTCACGGTCGGGACGACCAGCGCAACGCCCGGCGGTACCTACCAGATCGCGATCGTCGGCACTAGCGGCGGACTGACTCAGACGGCTTATTTGACAGTGGAACTGCCGGCCTTCGTGGGACTCAGCGCAACTGCAGCCGCGGGAATATCGGTGAACCAGAGCGGAAGCGCAAGCGCCACCATCACCAGCACGCTGATCAACGGATTCAATGGCACCGTGAATCTTTCCGCAACTGGTCTGCCGAGTGGAGTGACGGCATCGTTTACGCCGGTCAATGCGACCACCACCACAGCGACATTTACTGCGAGTGCCACGGCTGCGCTGACCGGATCGGGCACTCCTGCTACGGTTACGATCACTGGCTCCGCGTCCGGCTCCGCCTCCCAACAGACGGCCGTGAAGGTGTTTGTAAATCCTGCGGCCAGCGGTGGTTCCGGGACAGCGGTGGATTTGTCCTCGGCCTACAACGTGTCTGCCGTCTACACCGATGCGGATGAGAGTGCCATCACCACAGGCCTGGATGGCGTTGGCTTTGCCTTTTCCGCGAACCTTCTGAACGCCGGCGCGGACGTTAACGGCGTGCAGTTCACCTTCGGATCCGCGAATCAGCCGAATGCGGTTTTCGGTACGGGCTCGCCCATCACGCTGCCCCCAGGCAACTTCGCTACTCTCCAGTTGCTCGCCACTGGAATCGAAGGTCCCCAGGCATCACAGACGGTCACAGTCACTTATACCGACAACTCAACCTCCACGTTTGCGCAGAGCTTCAGCGATTGGTGCAGTCATCTCAATGGCGGCGGCTGTACCAGCACCGGAGGCAACTCAGGCGAGTCGGTGGCCGTCGCCATGCCTTACCGCGACAGCGCGGCCGGGCCGGATGATCGTGTCTTCTACCTCTACCACTATTCTTTCGCCCTCAACGCCAGCAAGACGGTGCAGAGCGTGACCTTGCCCAATAACCGGGATGTGGTTGTGCTGGCCGCGACCTTGACAACTCCGCCGCCGAGCTATTCGCTCTCGGCTGGAACGACCAATCCCTCGTCGGTGAATGCCGGTAGCTCGTCTACGGCAAGTGTGTCGGTGACTCCAGCCAACGGTTATACGGGCAGTGTCACGTTATCGTGCAGCATCTCTCCGGTGGTCAGCGGTGCGGATGCTCCGACCTGCTCGTTCGGAAGCACGAGCCCAGTTGCAATCACGGGAGCTGCGGCCGGCGATGCCACGCTGACCTTCACCACCGTAGCGCCGCCGGGAAGAGCGGCGTTCCGACGCGCTGCGAACAGTGGCGTTCTGGCACCACCCTCGCAGGGAGCCACGCGAAGTTTGAGCGCCTTGCAAGCAGCGTTGTCCCGAGCGTGGATCATTATTCCCGGACTGGCGTTGATCGGGCTAGGATTCAGTCCCCGGGGATCTCGGCGGCAGAAGTGCATGAGTTTCGCACTCATCTCGATCGTGTCCACCTGTCTGATCATTCTCCCAGCTTGCGGCGGTGGATCCAGCGGGGGCGGCGGAGGTGGCGGTTGTTCAACCGTGCCGAGCGTTCCGACTGGGTTGGCGGCGTCTGCAACCACGAGTTCAGCGACAACTCTGACCTGGACGGCGTCCACGGCGAGTTCGGGATGCAGCGTGACGGGCTACACCGTCTATCAGAACGGAACCTCGATTGCGACCACCACCAGCCCAACCTACAACGTGACCGGTCTGACCGCGTCGACGCAGTACGCCTTTTCGGTTGCGGCGAGCGATTCGGATGGACCGTCGGCCCAGACCACAGCGGTCGACGTCACGACTCTCTCCAATGGAACCCCGTCGGGAACTTATACCATTACGATTACCGGCAAGGACGCTAACGGGGTCGCTCAAACTGGGAATGCTCCTGCCGTCACCGTTACCGTCAACTGAGGGGCGGAGTGGAACAAAAAATCTCTGGAGAATAGCGATGCTACGCTTTTGCAAGACGGTTGCAGCGGTTTCTGCTGCCTGCCTCCTGCTCGCGAGTGCTCGCGCGCAGACCACCGAAAAGCCCGACCTCGGCAAACAGCCAACCCTCTACGTCGTCGGCTACGCTCACCTCGACACCGAGTGGCGATGGGAGTATCCCCAGGTCATCGACGAGTACATTCGCAAAACGATGGAGGACAACTTCAAGCTGTTCGACAAATATCCGCACTACGTTTTCAATTTCAGCGGCGCCAATCGTTACCGCCTCATGAAGGAATATTTTCCCGCCGACTTCGCCAAAGTAAAAAAGTATGTCGACGAAGGCAGGTGGTTCCCCGCGGGATCGTCGATGGAAGAAGGCGATGTGAACGCGCCCAGCGCCGAAGGAATCATCCGCCAGATTCTTTACGGAAACGAATGGTTTCGGAGAGAGTTCGGCAAGGCCAGCGCGGAGTACATGCTGCCCGATTGTTTCGGATTTCCCGCATCGTTGCCCACCATCCTCGCGCACTCGGGCGTGAAAGGATTTTCGACCCAGAAGCTAGTGTGGGGATCTTCCGCCAATGCGGGCGGTCCGGAATCTTTGGAGAAGACGCCCGAAGGCACGCCGTTCAACGTGGGCGTTTGGGTGGGACCAGATGGCGAGAGTGTGCTCGCAGGTTTGAATCCCGGGAGTTACAGTGCTGGGATTTACACCGACCTCAGCCAGCCGTTCCCTCCGGCGCAGCCCAGCGCTGCGGCGCAGGACGTTCAGAATAAGATCCAGGCGCTGCGTCCGAAACTGGAAGAAGCTCAGCGCGCTGGGAAGCGTCCCGACAACAAAGACGTCGAGGAATTCATCAGCTTGCGGAGTCAGCAAGAAGCGCTCGCCACGGTCGAGCAAGAGCGCAACCAGCAGCGGCATCAGAATGACTGGGCGGCGCGGGTTGAGCTGAACGGCAAAATCAGCGGCGTGTTCACCGACTACCACTACTACGGTACGGGCGATATTGGTGGAACGCCCAGCGAAGATTCGGTCAAGCGTTTGGAAGCCATCGTGACGCAAGGCACGACGAGCCTGCCAGAGCCAGAGGGATTTCGTTTCCGCGGAGACAGTAATGAAGCGCCGCCGGTGAAGGTTGGCGATGGCCCGGTCCACGTGATTTCTGCGAATGCGGAGCAGATGTTCCTCGACATCACACCCGCGCAGGCTGCCGGACTTCCGCGCTACACCGGAGAAATGGAATTAACCAACCATTCCGCCGGTTCACTGACCTCGCAGGCCTATCAAAAGCGCTGGATCCGGAAAGAAGAATTGCTGGCCGACGCCGCGGAGAAAGCCTCCGTCGCCGCGGAATGGCTAGGCGGGCGACCGTATCCCTTGCAGCGCCTGAATGACGCCTGGACGCTGGCCATGGGCGGCCACTTTCACGACATCGCGGCCGGCACTGCGACCCCCAGGTCGTACGAGTTCGCCTGGAACGATGATGTGATTGCGATGAACCAGTTCGCGGGCGTTCTCAACAACGCGACTGAAGCCGTTGCTGCAGGCCTGAACACCGAGACCAAAGGGATTCCGCTGGTGGTTTTCAATCCTTTAAACATCGCCCGCGAAGACCTCGTCGAGGCCACCGCGAATTTCCCCGGCGGCATGACGAAGTCCGTACGTGTGACCGGAGTCGGCGGTGAGGAAGTTCCTTCACAAATTTCAAACGGCAAAGTGATCTTCGTAGCCAAAGTACCCTCCGTCGGCTACACGGTTTACGATGTGCAGTACGATGTACAGCCCGCCGCAAGCCCGCTTGCCTCGAAGCTGCAAGTGTCGGAAAACTTCATCGAGAACCAGTACTACCGCGTGAAACTCAACGCCGAGGGCGACGTCGCCAGCATTTTCGACAAGTCGATCGGGAGAGAACTCCTGGAATCGCCAGCACGTCTCGCCATTTCCTACGACAACCCGCAGCAGTGGCCCGCATGGAACATGGACTGGGATCAGGAGCAGGCTGCGCCGAAGACCTACGTCAGCGGTCCGCCGAAAATTCGCGTGGTCGAAAATGGCCCAGCACGCGTGGCCGTCGAGATCTCACGGGAGACTGCCGGCTCCAAGTTCGTCCAGACGATCCGGCTCTCCGCCGGCGATGCCGGCAAGCGCGTAGAGTTTGGCAACGCGATCGACTGGAACACAAAAGAGTCGAATCTAAAGGCGACTTTTCCCTTGAAGGCCTCTAATGAAATGGCCACCTATAACTGGGACATCGGCGCCATCGAGCGCCCTACGGCGCAGCCGAAGAAATTCGAAGTCCCATCGCATCAATGGATCGACTTGACCGACATGAGCGGCGAGTTCGGCGCGACCATCCTGACCGACTGCAAGAACGGATCGGATAAACCGAACGACCACACCATCCGCCTCACGCTGATCCGCACCCCTGGCACGCGTGGCGGATATGCGGACCAGGGCACGCAGGATATCGGACATCACGAATTTGTCTACGGCATCGCCGGACACGCCGCCGATTGGCGCCACAGCCAGACCGACTGGCAAGCCCAGCGCCTCAACGATCCGCTTATTGCCTTTGAGACATCGAAACACTCCGGCGCCCTGGGCCGCGAGTTTTCTCTGCTCAAGGTCAGCAATTCGCGGATTCGAGTTCTGGCTCTGAAAAAAGCTGAGCACGGTGACGAGATCGTGGTGCGCCTGGTGGAACTCGATGGCAAGCCGCAACCCAACGTCCGCGTCTCGTTCCACTCGCTCGTCAGCGCAGCGCGCGAAATCAACGGGCAAGAGCAGCCTGTGGGAGCGGCGACGGTAACTGACGGATCGCTGGTGACTGAATTCTCTGCTTATCAGCCGCGCACCTTCGCGGTTAGGCTGGCCGCGTCGCCGACCAAAACTGCGCCGATACATTCGCTGCCGGTCACGCTAGCCTATGACCTCGCGACCGCCAGCGACGATGGCACGCACACGGCCGCCGGATTCGACCGCGAGGGCAATTCGCTTCCCGCGGAAATGCTTCCCGCGCAAATTACGTTCAACAACGTCCAGTTCAAACTCGCCTCCGCTAAGACCGGCGTTCCCAACGCGCTGGTGGCCAAAGGTCAGACGATTGATCTTCCCGCGGGCCGGCACAACCGGGTCTATCTTCTTGCCGCTTCAGCAGAAGGCGACCAGAAGGCAACATTCAAGGTGGAAGAAAAGAAAGTTGAACTCAACATCCAGGACTGGGGCGGATTCATCGGGCAGTGGGATGACCGCCAGTGGAGTGCGGGAGACACATCGAGCGACAACTACGGCAGGATGACTGGCCTGACCCCGGCTTACATCAAGCGCGCCGACCTGGCGTGGTACTGCTCGCATCATCACAACGCGGCGGGCGAAAATGTCTCGTATGGCTACTCTTATCTGTTTGCCTATCCCATCGACCTGCCGGCGGGAGCCCGAACCATCACTCTGCCGGACAATGACAAGATCCGAATTCTGGCTCTGTCGGTGGCCGAGGAAAATCCAGAAGTAGAACCGGTGCAGCCGCTTTACGACCTCCTCGCCCCGCCGCCAGCGGGTGCCGACGACTTTGCGCTCCGAACCGCCGCGGACAGCATTTCCATTCTGAAGGGTAGAAGTACAACCACGACCGTCTCGGTAGGTCGCCGCGGCAATTTCAGATCCAGCGTCGCATTCAGTGTGTCCGGACTGCCGGCAGGAGTGACGGCATCCTTCAGCCCCTCCAGCGCTGCGAGAATGAGCAAGATGACGCTGACCGCAGATGACTCGTCGAAGCTCGCGACTTCGACCATCACCATCGCCGGCACCTCGGGCGGAATCTCGCACACGGCGACAGCCGCGCTTACCGTCGGCGCAATCAAGAAAGGGACGGTCGCAGTCGATCTTTCTTCAACCTACAACGCCACCGGCATCCATACCGACGGCTCGCATTTTGCTGCCGCGGCCAGTGCCGACGGCGAAGGTTTCGCCTATTCAAAAGAGGCGCTGGGATTATCGCCGTTATGGGATGGCGTCGAGTTCAATCTCGGACCGGCGAACGCACCGGATGCCGTCACCGGCAAAACCATCACGCTTCCGCAAGGCAAGTTCGGAACTCTTAACCTTCTCGCCACCGGAGTCGAAGGCGGCCAGGAGTCGCAGGTGTTCACGATCACCTACGCCGATGGGACATCTTCATCCTTCACACAAAACCTCAGCGATTGGTATGAGCCGAGTGGCTACAAAGGCGAGTCCGAGGCTATCGTCGCGCCCTATCGCCTCGCGGGTGACGGCTCCAAGGACAACCGCGCATTCTATCTCTATGGTTATTCCTTCACTCTCGACGGCAACAAGGTGGTGCGCAGCATCACTCTGCCCGACAACGAGCATGTGCTGATCTTCGCCATTACCCTCGTTCCTCCGACGTCATAGCAAAGAACAAGGCCCACACTTGTTGCTGCACTAGACCGATGCATGAGACCCATTGTGATCATGGTGTCAACAACGGCACTAAGTTGGCGAGATTCACTAGATCGATTGTGGGAAAAGAAAATCGCTAAGTAGTGCTCGTCAGATCAGCCTCTACTCGGCAACATCTTCGCAATAATGGCGGCCACTGTGCTCGGCTCATGCTGCCCGAGCGTGCCCTCGAGCGTATAGGAGCGCTCGAACGCGTTAGGCCCCGTCACCTTCATCTCCCAGCAGTCGTTGGCTTGCGAGCCAAGGATCACAACCCGCCAGTCTCCGGGACGGTCCGAGAGGACGTGCTCGATCATCGCGATTACATCCCGCCGCGACTCGGCGTCGGCGGTGTTGTGCATTTCCACCGTCACAGGCATAGGCAGAGTCTACGACATTCTCGGGCTGCCGGGCAGACCGGTCGTCCGACAGGCCATCCACAAAGGTAATTAGCCGCGGGGAGCATCGGAGCCAATAATTGAACAAGCGATGGCGGAAGTCATCATTGGAGACAAGGTGTCATCCTACAAAGTGTTCGCTGTCTTCGCGTTTCTGTTGCTGAATGCCGGAGCTGCTTTTTCAGCCGACAAGCTCATTGCCCTTACCTTTGACGACGGCCCGCGACCCTATGTTTTGTTTGGCACCAAAGGGGATCACGCTGGCCTGAGCTTGCTGAACGTGCTCGACGACAACGGTGTCAAGGCGACATTTTTTGTCGTTGGATGGCGACTCACGCCGAAGACGTGGGGAGAACGGCGTCACGAAGAGAATGTCGGAATCACCTGCATCGACGCAGCCGAGCAATTAGTGCGTCGGGGCCACGAATTGGAAGACCACACCTATAGCCATATCGAACTGCGCGGCGCAGAGCTGAGACGTGGAGAGCAGTGGGTGATCGGCGACGTGAATCGAGGCGCGGCAGCGATCAAGGCGGTCAGCGGCACCCAGCCGCACTACCTCCGTCCTCCAGACTGGATCATCCCCGATGATGCCCGCCGCGACCTCGAGCGGCAAGGCTATCACCTGTTGACCATCTCGCGGCAGAACCCCATTGCGCTGCGCGACGTGAACTCGCTTGACTATTTGTGGACCAGAGATTCAATCGAGCAGCCAAAGACTTCTCTGGTGGATGCTGTCTTGAAGCAAGTGGAACAGCGGGAGAAGCAGGGAGTCTACACGCACATTCTCGCCTTCCATGAGTTGTCCACGACAACGGCGATCATGCCGGAATTGATCGCAAACCTTAAGGCGCGGGGCTACCACTTCGTGACGCTGAGTGAGTACATGCGACTGGTGGGAGCCAAACCCTAGTCGATGAGGGCAACAGGAGGCGGTGACGACGCGTCCGCATGCATCGAACGCGCCGTGACTGTGACGAGCGTTGCGCCATCCTAATCTTAATTATTTTTGCACGAGATTCTCCGACAAGCGCTGAGCGAGCTCCGTTTGCCCATTGCGGAGCAGAAGCGCGATGAGGTCCTTCATGAGTTCGGGCTTGTTTCTGCCGTACGCCGCCATGGTTTCGGCCGTCAGGTCGGCGTCCGACACTTTCCCCGTACGGAAATAAGAATCGCAGAGCATGTAAAGCAGCTCCGGAGTGATGGTTCTGGACTTCGCCAGATGTTCCACCGCTTCGCCCCAGAGCCCCTGACGGTAGCGGACCTCGCCCATCTCGGCAATCGCGATCTGATAATTCGGGTCGTTTGAGAGTTCCGCCTTAAACTCATTCTCGGCGCGGCTCAGATCCCCCAGTTTCAGGGCCAGTATTCCCTCATAGGTATGAGCTCCTCGAATGGTCGGCTGAATTTCCAGCGCATGATGAAGATTGCGCAGGCCATCTTCCGTATTTCCCATGAAGAGATATAGTTTCCCAACAAACACATAGGCATCCCCTGGAGTGGCGGCAGTTCCCCTGAAGTGTTCGCGGTACAGCCGCAACGCATCCGCTTCGCGATGGTCGGCCAGCAATTGACGAGCCTGCGCCTTGATGGGGCTTTCCCGTTCATCGTTCTCCACAGAGCGGACGAATGTTTTCTGTTCCATCATCAACTGATGCAGAGCCGCTTCATGCTGCGCGTCCTCTGGCCTGGCCATCGCGGCAAACGCGCGCGAAAGATAGAAATGCGCCAAAAGCCGCGTGGGGTCGAGCTGCAATACGGATTGCAGTTTATCGACCGCGGCGGGATAGTTCTTCAGTTCGAGTTCGCATTGGCCAAGCCCTAACAAGGACTCCACGTCGTCAGTTTTGAATGCGAGGATGCGTTCAAATGCACGTTTGGCCTCTTGCCATTGCGCGAGTTTCACGTCCGTGGTCGCCAGCAGTTGCAGAGCTGTCACATCGTTGGGTTGGGATTCAACTGCGCGCGCGGCATACTGCGCGGCAGCGGCGAGATCCATCAATTTGTAATCCGCCGCAGCAATGTCGTAATCAATCCGCGGCAGCGTAGCATCAGAATGCTGTGCCTTGAGTAGCCAGCGCAACCCCGCCTCGCAATCCCCTGTGCCGCACAGCAGTTCTCCGTACTTCTGCCAGACTGATAGATTGTCGGGCTCGGTCTTCAAACTCAGCCGGATGGCGCGGAGTGCAAGCTCGTCCTGCCCATTCAGGTGATAGGCCTGGGCAAGATAATAGTGCGCGTCGCCGTCGCTGGGAAGAATCCGGACGCAGTGCTCGAGCAGCTTGATGGCCTCTTCTTTTTGGCCCGTTGTCAGTTTCGCGATGCCTACTTTCAGCAGGAGATCTCCGTCGTTCGGCGCGAGCTTCAGGGCCTGTTCATAGGCGGCTGCTGCCTCCGCCGGGCGGCTGGCGTCTTCCAGTAACATGCCTTTCAGCTTGAGCGCGGGCGCAAAATCCGGATGCTTCTCCAGCAAGCGCAGGACAATATCCATGGCCCCCTGCCGGTCGCCATGCTCGGATAGGGTGAGCGCCTGGTGGACTTGCTGCAGCAGAGGAGACTCGGCGGGACGGCCCGTGTTCTGCGCCGGAGCCGTAGCTCCTGAGGCAGCCCACAGCAGGGCCAGGAGCACGACTGCACGGAGACGATTTGCGGTTGCGCCGGTGGCCATACTTTCGATCGTCGAGTTAAGGAAGCTTGACGTTGTGCTCAGGCAGTTTGCTGGTGACCACTCCCTGCCCTTCGCGAACGACATAAAACCGGTCGGCAGCCAGATTGGTGAGGGTTTCTTTTTTCCCGTCCGGCCACAAGACTTCGGCCCGATCGAGACGCTCATGGCTGCCTAATCCGAAGTGTATGCGCAGATCATGCTGCGACAGGTAGCTTCCGCCACTGAGGACTTCGCCCAGTTGCACCAGGTCTCCGGCGGTGGCTCGTAGGCGCGCATTCAAGGCCAGACGATTGGTCTTCACTCCTGCGCCTTCCAGTTGAAAGCTGATCCAATGGTTGTGCGGGCCTCCTTCGGGACGCAGAATCATGGGCTGGCCCACCAGGTTCTCAATCACTGCCTCCATCTTTCCGTCGTTGAAAAGATCGCCCACAGCGAGCCCGCGGCTCACCTGCCCGACCTGGATCGCGTCACCCGCCAGCCGGCTGGCGTTCTTGAAGGTTCCGTCTCGTTGATTGACAAACAGGCACTTCGGCTCCAGGTATCTGGCTGCCGTGTGAGCGCTGTCCACCTGCGGATACACGTGTCCGTTGACCAGGAAGAAATCCTGCCAGCCATCGTTATCGAAGTCGACAAAGGCGTCGCCCCATCCCACATAGCCTTGCGAGCCCCGGGCAATGCCCGAAGCGATCGAGGTGTCGGCGAAGTTCATGCCTCCATCGTTCGTGCCTGCATCGTTGCGATAGAGGGCGGCGTACTCATTGTCAAAATGCGAAAGCACCAGAGACATGCGTCCGGTGTGCAGATAATCGCCGATGGCAACTCCCATATTGGCCTGCTCGAGTCCGTCTTCGTTCGCCGCCACGCCTGAGGTCAGGGCGACATCTGCGAATTTTCCAGCGCCGTCGCCGTGGTAGAGGTAGTTTGCCTGGCCGTCGTTGGTCACAAAGAGATCAAGCTTTCCGTCATTGTCGAAATCCGACCAGATGGCGGTCAGGCCATAGCGGCGCTCGGGATCGTCCACTCCGGATTTCTTCGATACATCGGTAAAAGTTCCGTCCCCGTTATTGTGGTAGAGATTGTCGGGAGATCCCTTCAGCCCGCGCGGGCCGCACTGTACATCAAGTCCCAGATACTTGCACGATTTGCCGGAACCGAAGGCGGGCAGATCGTCCAGGTGAAAATCGACATAGTGGGATATGAAAAGATCGGCCCAGCCATCGCCGTCATAGTCGCCGAAGGCAGCTCCCGTGGCCCATCCGGAGTCGCCGGCAAGTCCGCTGGCCTTGGTCACATCGGTAAATGTTCCGTCGCCGTTGTTGCGATAGAGCACAACGCCATTCAGACAGGTCACTAGCAGATCGGGCCTGCCGTCGTTGTTGTAGTCGCCAACGACGGCGCCCATCGCCCAGCAGGGGTAGCCTACGCCCGCCTTCTCGGTGACATCCGTAAATGTGCCGTCATGGTTGTTATGGAACAAAGCGCTCCGGGCCTTGACGCCGTGCAGGGCCATGTCCACGCTCTGCGCGTTCGTAAAATAAATGTCCGGCCAGCCATCGCCATCGTAATCGATCAGCGCGACTCCCCCGCTCATCGACTCGGCAATGAATTTCGCCTCGGGACTCGACAGGTGTTCGAAATGAATTCCGGTGGAAGCCGTGATGTCGACCAGTTGCGGATAGTTGGCGAGCGCGCCGCTCACCTTACCATAGGCATCTGCCTTTTGACGCTCTGCGGGCGGCAGCGGGGTTGGCGTTCCCATCTGTCCCGTCGCCAGCGCCAGCGTACTCACGTAGAGGATGAAAAGCGCCAGGCTCGATCCCAGGAGTGCGGTCGGCAACTTCTGCCATGTTCTCGCGATGCTTCGCCCTCGGGTCCTATTTTTCATCCGGCTCGTCCGCACGAATTTCCTTGGGCTGAACCTGCAATTCTTTGTAGAGTGCGCTCAACTTCTCTTTCATCTCCTTGAATTTCTTGTAGAGGTCCATCTCGCTCTTCGCATCGTCTACTCGCCCCATCTTGCGATAGAGCGTCGCCAGCCGGTAGTGCGCGGTGGCATTGGTGGGCTCCAGATGGACCGCATCTTCGAGCAGCGGCAGCGCCTTGTCCGTTTGATTCCTCTCCATCAACGTTTTGGCCAATCCCAGCTTTGCGTCCGCATCGGCTGGCTGGAGCTCGACGGCTTTGGTGTATTCCTTGTAAGACTGTTCGCTATTTCCTTTTTGTGCGTCGATCTCTGCCAGCCTGAGAATCGATTTCTCATCCTGAGGGTTTGCCAGCAGCGCGGCGCGGTATTCTTGTTCGGCCTCTTTCTTCGCGGCCTCGTCCATCGAAGTACGGAGCATTTCGGCCAATTCGAAATGCACACCCGGGAGATGCGGATCGATGGCAATCGCCTTGCCATATTGCGCGATGGCGGCAATGGTATTTCCCTGGCGCGTGTCCTCATGAGCCAGCAGCTGATGCATTTGCGCGGAGTCCGGAGAAGCCAGCGACAGGGCGAGCATCGACTCGCCCGCAAGGTCGGAGTAGGTGCGGTAGGCGGCATAGAGCACCTCCGCGTTATCGGGGTCCGCCTTCCGCAACTGCGCGATTACGATCGCGGCTTTCTCCAGATCGCCGCTTTCGGTATCGAGACCGGCCAGTTCCAGACCAAGTTGGACCTGAAAGCGGCGGTCTTGCAGGGCAGGGAAGGCGGCTTCCATATCGTTGCGGGCATCGGCGAAATCCAGCGTGCGGCTCTCCGCCATTCCCAGCAGCCCTTGAATCTTCGCCAGGCCAGGTTGCCGCTGCAGCGCGGCGCGAAAGTGGGGAATGGCATCAGCGGCCTTGCCCTGAAAGAACAGGAGAACGCCCAGGTTGGCCTGGGCATCCACATTTCCAGGATCGATGGCCACCGCGGCCTGAAACTCCGGAATCGCCAGGGCGGGCTGCTTGGCATCGAGGTAGCCGTGCGCCTTTTGGATGTGGGCCGCAAACTCCTGCTGCTTCGCTTCCTGTTTGTCCCCAGTCGCCTGAGAGAGACACACCGTAGCGCCCAGCAACAGGACGAACCCAGCAGAGGCAATTCCAAGCTTCGCAATCATTCGGAACCATCCAGATTACCTGATTGGGTTAATCATAGAGCATGAAGCAAAAAAAGAGACGGCGACGAATCGCCGTCTCTCCAAGAGGAAGCGCCTAACTTACCCGATATTAAAAGCTTACTCGCAAGCCAAGCTGCGCATTGCGCCCGCCAACGGTTGTCGTGCCGATAGCGACCGAACCGGTCGTGTAGGGTTGGCCGACAACGGTCTGACCGCCGACACTGGCATCGCCCGGCACACCGAAGCTAGGATGGTTGAACACGTTTTGGGCGTCGCAGCGGAACTGGATCTTGACGCCTTCCCACGGCAACGAGAAGGTTTTGCCGAGGGACATATTAAACACATTGAGTCCTGGCCCGTAGAGGCTGTTCCTTCTGACATCGCCGAAGGTTCCATTGGCCGGTAGAGAGAATGCCGCAGGATTAAACCAGTTGGAGATGCTTTGGTGAGCGGGCTTGGGGCTCACGCCCGGAACCCGGTTGGGAAACCCCGTTCCCGACCCCAGCGTGTAGGTGCTCTGGCTCCCGTCCACGCTGAAGGGCTGTCCGGTCTGAAGAATAACCGCCCCGGAAAGTTGCCAGCCGCCGATCACTTCGTCCAGCAGCATGTTGTTGTTCGCGAACATCTTGCCCCTGCCGAAAGGAAGCTCGTACACCGCATAGCCCTTGAAGGCCTGGCGGACATCGAAGTTGGAGCTGCTGTATTCCGCCCCCGGGTCGGTGGCAATAGAATAATCCTGCGGGCCGGCGTGGCTTCCCCATCCCGAGGAATCCATGTCGTCCAGCATATGCGACCAGACATAGTTGAAGCTGAGGCTCACGCCATTGGTCATGCGCTTGGTGATGGAAGCCTGCAGCGAGTTGTAGTTGGAAATGGCGTTATTGGTGCTGCCGGAGATGCTCTGATAAATGGGATACGGGCGATTGCCCGAATCGTTGGAGGAGAGGTCTGCCAGCGGTACCTGGTTAATATCCGTCGGGAAGTTGAGGCCCGATCCATGGCTGGCCACGTAGGCAACCTCGACCACAATGTTCGTCGTTAGTGCACGTTGCGCAGAGAGGTTCCATTGCAAGATTCTGGGTACGGGGGTGTGGTATTGGACGTAGCCTGCCGGCTGGCCGTTAAACCGGGTTGGATCCTGAGAAGCTGCGGAGTACGGCAGCGCCGTGGCTGTTGCAACGCAGCCACTGTTTGCGAGCGGGCTGCAGAGGGTGCCTGGACCACCGAACTGTGTGATTGGAGTGATGCCGTTGGTTTGATCGGAGTCGCCACCGGCCGAACTGATGGCAGCGCCCATTCCGTAGGTGGTATTGTTTCCGCCGTAGGTGTCCAGGCTCCAGGTATACGAGTACAGTCCAAACCCGCCACGAATCGTTGTCTTGGAATCCATTCCCCAAGCAAAGCCCAAGCGCGGCTGCCACGTGCTGAAAGTATTGGCCTGCAGTGAGGTTCTGCCGTTAGCGTGGGTGGGGGCGAACCAATAGGCGCCCTTCGGACCGGTGCAGGTGGTGGCAGGGGGCACTGGGGAGCAGTTTTGCACGGTTGGATCAAAGCTGGACATATTGTTTTGGACTTCGTTCCAGCCGTGGTTGATCTGGTAGCGGAGACCAAGGTTCAAAGTAAGATTCGGCCGCAGCTTCCAGTCGTCCTGAAAGAAAACCTGGGGGGTTTTCATGCGCGCGCCAAACTCCGGTGAGACGGCTGCGCTCCAGCCCTGAACGTAACCCAGCAGGAAATCTGCGTACTCCATGCCCGTTCCGGCGACTGGGCCAGCAAGGCCGGTCCCCGGGTTAACAGCCCATTGCTGGGTGTACTGGCCTGTGAAGGAAAAGGTGCCGGCGTTGGTGTTGCCCCAGGCTGTGGAATTGTTCTGGTAGGTCAGCAGTTCTCCGCCGAAGTGCAGGATGTGCTTGCCGCGAATCATGGTCACAACGTCGGAGGGATCGAAGGTGAACTCCTTGTACACGGAGTTGGAGCTGGGATCAAGCCATGCATACGGATACGAGCCGCCAGTGAAGTTGACTGCCGGGAAGTCATCCGCCTTGGCATACTGCCACCCTAGTTGGCTGGCATAGCCTTTGTTTAGCGCTAGGTCGGCAAAGTAGTTCAACTGATCGGTGAATCCCATTCTAGCTTCGTTGATGGTCGTCGGGCTGATGTTCCACACATCGGTGATCTGGGCGTTGTTGTTGTCCACGTCGCCAGACTGACAACCGATGGGGCAGACCGTCACCTGATTGGGATAGACGACGGGAGTGTCGCTCTGCGTGTCCGACATGGTGATGCGGTTGTTCGGGCGGACGTCATAATCCAGCCGGCCGAAGAATTTTCGGTAAGGCGTGGATTGCTGCTGGCTCGAGTAAAAGTTATTTTGGGGCACGCCCTCGGAATTTGTACCGTTGGGTGTAACAAACGCCCCTCCGGCAAGATGGTTGGTCGGCGTCGGGTAAAGCGCCTGCATCTTTGACGCTAATGAATCGAACAGAGTCGAAGGAATCGCGTTCCCGAGCGCAGGATACTCACTGGCAAAACTCTGTCGGACCGGATAAGGATTGCCCGCGGCATCGTGCGCTATGGTCTGCGTGGTCGGATCGTAAATAGTCTGCGCCTGAGCATTAAAGTTTCCGGCCATGACATCGGTGGTTGGAATGCTATTATGACCGCTATTGTTGCCGTGATCGACGATCTGGTCGTAGTCGAAGTAAAAAAACATCTTGTTCTTAAGAATCGGGCCGCTGACGGCGAAGCCGAAATTGTTGTAGCGCAAAAACGGGATCGGACCCAGCGAGGAAGGCGAGGCGCCGAACTCATAGGGGTATGCGGTCAGAGCGTCGTTTTGGAGGTAATCGTAGGCAACTCCGTGAAACTGGTTGGTGCCGCCCTTGGTGATCTGGTTGAAGATGACTCCGCCGACCCCATATTGGGCAGAAAAATTGTTGGTGTTGATCTGGAGTTCGGAGACGGTCTCAAAGACTGCGGGATTGGCATTCTGGCTATGCGACAGCGTGGTGGATGCTCCATCCGCAAGGATGTTGCTGTAAGGCAAGTTGCCATTGATCGCCACATCCTGGCCGGGATTGGACGATCCCTGGTTTCCGCCTACCGTTCCCGAGGCGCCAGGAAGCAGGATCATAAAGTTCTCCCAATCCTGAGTGACCTGCGGCAACTGCGCCATCGATTTGGACTCGAGCGTCGTGCTCTGTTCGCTCGTCTCGGTCTTCAGCAGGGTCACGTCCGCGCTGACCGTCACCTCCATTGTGGCGGCGCCGACCTGCAACTGGGCGTTGACCGTGGTGAAGCCGACCTCCAGACTGACGGGGCCTCGGACCAGCTTCTCAAAACCGTCTTTCGCGAAGGTGACCTTGTAGGTGCCGGTCACGATTGACGACGTATCGAATAGACCGTCCTGGTTGGTAGTGAAATCTTTCGATACGCCGGTATCAACATTCAGGACCGTGACCTTCACTCCCGGAATCAGTGCCCCCGAGGAGTCGGTCACGCTGCCGCGAATGTCGCCCGCGTTCGTGGCTTGTGCAAAGCACGCCCCGCTTCCAAAAATCAGAAGGAGGGGCAGGACCCATAGCTTCATTTTCAGCAAGTTCGACATGGAACCGCCTCCAAAATCGATTAGCTAGCGATGACCGCAACGCACCGACATAACAGAAACAGTAATAGAAAGCAGTTAGTAGGCGACTGTCAAGACTGTACTTTTGTACAGGTAGGCGTTCTAGCGCAGGTTCATGCCATCAGTCAAGAAAGATAATTCCGCGTTGCAGGGCAACGGTGGCCGCTTGGGTGCGGTCTTTCACACTGAGCTTTTCGAGGACGTGACTGACATGCAGTTTCACCGTCACTTCGGCGATATTCAGCTCAATTGCGATCTCCTTGTTCCCCAGACCCTTGGCAACCATGCGTAGCACTTCTACTTCGCGGACGCTTAAAGAGCGGTGGGACCGGCGCTGGGCCAGGTGCAAAGCCGCGATGGGATCGACATACTGCCGCCCGTGATGAACTTCCCGCACGGCGCGCAGGAGTTCCTCCCGCACGATGCTCTTGACGATGTATCCCTTCGCGCCAGCCTGCATCGCGCGGTAGATCTCCTCTTCTCCCGAATGGGTGGAGAGCATCAGGATGCAAGCGTCCGGGAATTCGTGAAGGATCGCGACCGTACACTCGGTACCGCTCATTCCGGGTAGCCGAAGATCCATCACCACCAGGCTGGGACGGTGTTTACGATAGGCTTCGAGCGCGGCTTTGCCGTTACCCGCCTCGGCCACCACCTCCATGTCGGGTTCCACGTTCAAAGACGCAGACAGACCCATGCGGACCATGAAGTGATCGTCAACGACCAGAATACGTATTGGTTTTAGGCTCCTCATCAATATCAATTGCTTCCGCCGGATGCAGGGAAATCTCCACAGCGATGCGAGTTCCTCGTCCAGGCTCGCTCTCGACCATCAAATGGCTGCCCATCGATTGCGCGCGTTCCCGCATATCGAGGAGTCCGAAATGCCCCGCAGAGGACGATAGCCCGGGATTAAAACCCTGGCCATCGTCAGTGACGGTCAGGCCTACCGATGCAGTCGCGTAGCGCAGTTCGATGGAAACCTTCCCGGCGCGCCCGTGTTTCACGGCGTTGGCCACGGCTTCCTGCCCGATGCGGAGCAGGTTCATTTGTACCGGATTCGGCAGTTGCACTGGGCTGCCCTGGATATTGAAGTCGACTTTGGTTTGTTCGCGCGGCACGAGGGGCTCGACAATCTGCGTCAACGCAGATACCAGATCTCCATCTTCCAGCAATTGGCAGCGCAAATCCCAGACCGAACGGCGGGCTTCGACCATGCTGTGACGGCTCATGTCGCGCGCTGTTTCGAGCGCGTGCTGGGCCACACCTGGCGCCCGCTGAAAGCAATCGACCGCCAGATCCAGTTGCATGGTGATTCCGGCCAGTTCCTGCTCCAGTGTGTCATGCAGCTCGCGGGCGATCCGATTGCGCTCTTCGAGCACCGCGCCGCTGCGGAGCTTCTGGCGAATGACGGCCATCTGCTCTTGTAGTCGCCGCCCCAGCACCACGACCCATACCATTACAGCCAGAAGAACTCCTCCAGTGATGCCCAGCAGCCACAGAGTGTGACGGGAATTCCACCACGATGGAGTTGTGAGTACGATGACGTCTCCCGGCAAGCGCAGCAACATGCGAAACGACTGGGGCGTCCGCCACAACCCCCCACTGCGAACCAAACAAATGCCGGTGACTCGTACTTCGCTGTTCAGGGGGATCGCCGACAGGCGCTCCGCGGCAGGTCCGGCCGGCAGGGATGCATCGAAAAACACGTCGTTGTGCTGGAGCGTAAGCCGCAGACCATCTGGCTGCGCTTGGCGGTTCAGCAACTTCGCATCGGTGGTCACGACCGCACTGTCGAATTCCTCCCACGGCGTGCGCAGGTTGAGCTTCACCGGTTCCGGCACATGTTCGTGGCCTAAACGATGAAATACAGCATCCTCTAACATCGGCGCCGAGTCTCCCATGGCAGGAAACCCGAGCACGTCCACGAGATCACCGATCTCGAGCGGCGTGGCCTGCTGCGTGAGCACACGGAGTCCTTTGCCCTGACTCTGAAGAAAGAGAGCGCTGCCCGGTTGCTGGTAGCCGACGATGCCGCGCACCCGCACCCGGTGCCGCGAACCCTCCGCCGCGGAAAAGCGCAGCAATGTCGACAACGGAACCTCGGTGGCGGGGGCTTCCATCGCAATAAAGCTCAAGCGAGGAACGTAGAACAGGATGCCCGTGAGTTGCCGGTTGGCGTTGTAAAGACTGCCGCACACTCCCTCGATCAAGACTTCGCTGTCGACCCACGAAGAAAAATCCTGCTCGTGGGCAATAGGTACACGGACGTTGAAGTCGCCTCCCTCGGATGCGACACGCATGGCCATCGCGGGCTCCCGCCAGGAGGTTCGGTCGACGGCCGCAGACCGCACAATGCCTCGCACCTGGGCCCACTGACTGTCGTGTTGCCCGTTGGCGAGCTCGGAGAAAGGAAAGAGTTGAGGTTTGGGCAGCACTCCGTCTCCCAACACTCGCAACTTTATCTCGCGAATTACGGGAGCGAACTTGCCAGGCCCAGTCACTCCTTCGAGCTCGACAAACTGGCTGAGCAGGTGGGGATACTTGATGGAGACGTTGCCCTCCACATAAATGCCGGCCGTCGCATCCTGAACAAAGAAGTCCGGCGCCGGAGCATCC
>Ga0210400_10001648_pt1 | contig 21833 bp, 17 predicted proteins | sample IncBWH26MmetaG_FD_155456 | JGI IMG/M metagenome (GOLD analysis project Ga0210400, IMG submission 155456) | Forest soil microbial communities from Barre Woods Harvard Forest LTER site, Petersham, Massachusetts, United States - Inc-BW-H-26-M | ecosystem: Environmental > Terrestrial > Soil >...
CGGAATTGGAGATGACGCGCAGTCTGGGATACGGAACCTACATCGTCGTCGTTCGCGACACCACACACCTGGAACCTGCCGCTGTTTTAAGCATGAACACCTTTGATGACTGGGGCGGCGACCAGCACTACCGCGAATTGGACATCGAGTTCGGCCGTTGGGGCGACGTCTCCAGCAAAACGAACGCGCAGTATGGCATCCAACCGTTCTATGTTCCCGGCAATGTCGCGCCATTTACTTTGCCCAATGGCACGTTCACGCACTCCATGCGCTGGGAATCCGGAACCGCGAGCTTCAAAACTGTCCGGGGCAACAGCATGCAAGCCGGAGCGCCGGTGATTTCGGAACATATCTTTACATCAGGTGTGCCTTCTCCGGGCCAGGAGAAGTTTCAAATGCTCTTTTATGTGGTGGCCAGCGAAAAGAGTCCGTTGCAAAAAGAAAATGAGGTTGTGGTTGAGAAATTCGAATATCTCCCTTGATGCGCGCAGACAGTGGAATTCGTTCTCGAGAGGCCTGGTTGCCGCGCTGGCTCTGGTGTGTTCTGCTTCTCTTGCGCAGGCTCTTGATCCCAATCGAATTATTTCGCAATACATGCGAGAGCATTGGGGCAGCGAACGGGGGTTCGCTGGCGGATCTGTCACGGCCCTGGCCCAAACCTCCGACGGCTACTTGTGGATTGGAACAGAAAAGGGACTGATTCGCTTCGATGGAATGAGCTTTCGCAATTTTCCGCAGGCGACTCCCACGGCATTTGCCATCGGGCCGGTTCAGGCGCTCGCTTCCGACGCCCAGGGAGATCTGTGGATCCTTTTACAAAACACCAAGATCCTGCGTTACCACGAAGGAAAGTTCGAACCCGGTATGGAAGTCGCGGAGTTCGGAATTACTTCGCTTCTCAAGCGCAAGGATGGCTCGGTACTGTTTGCCTCGCTGACGTACGGCCCTCTTACGTACAACGCCGGAAAATTTGAATTGCTCAGCCCTCCGTCCGGGCCCTCAGGCCCGCCGCACGATGCTTCCGGAGCCACCACCGACGAGCTTTCCAGCCATCTCAGTTGGGCCACGGGTGTTTTTCCTCATCGCTTCGCCGAACCAAATTCCGCGGTGCTTTCCATGGCGGAAACTTCCGACGGCAAAATCTGGCTCGGCACCCGCGACAAAGGCCTCTTCTATTTTAGCGAGGGCAGGGTAGCAGCCGTGCCAACCGGCCTTCCCGGCGCCAGAATCAATTGCCTGTTGGCCGCGGAAAATCGCGAACTGTGGATCGGTACCGACAAGGGTGTTTTGCGCTGGGACGGCGCCAGAATCATTTCGTCGGAAGTCTCTCTCGCCCTGCGCCATCTGAATGTTCTTTCCATGATTCGCGATCGCGACTCCAGCATCTGGCTAGGCACGTCCGACGGATTGATTCGCGTGAACGCCGAAGGAGTCACTCTGGACGCAAATAAGCCGCGAACCACTGTCGCCGTCACCTCACTGCTTGAGGATCGCGAAGGGAATCTCTGGGCCGGTGGGCCATCGGGAATCGAGCGCCTTCGTGACAGCGCATTCGTAACCTATTCCGCCGCGGGTCTCCAGTCGGAAAGCAACGGACCCGTTTACGTTGACCAGAGTGAGCGCGTCTGGTTCGCTCCTTTCGAGGGTGGCCTCCACTGGTTAAAAGGCGATAAAAGTGGCAGCGTACCCAATGATCGACTGAACCAGGATGTCGTCTATTCGATAGCCGGAGCAAACGATGATTTGTGGATCGGCAGGCAGCAAGGCGGGCTGACACACCTGCATTACGCCACCGGCTCCCTCACGACACGAACCTACACCGAGGCGGACGGCCTCGCACAAAATAGTGTCTACGCGGTTTTTGAAAGCCAGGATGGCACGGTTTGGGCCGGCACCTTGAGTGGTGGTGTAAGTGAGTTCAGGAATGGCCGTTTCATCACGTACACCACGGCCACTGGCCTGACCTCGAACTCCGTAACTTCGATTGCGGAAACTTCCGAGCATACGATGTGGTTTGCGACGCCGAACGGCGTCAACTTGCTCTCCGGCGGACACTGGCGATCCCTGGGTATTCGTGATGGCTTGCCCTCTTCAACCGTGAATTGCCTGCTGACAGACTCCGCGGACCTGCTCTGGATCGGCACTGCCTCCGGCCTCGCCTACGTGATCTCCGGACAAGTCCAGGTGCCCGCTCCCGTTTCGGAATCCCTGCACGAGCCCATCCTGGGAATTGCTGAAGACAAATTGGGATGGCTCTGGATCTCCACCTCGAACCACGTGCTGCGCGTAAATCGCGACAAATTACTCCGCAACTCCCTCGGCGAGTCCGACGTCCATGAGTACGGCGTGGAAGATGGCCTGCACGGCACCGAGGGTGTTAAGCGCCAGTTATCCGTCTTCGCCGATCCGCTCGGCAAAATCTGGTTTTCGATGAATCGCGGAATTTCTGTCGTAGACCCTTCACGCGCCAACTTGGGTTCCGCCCCGGCAATTCTCCACCTTGAGGAGATTTCTTCTGACGGCAACCCCGTTGCGGCGAATGGTCCCGTCCAACTTACCAGCGGAAATCGAAGACTGACATTCACCTTCGCCGCGCTAAGTCTTTCCGCCCCTGAAAAGATTCGCTACAAGTACAAGCTCGAAGGCGTAGACGAGAGTTGGAGCCGCCCAATCGCCGAGCGTCAGGTTACCTACAACAATCTAGGTGCGGGCGCTTACCGGTTTCGAGTGATCGCCAGCAACAGCGATGGCTTATGGAACAGTGCGGAATCCGGCGTCTCATTCAAGATCCAGCCGGCTTATTGGCAAACCTGGTGGTTCCGGCTTTCTGGTTTGCTTGCTGGAATTCTGGCAATATTGTTGCTCGTTCGTTTGCGCATGCGTGCCATGGCGGCCCGGATGAATATTCGCTTCGAAGAGCGTCTTGCTGAACGTACCCGCATCGCCCGGGAACTTCACGATACGTTGCTGCAAGGATTTATGAGCGCTTCCATGCAACTGCACGTCGCCGACGAGCGGCTCTCCGAGGATTCGCCGGCGAAACCCCTTCTCGGCCGAGTGTTGCAATTGATGGGACGCGTTATTGATGAAGGCCGCAACACCGTTCGAGGGCTTCGCTCGTCGGACATCGTTGGCCAGAACCTCGAAGAGGAATTTTCCCGTATCCAGAAGGATCTCGCCATTTCCACCCAAAGCGAATTTCGCGTCATCGTGGAAGGTGCGCCACGGCAGTTGCGGCCGGTTGTTCACGATGAGATTTATTTCATCGGCCGCGAAGCCCTTGCCAATGCCTTCCGCCATTCCGGCGCCACTGCGGTTGTAGTGGAAATCGAGTACTCTGCGAGCCAGTTGCGGCTGCTGGTTAGCGACAATGGCTGCGGCATGGATCCGCAGCTCCTGACTACGGGCCGAGACGGACATTGGGGCCTGTCCGGGATGCGGGAGCGGGCCGAGCGTATCGGCGGAAAGCTCAAGGTCTTGAGCATGGCGTCCGCGGGAACGGAGATTCATCTCTCCGTCCCCAGCCGCCTCGCCTTTGAGCCGGAGTTTTCCTCCCGGCAGAGATTGTGGTTCTCCCGGCTTTATTCGCGGAAAGCCGCGGAAGATAAAACTCAGACAGTGCGAAAGCAACCTCAATGAGTGACAAAAGCAAAATCCGGGTTCTCAGCGTGGATGACCATCCCCTGTTGCGGGAAGGCATCGCCGCCATTATCAACAGTCAGCCGGACATGCAGATGGTCGCGGACGCCGCCAGCGCGCACGACGGAATCCAGCAATTTCGCAAGCACCGCCCCGACGTTACGCTCATGGACCTTCGCCTGCCCGACATGAGCGGCGTCGACACCATCGTTGCGATTCGCTCCGAATTTCCCGACGCGCGCATCATCATGCTGACCACGTTCGAAGGTGACGTGGAAATCCAGCGCGCCTTGGAAGCCGGCGCGCGCGGCTACATGCTGAAAAGCATGCCCCCCAAAGATTTGGTGGAAGGGATCCGCCAGGTTCATGGGGGGAAAAAGCGCATCCCGCCGCAGCTTGCCGCCCAGCTTGCCGAGCACATGAGCGACGAAGCCCTCACTGCCCGCGAAATTGAAGTGCTCCGCCAGATCGCCGAAGGGAATCGCAACCGCGACATCGGCGAAAAACTTTTCATCACCGAAGAGACGGTCAAAGTTCACATCAAGCACATCATGGAAAAATTGGGAGCCAGCGATCGCACCCAGGCCATCGCCATCGCCATCCGCCGCGGAATTATCCACCTCTAACCTTCGACCACCCGGGCCGGCCTCATACCACTAAGGCGTTACTTTAAGATACCGGAAACTGGGGTAGCGGGCCCCCACTCGTTCGGCTAGTTTCGCTTAACAGTCGTCTCGTCATCGTCGGAGAATGATGCAACTGCACAGGCTATTTTCCGCGTTCCCGGCCGGCTTCCCAGGTGTTGGGCTTCTGCTATTGCGAGTGGTTGTCGGCGCCACCCTTTTGGCCCACGGGGTTCTCTGCTTGCTTTCTCCAGAGCGCCTGACGCTAAACCTGTCGGTGATTTCCGCCCTCCTTTTGCTAAGCGGTCTTTGCCTGCTGATCGGTTTCCTCACCCCAATCGTCAGTCTTTTAGCGTGCGTCGAATCTCTCGGGATCGCCTTTTCCATGCTTCCAGCGCCACTTACGAACGATTTCGACTCCAAGCCGGCGCTTGCACCAATCGTCGTCATCTCCCTGGCGATCGCTCTCCTTGGCCCTGGGGCTTTTTCCCTTGATGCCCGCTTGTTCGGCTGGAAAGAAATCGTCATTCCTCCGGCTTCCCGCTCCCCGCAGGAGTAAGTACTAGCCATCCAATGCGCGTTTATTCATCTTGAGTACCCTCGTTGTCACATAGCGATCTGCCAATCCACCAATGGTGGTATCCCCGACCACCCCCAGAGACGTACCAATAAATTATTCCATCCCGTGATGTTTTCCGGGCTGGCTTCCGGCAAAGTCACCCTGCTTCCACCCAATGTTCACATTTGCGAATGATTTTGACAGGTGATGAGGAGGAAACAGCCGTGGCTACGCAGCAACACACTTTGGCAAACAACACTAACCTCGCCGGGGTTGCCGCTCAACAGGCATCCGATTCGCAGCTTCTTTCGGCCGCAAAAAAGGGAGATCCGGCGGCGTTCGGAGCGCTTTTCGAGCGCCATTCAAAAAAGATTTTCCACTCCACTTTGCGCATCACCAGGAATCACCAGGACGCCGAAGACGCCCTTCAGGACTGTTTCTTAAGCGGCATGCTGCACCTGAGCAGCTTTGACGGCAGATCGCAATTGTCCACCTGGCTTACGCGAATCGCGATCAATGCCGCCCTGATGAAGCTGCGCCGCAACCGTTACTCACGGGAGGTGCCGATGGAATTCGTGGATGAGGAAGGGAAGGAACGTCCTCGTTTTGAACCCATCGACGGCTCCCTGAATCCCGAGGACAGCTTTGGCGAGCAGGAACGTTCTAAACTTATCCTCACCGCACTTACGGGACTTCGTCCACGCATTCGTGCGGCCATCGAAATCTGCCACTTGCAGGAATGCTCTGTTCGGGAAACTGCGCGCAAGCTGGGCATCTCCACCGCGGCGGCCAAGGGTCGCCTGTTCCACGCCAGGGTCGCCCTGCGCAAAGCCTGCTTGCAAAAAACAATACCCGCTGCCAGGCGCTTGCGTCCTGCTGCCTGATTGAATAACGTTCCCGGCGCAAGGCGGTCTGCATAATTCCAAAGGCTCGACGCGGCTATACCTGCGTCGAGCCTCTTTGTTTTTAACTACTTCCTTTCAGCGCCCGGAGGAAACTGCCGGAACATCTTTTCCACGCCCTTGTTCAGATTCTTGATGTTCTTGTCCGAGTTATTGGAGAGGGTGTCGCTCGAAGTGCCACGCCACAGCAGCTTTTTGGAGTGCGCGTCGAAGAGATCGACGACCACGGTGCCTACCTTGTACGTATCGGTCGTCGTTGTAGCTTCCCCAAACCCGCCGCCGCCAAATCGTCTAAAGCCCCAGCCTCCCCCAAATCCGTTATAAAAAGTGGTCAGAGTTTCCTGATTGCTGGTCATCTGGACGGCTACGATCGAAACATCTCCGCCGGATTCCACCTGCGTCCAACCTCTGGCCGCCAGCGCGGCATTGACGGCATCTTTGATCCGGTCCACGAACAGCGAATCCTTTGTTTTCACGTGCTCCCACGAATAGGTCTTGTATTGGCTGAAATTCGCGCTCCGGTCGTAATCGGTCTTCACCTGCTGCGCCGCGGAGATACCCGCGAACAAAAACATCGCGCCAATTAAAGTGACTGCAATTCTATGCAATTTCATTGTCTCTCCTTTGCCAAATATCGAGTTGTAGCTCCCCCTTCTGGGGGAGCTCCGTTCATCTCCTGCCTCGCGTCCCGAACTGGCTTACTTTCCTGTCTGTAGTGGGTGCATTGCTGTAACGCTCGCGATTTGAGCATTGCTCCCGATGCTGGCTCGCTTTTCGTCCCGAGAGGGAACCACTTTGCTTCCGTCGGGCTCGCCTTCGTCAAACATTTCCGAAAGGAAGTACTGATCCCCGTACTTGTTGAAGATCAATTCGGTAATCTCAGGTGTGGCCTTGGCCTGGGCAGACTCGACGTTGAATAGAGCGGACAGCTTGCCGTCCGCGCTGCGGATCTGCATGATCGTCAAATCCGAGTCATCCAGTTGATGAATGACGTAATTCCCCGCGGGAAACGCCTTGTTCCCCACATGGAACTGGAAGGGAATTTCCGCTGCCACGTTTCCAACGATCTGCGCTTGCGTTCTGGCCGGCCAGACCGACATCGCAAAAATTAATGTAAAAAACAACGGGAGCAACGTTTTCCAGCCGATCTTCTGCTGGATTGAAACTACATTTTCTGAATGTCCGGTAATCATCTCGATTTCTCCTGTTCGCATTGTTTGAAATGGCTTAACACTAGCTTGCACACCGGATAGTGTGGCAATACGCGGTCCAAACTCAGTCGGGCCGTAACCGATTGAAACTAGAGGGCGATGAACCGTGAGTTTAACAGTCGTGCGTTACGTCGTTGGATGACACCTCGATTTCGACAGTGTCATAACACTTGCCGCTCACGCGATTCGCGTCATTTCCACCAGAAACATCCGCATATTCCAGGGTCCATCCTGATGCTCAGGGGGTGCTTAGCCGCCGCGGCGACGAAATCATCGATCTCGCGAAGCCCAATCTATTCCGCTGAAGCGTCGTCGGGCACGACATCGCACTCCAGAAATGCCTCGAGTTCCCGAAGCCTGATTCTGGCCGTCTCGCATTTGTGGTCCAACCTCCGAATTCCTCATGGCTCAAGAGCAATGCGGTGGTGTCGAGCTTGCACGAAGCTCAATTGAGTGCATTGGCGATTTTGAGTCAACAGAGGAAGCGTTCTGTTGTCCAGTTTTCGGAGTCACGACTTGGGCGCTTGGCATCGATCCGCCGTTTGCCAAATTGATTCGGGGCAGCGGGTTTTGCTAAGGTCGTCGTCATGTCCGAGCGCCCCACCGAGCAGATACGCGAATTGCTCGACTCCCTTTATCGCGTGGATTCGGGACGAATCCTGGCAACTCTGATCCGCTTGCTCGGTGATTTTGATCTTGCCGAGGAGGCGATGCACGAAGCCTTTGCGGCTGCGCTGAGCCTGTGGCCGGGGAGTGGAGTACCCGGCAATCCGCGACCCTGGTTGATTTCGACGGCCCGATTCAAAGCCATTGATACTCTGCGTCGTCGGGCAAGATTTGATGCGTCTCAAGACGAGCTCGCGCGATATCTCGAAGCGCAAGGGAGTTCGGCGGAATCGTCCAATGAAGAGGACAGCCTTGAGGATGATCGGCTGCGCCTGATTTTTACGTGCTGTCATCCATCTCTCGCGCCGGAAGCGCGCGTTGCGCTCACCTTGCGTGAGGTGTGCGGGCTGACAACCGAGGAGATAGCCCGGGCATTTCTGGTAACGCCGGCGACGCTGGCGCAGCGCATCGTGCGCGCAAAAACAAAGATTCGAGAGACACCGATCCCGTACGAGGTGCCGACGCCGCAGGAATTGCCGGAGCGAATGGGCGCGGTGCTTCAGGTGATCTATCTCGTCTTTAACGAGGGTTATTCTGCGGCGGCAGGAGCGGAGGTAACGCGGGCCGAGCTAACCGGAGAGGCGATTCGACTGGGCCGGTTGCTGACCGAACTCCGGCCGGAGCCGGAAGTCATTGGACTGCTTTCCCTAATGTTGCTACAGGAATCCCGTCGCGCCGCGAGAACATCGCCGACCGGAGAGCTGATTTTGCTGGAGAACCAGGATCGCTCGCTCTGGAACCGGGAGCAGATCGCGGAGGGAGTGGCATTGCTGAAGCAAGCCCTGGCGTCCCTCCGCTTCGGTGCCTACACACTGCAGGCTGCGATTGCGGCCGTTCATGCGGAGGCGGAATCGGCCGCTGTGACCGACTGGCGGCGGATTGTTGCGCTTTACGACCGATTGCTGCGAATTCACCCTTCGCCAGTAGTAGAGCTGAATCGTGCCGTGGCAATTGCAATGTGCGATGGCCCAGAGGCCGGTTTGGCGCATATCGACGCGGTGCTGGAACATGGCGAATTGGCAAATTATTACCTGGCGCATTCCGCCCGTGCAGATATGTACCGCAGGCTCGGCAGGACAGCTGAGGCTCGGTCCTCTTATCAGAAAGCTCTGGCACTGACCCAACAGGAACCAGAGCGGCAATTCCTCCAAGAGCGGATTCGGCAGTTGAAATAAAAAAAATGGAGTAGCTGTCGATTTTCGGGCTCCCGAACGACTATAAGGTGAAGGCAGGGCAACCGGCCCGCCGCCGGAAGACCGTTACAGGATAAAGGAGAAGTCATGCCGCAATATCTGGTTGCGATTCACCACCCCGATGGTTACGACGGGTCCCTCGAAGGCGAAGCGATGATGCGCGATATCCACGCGCTCAACCGCGAGATGGTGGCCGCCGGTGTCAGGGTTTTCGTTGGCGGCCTCACCGCGGCCAGCGACGCGAGGTCTCTGCGGGCGCAGCCCGATGGCAAGGTTCTTATCACCGACGGGCCATACCTGGAGACCAAGGAGCACATAGGCGGTTTTTGGGTGCTGGAAGCCGCCAATCTGGATGAGGCGCTTGCGTGGGGACGTAAGGCTGTCATCGCCTGTCGGGCGCCGGTCGAAGTGCGCCCGTTTGGGGTACCAAAGTAAACGACTGAGCGGCAGTGACAAGACTGCCGGAAAACCGGGTGACCAGTTTTCAAATCAAAAAAATGGAGTAGCTGTCGATTTTCGGACTCCCGAACGACTATATCGTGAAGACGGGACACACGCCCGGCCCGAACATCATTCGTTACAGAAAAAGGAGAAAACATGCCGCAATATTTGATAGCTGGTTACCTCCCCGACGACTTCGACCCTTCCCAAATGGACGAAGCGGCGGGGCGCAAGATCCACGAGCTCAACAAAGAGATGGAGGCCGCCGGCGTCCTAAAATTCGCTTGCGGCCTTGGGGCCGCGAAGGCGCTGCGAGGGCAGCCCGATGGTAAGGTGCTCATCACCGACGGGCCGTACCTGGAGACCAAGGAACACATCGGCGGACTTTTGATATTGGAATGCGCTGACATGGACGAGGCGGTGGCCTGGGCGCGCAAAGGCGTGAACGGCCCCCAGGGGCGGATCGAGGTGCGAGAGATCTTTTTCATGCCGTCAGCGGACAGAAGCAAATGAGCGGCAGACTTGAACGAACACACGAAGGTAAGTGAAGGCTGACAGCGACAGAACGATACACGCAGAGGGACGACCTCGCGAATAAAGGCTCATTCCCAGGAGGAAAACAATGCTGAAAAAGAAGGTTAGCGCAGTCGCAATCAAAAGTTTTGCACTGCTTGTCGTGCTCGGTATGGCGTCCCAAGTGATGGCGCAGGAAGCCAAGGCGCCTTATCCGAAAATGGCCCCGATCGAGCAGTACCTCATGGCGGATCAGGGTGCGGAAATAGCCCTGGCGCGCAGCGCAACACCGGAGTCCATTTCACGCGATGCAGAGGTCCTGGTTCTTGGACGTCATGGTTTCGAAACAGCGGTCAAAGGCAAAAACGGTTTCGTGTGTATCGTGGAGCGTTCGTGGACTTCCGCAGCTGATGCTGACTTTTGGAACCCTAAAGTGCGGACCCCGATATGTTACAACGCGGCAGGCGCGCGTTCCGTCCTTGTGCGCAACATTAAAAGGACCGACTTGATCCTGGCGGGACGCACGCAAGCTCAGGTCGACGAGGCCATCGTGGCCGCCGTCGACAAAGAAGAACTGCCGGCGATGGAACCCGGGGCGATGTGTTACATGATGTCGAAGCAGGGTTACGGCGGCGACACCGTCAAACACTGGCCTTCCCACCTAATGTTTTACTTTCCGCAGACCGACATCGCCACCTGGGGGGCAGGTCTGCCGGGTTCTCCCGTCATCGGTATGAGCGACGCCCAAGAGCACGTGACTACGTTCGTGATTGCCGTGCAACGGTGGTCAGACGGAACGGAAGCTCGCTAAATGTTCGAGAACTGTGGATCGGTCGAAGTCTGAACGCGGAAGTAGCAAACGAGAAAGTAAGGAGGAAAGCGATGACCCGAAATCAAATACACGGCATTTTGCTTGGCACATTCGCATTTGTCGTCGCCCTGATCGCAACCCGGCCTGCAGCGGCACAGAACGCCAAAGAACCATATCCAACGATGGCCCCGGTAGAACAATACCTGATGGATCGCGACGCCGAAATCGCTCTGGCCCGCAGCGCCGCTCCAGACGCCGTCTCCCACGACGCCTCGGTGATCGTCCTAACCCGCCACGGCTACGAGACCGCGGTCCAAGGCAAAAACGGTTGGGTCTGCTGGGTCGGACGCGGATGGATGGCGATGTTCGACCACCCGGAATTTTGGAACCCAAAAGTTCGCGCCGCAGACTGCCTCAACCCACCCGCCGCCCGCTCCGTTCTGCCGTACGCCTTCAAACGCACCGAGTTGGTGCTGGCCGGCCATTCCAAAGCCGAAGTCATCGCCGCAATCAAAGCAGCGATAGACAAAAAAGAATTGCCGGCCCTGGAGCCGGGAACGGTCAGCTACATGATGTCGAAGGGCTCGTATCTCACCGATTACGGCGGCCACAACGGCCCCCACCTGATGTTCTTCCAATCCAATGAAGACGGCGCAGCCTGGGGTGCAAATCTCGCAAATTCCCCAGTCCTGGCCGTAAATTACTGGTACCTCTCCGCCGAAGCTTACCCACAACTTAAATCCTTTCCACCACTGTCCGTCTTCCTGGTGGGAGTGGCCAGTTGGTCCGACGGAACGCCGGCCCCAAGCATGTAATGACCCAGCGGCCCACGTTAAGCCGCGCCGGGCGCCGGGTACCCCAGGCTCCCGCAATCCCTGTGGACGATCTGGCCGGGTGGCCCAGGCTTTTAATCTTGCGGGCATTACCAACACAGTGGGTGCTCCCTTATCTGATCTCGGGAAGCTGAGTTAGAGCTCTCTGAGTGGCAGGAAACAAGGAGGAATTGATGAAATACATCTGTTTGGGATACTACGACAAAAGCAAACACGAAAGCATGACCGAGGCCGAGCGAAACGCCATGTTCGACAGATGCTTTGAATACGACGACCATCTTCGCGTCAACGGGCATTGGGCGGGTGGAGAGGCGCTTCAGCAACCGGAAACCGCCCTGACCGTGCATTGGAAGAACGGCAAAGTCGCAACGACCGACGGTCCCTACGCGGAAACCAAGGAACAACTCGGCGGCATTCTCGTCCTTGAGGCGCGGGACATGAATCACGCTGTACAGCTCATCACCCAGCATCCGGCCGTGAAGTATGGCAGCATTTTCGAGATTCGCCCGTCGTTCGACATGAACGAACTGATAAAGGCAAGCGAGCATCGGCGGGGACAGAACACCGCGCGCTGAAGACGGCCTGAAAGGAAAAGGATCGGTTTCTTGACCTCGCTGGTTTCGCGGCACCAATGCATGCCGGCTGGCTGGGGTTCGCTGACTGCGTTACTTTCTCATAGGCGCTGGTACATAAACGGAGGGAGGACAATCAAATGAGAAATCTAATCTTCGCAATCAACATTACCCTGGATGGCTGCTGCGACCACACCAAAACAATTGCTGATGAAGAGCTACTTGAACACTATACGCAGCTCCTTCGAGACGTTGACCTATTCGTTTATGGGCGTAAAACGTATCAATTGATGGTTCCTTATTGGCCTGATGTAGCCAAAAACCAGTCGGAGACAAGAGCATCACAAGAATTTGCGAAAACATTTGTCTCCAAAAACAAAATTGTTTTTTCACAATCATTAGAGAGCGCTGAAGATAAAAATACGAAAATTGTTCGTACGAACCTTCAAGACGAAATAGTCAGACTGAAACACGAGCAGGGCAAACATATTTTAGCCGGCGGTGTGAGCATTCCTTCACAACTGATAGAGCTTGGCCTGGTTGATGAATATCGTTTGGTCGTTCAGCCAATCGTTGCAGGAGCAGGGAGGCGGTTGTTAGAAGGTGTTAGCCTGCCGGAGAAATTGAAGTTAAAACTTGTTGAGACAAAGACTTTTAAATCCGGATGCGTTGCGCTCCGTTACTTGAAACAGTGAAAGGAAAATCTGCAACAAGCTGTGCTCGTGGCTCTCGTTTGGAAGGTCCCGGATGTGTCCCGCCGGTTTTGTCTTAACGCAATACCCCTACCAAATAGAGTGGGCTCAGTACGAGCCGACACTACTCTTTGGCTGGTTCCCAAAGCTCGATCGGATTGCCATCTGGATCTTTAAGCCACGCAAAGGTCCCCATGGAGGGATATTCCTCGGTCTTTTCGATTACCACGCCTTTACTCTTAAGATGGCTGAGGACTTCTCCCATGTCCTTGACTGTGTAATTAATCTTGCCCGTTCGCGGCTTGTCCTTGATGTCTTCCTTAGTGGGCATAATCGCCCACGCGATCGTTCGCTTGATCTCCGGGTTTGCAAGATCCCTATATTCGAACGATGCATAGATTGAACTGCACTCGGCATCTTCGCCCTGAGGAACTATTCCGAGGCAATCGCGATACCAAGCTGCCAATTTCTTTGTATCGTTAGAAAACAGAAAAGCGCCGCCAATTCCGTCGATCATAAGCTCCTCCCTTAATCAGTGACTCGTTTATTGTCCTTTGTTTCGCTCATCCCAGATTCTCGGCTCCCAGAGTTCGAACTCCTCATCTCCGCCAGTTTCCGAACCGGCAGGCATAGATCCAATTCGAAATGCGACCAATCCGTTGCGCTTTCTTTGTCTAAGAAAATCTCAAGTGCTGGCGCATGCTCGGACAAAATTATTTGCGGTTTCGCCAAAAACCGCACCAAAAATCCGATGGAAGTGAAATTCCGAAAAGCAATTAACATCAGCAAGCTCAGCCAGCTTCACCGGGCGATCCAGATTCCTGCGAAGATGGTCAATGATCCGATCGATTCTTTGGCCATATTCGCTGTTGGCCTTGGTCTTTGCGCTTGGCACGGATTCTATTGACATTGTCTGGTAGATATACAGCAATTGGCCCTACGCCGTCAGCATCCAAAAATCCGACTGCCATTAATCGTTAAGGAGCCCGGCCTGCTCCGCGGCCTGGGGCATACGACGAAACCAGGACGATCATTCAAGGGCTGGCTATTTTCAACCCACAACCCAACCCGCAATTCGCGGAGCCTTGTATGACTTGCGCTGCGTTTGGCAGTCCCCCCATCTTGTAAGTTGCTGTAAAACCCACTCACCGTGGGCGCGGCAGAAACCGGAGTGCCGTTTTCTCGCGAGGCGGATCGAGGAATTGGCGCATCGGGCTCGCCAGTTTTTGCCGGTCCTTACTGGTTCTTATCCTCGAAGGATTCGTCCCAGGCGGAAGGGCTGCCGCGGATTCTTGTATTCGCATTCGAAGTTGTAAAGTGGTCCGACGGAACGGCCGCACCCATGCATCAAGAGTAGATGGACCACTACGCAATCGAGACATCCCACTGAGCTCCGGCATGGCAACCCGAGTAGGCTGCTGCTTGATCTTGCCGACGCATTTAAGAGATGGGTAGTCGTAATAGTCTTTCAAAGGGAAAAATGTTCAGGCATCCGCGCCTGATTAATCAGGGAAGTTCAAGCGGTGTTGGAGGGCAATAAAGCGAGGGTTCGTGCGGAGGGGATCAAGTTCCGGCTCAACCTTCAAAAATACCAATCCATTCGAATGGTCGGTGTACGCCTTCTCCAGCCAGTCCATCGCCGCTTCCGTCTTCCCCAGCCCCAGATAAACGATGGCGATGTAGTACGGCGAAACGTACTGCTTCTTGGAGAGCGCCTCCAATTCCGTCAAAAGCTTGTTTGCACCAGCATGATTTCCGGAAAGCGCCTCCGCATGCGCCAGCGCCGATATCGTCAATGGACTGGAATGCGACAACTCCAGTGCCTTTTGCAACTCCTCAATCGCCGGGCCGAATTGCCCTTTTTGCTCGAACGCCTGGCCGAGATTCAGGTGCGCCCACTCGGAAGCAGGATCCATCTCCAACGTGTCCCGCAATTGCGCGATGGCGCGGTCGTACTCCCTGGCCAGATAGAGCCGCCAGCCGATACTTGTGTTGATACTGGTGGAGAGCGGTTCCAGTTCCCGGGCCTTCTTAATCTGCTGAAAGCTCTCGTCGAATTTTCCCATCGCGCTCAGGTACAGCGAGTAGCGCTGATACGCCGTGGAGTAACTTGGGTCAAGCTGAATCGCCTTCTTGAACCCTTCCGCCGCCCCGCCCCAGTCCCAATCGTAATTAAACTTCGCGGTGGCCAGTGACGTTTCCGCCGCTGCCAGCGAAGGATCAATCTCCAACGCTCGAATCGCCGCGGCCTTGGCCTTCGGCGCTGCTTCCGCCGCCGGCAGTCTTCCGTAAATCGTCGCGCCGATAATCCCGTAACAATCCGCCAGCCCCGCGTACGCCAGCGCATATTGCGGATCCCGTCGTGTCGCTTCTTCAAAATACCCGATCGCTTTTTCGAATCCGTCCCCCGACCGCTTGTTCCAGTAATATCGCCCCTTCAGATAATCCTCATAAGCCTCCGGGCTCACTGACGGCTTCTGGGCCAATCGTTCTTTATCTTCTTTCGTCAGGTTGATCCGGATTTCGTCCACAATCGCCGACGAAACCCGATTCTGCAGCGCCAGCACGTCGCCGATCGGACTCTCGTAGGTATCCGCCCACAAATGCTGGTCCGTCGAAACCTGCACCAGCTCCGCCGTAATCCGCACGCGATTTCCCACGCGCATCACGGTGCCCTCGACAACCGCATCCACGTTTAATTCTGTCGCAATCTGGGGCAAAGGCTTGTGGGTTCCTTTGTAAGCCATGGCGGTCGATCGCGAAATCACCCTCAGCGAGTGGATCTTCGCCAGGTTTGCGATCAAATCGTCCGTCATTCCGTCGGCGAAATAATCCTGCTCCTTGTCGCCGGAAAGATTCTCCAGCGGCAGCACCACCAGCGAACTGCTTCGGTTCGCCTTCCCCTTGCTCGCGTTCACGCCCTTCACATAGTGCACCGTGATCCCGGAGATCAGCGCGCTTCCCGCCAGTACCGCCACAGCCAGCATTGCAATCCGGGGAAGGGAAAACCAACGGCTACGCGGCTCCGGAACAGCATCCATGGGCATCTCTGAATTTGCCGGCGCGTTTTTCCCGAACATGCCGGGAACTTCAGCTCTTTTTTCGGCGGCAACTGCCTCTTGTGCCGGACTCTCAGATGGAGCATTTTTTATTTCCACCGGCGCAATAAACCGGTACCCCCGCCGCGGCAGCGTCTCAATGAATCGCGGATGGTCCGAGGAGTCCCCCAACACCTCGCGCAGTCTCATCACAGCGTTGTTCAGCCCGTGATCGAAATCCACAAACGTGTCGCTCGGCCACAACCGCTCTCGCAGCACTTCGCGAGACACCAACTCGCCCGGCCTTGCCACCAGCATGGCCAAAATTTGAAACGGTTGTTCGGAAAGTTTCAGCCGCAGGCCGTGTTTGCGCAGCTCTCCCGCTTCCAAGTCTGCTTCAAACACGCCGAAGCGTACGTTCCTGGGTGAGCGGTGATTTTGTTCCATCGTGATTCCGGAATTGGGGGAAAGTATAGCTTTGGTTACGAGACGGGTCAAAGTTTACTTTCAACCTCGTGAGTTAACTCCCATCTTTTCATGCGTGAAGCCAGTGATGTAGAAAGGTTTTCGATTGGAGGCATCGTGGATTGCACTTGTTCGTGATTCCGCTCACATTCGCGCAACACCAATCGACTGGTCCGTTCATCGCGAGGTGCTTCAGCGCGCAAGCTCTCGCCACCGCAGGGCCGGATCGAGACACTGGGGAGCGCGCCAGGGGGATGATAATGTTCAATAGTGGTTGCAGTTCTTCTTTTGCAAAATGGATTTGCCTGTCGCTCGCCGTCGCCTTGGCTTTCTGCTCGGCCACTCCAGCTCGCGCCCAAGTTTCCGGCGCCACGCTCTCCGGCCTGATCACGGATGAAAACGGCGGGCCAGTTCCCGAGGCTGGTGTCACGGTAAAGAATTTGGGCACTGGCGCCGCCCGCGAACTCAAGACCAACGCGGATGGGTTTTACTCAGCGCCCAACCTCATTCCCGGTTCCTACGAAGTGCGAGTGTCTGCCAAAGGGTTTCAAACTCTCGTTCAAAAAGAGATCACTCTCAACGTGGGGGCCCAACAATCCCTTAATATAAGCCTCAAAGTCGGCCAACTCACGCAAACCGTGGAGGTCAGTGCCGCCCCTCCGGAGGTTCAAACCACATCTTCAACGATCAGCGCCACGGTGGACTCCATGACTGTCCGCCAATTGCCCTTGAACGGCCGCGACTGGACCTCCCTCGCCACTCTCGAGCCCGGAGTGGTCAGTATCCCCAATCAGGCCACAACTTCCTTTAGCGCGAACAAGGGCAACCGTGGATTTGGAAATCAGTTGAGCAATGGAGGCCACCGCGCCAATGAAAACAGTTACCGCGTGAACGGCCTCAGCATTAACGATTACTCGAACTCCGCTCCGGGGGGTGCCACCGGCGTAAATCTCGGCGTCGACGGTGTCCAGGAATTCTCCGTTCTCACCAGCAACTACACCGCGGAGTACGGCCGGACTTCCGGCGCCGTCATCAACGCCATCACTAAATCCGGCACCGACCAGTTTCATGGCACCGGCTACTTTTTCGATCGCGACAGCATTTTCGACGCGCGCAATTTTTTCGATGGGCCAAAAATCCCCACATTCCACCGCACTCAGTTCGGCGCTTCCGGCGGCACCGCAATCATCAAGGACAAAACCTTCGTCTTTGCCAACTATGAGGGCCTCCGCCAAAGTTCTTCTTCTTCCGGCACGATTCATGTGCCCTCGCAGGAGGCACGCAGCGGGATGCTTTGCGTCGCAGCCGGAACCAACCCTTGTGCTTCGCTGACTCCGGTCGCCGTCAGCCCCCAAGTTGTCCCCTACCTTTCCCTCTGGCCTTGCCCCGCCACGTGCCAGAATGCAACGTTCACCGACACTGTCAGCCTCAACTCGGTCACTCCCAATCACGCCAGCGAAAACTACGTCATTACCAGGGTCGACCAGAAACTCACCAACAAAGACAATCTTTCCGGCAGTTATTTCTTTGATTCCGGCCCGCAAAGTCAGACGGATCCTTTGGGCAATACCGTTCATGAGGTATTCTCCCGCCGTCAAATGATTAGCGCCGAAGAAACTCACATTTTCGACCCGGCACTTGCAAATACCGTTCGCGCTGGCTTCAGCCGCGTGATTGGCAACATCAACACGCCGGTTTCAGGTGACGCCGTTTCCAAAGATACGGCTCTTGCGATCGCCCCGGGCGCCATCGGTCCTCCGCAGATCCCCATTTCCGGCATCACCACCGCATTTGGTCTCGGCGGGTTCAACAAATTCAAGCACGCATGGAATTCTATCCAAGCCTATGACGACGCTTTTTACACCCGTGGCACGCACGCCCTCAAGTTCGGTTTCGGCTTCGAGCGCATGCAGTACAACATTCTCGAACAACTAAGTCCGAACGGCCGCATGAACGGGTATTCGCTCGATGCTTTCCTGACCAACGCGCCTCACCAGTTGAATGCTCTAGCGCCGGGCGGTTCGTTCGAAGTTGGGCTGCGCGAGAGCCTTTTCGCCACCTATATCCAGGACGACTGGCGTTTCCGCCCCAACCTCACATTGAATATTGGTCTGCGATACGAAGCGACCACGCGCCCGACCGATTCCCACACCGTTCCTGGGTACACCGTTAACGGTTATACGGTGCCCACCGCGGGATTCCAGCAAATTCAGACGCTTCTCAATTGCACTCCGGGCACAACGGCTTGCGGCCCGATCGGAACGAGCAGTCCGCTCTCGAACAATCCCACAACAATGAACTTCGAACCTCGCATTGGCCTTTCCTGGGATCCGCGCAAAAACGGCAAAACCGCTGTTCGCGCCGGCTTCGGCATCTTCGACGTGCTTCCTCTGCCTTACGAGTTCGGTCTCAATACCGCAGCGACCGCGCCATTTCAAATCATCGGCGCCGACAAGAATGCCACTTTGGGCACCGGCACACCGGATGCCAATCTGAATTTCAACCGTCAGGGCATTCGCAATCGCATGATTGATCCGAATCCGCATCGCGCGGATGTCCTGAACTGGAACCTGAATATCCAGCACGAAATCGCCAACGGTTGGACGGCCCTTGTCGGTTACGTGGGTTCTCGCTCGGTCCATCTCTCGGTAGCTTCTGACGATATCAACTTGGTGCAACCCACCTTTGTCAATGGAGTAGGCTTTGTATTTCCCTGTAATCCATCCCTGATTGCAAATTACGGAAACCCGCATACCTGTGCGGACACGCAAACCGGCACGCGCATCGATTCCAACTGGGGCGGCGGCGCAGGCATTCGACCGGTGCTGTTTGACGGCGCCGCTTCCTACAACGCCTTCCAATCTCAACTCAAAAAGACCTGGGCTCATGGCGTTCAGGGCCAGGCTTCTTACACCTTCGGCAAGTGCCGTGACACCAGTTCGGCTCCCGTCACCGGTGACACCTATCTCAACTCGATCGCTGTGCCGCTTCTTCTGCTCAAGAGTTACAGAGTCGGCTCTTGTGACTTCGATATCCGCCAGACTTTCACGGGAACTGTCATTTGGGATGTCCCAGGACCAAAGACGGGTTGGCAGTCATATGTCGCGGGAGGCTGGCAGATCGGCACAATCATCACTGCCACCACAGGCGCGCCGTTCACCCTAACCGTGGGCGACGGCAACGATCCGCTTGGCACAGGATTCAACGGCGATTTCTCCATGAACTATGCGAATCTCATCCCGGGATGCAACGCGATTCACGGAGGCGTCAACTACCTGAACACCGCGTGTTTCACGCCGCCCACGGCGCCCGCCTCGCTTCCTTTAGCCACCGCGGCAAACTCCTTTGGGTGCGCCCCGCTGTCCTATACGAATGCACCCGTTGCTGCGCCCGCTGGACAGCAGTATTGTTCCAACGTACTCGGCAATTCCGGCCGCAACAAATTCTACGGACCGGGGCTCACCACCGTTGATTTCTCTCTTTTCAAGAACATTCCTATCACCAAGATCTCCGAAACCTTCAACGTCCAGTTCCGGGCGGAGTTCTTCAACATTCTTAACCACACCAACTTCCTCTCACCGGGTTTTCTGAATACCTTCGGTCAGAACAATTCTGCGTTTGACTTTGACGGAAGCCCGCTCTCGACTGCCTTGAACCAGACGTCGACTTCTTCCCGCCAGATCCAGCTCGGTCTCAAGCTGGTCTGGTGATTCCGAAATTTCATTCCGGGCGAGACTGGCCCGTAAAGAGCCAGCCTCGCCCTCTCAGCACTGCCCGTTCCTCGAACGGGCCGAAGGGGAATCTGCGTGCACGAACAACTTCTTTCTGTGAGCGTCCCTTTTCGGGCGTGAAACTAAATCTTGAACGATCGCTTCCAACAGGCCCAAATGATCACTCCGGCGGAACGTAAATCCAAACTCTGGTCCGTTGTTCGCGTCTCCAGCGGCAATTTCCTGGAGATGTACGATTTCATGGTCTTCGGGTATTACGCCGCCACCATCGGCAAAGCCTTTTTCCCCAGCGACTCCGCTTTTGGCTCCCTCATGCTTTCGCTGATGACCTTCGGGGCCGGCTTTCTGATGCGCCCGCTCGGCGCCCTCGTCCTCGGCGCCTACACGGACCGCCACGGCCGCCGCGCCGGGCTGCTACTTACCTTGGCCCTGATGTCCGTCGGCATCTTTTCCATTGCCTTCATGCCCGGTTACGCCACCATCGGCCTGCTCGCGCCGCTGCTCGTCGTTGTCGGCCGTTTGCTACAGGGTTTTTCTGCGGGCATGGAACTTGGCGGCGTCTCCGTCTATCTTTCCGAAATCGCCACGCCTGGTCACAAAGGCTTCTATGTAAGCTGGCAATCCGGCAGCCAGCAAATCGCCGTCATGTTCGCCGCTTCCGTCGGTGTTGTTCTCAACTCCATCCTACCTCCGGAAAAAATGGAGCAATGGGGCTGGCGCGTTCCTCTTCTTTTGGGCTGCGTCATTGTTCCGTTCCTCTTCCGCCTGAGAAAATCTCTTCAGGAGACCGACGAATTCGTCGCCCGCAAGCGCCATCCCGGCACCACGGAGATTCTCCGCTCCTTGGCCAACAATTGGCCGATCGTTCTGATTGGCACGCTGATGGTGACTATGACCACCGTCTCCTTCTACATGATCACCGCGTACACTCCCACGTTCGGCAGTTCCGTGCTGCACCTCTCCAGCTTTGACAGTTTGATCGTTACGCTTTGCGTGGGCGCCTCCAATCTTTTCTGGCTCCCCATCATGGGCGCCATATCCGATCGCATCGGGCGTCGTCCGCTTCTGTTCGGTTGCACCATCCTGATGCTCGTCACTGCATACCCCGCCATGCTCTGGCTCGTTCGTGATCCGTCGTTCGCCCGCCTGCTCACCGTCGAACTCTGGCTCTCGTTCATCTACGGCAGCTACAACGGCGCCATGGTCGTCTACCTCACGGAGATCATGCCCGTCGACGTGCGCACCTCCGGCTTCGCCCTCGCCTACAGTCTGGCCACCGCCATCTTTGGCGGCTTCACACCGGCTCTCAGCACCTATCTGATTCACATCTCCGGCAATCGTGCGGTCCCCGGCCTGTGGCTATCCTTCGCGGCTGCCTGTGGCCTGGTTGCAGCATTGTTTGCAAAGCCCCAGCGCGCCGCCCTGTCTGAAATAAGCCCATTGCCGGCCGAATCCTGATTCGCACCTGCAACGGGGTCTGCTCCTTGTGACGGCTTGGGAACTCTTACCCTTTTCTTGTTATCCCGTCGCAACGGTGTTATCTTCCTTCCCTCCCGTCCTTACCTGCCCTCGAAGGGGGCTCCATGTCCATATCCCGCGCGCAATTTCAGTCCCATTCCATTTGCCAAAATTGGCTTCCCGCGCATCTGATTCCTGGTGGCAGACTCCCGGCCTTCACGGAGGCATAAACCATGGCTACACAGACCAAACTTACCGCGCTCGATCAACTCCGCAACGCCGTTCTGGAAGCCCGCGCCAACTCGGATCGCCTTTTCGAAATCGTTCGCGAGGATTCTCTTTACGAGCGGCCCATCCCTGAACGCAATCGCATCATTTTTTACATGGGTCATCTCGAAGCCTTCGACTGGAACTTATTTCGCTCCCACCTGTTTTCCCTGGATTCGCGCACACCTGTGTTCGACAAGCTCTTCGCCTTCGGCATCG
>Ga0210400_10001649_pt1 | contig 21827 bp, 31 predicted proteins | sample IncBWH26MmetaG_FD_155456 | JGI IMG/M metagenome (GOLD analysis project Ga0210400, IMG submission 155456) | Forest soil microbial communities from Barre Woods Harvard Forest LTER site, Petersham, Massachusetts, United States - Inc-BW-H-26-M | ecosystem: Environmental > Terrestrial > Soil >...
AAGAGGTCCTAGTTCGCGGCAAATATCGTGTAACCAAGGTCTCCAATGTTGGTACCACGCCTCAGGTGTTTTTGGAGTCTTTGGGTGAGAAAGGTGTTGTTGAGGCACCCAAGGTTGAAGTCTCCCGCAAGCGCACTCCCGACGAAGAGTCCGAGCTCCGGGACCTCCGAGACATCAAGAGTGGAATGGCCGGTGAGGTCACACCGCAGCAGATGGCCAAGGTGTCGGACCGCATCCGAGAACTAGAAGGTGCCCCGAAGCCCAAGGAGGCTCCCAAGCCCCTGGCCGAGAAGCAGCTCACAGTCGAAGAAATGGACCGCCGCATCAAGAGCCTGGAGCGGTCGGGCAAGTTCCCCAAGACTCTGGAACGCCTCAAGGAGAGCTACGAGAAGCTCACGGGCCGCACCCGTCCGGCCTCAGCCGAGGACATCCTCCAGAAGGAACAACTGGAGCAAGCCGCGAAGCCGCGTCCCAAGGAGACCCTGGCCGATAGGCTGAAGACCGAGAAGGCCGCGCCTCGCACGGAGCCCCTGGAAATCCGTGGCGAAAAGATTGAGCAGAAAGAGGCCGGCGAGAAGCTCGCGGAATATCTGGAGCGCAGCCAATTGGAGGTCCCAGGCCTCCACGACCGCGTCAGCCAGCACGCCCAGGACTACATTGCGCACCCCATTATGGAGGCCATCGATAGGGGCGAGCTGGAGGCCGTGGATGCCCAGAAGCGCTACGGACGGGCACTGGACATCTACCGGGAAGGTATCAAGCGTAAGGATACCTCGGCGCTGGCCAAAGCCATCCAGTATGCCAAGGAGGGCCGGATTGCCAAACCCGGCGAGTCGGAGAAGGGTGCCCTAAGCTTCGGTGGTCTGGGTAAGAGCTCGGCCAGTTTCGGCAAGTCTGTCAAGGACTGGTACAGTCGCATCAAGGATTCCGCGGCCCGCAACCGCGAGGCCAAGAATCTCTCGGACCGATTGGCCGACCTGCGCCAGCAGAGCCGGCACGATGTTTTGATTTACGGAGAAATTTCCAAGCACCTCAAGGCCGATAAGCCCGCGGAGTTCTATCGAGAGATGTACGACTGGGCCGAGCAGAAACTGCTGCCCAAGGCTCAACAGACCATCCAACCCACACCCGAAATGCAGCAGCGCTTCACGCAAGAGGTGGAGCCCATTGTCGAGGAGAACTCCAGAATCATCCAGAAGCTCAAAGGCGCTGGTTTCAACATCAACAATATCGCTGGCCTGATGCACCGCGTGCGCATGGGCAAGGGCCAGTCTGTGGAGAAGATTCTAGACCAGCGCATGCAAGTGGGCGCCGGGAACATCCTTTCGACCTATGCCTCGTCTCGTAAGGGCGCCAAGTATGGTGTGATGACGGACCCCCAAACGGGCCAAAGGCATGTGGTGCGTGTAAGCAAGAGTGGCCAGGTCTATGTGTGGGATGGCGGCCAGCAGTTGGGCGGGAGCTTGGGCCTGCGCTCGGAGTTCGAGAACGAGGGCTTCAAGTTCGGCCGAGGCACCACAGAGGAAATCTCCAAGGCCACCGGCCGGGACTATTATAAGCACGCCTGGATAAACAACGCCATCGAGAATCTGCAATTGCGCCGGGCCGAACGTATCCACGACTTCGTGGAGAATTTGAAGAAGGAACCCGAGTTTCAGCGCATGTCCACAAGTAAGAAGGACGTGGCCGATGCCCTGGGCTTCAGGCGGGCCAAGGTCACCAATGCGGAATGGCTACCGCAATTCAAGGGCTACTATTTTGAACCGCATGTGGCCGAGGTGCTGGAGCGGGAATGGTCCAAGTTTCAAAAGGGCGACTTCAGCGCCTACGAACGCGCCTCAAATTGGCTCAAACACAGCATCTTTTGGAATCCCCTTATCCACACGCCCAACATTGGCGTGCACTGGTTGGGTGAGAAGGGCCTGAGTGGGCAGGCTAGATTGTTGTTCCGCCCCAGCGAGTATCAAGCGCTCTCGAAGGCCTGGAACACCATGCGCAATCCCGTGGAGTACTCTAAGATGCTTGAGGCCGGTGTGCCACTCATGCGCCAGCCCAACACCCACGATGTCACCAAGCTCTTCCTGGCCAAGGCCTTTGACCAGTTGCCCAACAGCAAACAAGGTTCCGCATTGGCCAAGGCCTGGGGCTATGGCAATCCCATTGCGCTAACGAAAGCACTCTTTAGGATGAGCTCCGAGATTACCTGGGGCACGCACGACTTGGCCATTCTGCAGAGCACCTTTGCCCGTATGGAACAGAAGGGCTGGGACTTGGAGACGGCCTCCAAAGAGGTCACCAAGCACATCCCCAATTACCGGATGCCACCCCGGGTGTGGAACTCCAGGCTCATTGGCAAACTAATGGATGCACCGGGCCTCTCTATGTTCTCACAATACCACTATGGTGCATTCAAGAGCTATGGCGAGATGGTCCAGGAATTGGTCAAGCCAATGAAGCCCGGAGACCGGGCCCGTGCGGTGGACCGTATGCTGGCCCTGGGCTTTATGACCTATGTGCTCTATCCACAGTTGGATAAGCTGGCCAAGGCGCTTACGGGTGATAAGGATGCTGCCATGCGCCGAGCAGGCTCTAGCACCTTCTTCTACAATCTGGCCAAGCTGGCGCGCGGAACTGGCCTCATAAAAAGCAAAGGACCCCAGATGGGGGTCCTGCCGTTTGCCGAATCGGTTGTGACACCGGCACCAATTATAGGAGCTGGGATTAAAGCCGCTCAGTCCAGGGAGCTCACCAGACCTGGGCAGAAACCAGCCGCTGTGGCCAAGAAGGCCCTACAGGTCGCCGGTGAAACCGTGGGTGCCATCTCGGGCTACGAGAGCGGCCAGAAGACGCCTGGGAAAGGCCGTTTTGACTGGAAGACCTTCCTCTTTAAGATGGCCGGAGGACGCTTTGAAAGAAGCGCTTCCCAAGGTGGCTTCGGCCGTTTGCCCGGCCTTCCCAAGGTAAAATAGCGAGCCCACAAGACTCCAGGCTCCCCAGAAGGCAATCCATAGAATGAACTCTCTCACTCGGTAGTCTCATCCTCAACGAGTACATCGACCATTGCGCCCCCCGGAGGTTCGGGGGGTTTCTTTTTGCCCCTGGTACTGTACCATCGGGTCCGCTCCTCGAAAAAGGCTCGGTAGAGGTTGTGGTTCAACTGCTCTAGTTTCAGGCTCTGGCGCTCCATCAGAGCAATCCAGGTCAGGAGCGCAAGGTCTGTCGTCGAGCTCAGGATGTCGAACCAGTGTGTCCATGAGCATAGCCAGCGAAGCAGCTGCGTGGTCCAAGTGACTGAGGCCGGATTCGGCATCCGATGTTCCTTCCCAGAACCAGGCTAACAGGTGACGAAGAAGGGCTCCATAAAGTCTGGAAGCCTGAAGACCCGCCATCCAATTCCATCTACCATACTTTTTAGCCCCAAAAGCAAACGCTCTCGCGGCGCCCCTCTGAAACTCAGGTGGGTTGAAGTCCAGTGGTATTTTGGTTTCATCATGTTTAAGTCCCCTCTTTGGATGCTCAGATTCGGCCAAGCCTATCCTCCACGTTCTTGATATAGTCCAGAATGCTCTTTACTCGGGGTGCGCAGGCCACCTGTTTGTTGTAGGGCTGGTCATAGATGTAGCAGTTGACATCGGCCGCGTACAGCTGCTCCACCGTGTCGGGCTTGTCATCTATGAAGCTGTCCAGCTTGAGGTCCTTGATGAGGGCCTTTTTCTGGCTCCAGTGTGGTACCACGAGCACTGTGGGACAGCCCAGAAACTTATGCCAGTTTAGCCATTTTTGGGTCTGCCGCTCGATTGATTGGCCAGCCACGGGCACTCGGCTGGTTATGAAGAAGGGCGTGTGTTGCTCTTCCACATCCCGGAGTATGGCAGAGGGCTCCAGGGGGTCCAGCTTGAGCCAGAAGTCCTGGGTGGTATGGATGACATCCCAGGTCTGGTCCACCTCCTGGGCTGTGAACTCCTCGAACTCCCATGTGGCCTGTCCGCGCCAGTCCACAGATTTGCCAGAGATTTTGTTGGCAATCTCACAAAAGCGGCCCGAGAAGTTGGCCAGCACGCCATCGATGTCGAAGCCTATTCGTAGGTTTTTAATGACAAGCTCCTTCGCAGCCCACATGGCCGCACTTATTACAGGTCTGACCGTTCACGGCGTCTTCCTCGTTAGGGGGTGTTCGGCCGTGGCGCTTTGCAGCACGGGCCTCTAGGTGCCAGATAGCACTCTCTATAAGAGTTTGTGCGCAATAGGTGTGGTCGGAATATTCCTGGTTATTTACGTAGGCCAAGCGGTCCGCACAGGCCCTAAGAACTTCCTGAAGAGTTGTGCCCGGATATCGGCCCACATTCCCAGGAAATTTAGGACCCTCACGCTTGACGAAACGCAACGTGGCAACAGGGTGGTCAAGCGGACCGTCACAGTCCAACTTCTTGAGAGTGTACTCATGACCTGGGTCCAGGACCTTCATCGATGTAGTAGCCTCCAGATGAAATACACATTCGCCAGCGAGGTCACTAGGGCACCTATGGTCCTGGTAATGCTCATAATAAAGAGCCATCGTTCTCGGCTAGTCTTCACTTTCGATGACATCCTTGAGGGCCTTACGCTCACGGTCCCATTTACCGCAGCCTGTGCACTGGAAGCGCCGGTATTGATGTTCGCCCACGAAACAAGTGCCCCGGTACTGGACCGCAGCACCGCAAATTCGGCATTTGGTTCTATCCTCATGGAGCCGGATATGGGCGTTGTCGAAGGGTCGTAGGGCAAGGTAGAGTTGTTCAAGGGCTAGCACATCCTGTTTGCAGTATCGAGCCATGGAGTGGATGGCCCTTTTGTCGCCGCTCATGGCCCTAAACCACCAACCGGGCCATTCGTCGGGACATTCCTTGTGGTACTTTTTCACATCCAGCTTTAGAACATTGCAGAGATTTTCCAGGCGATTGCTAGAAAAATTAAAGGCGGACCTGGAAATCATACAAGTGTCGCGCATTTTGGTTGGCGGTGGAGGCGTGAGGCCATGGATGGCGCACCGGCCCTGCAGGAAGCGCCTATCGAACACCGAGGCAAAATGGCCCACCAACAGGTCCGCCTCGGACATGATTTCTAGGGCTTTCTTGAGAATGCCCCGGTCGTTTATGCTCTTCTCACGCGAGAACCAACCCGGAAACTGGTCCACTGTTAGGCAATGCACCTGGCGCTCGCCCAGCCATTTGTAGCCGAAGTTCAGTATGAAGCCCAAATCCGAGCGTAGGGCGTTCACGCCACCGGTCTCGATGTCGAACAGCAGAATTTTAGGTTTGCTCATTTTTCCTTAGCACCCTTTGAGCGGGTGGATTTTTGAGATAGTCCAGTATATTCTCTAGCCATTGGATGTTATCGATTCGTCCAAGCTTGCGGTTACAACCAGCGTAGCGTCCACCGCAGAGTAGTCCACGCACAGAGTCTCGCCGGTCCTTAATTTTATGGTCGTGGTCCAGCTCGGCTCGTAGGCCATTTCGATTGTTACCGTGTCGAAGGGGCCTTTGACAAATCGCACAGAGCCACGACTGACTTCGGCCAATGGCATTATAATCGGCTTTATCGATATCATAGGTCTTTTTGTAGTAGGCCTCGTTCACCGGCAGGCCACAAGATAGCCCATGATGGCTCCGGCTGTCAGGAAGGCCAAATCATCCAAGTCGTTGAGCTGGTTGCCACAGGGCGTTGGACTCTTGGTAAGAGGGTCTATAGAGAGCTCCTTGATTGCGGAGCCCCCGACCACAACAATGAGAGCCAAAAAGGGATGCGTGAACTTGGCCAGGGCCAGCACCAGGAAGGCGGCCCAGCCCACATGCGCAATCTCATAAATCCACTTGGCGTTCCAGCTGCTGAAGCTCATAGGTCCTTTCTGAAGGGCCGAACGGTTTGCTTGATGCTACCGAACTCGTAGCCCTCTCCGAGCCACTCGATTGTGCCATCCCGGAGCCTTTGCACAAAGAGGCGCTCTATGGGCTCCCCTCGTCTAAGCGTGAAATCCAGCTGCAGAACGGGCTCGGGATGGTGCTCGTTGGACTTCCGCTCGACACCAATGTAGGTGTCTATGTCACCGTAGATGGCCGAGGAGCCTCTTAGTCGGTTGCCCCCGGTGCGCGTATCATCCTTATAGGGCTTGGTGGTGTGGTGGTTGATTGCCACGGCGCATCCGAAGTCCTCAATCATGTGGTCCACCACGCGCAAAACGGCACCCATCTCCTGGGCCGAGTTCTCATCGCTCAGGTTGAACTTCGAAAAGGGGTCCATCCAGACCAAGTCGGGCTTGGTTTGCTTGAGCTCGGCATAGATGAAGTCCCGACCGTCGGGTGTATCCAGGCGCATGGCGGTGTCGCGCGTTTTGATGAAGAAGTCCAAACCGTTCCAGTCCATTCCGGAGGCCAATCCCGGTCGGCCCTCGGTGCCCTTAAGACGGTCCCTGAGGCCCTCCTCGCCCATTTCCTGCTCCATGTAGAGCACCCGGAAGGGCTTGGTGACTGGAAGAACGGCCTTGCCGTTCTTGTACTGGGCTCCGAAGATTGGCCGACCGCGCACCAGGTCGAAGACGGCATTCATGGCAATCCAGGATTTATTGGTCTTGGGCTCACCGCCTAGGATGAGTTTGCCCTGTGCGGGCAGGACACCGCGTCCGATGAGATGGGGCGTGGCTTTGAACTCTTTGGTTAGAAACGTGCTGAGTTGTTCGGCCAAGCGCTCTCCTAGTTAGTTTTAAAGCTCAGGGGACCGCCCACGGGCCCTTCCTCCGACATAGACATGGCCTGGCGCTGCTTGAAGCGCTGGAAGAGCCGGGCGGATTGCTCGGACTCGGTCTCCAATTCTTCTACCAGAAACTGGGTGATTTTGTAAGTCACACCGCCATGTGGATTGACCAGCGGGCGCCTAACGGTGTACACTCCAGCGGTGGCCTTGGGCAGCCAAATCTCATACCACCGACGGGCCCGCAGGCTATGAACCATCGTGGGCTCTTCGGTGCTTTTGACGAACAGGACTTCACCTATTTGCATTGGTCTCCTTAGATAAAATACAGTTCACGAACCATAGCCTTGTAGAAGGCCTGTTCACGTTTCACCATCAACAATCCCCGCCATATAGGCGAGCACTTCTTTAGACCACATGACTGTTACCCCACGAATCGCCTACTTTGGGTTCCACTGGGATGCTAAAGCCACCTAATTCGGGCCAGGGCTGGGACATCACCAATTGCATAGTGTCTATAACTTCGGGCATCAGGTCGATTGGGGCTTCCCCCACAAGAGAGTCGTGAACTTGGACAAGAAGTCTTGCAGGTCTGGGGAGGGCTCGGTAGACCGGCAATAGCCTAGCGGTAGCTGCTTCGGACCATCCAATCCTGTCATAGAGGAGGGCAACCATGCAACGGAAGACAATGTCGGCACCCGTGGATTGGGGCAGAAAACTGAGGGATTCAGTGTAAGCCGTATCTGTGTAGAACCACCGTTTACGCCCGAAAGGTGTAACGAGATAGCCGTCCGCTTTAGCACGCGCCGCAGTTTCCTGTTGCCACGCAACTGTCTTTTGATTGACTTCACGCCATTTGGCACAGAGAACTTTAACCTCAGCGAGGGGCAGGTCAAAGAGTCGGCTGATTTTGAGAGCACCCATTCCGTAATTGCTGCCATGTCCGATGCGCTTAGCTTTGCCATAGGGTGCGTCCTTGGAGTTGTCCTTTACAACGTCGGCGTAATCGATGTCGAAAAATTGAGATGTCGTCCACTTATGCTCGTTGAATCCAGGTTCCGAGAGGCGAGCAAGCCTTTCATGGTCTTGAGCAAACCAAGCCGTGAGGCGGTTTTCCAAACTGGAAAAATCAACGTCGAAGATGCACCAATTGCTATAGCTAGGAACATATATGTATCGAGTGGACTCTGGGATGTTTTGTAGATTTGGGTTGCTGCTACTGAGACGACCAGAAGCAGTACCGTGAACATTAAACGAGGCGTGTATTCGCTCAAGTGTTCCAAATTCCTCCTTAGCGAAAGTGGACAGCAAACTGGCTATAACCCTGAGTTCCTGCAGTACCCTCAGAGCCCCAAGAGCTTCTTGAGCTCGCGCCAACCCAACTTGCCGTTGCCATTGCGGATGGCCTGCGGCCCGGATAAGCTTCGGGATAGCGGTTTTGTCCGTGGTGGGCTGCTGGGTTTTGGCGTGGGTTTGGACGGGCAGTTGGAGCGTTTCATAAAAGTACTCTTTCAGGAAGTCGGCGGATTTCCAGGGGGTTTCTTCCTGGGTGCTATCCACCATGATGTACTTGAGGGGCTTTTTGGTTTTCTCAGATAGAGTGCCCGGAGGGGCGAGGGTCCGACGGCGCACCGGAACATTGTGTGTCCGCAGTGCCTCGGGTAAAGCCCCTTCGAGCTCTGACTGCTTCGCGGCCAGGTCCTTGCGAACCTGGGTTAATCGCGAGGGGTCGAGACGGAAGCCCGTCTCATGCAAAAGCAAACAAATTCGGGCCAGCGGGACCTGCACGTTCTGGTAGAGGTCCATGAGACCCTCGGCCTCAAGCATGGGCCGCAGTTGCCTAAAGCACTGCCATGTAACGTCTACGTCTCGGCAGCAGTAGAGTTCTTCGTTGGCGGCGCTGAGGTGCTTCCAGGCGGGTTTGTTGGTGAAGAATGAGCCAAGGAAGTCCAGACCATGTGGCAAATCTGGCTGCAGTAAGTGCTGCATGAGCATGGTATCCCAAACAGCGCAATCTCGACCAATTTCAACGCCAACGCCGTGCAGGCGGGGCAAGTCGAATTGGATGCAGTTGTGTCCGACGACGGCTGTGGCGGCATCAAAGATTCTTCGTAGCTCATCTAGAAATGGGCCTTTTGCCGGGACAACCATCGCCGATGTGCTCGACGCGCATAGGCCGACCATAGTGATTTCGCCAGTTGCCCGGATAGTTTCAATATCAAAAGCAAACTCCCTAGCACTAAAGCCTCGAACATCGTCAATAGAAGGATGAGTGTTATAGTTTTCAGATGCGACATTTAGGCTCTTTTTGAGGTCCGCAACGACCGCCGGGAGGAGCTCCTGGTTGCGCGCAATGAAGGCCGGGTGGAGTGTCGGGACTGCAATGGGCTCCTCAGAGAGCGCGGGAATTGCAAGGGGGCTACCGCGCCATCGGAGTATTCCGTCCTGCTTTCCGCAAAGGAACTCCAGAGGCTTTGCGCCAAGAATATCAATACGCTTCCAGTTCCGAGAGCGCAAAGTAGGTAGAACATGAGCTTGAAGACAGTGTCCAACGCTTTCTAGAGCCTCATCTTTCGTGATGTAACTACGCGCATCCGGGTCCGTGGGAAAAATGTTCTTGGGCGGTCGGCACTGTAGTACGTTACAGCGGCTGACCTCGGCCTGGTCTACTCCAGCGGCCTTATAGAGGCCGCCACTTCGGCGGCCCTCAGCATCCTCTCGACCGCGCAACCAAGAACCGCTCGTTCCAACCAGAGGCTCGCCCAAGAGGGCTTCAGTCTGTCCGGGAGCCTCCGCCACACAAATTCGAGTGCCCGCAACAAGCTTGGCTGGAACAAAGTTGTTGGCCGGGAAGAGCCTCTGCATGGGACAACCATGGCAACCCTCAGTCTCGCTTACTGTTTTGGGCAAGTTTTTTGAATTGCTCCCTGAACCAGGCGTTACACAAATCCATGTGCTTCTCGATGCGGAGCATTTTGCAGGCCAAATCCAGACGCTCTTGGTAGGTTAGTTCTTTTAGATACCAGGCCTGTCTGTAGGTGAGCATATAATTTGCGGGACGGGTACGCGGTGGTTCTCCGCTCTTATCGGCTCTCATGAAGCCGCCCGGTGACCCCATGGCGTTGCACCATGGGGAACTCAAAAAATGGAGGGCAGTCTATTTTGCGCGCCGGACTGCCCTAGAGGCGCTCAGACATTTATCGGGACTGTCTAACGCTTAAGACCTGCTTAGAGTGCAGCCTGAACGGAGAAGTACTGGAACTTGGGGCGTCCAGTTTTCAACTCCCCGGTGTTCCGGTCCGTGTAGGTGTTCTCCGACAAGGTGGCCTGGATGGGATTGGCCCCGGAACTGGCAATCCGGTTCAGGGTGTCAATCAGGTCTTCGCCACTGTTGTGCGTACCGCCCAGCTGTTTGATGAGCAAAGCAGCCGCACTCACAACCCACTTGCCTTTATCGGGCATGGGCAATGAGGCAAACACGTGTCGCTTGGAATAGGGGCCCTCGGTCACGACGAAGTCGATGTCCGTGGAACCCACTTGGTTCTCGAACGGTGAGGGCTTGGCCCCAACCAGTCGGAACTTGTAGGTACCCGGGGGGACTTCGGAGCGTTCGGTCTGGGGTGCGGTCTCGATTTCATTTAGATTGAGCGAGGACCAGCTCAGACCATTGCTTGTAGGTTCGGTCATTGTGTTCAAGTTTATCCTTTGAGCGCTGTTTGTGCTGAACTAGCCGCCGCGCTATGACCGGCTAGAATCTTGTTTAGGAGATAGGTGAAAGTGCCTTCTCCGGTACCTAGGTCAAAAATCTCCTCTTGATTGAGAAAGGGCTTACCCAGAGAGGTGTTCCGGTCCTTGGCCAAGTGCATACCATCGGCCTGGGTGATAAAGTAGCGTTGCAAGTAGACGCTACGGGGGTCGCGGGGGTCCTTGAGGAGCTTACGGACCTTTAGATGCAGCACGGAATCGAACATGGCCGTTGCGCCAGTTCCTAGGGCACCGGGCAAATCCGGCCCAATAGAGACGACATTTCCATTATCGTCTTTTTCCATCTTGGCCAGGGTGGTTACAATCACGTGCCGCTTTTGGCTAAGCAGGGCCGTTAGAAGCGAGCGCGTGACCTCACTCATGTCGGAGTAATCGAAGCCTATTGGAACACCGGCCTGTCTGCGAAGGGCCTCTCGGGAGTTTTTGGCCGGGAAGGTAGACAGAACGTGGTCCTTGATAAAGCTCTTGGTCATGTAGCTGAGGCTGTCCAGGGCCACTGTGCGGTGCTTCTGAAAGGGCGCATAGGTGTTGTAGCAGATACTACGAAAGTCTGTAAAGGTCTTGGGTTCGGCGAAATCCACCCCGGCCCCGGCGATACTCAAAGTACCGCTGCCTTCTCCAGGCTCACAGGCCGCAACGGCAACATCGGGAGCGGTGCTTACCCAGGTGGTTTTCCCAGTTCCAGGCGGCGCCACAATAAGCACCTTCCAGTTATAGTTCTCGGGCTTCACAAGGTCACGTGTGTTTCGGAGTTCCATTGTTCCTTTCGTGTGCGGCTATGTTTGAAGACACCACTCCCGAGAGCACTGTTGATTTCTGCCAAGGCAAAACACTGGTTGTGGTACCGCTATGTCTAGGTTGGTTGATGGGGTAATGGCCTTTCAGGTGGGATTGGAGTGCTTAGGAGAAGAGAACCAGTGCGGCTACCAAAGCAATAAGCATGACTACAACAATGAGTAGAACATCATGGAGTTCGGAGGCGGTTTGGTCCGTCATCTTTGACACCCTTTTTACTGGGGGAATTGGGGCATTTACGACCCAGGCCATCCCAGGTGGCATCTGTTGCTCCACAGTTTACACAAACATAATCGTAAAGAGCGGAGTCACTAAAGCGGGTTACGTGACCGTTGACATCTGTGGTGCCTTTGTTGGTCATCAGTGATGTCCCGTGGCGTCAGACTTAAAGAGCTCATCACTTGAGAGCTCCTCCATGGGCAGAACATCCTCGACTTGCACATCCGGGGCGTCTTGGTGTTGGGCCTGTTCGCCATCCGCAAGGCATTCCTCGGCGACGCCTTCGGCCTGTTCGGGCGTGCGAGCGTCCACGACGAATTCCATGCGTCGGGTTACTAATAGGACAACTTTCCAGGGCCTATAGGGCCTATCGGACATAGGGGCTCTTTCCATCTAATCTCAAGAGATTAGACTGTTGAATGGAGTGGATTTGACAAAATTTCTAAAGGCAGCTTTTTCAGAGGTTTGCATGCGGGGGGTTCAAAAGACCACCGAGGCCACGTCGAAGGGCCTCCGCGATTAAGACCTTCCGGCGTGGCATTTGTGGCCAGGTGCGCAGCAGCTTTAGAAGCCGCGCAAAGTGGTCCGGCGGGAGCGCACCAAGCGGGATTTCCTTACCGGTTTTGGTACGCCATGTGTTGGGCTTTCTCGAATGGCCTCCTTTCGGCGGCGTTTGAGCAGAAGCTCAAAGTCCGCATTCAGTCTTTTCAGCGTTTGTGGGTCCCAGATGGGGCACCTCCTCTTTTGTGGCCGATGTGGTAGAAACCACACCAGTTGCACCGATACTTTTGCAGAGTTGGGTCGTTTAGATTGCGCCTGGACCTTGCCAAGGCTTTGTTAACCTTATTGGCACTCAGGTAAGTGATTTTACGACCACACTCTCGCCAGCGTCGGTAGGCATTCATGGGCTAGACGTTCTGGCCCAAACTCATGGGTTCATGTTTGAGCTCGCAACATTCTCGGATGCTGCGCTTGCGCTTCTCTGGCAGGGCCTTCCAACAGCGGCGGTGCGCAAACCGGAACTCCGGGGCCTCGCCCCAATAGAGCATGGCCATCATGCCACCCCAGACCCGGGGTAGCCAGTAGACGGCCTCGCGCACCTGATTATAGCTCAGGGGCCTGTCGCAGAGCACACAGGGATAGAGCCAGTAGTTCATTAGGTCTCCAGGTACTGCTCGGCAGGTTGGTAGAGCCTCAAATTGCCCTCGGTTCGGCCCAGCACGTGCAAATCATACATGTCACAACGCTTCCAGCCATCCTTGCAGATGTTCATGTTTGAGGGCCACCAACCCAGTCCTCGCCAATGCTCAATCTCGTCGGCCACTCGGATGACATTTCGGATGGCATCCTCAAGGTCCGCCCGTGAGCGCGTAATATCATCCGAACGATAGAAGATAGGTGCTCGTTTGGTATTGCCCCTTGTGATGACATCAACCACCAGCCGGGACACTCTTTCTTTAGGCTGCAACTGTTCCAGTGCCCAAAGATAAAGCGACGCTTGAGTTCGAGAGGCCCAATTTTCTCTAGAGTTGTTGCCCGGTGTGGACTCCGTTTTGGAGTCTTGGGGTCCAATGGTGCCATCAGGGAATCGCACAATCCTATCAATTCGGACCGTAAGCTCGTGGGCAGAGCCGGGCAACGGGAGCGTGTATTGCGCTTCGGCTCCAAGCGTGCGGAGCGGGTCCCCGAGCCAGTGCTGCTCATATTGGGCGAAGACGGATTGGGCTTCGGATTCGAGCTTGGCATCCACCAGGGGTCTGAAGGTTCTGGGTAGAAGCCCCAGCTGTACGCGGTGCCGGTTTTCAAGGAGCTCGTGGAAGCGCTTTCCGAAGGCTCTTCCGGTGCTGCTGGAGTCGTCGGGCTTTCGTTCGATACCGGTGTGCTGCACGGTAGGGGCATCTGACCCGTTGTGTAGTACTGATAGAAGTCCAGCTGCCTGTTTAACATCTTCTGCTTTAGCAGTTGATTCTTCAACACCTGCCGGTACACCAGCTCGTCGAATGTCAGGTTGTCCGAGGAAGTCTTTGGCTTCATAGCGCTCCAGATAAAGCTTGGGACAACGCATGTAGAGCGAGAATGCGGTGTTGTCTATGCGCACGCATTGCGCTCCTTAATCTCCCTTACTCGTCGTTCCACGTAGGCTCGATAGGCCAGCACATTAAGGGTGTCACATGTGGGACAACTTTGGTCGAAGATGCCTTGCAATGGTATCATGTGGATGGGGCAGTAGTTATGCCACCAACACCAAATGCGGTCTCGGAGCCTCATAGGCGCTCCATCTTCAGGATGCAGCCCCGAGGGATACTCAGGGCCTCCAAGTAGCTCTGGCCTTCGTTGCCTATGGTGGAAGCCAGCGTTATAGAGAGCTTGGTCTGTCGGACCAAGGTGCCAACGCTGTCTACCGTCACGGGCTCGAAAGCCTCGGTTTTGTGGACCCAGCCCGCCGCTGTGGCGCTGTCTATCCAACGCACACGAACGAGCGTTCCGGTTTGTAGGTGTCTCAATCCGGTAGGACCTCCATCTTGTGCGGGCACTCCAGCTGGGCCGTGTCGAGCTTCTTGAGGTTGGTGGTCCAGCGCAGGCCGCCATAGTTCAGGAATTCGGTATAGCCCTCCGGAACCTTCTTCACATCCTCAAAGGCCGCGATGGTGAAGAACTCCTCGTCCAGTTCCTTGCCGCATTCCGGCAGGCCCAGGCCCATGGCGATTCCGCAACTCTTCGACAGGCGACCGAAGCGGCTGCAGAACCGGGGCCGGCCTCCGACATCCTTGACATTCCGGGTGCCCATGTAGTTGATGTGCCAGAGCGAGCCCAGGGCTCCTTGGCGCAAGTCGGCGTCGCCCGAGGTGGCCGAAAGGTCCCGGAACTTCGAGCCGAAATCCATTTCCACAAAGCCCTTCAGACCCTCCTTGATGAAGTAGAAGGCATGAATCCACTTGTCGAAGCCGTCGGGTGAGCTCCAGGGCAGCATGTGCGTGGCATCACCGGCCACAGCTAGCTTGCTGCCAGGGCCTTTGTAGCTCTGCCAGCCGCCCCAGACGCGGTTCAGGGCACATCCGGGCACTCGCTTGAAACCCGCCGCAACGAGGGCCAAGTTCCATTTGCCGTAGGTGCCCGAATGGGGATTGCCGGCGAAGTAGATGCCTGGAGGGGCATCCTTGAGGGTGAGCCGGAGGCTGTCCACGGCGCCCTGGAATGTGAGAGCGCTTATGTTGTAGGTTGCGGCCTTCTGGGCCTCTATTTCCTGCTTGGACATGATTTGCGGGGTGAAATAGCGCAGGTCCGACACGCCTTTGCCCCAGGGATAGATGGTCAACTTCATTGGCTGCAATGGTGTTACGATAGTTCCTCCTTTAGAGAGCCGAGGCTCGGTCGTGCCGCCAGCGGCTCTTGAAATCCGTTTCGGGGTCGGCCTGGATAGCCGCAAAGCCCAGCCTCTCGATGGTCCGGAGCAACAAAAAGGCATCCACATCCACCTTCGAGAAGTCCTCCAGCCATTCCAGAAAACCCTGCTTTAGTTCGAACTCCTTGGCCCAAGTCAGGGCACTGGGACGGGTGGCGGCGAGCTTGTAGCTTGTGAGCGCACAGAAGGCCTGACCGGGCCTATCCAACCAGCTGGGTGCGGCTCGGAATTCCGCGTGTCCCTGACAGCTCCGGATGGTGTCGTGCGTGAAGCTGCCATAGTAGAGACCCCGCTGCTGGGCCAACTGCAAGCGGCGGGCATTCTCCTTGGTTGGAAGAATCTCCAGATTGAGCAAGACCGTGGTAAGGTCACAGAGGGCTTGCTTCTGAGCTCCGTTGAGCGCCCCCAGTCCAAAGTGCACATGGCCGCCCAGGGTGTCTTCGCCGTTTTGGAGTGGAACGTTGGTGTAGATGGCCATGCCATTTGGGTCGATACCGGATAGCTGCTGCTGCATCTGCGTCCCGCCCAACGCACCGCTCTTCCACTTGAACTGCTGGACCTTGTTCATGGACTGGCTCTTCAAGAGCTTCCAGATGTTGTCCACCACGGTCCAGGCAGACCGGCTCGGAGTCGGTCTGAGCTCCCAGACCCGTCCATTGTGGTCCGAACCTATTCCGCCTGTGGGCTCCTGGGTCTCCACGTAATTGGCGCCGCTGTTAGGCACGGTTTTGTTGGGCGGCTCGACCACGGCAAACTCCGGGTCGGCACCCAGCAAGAAGTCATTGGCGGCGAACTCTAGGGCTTTGGCTGGGAGGCTTCCAACTGTTTTTTCAGAAGTGTCCATTCGTAGCGAACTCTCCTAATGGGGATACCTGAGGCTAGGGCTATCTCCTTGTTTTTTCTATATCCGGTGAGATAGAGCCGGATGATTTGTCTTTGGTTTGGGCTGAGGTCGTCGTAGCGACGACTGAGCCTAAGAACATCCTCTTCGGCAAGGCGCATTTTCGGCGCCGGAACATTCTCAGCCTCTTCAAGCGAGCTCTCATTGCGCCTCAGTTTGTCCTTAAGGTGCGTCGTGGTGCAATTTCGGGCAATTCGATAGAACCACGTTGAAAAGCCGCTTCTTCCTCCAAAACGATGGAGATTAAGCAGAGTGCGCGCTGCAATCTCTCGCGCGAGTTCGGGCTCCTTGTGGCCGAGCAGAGAGGCCGTAATTGCCGTCGCACCGCGTACAAGCGTTCGATAGAGTTCCGATGTTTGGGGTTCTGGCCAAAGCGCATCTTGAGCCTCCTGGGCTTGGGTGAATGCCTTGTAGGCGGTGTTCTCGGGACGCTCTGTGTGTTCCTTAGGGCGTTCCAAGGGTTTTTGCAAATGTGATGTCACAACGCTCCGTTATACACAACTGGCAGACCGCATAGGACTCGCCGTCCACGTAGAGCATGGCCAATTGCGGTCTTTGGCCGTGGTCCGTGCAGACCCAATGGGCATGCGGGCCCAGGCCGGGCTGACGGAGCTTCTCGTGGCCAATGACCACTTGGGGCGCGATGGGCTTGTTTATTTCCAGGGTCAAGAGGCTTCCTCCTTAGGACCAGATGCCGATTTTGAGGCGTTCTTTGGGCTGTTGGGGCACGGATAGCTTGAGTTTTTTGCGGGGCTTATCATAAAAACCACCGGGTTCGGTGCTGGCTTGGGCCGCTTGGGCAGCCTGAACACCAGCGGCGGCCTTGCCATAGAGCGAATTGGGCTTAAGGCCGGCCCAATCCACTTTCCAGTTGGCCTTGGGCTTAGTGTCGGCCACGGGCCTTAGGCCCCTTCGCCAGGGGTTGGCATCCGAGAAGCGCCAGGGCGTGTCACGGCGCTCCCGGATGATGTAGAGCTGGGCTCGCTTGCGCAGGATTGGTGGTACCCTGTTCCAATAGAAGCGGGCCCGCTCCACCAGCGTACCGGGTGCACGGGGTAGCTTGAGGCCCACGCACCTCTCGGTCCAGTTGTGGAGCGCAACCAGGGCCATGGGACCCTGGTGGGCGGCGCCGATGTCGGGGGCCACTCCGGGGTCTACAAACAGTAATCTAGTTCTGCTTGGCATGGTGTGCTTTCCTCTTCCAACGGCATATTGTCGTGAATCTAAACGACTTCAGCCAACATTCCCGAGAGCAGTAGTAGGCGGCCTCGCTATCGGGTATAAGCTTCCCGCAAATGGTGCAGTTATTCGGTTGAACCGGCAACGTGTGCTCCATTCCGCTTGGGACAGCCCAGCTCGGCCCAGCGTCGGATTTTGCGTCCCAAGGCCTGGAAGCCGCTCCGGTCTTCGCCCTGGACACCCGGTGCGGTGTTGACCTCCAGCACATAGAGTTTGCCATCCATGCCCTTGAGCACGTCCACGGCCCCGAAGTCCAGACCGAGCAAATCCACGGCCTTGGCCGCGATGTCCCGAAGGCCCTCAGGCACGCTCTCGGAAGGCATGAGCGTGAAGGCGAAACCGTTCCGGTAGTTGGCGTTTACCGTGCTCCGGCGCCTGAAGCCCGGCTTGCGGAGCTTCTCATAGGTGGCCAGATGGCGCCTACGGTAGACCCAGGAGCGGTACTCGGTGGCTCGGGGCACGAAGCGCGTATAGAAGTCGAAGGACCCGAAGTCCTGCTGGTCCTGGGGCTGCATGAACAACTTGATGTCCAGGCCGCCATGGTGCTGCAATTTTCGTCCAAGGACGGGGAAATTCTCGGCTGCCGTGGGCAGCTGCTCCCAAAATGGGGGCGTGAGAAGGCCCCCGGCCTTGAACTTCTGGAGCTGTTGGAGCTTGTTCGAGCTAGACGCCAAGGCGTTTAGGCTCGGCTCTGTGCCGTTGTGTCCGCGGCCCCAACAGACTACCCCCATGGAACTGGCGGGGCCAGGTCCCACGAGCTGCCGGAGGCGCTGGCCCGTGGGGCCGCACCCGTCGGCGATTTTAAAGGTCAACATGTCTCATGTACCTCTCTAGGCTTAGATTGAACCACAAAATCCGGTGGGCTCGCAGACTGTACCAGGAACTGTAGGGTGTGTTCCATGCGCATGGGAATAGACCCGGCATCAGTTTTCCTCCATACCCAAGGATAGGATTGACAACACCAGAAAGATGAGCCCAATGCCCAAGCAGACCCCACTCGCGGCATCCACTCTATAGCGCATAAGGATGCGGGTGAGCGCCACGCCCAAGTTGCCGGCGCTCACGGTGGCCAGAAACCACATGAGGGTTCCAAATTCCTGTCGGGTGGGTGCCAAGCGCTTCTCCTTAGTTGATAATGGTGACTACGGCTCCGTGCAGGTTGGCGTTGCAATTGCCGCACAGCAGCAAACTAAGGCTGTCCAGACCCTTCTGGTCCTCGGCCAGCTGCACATGGAAGCCACACTCCGCATTGGGGCAAATGACCCAATCGGGCATTTCGGTGGGGTCGGCCTTGCTCGTCAGGAGCCTAGACGAGGCCTCGGAAGTCGTAGAGACTTTCGTAGGGACCGACGAAGTCGGCGTCAATGCTGTCCCCGTCTTTTTTTTTGAGGTCTCCAGGGCGGCCTCGATTTCGGCCCTATTCTTGCGCTCGAAATAGTTGGTCGAGGTACTATACTTCAGGTTGCCCTGACGGCGGGAGCCGTTGCACCGGAACTCTCCAAAGTCCTCCAGACCCTTGGGTCCGATAATCCATCCGGCCTCATTGGGCATGGGCACAAAGCTCAGATTGGGCGCATGCACCTGCATGTCGATGTTGTGCATCTTGACCCAGGGCTTGAGGGCGGCATGGATGGCCTCCTTGGTGGAGGCAAACATGATGGTGTCCGGCGTGGCCCCGATGACCAGGGGATTGCTGTCCCGGAGCAGCAGGAGCTTGCCGGGTGAGTTGGGGTGGATGGCGGCCACCGCGGCGGTGCCATTTACGGCACCCATATCCTCTATGAGCTCTTTATCTATACACCCATGGTGGTCCAAGATGGCCCGGAAGATGTCGGAGTCCGTTTGGCAGCTGCGCTTGAGCTTGTCCTTGTTGGCATTGAAGAGCACATCATCGTTGCCGACCATGCCGTTGTGGATGATACAGCCCGCTCCATCCACTATGGGGTGGTTGTTCTCGTTGTGAACGGGCGAGCCCACGGTCCACTTGCGGGTGTGGATGAGGGCGATTTGGGTTTCGGCATTCAGGTTCTTGCGGCAGAAGTCCTCGAAGTCCTTGGAGGCGCAAAGGCGCCAGGCCGGGTCGTTGTTCTTGAAGACCTTGATGTGCCCAGAGGGGTCCATGAGAGCGAAACCGGTGGCGTCCTCACCACGGTTCTGCAATTTGGTGGCCAGCATCTGGAGTTGCCAAGACCTGATGGGCCGTTTGCCTATCCTATAGATGCCTGCGATGCCGCACATTCGGCACCTCCTTTGTGTCGTTCAGAATTTCGAGCAGTTCCCGGGCAATTTCGACCGTGGCGTGTGCGACCATACGGTCCGGCGAGCCCACAGGGTCATCAGCGTACAAATTCCGCTTGTTTATGCCCTTGGTGAGCAAATTGCTGGCATAGCTGAGCATTCGAATGCGCAGCCTATCCGCATGGGCTATCATCCTCGCTCCTCCAATATTCTAACGGTGCCCGGAGGGCTCTTGGGGCCTCGGACCTGACCATTCAAGAGGTCCGCAAAGGTCTTCAAGCTCTCGGGTTGGACTCGGTCCACGGGCCACAGAGGCAGGCAGTTGGTGCTCACAACGGCATCCATGACCTCCCGAAGGCGGTCCTGCGAAATGTCCTTGCTGCAATTGACCATGATAACACCGGGTCCGCCCGCAAATTGCAGGGCTTCGGCGCCAAAGCGCCGAACAACCTCCCGCAAATAGGGTTTGGTATGCTCCGGCAGCCTAAAGAGATAGGGAAACCCACCGGGATTCTGGACCTTGAGATTCGTTTTGCTGTGCATGCAATAGTGCATCATGAGTTCGCCCATGTTGGGTGCCACTTTGGTGTCCACCAATTTGATGGCGTGCACGTAGCCGCTGGGCAGCGTGAGCGGGCTCCAGTTGGCCACAAGGGGCAGTTCCTCGGGCAAGCGGCCCGTGAACATGCTGTCGGCCAGCTCCCGGAGGTCCTCAGAAGAAGGCTCTATGACCGTGGGCAGCACATCCGGCAGAGTTTCGGCCTTCGTGGCTGCGAAAATGTTGTTGCTATAGAGGCCCCAGCTGAGCTTCAAATCCGCACCGTTGTTGTGTCGGGGCAGGCCCTGGCGCATCAGAATGGCAAACGCCAACCGGGCATCGTCGTCCATGGGGGCGTAGTAGGCCAGGAGGAGCCTAAGTTGAGCCCTAGCCTGCTCAGCAGTGAGTTCGTGGTCTCGCGCAGCCAGAGGTGCCACATGCTCGGGCCTTTGGACCACAAGCTTGCTCGCCACAAGCACGAAATACGCCAGCCAAGGATTATCGACCCATGATGGAAGAGTACGATATTCCCAACCGTGAGCCTGCCGGCGAACATCACCCAACGCTCCATAGGGATGGCCCTGAGGAGCGCCCTGGGCCTGCTGAACCCGCATACGGCCCTCCTCACGGTCGAATAGGCCTGCCGTGAACATAAGGTGCGACAGGCGGTCCAGAGCCGCAATTTCCCTATCTCGAAGTTTGAGGCGTTTGCGTCCAAAGTGTACATGACCCCCTAGTCCGTCGGATGAGTAATAAGAGCCCGCTCGCCATATGTAGGCCAGCGTGTCGGGATAGAAACGGGGCATCCAGCGCAGGGCCAGCCACAACGAGCCCAGAACGAATAGAGCATGTCGGCTGGGAGCCGCTCGGAGCTCCACCAGACGACCGTTGTTGTCCGCGCCAAAGGCCGGACCGGCCTTGAGGCCCAAATCCCGGGCATCGTAGCGCTCGTGGCCATTGGTAAAGACAAACTCGGGGTCGGCTCCGAGCATGAAGTGGTTGAGCAGGCGCTGGCCGCCGACAATGGGCTCTGTGATGGGCGTATAGAGACGCTTGAACCAGCGCTCCATGCGGGCGGGCTCAACCAACTGGGTCCAAGGCAGGCCTACATCCCCCGGCTTGGTCCAGCAGTTGAGCAGGCACTCGCGCATGAGTTCGGAACGGAGTTTTTGTAGCTCAACGCTCACCGGCGCTCCAGCTCCAGCGTGATTTTGGAGATGGCATAATCCAGGCCATCCTCCCAGCCATGACGGTAGACCATGGAGCTCCTGGGAGCCTTAGAGGTCATCAATAGCTTGAGCAACCGGCGGAGTGTTTTCTTGCGCTTCAAGTGGGCCTCCTATCTCAACCAGCATGGGCTTTTGCTTGGGCCTACGCAACCTCTTCTCGAAGCTCTTCTCAAACCACTGGTAGAAGGCCTCGACCTTCTCCTGACTGAGCTTCTGGTGCAGGCTATAGGTCGGAAAGCGCCCTATGCGCTTCAGGTAGACCCTTCGGCTCCAGGCGCCCAGAATGCTGAAGACCGTGGAGGCCTGGGGATGGTAGGCGCTATAGGCCTTGTCGTAGGCCAAAGGGGGCATGTTGCCGATGTCTCGTGCGCCACCCAGCTCGTAGCCCAATAGACCACCCGCATCAAACTCCAGGGCCCAAAAGTCCAGAATCTTGGATTGGCTCTGCTGGAGCAGACTCAGAAGTTCCTTGGCCCTGTAGAGATTGGGCTTGCCGCAGTAGCGCAAACGGACGGCCGGACCATAGATGGCCGTTTTCTTGACATTCACGAGCAAGGAGGGCTCATTGGGGTGGAATTGCTTGATGATTCGGGTATGCAAATAAGGCCTAATGGTGGCATCCCAGGCGATGCGCGTTGGCCATCGACCTGGAAAGGGCCTTGGGCGCCTTCCGGTCGGGGGCATGCAGCCCAGCTGCCTCTGCATGGAATCCACTGTAAAGTGCCTCAAGTGCTCTCCTATACCCCACTCGTCGAAAGTTCGAAGATATCCAGGAAA
>Ga0210400_10001650_pt1 | contig 21806 bp, 22 predicted proteins | sample IncBWH26MmetaG_FD_155456 | JGI IMG/M metagenome (GOLD analysis project Ga0210400, IMG submission 155456) | Forest soil microbial communities from Barre Woods Harvard Forest LTER site, Petersham, Massachusetts, United States - Inc-BW-H-26-M | ecosystem: Environmental > Terrestrial > Soil >...
GTACTTGATGATGTCCATGGTGCCCATGGCCAGGCCCGCGCCGTTCACCATGCAGCCGATGTTGCCGTCCAGCTTGATGAAGTTGAGGTTGAACTTGGAGGCCTCGACTTCCTCGGGCGCCTCCTCGTTGAGATCGCGGTAGGCCAGCACATCCGGGTGACGGAAGAGCGCGTTGTCGTCGAAGCCGATCTTGGCGTCCAGCGCGATCACATCGCCCTGCTTGGTGACGACGAGGGGGTTGATCTCCACCATGGCGCAGTCCTTCTCCACGAAGAGCCGGAAGAGGTTCTGCAGGAAAGTGACAGCCTTCTTGAAGGCGTCGCCGGAGAGCCCCAGCGCGAACGCCGCCTGGCGAGCCTGGAACCCCGCGAGGCCGATGGCGGGGTCGATGACGACCTTCACGATCTTCTCGGGGGTTTTCTCGGCCACTTCCTCGATCTCCACACCGCCCTCGGTGGAGGCCAGGATGGTCACGCGCGAGGTGGCGCGGTCCACAAGGAAGGAGAGGTACAGCTCCCGCTCGATGTCCACGGGATCGCTGATGAAGACCGTGTGGACCTTGCGGCCCTCGGGACCGGTCTGGTGCGTCACGAGCGTCATGCCCAGCATCTTCTTGAAGAGCTCGGCGGCGTCATCGGGGTTCTTGGCGAACTTGACGCCGCCCCCCTTGCCGCGTCCGCCGGCGTGGATCTGGGCCTTCACGACGGACTGGCCGCCGAACTCCTTGGTGATCTGCCGGGCGTCCTCGGGGTCCATGGCGACACGGCCGTCCGGCGTGGCGACCTTGTACTGCCTGAGCAGTTCCTTGGCTTGGTATTCATGGATGTTCATGCGGTCTCCACGGGGCGCCAGGCGCGGGCCCACAGCACCCTCCAGTCTAGCGGCGGGGCCCCTTGATCCGAAGCTCAAGGATCGAGGCCTCGGCGCCGTCAAGCTGTATGCTGAGACTTTCCTAAAGACGCCCATGCCTCAACTCGACCGCTTCCTCCTCCACCTTTTCGCCCGCGGCGCGGCGCGCCTGCTCCTGATCCCCGGCGAGCCGCCGGTGCTGGAGATGCCCGACGGGCAGCGCCTCAACCTGGCCCCCACCCCCATGACGGCCGTGATGGTGGATGCCCTGGCCAGCGAGGTCATGGACCCCCGGCAGAAAGCGTCCTGGGCCGACACCCCCACACTGGAATGGGGCTATTCCGTGGACGGCAAGCCTGTCGCGCTGAAGGCCGAACGCACCCCCGGCGGGGCCTCCCTCTCCGCCACCATGGCCCCGGCGGCGCCTCCCAAGCCGGCCCCGCCCATGGCGCCCGCTGTCTCCGCCTCCGCCGACCCCCTTTCTCCGCCCAGCTCAGATCCACGGAAAACCGAGATGCCGCCTGGCGGCCCCCTGTCCGAGCGCCTTTTCAAGACGCTGCTCGCGATGAAGGGTTCTGATCTTCATTGCACCTCGAACCATCCCCCCATCGCCCGGGTTCACGGCGACATGGAGGAACTGTCCGATTTCGGGATCCTCGGGCCGTCCCAGATGGAAGACCTCATGCGGGGTCTCGCCACGCCGGACACCTGGCGCCACTTTGAAGAGGTCCGCGACGCGGACTTCGCCTACCCGTTCGAAGCCGGTGGTTGCCGCTTCCGCGTGAACTTCTTCATGGACCGCCAGGGTCCCGGCATGGTCGTCCGCGTCATCCCCAACGAGATCCCCGACCCGGACCAGCTCGGCATCCCCGAGCCGGTGCGCCGTTTGGCCCTTCTGAGCAAGGGCCTGGTGCTGGTGACGGGGCCGACAGGCAGCGGCAAGTCCACGACCCTCGCGGCGATCGTGGACTTGGCCAACCGCCAGCGCAAGGACCACATCATCACCATCGAGGACCCCATCGAGTTCGTGCACCCCAAGAAGCGCTGCCTGGTGAACCAGCGCGAGGTGGGCACGCACACCAACGGGTTCAAGAACGCCCTCCGCGCGGCCCTGCGTGAAGACCCGGACATCGTGCTGGTGGGCGAGATGCGCGACCTGGAGACCATCTCCATCGCTCTGGAGACGGCCATCACCGGCCACCTCGTCTTCGGCACCTTGCACACCAGCAGCGCCATCGGCACGATCGACCGCATCGTGGACCAGTTCCCCGCGGACCGGCAGCAGCAGATCCGCGTGATGCTCTCGGACGCGCTCAAATGCGTGGTGAGCCAGGTGCTATTGAAGAAAAAGGGCGGCGGCCGCGTGGCGGCGCTGGAAAGCCTTTTCGTGGGCCCGGCCATCGCCAACCTGATCCGCGAGGCGAAGGCGCCGCAGATCATGTCGCAGATGCAGACGGGACGGGCCTACGGCCAGAAGCTCATGGTGGATTCCATCGTGGATCTGGTGAAAGCCGGCACCGTGGACCCGCTGGAGGCCTACCTGAAGGCGCCGGACAAGGACACGCTCATCCAGGGGCTCAAGCGGGTCGGCATCGCCTTCGATCCCCGCTCCCAGGGCGAGACGGACCTCTAGGCGAAGCCCTACTTGCTGCGGCCTAGCAGGGCCACGGGGATCTCGTGGAGGAGGGCCTTGGTCTTCTTCTCGCCGTCCAGGCCGTCGAGCAGAGCGGTGGCGCTCTCGGAGGCCTTCCGCGCGAGATCGCGGGTCTCCGCCAGCGCGCCGTGCGCCTCCAGCAGGCGCCGCAGCGCGGATTCGTCCTCGGCGGGGATGGGCACTTCCTCGCCCCGGTCCCAGATGCGGCGGACGATGTCGCGGCTTTCCTCCGGCGCTTTCTCCAGCAGCGTCAGCATGGGCAGGGTGAGTTTGCCCTCGCGCAGGTCGCTGAAGGCCGGCTTGCCCAGTTGCTCGCTGGTGGCCGTGTAGTCGAGCAGGTCGTCCACCAGCTGGAAGGCCCGGCCGATCTCCAGCCCGTAGCGGCGCATGGATTCGCAATCCGCCTCCGTCCGGCCGCCCAGCACCGCGCCGGCCTCCGTGCAGCCGCCGAAGAGCAGCGCCGTCTTCCGCTCCTGGATGTCGAAGTAGTCCTTGCGGCTGGTGTCCAGCTTGAAGAGCACATCGTTCTGGATGAGCTCGCCCTCGATCATCCGCGTCGTGACTTCGGAGAGGATCTCCATGAGACGCCAGGAGCGGCCCTGGATGGCGCTGGACATGGCGTGGATGTAGAGCAGGTCGCCGAAGAGCACGGTGAGCGTGTTGCCCCAGAGCCGGTTCAGCGTGGGGCGCCCGCGCCGGAGCTGCGCATGGTCGATCACATCGTCATGCACGAGCGTGGCCGTGTGGATGAGCTCGAAGATGGCGCCGAAGCGCACATCCAGGTCCCCTTCCGCCCCGTTGAAGCGGCTGGAAAGCAGCACCAGCGCGGGCCGCAGCCGCTTGCCCTGGCCTTCACGGATATGGGCCGCGAGCTTCTCCACCACTGCCACATCGCTCTGGAGCAGCCGCTGCAGCTCCGCCTCCACACCGGAAAGTTTCGGCTGGATGGCGAGGAAATAGCGGGCCAGGTCGAGCGGGCGCATCAGGCTTCGGGCCTCCGGCTCAGCCGCGGTAGTTGGTGAACTGGAGGTCGATGGCCAACTTCTCCTGCTCCTTGCGGAAGAGGGCGATGGCCTCCTGGAGCTGGTCCTTGTCCTTGCCGCTCACCCGCAGCTGGTCGCCTTGGATGGAGCCCTGGGCCTTGAGCTTATGGTCCTTGAGCAGGGCCACGAGCTTCTTGGCCTTCTCGATGGGGATGCCCTGGTTGATCTTCACTTCCTGGCGCACGGTGCCTTTGTTCGCCGCCTCCAGCTTGCCGAATTCCATGGCGAGGATGCTGACGCCGCGCTTGTGGAGCTTGGACTGGAGCACATCCACCACGGCCTTGAGCTTGGTCTCATCATCAGCGTGGAGGGTCAGCTTGTCGGCGCCCTGTAGTTCGATCTTCGCGATGCTGCCCTTGAAGTCGTAGCGCTGGCCGATCTCCTTCATGGCCTGGTCCACGGCGTTCTTCACTTCCGCCATGTCCACCTTGGAAACCGCGTCGAAGCTGCACTCGCTGACCATGTCATCTCCTATTCCCGGGAGACTCCAGCCTACCGCGCTTCGAGCTCGTGGCGGAGCGCAGGCCAGCCCGTCCAGCGGTCCAGCTTGAAGAAGGCCGTGAGCACAAGGGCATGCTCGATGCGCCCGCTCCGCAGCAGCTCCGCCCATTCAGTCCAGGGGCAAGCCCAGAGCCGCAACTCCTCCGAAGGATCCAGGGCCAGCCCGGAGACGGCCTGGCAACCCAAGGCGAGGAAGGTATGGCAGTGGTTGCCAAGGGTGGCGGGGTTGGGCGCGCACTGGCCCAGCCCGGTCCATTCGCGGGCCTCGAAGCCCGTCTCCTCCCGCAGCTCGCGGCGCGCCGACTCCAGGGGCGTCTCGCCCTCATCGCAGCTGCCGCCGGGTATCTCCAGGGTGGGCGCGTCGATGCCATGGCGGAACTGCTCCACCACGAGCAAGTCGCCGTCTTCCGTGAAGGGGATCACATTCACCCAGTCGGGGCCCTGGAGCCGGTAGAAGGCGTGCTCCCGGCCCGTGTGCGGGCTGCGGCGCGTGGCCACCACCTGCCGGAAAAGGCGCGAATCCTGGCGGATGCTCTCTCCTTCCTGGATCCAGGGCGTGGCCGGATCGAAGAGCTCGGGGTGCTGGCGCAGCAGCTTCATCCGGCGGCGGCCCCCTCGGGAGCGCCTTCCTGCGCCCCTTCGCGGGCGCGGACCTTCTGGACGATGTGGTGGGTGAGCATGTCCAGGGCCGTCTGGTTCTCCACGCCCGTGGGGACGATGAGATCCGCCCACCGCTTGCTGGGCTCCACGAATTCCAGGTGCATGGGCCGCACGCTCTGCTCGTACTGCTCCATGACACTTTCCAGGCTGCGCCCGCGCTCGGCCGTGTCGCGGCGGATGCGGCGCAGCATGCGGATGTCGGCGTCCGCGTCCACGAACACTTTCACATCCAGCTGCTCTCGCAGCTCTTTGAGGGCGAAGAGGAGCAGGCCCTCGAGGATCACCACCTGCCCGGGCTGCATGGGGTCTTCCCAGCCTGTCCGGTCGGAGATGGTGAAGTCGTAGCGCGGCTTACGGATGGGCTCGGCCGAGTGGAGCGCCCGGAGGTGCTCGGCCATGAGTTCCAGGTCGAAGGCGTGGGGGTGGTCCCAGTTGATGCTGCGGCAGCCGAAGCGCTCTTTGACGATCTCCAAGGGCGCGTAGTAGGCATCCATGTCCAGCAACAGGGCCTGGATGCCGCGGCGCCGGATGCGGCGCACCAACTCCACCGCCACAGAAGTCTTCCCGCTGCCGGATCCCCCGACGATGCCCACCAGCCAGGGGCGTTCCGCCATGGTCAACCTCCGCTGAAATCCTAGCCTGAATCGCTTCCGGAGCGACCTCCCGCCTGATAGGCTCGGGCCATGTCCTCCCGTCTGCTGCCGTTGTTCCTGCTGGGCACCCTCCTGGCCTGCCAGACCGAGCCGGATGCCCGCCTTCCCCAGAGTCTCTATGACGAGGGCCGGCAGTTGAGCGTGGCCGGGAAGGGCACGGAAGCCCGCGCGCTGTGGAGCGACCTCATCGTCCGCTATCCCAACAGTGACGCCGCCCAGCAGGCCAAGAAGGATCTCTTCTTCGTCAACGCCATGATCGACCGCGACCAGGAGGAGAAGGCGAAGGCCACCCGCGCCTCACTGAACAAGGTTCTCAACGCGCTGGCCCGCTACAGGGAGAAGCGCGGCGAGTACCCCCCGAGCCTCAACGACCTTGTTCCGGAATACCTGGACCAGGTGCCGCTGGCCTCCTGGGGCCATCCCTTCTTCTACCGCGCCTATGTGGGCCAGCCCATCATGACCATTACGCCCAAGCGTGGCCCCGCGCGCCAGCTCTTCAACACGAAGCTGGACCACTACAACCTGGCTTCCCTGGGCACGGACCTCGCGCCCGGCGGCGAAGGCCTCGCGAAGGACATGCTCTTCCACGATGGTGAAACCGCGACCACCACGGGCTTCGATCCCATCGCCCAGCCTCAGCCGTTCCGGCAGTAGCTGGACTGAGCCAGTGGCTACTTGGCGCCCCAGTCCAACACCACCTTGCCGCTCTGGCCCGAGCGCATGGCGTCAAAGCCTTTCTGGAAATCATCAATCCCGAAGCGGTGCGTGATGATGGGACCGAGGTCGAAGCCGCCCTGGATGAGCGCGATCATCTTGTACCAGGTCTCGAACATCTCGCGGCCGTAGACGCCCTTGATGAAGAGGCCCTTGAACACCACCTTCGACCAGTCGATGGCCACCTCGCCGGGCATGATGCCCAGCATGGCGATCTTGCCGCCGTGGTTCATGGTGTCGAGCATCTGGCGGAAGGCCCGCGCGTTGCCGCTCACCTCCAGGCCCACATCGAAGCCCTCCATCATGCCGAGTTCCTTCATGACGGCCTGCAAATCCTCCGTGGCCACATTCACGGCGCGCGTGACGCCCATCTTGCGGGCGAGATCGAGCCGGTAGTCGTTCACATCCGTGATGACCACATTCCGGGCGCCCACATGCTTCGCCACCGCCGCGGCCATGATGCCGATGGGCCCCGCGCCCGTCACGAGCACATCCTCGCCCACGAGGTCGAAGCTCAGCGCCGTGTGCACCGCGTTGCCGAAGGGGTCGAAGATGGCGGCCCACTCGTCCGGCACATTATCCGGGATCTTGTAGACATTCTCCGCGGGGATCACGAGGAACTCCGCGAAGGAGCCCGGCCGGTTCACACCCACGCCCTTCGTGTTGCGGCAGAGGTGCAGCTTGCCCGCGCGGCAGTTGCGGCAGAAACCGCAGGTGAGGTGCCCTTCCCCGCTCACGCGGTCGCCGGGCTTGAAGGCCTCGACCTCGGCGCCCACCTTCTCCACGATGCCGAAATACTCGTGCCCCACCACCATGGGCATCGGGATCGTCTTCTGGCTCCACTCGTCCCAGTTGTAGATGTGCACATCCGTGCCACAGATGGCCGACTTGCGGATGCGGATCATCACATCGTGAACACCCAGCTCCGGCGTAGGCGCGTCGTGAGTGATCCAGATGCCTTCTTCCGGCTTGGACTTGATGAGGGCTTTCATGGGGGCTCCAGAACCAATCGAAGCTAAGGTGTTTCGGCAGCTGCCGGGCCTACTTGATCACGCCCAGCTCGCGGCCCACTTTGGCGAAGGCGGCAATGGCCTGGTCGAGATCGGCGGTGGTGTGCGCGGCGCTCATCTGGGTGCGGATGCGGGCCTGGCCTTTGGGGACGACGGGGAAGAAGAAGCCGATGACATAGACACCTTCGTCCAGGAGCTTCGTGGCGAAGGCTTGGGCAAGGGGCGCGTCGTGGAGCATGACGGGGATGATGGGGTGCTCGCCGGGCAGCAGCTCGAAGCCCAGTTTCGTCATCTCCGCGCGGAAGTGCTTCGCGTTGGCCCGCAGGCGCTCCCGCAACTCGGCGCCCTGCGCCAGCAACTCCAGGGCCTTGAGGCTGGCGGCCGCGATGGCGGGCATGAGCGTGTTGGAGAAGAGGTAGGGCCGGGCTTTCTGCCGCAGCATCTCGATCATCACCTTCGATCCCGACACATAGCCGCCGCTGGCGCCGCCCAGGGCCTTGCCCAGCGTGCCGGTCATGAGGTCCACCCGGCCCATGACGCCGTGGTGCTCATGGGTTCCGCGGCCGTCCTTGCCCGTGAATCCCACGGCGTGGCTGTCATCGATCAGGAGCAGGGCGCCGTGTTTCTCCTTCAGGGCCACGATCTCCGGCAGCTTGGCGATGTAGCCGTCCATGCTGAAGACGCCATCGGTGACGACGAGGATGAATCGCGCGCCAGCCGCCTTGGCTTCCAGCAGCTTCGCTTCGAGATCCGCCATGTCGCTGTTGGCGTAGCGGAACCGCTTCGCCCTGCAGAGCCGGATGCCGTCGATGATGGAGGCGTGGTTGAGGGAGTCGGAGATGATGGCGTCTTCTTCGCCCAGCAGCCCTTCAAAGACACCGCCGTTGGCATCGAAGCAGCTGGAGAAGAGGATGGTGTCCTCGAAGCCCAGGAAGGCGCTGAGCCGCGCCTCCAGTTCCTTGTGCAGATCCTGGGTGCCGCAAATGAAACGCACCGAGGAGAGGCCGAAGCCGCGGTCATCCAGCGCCTGCTTCGCCGCCGCGATCAGCGCCGGATGGTCTGACAGGCCCAGATAGTTGTTGGCGCAAAGATTGATGACCTTGCGGCCGTTGGCCTCCACCCGGGCGTTCTGCGGGCTGGTCATCACCCGCTCGGATTTGAAGAGGCCCTGTTCCTTCAAGGAGTCGAGCTGGGCGCGGAGATGGTCGTTGAAAGCGGTCATGGGTTCCCGTCCGGAACCCCCATTCTATCGGCGGATCTTCAATGCGCGCAGGTCTGGATCAACGCCTTGGTCTGGACTTTGGCCGTTTTCACGGGAGCGATCTTCCCGGGGCGGATGACGACGATCGGGCGCGAGCCGGGCGTCGAGACGACCGGCACCGGCGTGACGACCCGGACGATGTGGCAGACCGGCTGGTCCGCCCGGGCTGTGAGGGCGAGACCCGTGGCCAGCAGACCTGCGGCGGACAGGGACAGGACATTCACAGCGGCTCCAGGAGAGGGGAATCCACAGCACCTTGGACCCGGCGCTCCTCTGGCCGGTTGAGCGCCCCGGGGTGATCAAACCATGGCAATTCCCTTGACGCTCCAGCTCCAGCCTTCCAACCTTGAGCAGATGGCGAGCGCCTCCCTGATGCGGCAGAACAACCGCAATAACGCCTCCCCCAGCGCGGATCGCGCGTGGGGCGGCGAGGCTCTGACCTAACAGAACCCCATCCGTTCACTCCCACCCCGATTCGCCCCGGCGAGTCGGGGTTTTTCTTTTTCACCCCCAACCCAGGAGGCTCTTATGAGCGCCAACGCCACCTTCCCCACGCCTTACCACGAAGTCGGCCGCCGCCTGTCGCGGCACCAGGACCAGCTCTCGAGACGCGGCCTCAGCCTCCGGGAGGAGATCGAGACACGCTACCTGAAGAAGTGGGAGAGCGAGACGCTCTGCCATGTGCTGAAGGTGCGCAGCGCGCTGGTCTCCGGCATGCAGGACTTCCTGCTGCGCCAAGGCCTGTTGAACCTGGAGCGCGTGCAGATGAGCCTGGTGACGGACCCGCTGGCCCACGGCGTTGAGCACCTGCCGAGCATCCCGTACCGGGAGAGCTCCTATGTGGCGACGCACAGCATGATCTACGCGAAGTTCATGGCCTGCCACAACCCGCACCTGAAGGGCGTCTTCGTGGACTCGCCCAATCTGCGCCTGGAACTGCCGTCGGAGCGCCAGCGCAGCAAGTATCTCCTGGACTTCAGCCAGCTGGATGTGGAGGTCCGGCGCGAGCGCGGCGTGCAGTTGGACACCTACCTCCATCAGCCGGAAACCGTCGAAACGGTCCTGCGCGAAGACCTCGCGGCGGCCCTCGCCTTCTTCGAGGGCATGGCCCGCTCGGGCTTCGAGCGGGTGCGGGACTGGGCCGGGCCTAGCCTGGCCGCGCTCGGGGTGCGCTTGGACCTTCTGGAGGGTCCATTCCCGGTCTTCCATCTCGACGATGCGCCGGTGCCCAAGGAGGAAGCCGAGGCCTGGTTCGGCCAGCGCACGGAGGCGCAGGCCTTCTTCATCGTGGGGCTCATGCGCGAGAACTACGACCTCATCTATCCCTATCTCCGGCCCGATGGCACGCGGCGGCGTTTGCAGGACTTCAGCAGCCGGGAGATCTACAACTACGACCTGGTGGTGAAGGGGCGGTTGGAGGATGGAGCCGACCAGCCGGCCTTCGAGGTCCTCAGCGGCGCTCTGCGCGAATGGCTGCCGGAAACCATCGTGGCCCGGCTCCTGGACAACGGCGTGATCCCGGAACCGCCCCGCTTCGATGCTCGCGGCGAAATCATGAATCTCGGAGCCCTCGGCGGCTACGGCCCCTTCCTGCACCTGGCCTGCCGCCGTGACAGCCTGGGCCGCCCGACCTTCCCGGACACCTTCGGCGCCGGCATCGGCATCGAGCGCCTGCTATGGGCCTTGCTGCGCGGCCCCAAAGTGCGCCACATCGAGGATGTCACCTTCTTCGGCAAGAACCCTGACAGCGCGGAGCTGTTTTTATTTTAACCGTCAATGACACGAATGGGCGTGAATCGAGCACGGTTCGCGCCCATTTCATATGTACCGAATTCACGTCATTCCTGGTTCCGGCGGTTCAGGAACTTGATCGCCATGCACGCGGCGCCGAAGCCGTTGTCGATGTTCACGACGGCGATGCCGGGGCTGCAGGAGGCCAGCATGGACATGAGGGCCACGCGGCCGCCCTCGCTCACACCCGCGCCGACGCTGGTGGGAACGGCGACGAGGGGCGCGTCCACGAGCCCGGCGACCACGCTGGGCAGCGCGCCTTCCATGCCCGCGCAGGTGATGAGGACCGGGCAGGCCTTCAGATCCGGAAGGATCGCCTGGAGGCGGTGCAACCCCGCCACGCCCACATCGAAGAAGGTCCGGACCTGATAGCCCATGGCCTCCAGGGTGGCGCGGGCTTCAGAAGCCACGGGGATGTCCCCGGTGCCCGCCGTGAGGATGCCCACCGGTGGCAGATTCCTCGCAGCCTTCGGCTCGCGGACCGCCGTGCGGCTCACGCGATCCACAGTGGCAAGCTCATCCAGCGCATCCATCTGGTCCGGAGAAAGCCGCGTAGCGAGCCGGAAGCCTTCACCTTCAGAGAAGAGCTTCCTGAGATGGTCGAGGGTTTTCCCAGGGCCAAAAATGACCTCGGGTATGCCCGTGCGCGATTCGCGATCGTGATCCCAGCGGATGTCGGGATTCATGAGGCGGATTCCGTGGCGATCTTCTTGGCCAGGCTGCCACTCTGCACGCCGCCCAGGTCCACGGCCACGAAACGGAAGCCCGCGCGCCAAGCGGCCCGCTCCAGCTCTGTGCGCAGCGGCTCCTCGAAGCAGCGGGGGCCGAGCCGCGCGTCCAGCTCGATGCGCACGACACTGTCATGCCACCGGGCCCGGGCAGGCCAGAGGCCCTTCGAGCGAAGGAAACTCTCGACAGCTTCCACCTGCTTGAGGCGTTCCGGCGTCACCTCCGTGCCCACGGGAAAACGGCTCGCGAGGCAGGGCGAAGCGGCCTTGTCCGCGTTGGGCAGACCCCAATGATGGGCCAACGCCCGCACCGCCGCTTTGTCGAAGGTTGCGTCCACGAGGGGAGAGACGACCTCATGCTCCTTCGCCGCCTGGAGACCAGGGCGCACATCGCCCAGATCCTCCAACTGTGTGCCGTTCATGAGGACGCCCTCGAAGCCACGCGCCGCCGCGGCCTTCTCCGCCACGCCGTAGAGAGTGGATTTGCACCAGTAGCAGCGGTCGCCGGCGTTGGCACGGTACTCGGGAAGATCCGTCTCGCCCGTGGCCATCTCCTCAAGCTCCACCCCCAGCTGCGCGGCCAGCGCATGGGCTTCAGCCCGCTCTTCGCGCGGCAGCGAGGGGCTCACGGCCAGCAGGGCCCGGGTGGGCAGACCCGCGCGCAGGCAGGCCGCCAGGACGAGGGTGGAGTCCACACCGCCGGAGAAGCAGACGGAGACCGGCCCCTTCGCGCTCCGGGCGCGGACGGTCTCGAGCAGGCGGGCTTCCAGTGCCGCTACATCCATCTCCCCAGTGTGGCACCATCGGGTGATTCTTCGGAGCCTCCATGCGCCGCCTCGCCCCCGTCCTGCTGCTCTTGGCCAGCGCCGCCTGCTCGCGGAGTCTCAACACATCCCATGCCGAGGCCGCCCTCCGCGCGCGCTATCCCGTGTTCGTGCCTGTCGAGGTACCTCGGCGCGTCACCGAGCCCGTCAATTCCCCGAAGGCGCAGCGGGCCCAGGCTTTCATGGACAACCTCCAGAAGACCGGCTGGTTCGATATCACCAAGGCGGATGGCAAGGATGGCCAGGTCATCTACACTTTCACGGCCAAGCCGGGATCGCCCGGACATGCCAGCGAAACGGGCTGGCTGGTGCCCGCGGCACAGGCCGTCTTCGTGAACGCCACCGGCGTCATGGCGAACGGCAACACGGCCAAGGTGACCTACCAGATCAAGCTGGCCAACCCCACGGCCCAGTTCGCGCTCTTCGAGCTGCTCCATCCCGCCGTCCGCATCGGTGACGCCAAGCCCCGCCACGCCGTCTTCGAGAAGCAGGGTGGATCCTGGGCGCTCACATCCACGGATGAGAGTTTCACGAAGGGCGGTTGAGCTCCGCGTAACTGGCTGGCGTCCGGCCCACCAGCGCCTTGAAGTCCTTGATGAAATGCGCCTGGTCGAAGTAGCCCAGGTCCAGCGCCAACGAGGCCCAGTCCACCGGGTGGCCTTGGTCGACCTGTGCGAGGGCTTCATGCAACCGGTATCGCTGGATCACCCACTTGGGGCTCACACCCACATAGCGGCCGAAAAGGCGCTGCAGGGTCCGGGTCCCCAGACTAAATCGCTCCGAGATGTCCTCCACTAGCCTGATCTCGCGGTCCTCGGCGATGCGGGCGGCGATGCGGTTGAGGAGCTCCACGCGCGGGTCCGGCTCCGGGTGCCATGCGCGCAGGAAGGTCTCGGCCAGTTCGATCCTGACGGCGTCATCCTCCGCCCCCAGCACCGCGTCTTCAAGCGCCTGCCCCGGATCTCCGAACAGCTCAGGCAGCGTCTTCAAGGTGTCCGTCAGCACGGATAGCGGCTCGCCAAAGAAGGGATGGAACCCAGCCGGGTGAAACTTGATGCCGAAGGCATGGCCCTGCCCTTCAAGCCGTCTGGAGAACCTGCCGCGCGCCACGCCACCTACCCGCGTGTTCCCGGGCTCGAAGACGATGTGGACGGCGGGGTGAGGCAATGTCTCCTGGACCCGCGGCTCACAGCCACGGAGATCCCAGGCGACGCTCCAGAAATGCGCGACGAATGGCGCCAGATCCGGCGCCGGCAGGTGCCGCTCGTGATGGAAGATCCCATCCACCCGCTCTGGACGCAGCACCCCGCGCGCTTTCCCTGCCTCAGGCCGTTCCATCTCTCCAGAGTCACACGCTGTCGCGCTTTTACAATCGCGCACCGCTCCCAAGCGCTACCTTCATCAGACCGTGAAGGAGCAACCATGAGCATCCGAGCCACCGCCGCCTGCAAAGGCCTGTCCTGGGACGAGACACCTCACGACGAAGCACCGGGCGAACCCAAGCTCACCACTGTCCATGCCCGGAACCGCTACTCCGGCGATTGGGAGGGAGAGGGCATCCTTTGCCTGCTGATGGCCTATGTCGGCGACCAGGCCGTCCACTATACGGGCCTGGAGCGCGTCACCGGAAGTCTCGACAGCAAGAAGGGGAGTTTCCTTCTCAAGCACGACGGCATCTTCGAAGACGGGCTGGCCAAGACGACTTGGACCGTGGTGCCGGGTTCAGGGACTGATGAGCTCGCGGGCCTGCGCGGCAAAGGCGGCTTCGCCTCCGGCCACGCCGAGGAATCCCCCGTCACCCTGGAATACGAATTCGCCTGATCCCGCTCAGAACTTGCTCTTGATCCAAGCCAGCGCGAGCGCGAAGACCGAAGGCCGCTTGGGCTTCGGCCGGGATACTGGCGCCGCGCTCCAGGAGGCCCAGGCGCCGCGGAGCAGCGCCATGTCGCCCGCGAAGACGAGTTGGCCGCCCAGCAGCGCGGGACCGGGCTCGATCTGGCCTTCCACGAGGCCGCGCAGGGCGGAATCCTCGCCCCTCAGCTCCGGGCCGCTGCCCCAGGCCGCGTCCTTCATCACGAGGCGGAAGGGCTGGGCAAGCAGCGCGAGGCGCTGCGGCACGAGATCGGCCAGCGGGATGCCTGAGCCGTTGCCGGAGGGGCGCTTGAAGTAGCGAGGGAACTTCTGGGCGAGGCCTTGGTCCCCCGCGATCTTGAGCTTGCCGCTCACGAAGGCCGTCATGGGATCGAGCGTGCCCTCGTTGAGCGCGATCCAGTCCGGCGCCGCCATGGTCAGCGTGGCCTGGGCGTCGGCGCGGAGCGCCGTCTCCAGGCTGTAGGCGCCGTCCTTGATGACGGAGGAGTAGTCGCCGCCGCCCTCGCCCGTGATGTGGTACGCAATGACCGCGCTTAAGCCCGCCGCCTTCTCGGGCAGGAAGGTCGCGCTCATGCGTTGGAAGATCTCATCCACCGTCGTGGCCATGGCTTACCTCGGGATGCCCGTGATCATCGCGCCACAAGCCCCGCGCTTCAACGACTACCGGCGGTCAGGCAGAATGGTTGGATGGCGACGGAAGCAAAGGAACGCTGCCCCTATTGCGGGCGACCGGCGGGCCGAATCTATGTCCATGGCCATGTGCAGTGCCTTGCCTGCGGCCTCAACATCGACGAGTGCTGCCGGGGCGAGCAGGCCTCAGATGGCCGCGATGAAGGCCGATAGCGCGGCTTTGTAGGCCGCGGATGTCTCAGCATCCAACACGCCATCCGCGCCGATCTTGCGGCTCACGGAGGGCACGGAGAAGACAGTCTCATCCGGCAGCTTCGCGCCCATGACGCGGAGGATCTCCATCAGGTTCGCCTGGGCGATGGATCCGCCCATGAAGGACGGTGAGGCGTTGATGAGCAGCACGGGTTTGTCCGTGAACTCGCCGGAGGAGACGATCCAGTCCAGCGCGTTCTTCAGCGAGCCCGGCACGCCGTGGGCGTATTCCGGACTGCAGATGAGCACGCCGTCAGCATCCGCGATCCGGGCGCGCAGCTCCGCCACCGGGGCGGGCGCGGGCTCCACATCCAGGTCAGGGTTGAAGTGCGGAAGCGCGGCCATGCCTTCGTAGATCGGGACGCTCGCGCTTTCCGGAAGCAGGCCCTGCGCCGCCCGCAGGATCGCCGTGTTGAATGAGCGCTCCCGCAGGCTGCCGGAGATGGCTAAGAGCTTCATCAGGCCTTGGCGAAGATGTCCATCACATCGTGGAGCAGCTTGATGGCGTCCTTCTTCGGGCGCTGGAACGCGTTCCTTCCCATGATGCTGCCGAAGGCGCCGCCTTTGGCCAGCTCCGAGACTTCCTTGAGCACATCCTCGGTTCCCTTGGCCTCGCCACCGCTGAAGATGATGATGCGGCGGCCGTTGAAGGCGCTGCGCACCACTTCCTTCACGCGGTCCGCCAGCGTCTCGATGGGGATGCCCGCCTTCTCGAAAGCCGCGGCGGCCTCCTTCACTTCCAGGTGTTTCTTGGGCGGCTTCACCTTGATGATGTGCGCGCCCAACTGGGCCGCGATCTGGGCGGCATAGCCCGCCACATCCACGGCGGTCTCGCCCTCCTTGCTGAGCCCTGCGCCGCGGGGATAGGCCCAGAGGACGGTGGGCAGACCCACGGCCTTGGCCTCCAGGATCAGCTCGCGCAGGTTCTCGTACTGGATGTTCCGGTCGCCGCTGCCCGGATAGATGGTGTAGCCGATGGCTGTGCAGCCCAGGCGCAGCGCGTCCTCCACGGAACCCGTGATGGCCGAGCAGGGCTCATGGCCCTTGCTGAGGATGTCGCTGTTGTTCAATTTCAGGATGAGGGGGATGTCGCCGGCGTAGTCGCTGGCCACATGCTCGATGAAGCCAAGGGGCGCGGCATAGGCGTTGCAGCCGCTCTCGATGGCCAGCTCGATGTGGTAGCGCGGGTCATAACCGCCAGGGTTGGGCGAGAAGGACCGCGCGGGGCCGTGCTCGAAGCCCTGGTCCACGGGCAGGATCACGAACTTTCCGGTGCCGGCCAGGCGGCCGTGGTTCATCATCCGCGCCAGATTGGCCTTCACGCCGGGGTTCTCCGACGAATACCAGGACAGGATTTCCTTCACGCGGGCGGTCGCCATCCCTCACCTCGAATGTCCAATCGTCCATGGTATCCCAGGAGCGCCGCAAGCCCGAGCCCGGAAGACGCCCGGGCCAGTGTAATCTTGAGGGCTATGAGCGCCCTGCACCGGCTCATCCACGACTGGAACGCCGGTGGCGACGACGGCGGGCGCATCCCTTTGCTCAACGATGAGACGCTGCGGGACGGCCTCCAGAGCCCATCCGTGCTGGACCCGCCCATCGCGGCCAAGCGGGACCTGCTGCACCGGCTTGCCCGGCTGGGCGTGGACGCCATTGATCTCGGCATGCCCGGCGCGGGGCCCAAGGCCGTGTCCGCCGTGAAAGCGCTGCTGACGGAAATCCGCGACCAGCGCCTGCCCCTCTATCCCAACGCCGCCGTCCGCACGGTGGAGGAGGACCTCCGGCAGGTGGCGGACATCCAGCAGCGGGTGGGCCTTCCGCTCGAAGCCGGGGCCTTCGTGGGCTCCAGCCCCGTGCGCATGGATGTGGAGGGCTGGGACCTGGCCTTCGTGGTGGACACGGTGCGCAAGGCCGTGGCCTTCTGCCGCCGCCAGGAGGTGCCCGTGATGATGGTCACGGAGGACACCACCCGCGCGAAGCCGGAGGTCATGGAAGCCATCTACCGCGCTGCGCTGGAAGAGGGCGCCCAGTCCATCTGCCTCTCGGACACCTGCGGCCACGCCACGCCCCGGGGTGTGCGCAACCTCGTGCGGTTCGCGAAGGAGACGCTGCTGAAGGACCACCCGGATGTGCGGCTCGACTGGCACGGGCACAACGACCGCGGCCTTGGCGTGGCCAACGCCATCGCGGCCTTCGAGGCGGGCGCGGACCGCATCCACGGCTCTATCCTCGGCATCGGCGAGCGCTGCGGCAATGTGGCCATGGACCAGCTCATGGTGAACCTCATGCTCATGGGGCACTGGACCGGGGACCTGTCGGACCTGCCCGCCCTCGCCGACCGCGTCGCGGAACTGGTGGGGTTCGAGATCCCCGCGAATTATCCGCTCCTGGGCCGTGATGCCTTCCGCACGGGCACAGGCGTCCATGCCGCCGCCATCGTGAAAGCCCTGCGGCGCGGCGACAAGGCGCTGGCGGATGCCGTCTACTCCGGCGTGCCCGCGGCCCTCGTGAACCGTCGCCAGGAGATCGTCATCGGCCCCATGGCCGGCCATAGCAATGTCATCTACTGGCTCGAGATGAACGGTTTCGATGTGAACCCCGACCGCGTGGAGCGCATCCTGGGCCTCGCGAAGAAAGGCGACCGCATCCTCACCGAAGATGAGATCCGATCCGCGATATGAAAGACCGGGATGCCGTTGAGCAGGTGAAGGAGGCCACGGATCTTGTGGCGCTCGTGGGCCAGGCGGTGAAGCTCAAGAAGAGTGGCGCGGCCTGGAGCGGGCTCTGTCCGTTCCACTCGGAGCGCTCGCCCAGCTTCCAGGTGGTGCCTCAGCGGGGCTTCTACCACTGCTTCGGCTGCGGCAAACACGGGGACGCCTTCACCTGGGTCATGGAGCGCGAAGGCCTCACCTTTCCCGAAGCGCTGGACCTGCTGGCGCGGCAGGCGGGCATCACGCTGCCGGAACGGCGCGAGCGGCCCAAGGAGGCCGTGGACCAGGAAGAGCGACTCCGGACCGTGCTGGAGGCGGCCCAGACCTTCTATCAGAATGAGCTGGCGCGCAACGAGGCAGCCCTGGCCTACCTGAAGAACCGCGGCATCACGGAGGCCTTCGCGAAAGAGGCCGGCTTCGGCGCGGCGCCGGACGCCTGGGACAAGCTCGTCACCCACCTCCGCCGCCTGGACATCAGCGTGGATCTCATCGAGCAGTCCGGCCTCGCCTCCCGCAGCGAGCGGGGCGCGCAGATTGATTTCCTCCGCAACCGGCTTACCATCCCCATCCACGACAGTCGCGGCCGCCTCGTGGCTTTTGGCGGACGCGTATTGGGCGATGAGAAGCCGAAATACCTCAACACCCGCGAGACAGCGCTCTTCAAGAAGGGCTCGACGCTGTTCGGCATGCACCGCGCCAAGGGCGCTCTGCGGGACGGCGCGCTGGTGGTGGAGGGCTACTTCGATGTGCTCCAGCTCCAGCAGCAGGGCCTCGCGGGCGTCGTCGCGCCCCTGGGCACAGCGCTCACGGAAGAGCACCTCCATCAGCTCCAGCGCTTCAGCAAGCGGGTGGTGCTCTGCTTCGACGGCGACGCGGCAGGGCGCCGGGCCATGGAGAAGTCGCTCCGCCTGGCGTTGCCCTTGGGTTTCGAGGTGCGCCTGCTGGAGCTGTCCCCAGGCGAGGACCCTGACACCTGGTGCCTGAAGATCGGCGCTGCGGCCTTCCAGGAACTGCTCCGCAAGGCGCCGGACTGGGCCAGCTTCGTGGTGGACCGCGCCATGGATGGCAAGGATGTGCGCCGCGTGACCGAGCGCATGGAGGCCTTCCGGGAACTCCAGGCCTTCCTGCCCTACCTGCCCAACGCCCCGGAGACCCGCGAACTGCTGGCCAGCTTGGCCCACCAGCTCCAGGTGCCCCTGAGCGAGCTGGACCGGGCCCGGAAACCCCAGGCTGAGGCGTCCGTCCGCGTCCTGCCTGTCTCGTTGGCCCGCGCCACCCTGGACGAGGCCGTGCGCTCCCTGCTGCTGCTCTGCCGGGCTGGCCATCTGGGCCAGGTCCATGAAGCCCCTTCCGCGTGGTGGGAGGGGCTCGAAGGCGCGCCCCTGCTGCAGGCGGTGCTGGATGCCGAGGGCGACGAGAACGAATTGCCGGGCGAGGTCCTCACCCTCATCCGGGGTCTGGAAGCCCAAGTCTCCCGGCGCGATGAGTTGGATGCGGCCTTGGACCCTGAGCCCGTGCTGGGCCGGGTGGAAGGCCAGTTCGTGGACCGGGAGATCCGGACCTTGCAGCGCCAATTACAGGAACCGAGGGTGATGGCCGACAAGGAATTACAAGGCCGGATGGAAAGCCGCCTGTCTGAATTGCTGAAACGCAAAAGCGTGTTGGCCCGCCAATTGCGTACCTCGCGCGAGCATCTCTAACGGGATCTTGCCCTTGCGCGAATGCGCAAACATTCCATACTGAATGGTTCCGGCCCGAATCGCACACTGGCAGCAGTGTGTCCGGGCGTGTCCGGCGGACCCATCTCCGAGTTTCCTGCCGGTTTCTTTCTTTGAGGACTGAATGCAGCTGACGCTCTCCCGTGACGCCTACTACGAGCACACCAAGGCGCTCATCTCCCTCGCCAGGTCCCGCGGTTACCTCCTTTTCGACGAGCTGAACAGCTTCCTCCCGTCCTCGGCCTCCAGCCCGGCGGATCTGGAAGCGGCCATGGCTCTGCTCGGGCGCCTGGGCATCGGCACCGGCGCGACGCCTGAAGCGGCTCTGGCCGCCCGGGCGCAGCTCGAACCGGAATACATCCATGTGGAGCAGCCCGCCAAGGTCTCCAAGGACGACACGGATGTCGACCTGGACAGCTCCGACAGCGACAAGTACAACGACCCCGTCCGCATGTACCTCAAGGAGATGGGCACCGTGCCCCTCCTCAAGCGCGAGGACGAGGTCGAGATCGCCAAGCGCATCGAGATCGGCGTGCGCAGCGTCATGCGCGCCCTCTCCCGTTCCCGCCTCGCGGTGGGCCTCCTCATCGACATCGGCAAGATGCTGAAGGAGAACCCCGGCAAGATCCGCGAGGTCGTGGGCCTCTCCGACGAGGTGGACGAGGACGAGGACGCAGAGAGCACCAGCGCCACCCAGCATGTGCACCACCAGTTCGAGAAGCTGCTGGTCTACGACCAGGCGCTCCAGGATCTGCTGGACCTCAAGAAGCTCGTGGACGCCGGCGAGAAAACTCTGCCCAAGAAGCGCAAGCTGGACCGCGAGATCCTCCGCGCCCGCGGCCGCGTGGCGCGCCAGGTCCGCAAGCTGGGCCTCAACAGCCTCGCCGTCACGCGCCTCATCGACAAGATCACCGCACAGCACGCCCAGGTCATGGCGGGCGAGCGGAAATTGAGGGAGCTGAAGGACCGCCTGAAGAACCCCGCCTTCGCCAAGTTGAAGGAGCGGTACAAGCAGGAGCACGAGCACATCGAGCAGACGCTCGCGGCCTTCTTCCTCAAGTACGAGACAGACAGCGCGCACTTCCACAAGGACTTCACCTCGCTGAAGGCGGCCGAAGCCATCAGCCGCTCCGCCAAGGCCGAGCTGATCGAGGCGAATCTCCGCCTCGTGGTGTCCATCGCCAAGCGCTACACGAACCGAGGCCTGCAGTTCCTGGACCTCATCCAGGAGGGCAACATCGGCCTCATGAAGGCCGTGGACAAGTTCGAGTACAGCCGCGGCTTCAAGTTCTCGACCTACGCCACCTGGTGGATCCGGCAGGCCATCACCCGCGCCATCGCGGACCAGGCCCGCACCATCCGGATCCCCGTCCACATGATCGAGACCATCAACAAGCTCATCCGCACCCAGCGCGAGCTGGTGCAGAAGCTGGGCCGCGAAGCCACGACGGAGGAGATCGCCCACGCCATGGACATGCCCGTGTCCAAGGTGCGCAAGGTGATGAAGATCGCCCAGGAGCCCATCAGCCTGGAAACCCCCATCGGCGAGGAGGAGGATTCCCACCTCGGCGATTTCATCGAGGACAAGACCGTCTCGAGCCCCATCGACCAGGTGGTGCAGTCGCGCCTCAAGGAGACCGTGGGTTCCGTCCTCAAGACCCTCACGGAGCGGGAGGAGAAGGTCCTCCGCCTCCGCTTCGGCGTGGGCGACGAGGCCACCGAGCACACGCTGGAGGAAGTCGGCAGCGAATTCGCCGTCACCCGCGAGCGGATCCGGCAGATCGAGTCCAAGGCCCTCCGGAAGATCAGGCACCCGCGCTACTCCAAGACGCTGAAAGCGTTCCTGGGTTGATCCCGACGATCCGTCAACAGAGCCCCCGCGATGCGGGGGCTTTCGTTTAGGCTTTTGCCATGGCCACAGCCTCCCGATCCGGCGCCTGGGAACCCCTGAAGCACCGCGCCTTCGCCATCCTCGTGTCCGCCAACCTGGCGTCCAACATCGGCACCTGGATCCAGAATGTGGGCGAGAAGTGGCAGATGGCGGAGCTGACGCGCTCGCCGCTGCTCATCTCCCTCATCGAGACGGGCACCACCCTGCCCATCCTCTTCCTGGCGTTGTCCGCGGGCGCGCTGGCGGACATCACCGACCGGCGCAAGCTGCTGCTGGTGGCCCAGACCTACATGCTCTTCGTGGCCGCCGGGCTGTCGGCCCTCACCTTCGCCCACCTCATCACGCCCACGGTCCTCATCATCATGTCGCTGCTGCTGGGCGTGGGCTCGGCGCTCACCCAGCCCGCCTGGCAGGCCATCGTGCCCGAGCTGCTGCCGCGGGATCAGATAGCCAACGGCGTGGCCCTCAATTCCGCCGGGTTCAATGTGAGCCGCGCCGTGGGCCCGGCCGTGGGCGGCCTCATCGTGGGGATCATGGGCCCCGCCTGGGCCTTCGCCCTCAACTCGCTCAGCTTCCTCGCCGTGGTGGGAGCGCTCTGGCAGTGGAAGCGCGCGGTGCCCACCCAGGATCTGCCCGGCGAGCGGTTCCTGGGCGCGGTGAAGGTGGGTCTGCGCTATGTGCGCCACAGCCGCCCGCTCCAGATCATCCTCTGGCGGGCCGTGGCCTTCGTCTTCTTCACAGGCATCATCTTCAGCCTGCTGCCCAGCCTCGCCATCCATCACCTGAATACGAGCTCGGAAGGCTTTGGCTTCCTACTGGGCTCCATCGGCGCGGGTGCTGTGGTGGCCACGACCTTCCTGCCGCGCCTCCGCACGCGGATAGCCACGAACCGGTTGCTGCTGGTCTTCCACCTGCTGGCGGTGGCGGGCATCGCGGGCCTCGGCTTCTCCACCCGCTCATGGATGGCCGCCCTCGCGCTCTTCGCCTGCGGCATGAGCTGGCTCTCGGTGCTCTCCACCGTGAACACGGCCATCCAGCTCTCGG
>Ga0210400_10001651_pt1 | contig 21801 bp, 23 predicted proteins | sample IncBWH26MmetaG_FD_155456 | JGI IMG/M metagenome (GOLD analysis project Ga0210400, IMG submission 155456) | Forest soil microbial communities from Barre Woods Harvard Forest LTER site, Petersham, Massachusetts, United States - Inc-BW-H-26-M | ecosystem: Environmental > Terrestrial > Soil >...
TCGCAGGCTGCGCATTCACGATGACGAGCCTCAAGCTTGTCGATGACCAAGTACCCCCCACATGTGTCGCAATGCGACAGAAACAGGGCTTTCTGCTCCGCAAGGTCGAGCACGAGCAACAAGAATTGCTCCATGGTCAGGGTCGCATCGGGCACCCACTCCTGATAGATCCCGAACAACGAGCACAGACGTTCACCGAGTGCCAGACCGGGCAACGACTTTCCGGCTGACTTGACCGGACCCACTGGCAGCACACCCAGGCGCTGCGAGAGTCCCAAGAGCGCGGATGCTTCGCTGCGCAAAAGGGCTGTCGATAGAATCCGAAATGCTCGCGCTGGCACGGGACCCCGGCGGTTATTGACAGAAATCGGCTCCGGAGAGGCGCAACAGATGGAGCGAATTCGGCGCTCGCTGCACCCGGTCCACTGCTGCACCCAGCTTTGCCGGACGCCCAGCTGCAGCATTTGCTGAGCAAGTCTGACCCGCCGTAACTCACGGATGTATCGATCTTCTGTTGACTTGCTCTGGACTATCAACGTGGCCACCTACTTGCGCCGACTCGTCCGTGCCGAAGTCCGTGGTGCGCGAATTGGCGGCCGGTGACTGTTCTCTGCGCTCTGGAAGAGACCCACCGTCATGCGAAGTGTCGGCTCTCCGGGCCGCATGGATTCCTCGGCTCTGTTCATATCTGCATCCAGGCGTCTTAAGAAATCCATGCCAAGCAGCCGCATTCTTGTGTCAAATTCCGCTCGTAGGCGGGTGGGGAATCGCCGATTGTGGGCCGTGAACTGAAAACAATAACGCCGATCCTGTATCGGCGGTGCGTTGTTCTCAATCGTGTGTAGTAGAGCCAGGACTGTCCGCAAGCCATGTGCGCACGCTAGTTCCGGGTCGCGCGCAACCGACACACTGGTCCGTCTTACCGCGTAGCGCCGGCCCACCTTCGTGATCGACCCGGTTCGAACAAGGTATTTCACCACTTGATCAATGTGGAGTTCCGAACTCGCTCGATTATTGAGTGCCTCCAGAGAGGGCGGCGCTCCGCGTAATCGGATTGCAATTGGCTCTCCCTGCTGATCGAGGTAATTCGGGTCTGACCGCCACACGGACAGTATGTGGCCTGCCTCGAGCAACTCTTGATTTAATGTTCGGCCCGACCTGAAGAGACTCTCCGGCAGGCGGGCGCAGGCTTCCTGGAACGCGGACGCCATCTTTTCCCGAGAGATCCCCGCGAGCGCAAGAACGCGGGTGAATCGATTAATCGCTGCCAGCGCTGCCGCTTGAGTCTCTTCGGGTTGAGGATCCGTCGGTCTTGGATTTGCTCGTCGAGACTTCATGGACTTTAGTCCGCGGTGTCCGGGCGTGGGGCCTTGCGTGGCGCGCGTCCGCTTGTCGTCGATGTTCCTATTCCCGGGCGAATGGGATTTTCAAAAGAAAACATCAGAACGCCTGTTTCAGTTGTCTGCTCCTCCCAGCCGGATACCTCCAGACGCTGCATGTCGGCGTCTATGTCGCTGAGAAACCGTAGCGCCCGACGACTCATACGGGCGTGGAAGGCTGGGAGTTTGCTCACGGGGAAACGCGGATTAAGTGCGGCCTTGGCCAGATACAGCTGCCCTTCAGTGTGGCTGAGATTATGCACCATGTTTTGCAGGACGCTCTGCAGCGCCTTCATGTTCCAATAGGCCCAGTGCGCTCTGTCCCCGGAGAAATTTACGTTCAGCCCCGTCGGCTCGTATCGGCCACCGCTCTCGCGGACGGCGCCGAGTTCAAGCAGCGATTCGAGGACCTCGCGCGGCAAGGCACCGGGCAAGACGCGGGCGATCAATCGGGTTAATGAAGGCTTCGCGCCACCAAAAGCGAGCTTCAGTGGCTTGCCTACAGAATCCAAATAGTCTGGATCGCGGTACCAGTGAGACATGACATGCATATGATCGATCTTGGAGCTGCGACTCACGGATTCCTTGGAGCGCCGCGCACTGAGCTGACGACACACGGCCGCGAATTCCTGCGCGAGATCCTCCGAACTGCAGCCACTCATCATGAGCATACTGGCGAGATTGTTCAGGATCTCTTGAAGCTGTTTGCGCTCGTCCGATACAACGGGACGCACAACACGCATACTACTGCGGCGAACACCGCCTGAACGCGCTGTTCGCCGCCTGGAGCTCAATCCGCCGCCCCGCGTGATCGCTTCTTGTGCTTTTTCCTTCGTACCCGACCAGGTATTTGGACAAGACGACTAGTGGCGGGGCCCTCACCTTCCCCTTCAAACAGGTAAAAGCCTATGCCAAGCCTTACCGCTCTGTGGTCCGTGTCCCCTGACACCGTATATTGTTTTGCGTTGACGGCATCGTCCACGCTTTCGCCAAATGTCGTGAGTTGCTGTTCCAGATCTCGAATCAGCATAGGCGCGTAACGCGGGTCCAATCGCGCATTGAAGATCCGGCGTGCTATTCGAGGCCGCGTGGGATTCTTAAGATTGTGAAGAAGGGTTTGAAGGTGTTCCGCTAACTCCTCGCCCAATTCCAGCACGCCTTCCGGATCCCATCTAACTGTCGCGTAAGTCCGGCTGAGGGCCGCAACGCGGCCGTCGGCCGATTGTTTGACAGCCTGTACGCGAATCAGCTCTTCGAGAATCGCGGAGAATCGGGGGTCACCGCTATATCGCTCGCACAACGCTTCGAACGACTTTCTGGGCCCCTCCACGCGCAAAACGGCGGGTCGACCAAACTCATCTTGAAATTCGGAGTCGCTCCACCAGCCGGATAGCACCCGCTCCGCACGGTGTCGTCCTCGGGGGCTTACAGCAGGTTCATCGTCACCAGCAGCCAGGATGCTCGCGACGTCTTTGCGTGTGAGCCCGGTGACGACCGAGATTCGAGTGGCATTGGGACGCAGCATCGCGCCCGGCGCGTCCTTTACCTGGCTTCGTGCTGCCCGGACATAGGCCAACTTGGCAACCGACAGAAACTCGCCAATCCCGATTCCCAACTCGAGCAACAGGCTTGCCAGCGGCACCAGCATCCGCAGCAAGGCCTGATGAACCGCAAGCTTGAGCGGCTCAGTCATCGTCGGAATGCCGAAAAAAGGAGGTTAGCCACGAGCACCTCAGCTTGTTGGGTCACGAACTGAGTGGTAATTTAAATCCCCATTTAAGTAAATGCAACATCGCAATATGGTAAGTTCTCCGACTACGCTCCTCGGTCGGTTTCCGTTCGAAGCTCTATTCGAGGTTAACGGACGCTGCCTGGAACTGATGAAGGAGGCGGCATCCGCGCCCACTCGAGGAATGCACCCCCTGCTTTATCGGGTGCGCGAACCGCTGCTGCAATTAATGCCGGCCGCACGTCAGAGAGCATCGCGCTCGCGAGTTCTACTTGTGGACCTGCGATTCAACGATGCATCGTATTGGATGAGGCTGGCAGCGGCATGGCAACGTCCTGCCGGCTCCAAGGGTTATGCATTTTTCCCCCGCCGCCGCGCCGCAGATCTGTCTCGATCCACTCTGATCCTTGCGTGGCACGCACTCCACGCATCTCCTGAAATCGCGGGCGTAGCACTAGGCATGCAGCGCGACGTGGCGAAAATCATCGCGGAAATACCGATCTCAGGCCTTGAGCGCATAGCCAAGAACGAAGTCGATGAACTCATGCCCCGCTGGGCGGATTTGTCTGGTGTCTGGAAAGAATTGCTGCAGGCGGCGCAGCGCAATAATTCCCAGACGTCCAGATTCGTGGCCTTGCACGCGCTGCAGTTAGCGGCGACGGAACAGGCGCACACGTGCTGATAGTCCTAGCCTGAACGGGTGAGCGTTGACTGGAGCCTATGCCTCCAGTGAATAGTCGCTATTTCCTATAGGCGACTGCCCTTTTTGAATGAAATGGCCATAGTAGTAGTAATTGACCATCGAGGAGCATGCTCGCCGTCCATCACGCCAAGTTCCGCGCCCTTACAAGGATTTCTTGCTGCCTGCTGCAGAATATTGGCACCAAGGTCATCGATTACTTGAGCAAAGCTTCATGACAGTGAGTTCCTTTTCACCTGAACGTGTGGGGAACGCATGACACAAGCGAAACCTACCGTATTCGTCGTGGATGATGACCTGGCGATGCGCGAGTCGCTTAGAAGTCTCGTGCGATCCGTCGGATTGGAGGTCCAAACCCTGGATTCAGTACCAGAATTTCTTAAATTTGAGCGCTGGACCGGGCCCACCTGCTTGGTACTTGACGTGCGGTTACCGGGGAGAAGCGGACTTGATTTTCAGCGGGATCTTTTGGCCGCGAACGTTCACATCCCTATTATCTTCATCACCGCATTTGGCGACATTCCCATGACGGTGCAAGCGATGAAGGGAGGCGCTATCGCGTTCCTGCCTAAGCCATTCCGTGATCAGGACCTGATCGAGGCAATCCAACTCGGCCTTGCGCGAGACCAGGCGCGGCGCGAAGGTGAGACGGAAATGGCCACGCTTCGGGCACGATTCGAGATGCTAAGTATTCGCGAGCGGGAAGTAATGTTTTTTGTTACGAAGGGGCAGATCAACAAGCACATCGCCGCTTCGATGGGGATTAGCGAAATCACAGTGAAGGTCCACCGCGGTCAAGTGATGCGCAAAATGCACGCTACCTCGACACCGGACCTCGCCCGCATGGCGGACAAACTGAAGGATCTCGGTCAATAGACTCCAAATATTAAAGCAACATGTCTCGACAATGACGCGCTCGAGTTCGACGCCCGAGGAGCCGCGGGGGGAGTCCCTCGAGGGTGAATTGGGTGCACCAATGGATGTGGAACGCTTCCTGAGCCTCGGCATCGGCATTGCCGTCGCCCTCGGCAAATTGCACCGCGGCGGTTTCATTCACGGGGACATCAGGCCAGGCAATATTCGCTTCAACAGTGCAAGCGGAGAAGTAGCCCTCTCGGGTCTCAGCGTGGCATCGAGCCTTTTGTGCGATCGACAATCGCCGGACCCACCAGAATCCATGGGCGGTTCGCTGCCCTACATGGCCCCAGAACAGACAGGACGTATGAATCGCTCAATCGATTCACGTAGCGACCTGTACTCGGTAGGCGTCATTTACTACCAAATGCTTACAGGACGCCTACCGTTTACGGCGTCCGATCCCATGGAGTGGGTGCATAGTCATATCGCTCGCATGGCTTTGGCGCCCTGTGAGGTACGCAGAACGGTTCCAGTCCCGCTCTCGGCAATCGTCATGAGACTTTTGGCCAAGACGCCCGAGGATCGCTATCAAACAGCTGCGGGCGTAGAGAGCGATCTAAAGCGTTGCTTGGTCGCCAGCACGCAGCGGCAGCATATCGACGACTTCCCGCTTGGCGAGAATGAGGTCGCCGACCGGCTTCATGCGACCGCACCCGAGCGCGCTCAGGAGGCGGCGATAAGCCCTTCCGCTCAGCATCTTGATATTGGAACCATGATCAAGGCTTCTCAGACGGTATCGAGCGAGACTGTGCTGCCCAGGTTGATTGAGCGATTGATGACCATCGCGCTCCAAAGTGCAGGCGCGGATCGCGGACTTCTGCTTTTGCCGAGCCAGAGCGGATATGAGGTGGCGGCAGAAGCATGGATGAATGGCGAGAAGGTTATGTTGCGCCATGGGTCGGCGGCCGATGTTTCGGCGCCTGAGAGCGTTGTACGCTACGTGATTCGCTCCCTGCAGCGGGTGATTCTCGACGATGCGGTGAGGCCGAACCTTTTTTCCGAGGACTCCTACCTGGCCCGGCGACAGCCAAAATCGCTACTTTGCCTGCCTCTCGTGCGACAGGGAGCGTTGGCAGGGATGCTTTACCTTGAGAATACCCTCGCCTCGTACGCATTCACCGCGCGGCACATGGAGCTGCTGGAGGTACTAGCATCACAGGCGGCGATGTCTCTTGAGAATACCCGCCTCCACAGAGATCTTCAGGAACGGGATGCCAGCGTTCTTGGCCTCCAAACGGAGCTCGCTCATGCGAACCGCGTCGCGACATTGGGGCAGTTATCGGCTTCGATCGCGCACGAAATAACCCAGCCCATTGCTGCAATGGTAACTAATGCGCGCGCCGCCATGCGGTGGCAGGCGGCTGAGCCTCCGGATAAGGAAGAAGTTCGACAGGCACTCGAGCGAATTACCAGGGATGGGATCCGGGCCTTCAACGTCGTTAGCCAAGTCCGCGCTCTCTTCAAGAAAGCACCACCAAGGCGGGACGCTCTTCCCATAAATGATTCAATTCAGGAGGTTATCGCGTTGACGCGACGCATGGTGGCAAAAAGCCGCATCTCTTTGCGGTCGAACCTCGCTGAAAGTTTGCCCCTGATTCAGGGGGATCGGGTGCAATTGCAGCAAGTGGTACTGAATCTGATCATGAACGCCGTGGAGGCCATGGGAGATATCGATGAATCCTCGCGGGAGATGGTCATCACAACGAATACCGGCGACGGCGATGTGCAGGTGACGGTGCAAGACTCCGGCCCTGGCTTGAGTTCATCCGACGCCGAAAAGGTTTTCGAAGCCTTCTTCACCACCAAGACAAGCGGTTTAGGCATCGGCCTGTCTGTCTGTCGTTCGATAATTGAAGCACATGGCGGGCGCCTTTGGGCGAGCGCCAATGTGCCCCGCGGGGCCGTCTTCCAATTCACACTTCCCGTACCAGAAAACATCGAGGTGCCTGCTGTGGGCTGAGCCCGCTGCGACATCGTCCTGTTAGATCGAGTTTTCAACTAGGTTTCGCAAGAAGTGGCGTCGCCCGCGCGAGCAGGGTTTATCGGTCATTTGTGTCTCGTAGCACTAGTAGCGCCATGTCGCCTTTTCCCCGGCACGGGCTGGGTCTCACACCGGCTCGTTTAAGCGCAATGGGATACCTCGCGTGGCGCGGATATGTATTCCCTAGTTGCGCCTGCCGCGAAAGAGGATCACGTAGGCTGCACTGCAATACTGACGGGCGTCAAGGAGGCGCGGCATCGAAGGTACGACGTAGAGGGATTCAGTCCACAAGCACGTGCCTGGTCCGCGGCATTGCGTCGCGACCGCGGTTTTGCTTGCTGGAAGTGGCTGCAAACGACGGATTTCAATACGTCGCGAGGCGCGTAATTGATCGCGGTCAAGGCGTCCGCGCCTATTCGTGGTCCATCATCGATCAGGAAGGCCGGCGCGACTTGAAGGCCCAAACCGACACACCCATTTCCGAATGTCGACCACGTGTACCAAATCACTCGGTAACGCTGCTCTTTCGAGCCAATGTTCGACTGCTGAAGTTTCTGCGGTCATATACCTGTTCGATCATCACTAAGTTGGGTCGGGGCCCAAGGCGTCGGCGCTGTCGAACGGTGCCGGGGAGTCAGATTGGCAACAGAAGCGCTCATCTCGGTCATCGACGACGATGAGTCGTATCGCGAGGCGGTTTCGAGTCTCCTGAAGTCATTGAAATATCGTGTGATGACATTCCAATCCGCAGCGGCTTTTCTGGCTTCCGGATTCGTGCGTGAAGTATCCTGTCTGATCACGGATATTCATATGCCGGACATGACGGGAATCGAGCTCCACAAGCACCTTATCGACTCCGGCTTTGCCATTCCGACAATCCTAATTACCGGCTATCCCGACGAAAGCGCCCAGGCTCGTGCAATTGCGCAGGGCGTCCTGTGTTATCTCAGCAAACCCTGTGATGAAGATCTGCTAATCAATTGCGTACACTTGGCTCTTAAATGATCCGCCCGATTCTAGCCGTGAGAGCCGAGGCCTACGGTGTTCCGTCAGGGTCACATTTTTGCGAAATGGCGGGCTCCGAACGGGCTGAGGCCACCGTCACCGCTATCGCCTTCGGCTATGCGGAATGCAGTCTACCGAGGTACCCTCACTTTTAATGCCGGCCTCGTTTCGGCTTCTCCTTTCACATTGAGCTCAACCCGATGGCGACTGTTGGGAGTTCGGTTGCGCCAGAACTCGGGGATCGCGGATGGATGGAGGCGGGGCTATTGACTCGCTGTAGAGACTTTCGTTCGCTCTTTCCAAGGGATCGCGATCACAAATTCGCACACTCCTTACACCTTCGAACTGGATCACACCTCGCTCGCGCAGGAGCGTCAATGCCCGGCTCACGGTCTCCACCGCCATAGCCAGGTAGTCTGCGATGTCATAGCGGGACATTGGAAGCGCCACGGGGCTACCCGATTTGGTGGCAAAGCGATCGGCCATCTCGAGTAGAAAACCACCGACCTTTTCCAGGGCACTAGCTCGCCCGAGGATCAACATCCGCGATTGGACCCGACACACAGATTCGAACGCCAACTCCCGGACTCGCCTTGCGACTACCGGGTCAGAATCCGCGAGTTGCTCCGCGCACCGTCTTGAATAGCGAGCTACGACGGTACCGGCGACGATGGCTTCTACGGCAAATGAGTGAGTATCGCGGGCGTCGTAGCCGAATAGGTCGCCGGGCCTCAGGAAGTCGATAATTTGCCGACTGCCGTCGTGACTGAACGCACATTTGCGGCTCGCGCCCGCAATGATTCGGTACCAATACTCGGCTACTTCCCCATATTGATAGACCGATTCGCCACGCGCGAACCGGGCTACGCTGGATAAGCCTTCCAAGGCCCCTAGCGGGCTGACGATGTTAGGCCCCGGCTTCCACTTGCGAACCGGGGGTGCTGTCGGTATGAGCATCTGAATCGCTATGAAATATCGAAGAGGTGAAGTTCAATACTACGGTGACCCAGGGCTCAATCATTGGCCATAGCACCTTCCTTCGAGAGCGATCGGATCTAGTTATAGAGACCACTACACTTTGGAATGATCTTCATATACCTTGGTGCACCTCCTGGGCTTTCGGGGCACGCTTTCCTATTAGGGCCTGTTAACATCAGTAGACATGTTCGATTTGCTCACTCAGGTGAGTCATGCCACGAGCCTACTTGGAGACGCCGGATCTGCGATGGTCGGATTATTAGCCAATTCGCTGTGTCGGCTCGGAGCCGCTGTTTTTCTTGTATACCTCAGTGCTGTGCCTGTGACGCGCGCTGCAACACCATCCTGGATCACCGTAAACAAGAGCAACTCAGGTTTCGTGCTTTCCTCTACCGGCAGCGCTTTCACCCCGTGGGGATTCAACTATTCGCGCGACGAACGGTTCAGGCTCATCGAGGATTATTGGAACGACGCGGGATCGGAAGGCTGGTCGAAAATAGAACGCGACTTCCGCGAAATGAGGCTCCTCGGCGCGAACGTCGTACGAGTATATCTGCAATTCGCAAAATTCATGGATGCACCCGGCAAACCGAACCGATTAGCCCTAGCTCGGCTCGAGAGCCTGATCGATCTCGCCGAATCGATGGACATTTACCTGGACATCACCGGTCTTGGGACGTTTCGAGCGCGCGATGTGCCTCAGTGGTACAACAATCTCTCGGAACGAGATCGCTGGGGTGTGCAAAGCGAATTCTGGGAAGCAATCGCGAGCGCCGGCGCAAGCCACCACGGCGTTTTTGCCTACAACCTAATGAACGAGCCACTTGTTTCGACGGAGCGCAGATCGACCGGTCAATGGACGCACCCCTCGGAGCTGGACGGCCTGCGCTACGTCGAGTACATCAATCTGGATCCGGCTGGGCGTACGTCGGCTGATATTGCGCGTGCGTGGGTGCAGCAATTGACGGAGGCCATTCATAAACATGATAGGCGCCACGCGATCACCCTAGGCATGATCTGGCTCGACGGCGTCACGCCTGAGAACATGCCGATTGCGCCAGCCGCCATTGCGCAGGGGGTAGACTTCCTTGCGGTGCACATGTATCCAGCAACAGGGCGTGTAGACATCGCACTTAAAGCCCTTGCACATTACCGAATTGGCAAGCCGATAGTGATCGAGGAAACGTTTCCGCTGCACTGCACTTCCAAAGAATATGCAGACTTTCTTCGTCGCTCGCGCGCAACGGCAAGCGGGTGGCTTGCCCATTTCTGGAGTCTCACACCGGATGATCTGAGGGGCAAGACCGACGCACCGAGCGTCCTCATGCTCGAATCACTCGATTCTTTTCGAGACCTCAATCCGAACCGCTGAAGATGCTACGCCGTCTACTATGACCGATCCGTCAGCCGCGAGCGGCTGAGCCAACGCTGGTTTACTCGATCGGCTGTTTGCCCGGATGCAGCGCGAGCAACACACCCGCATCAAGATCGAAGCCGTGGGGGACATCGGGGCGTTGCGCTAGTGTTAACGGGCCCTAGTCTGGGCAGGCTAGGATGAGGCAGGTCGTGCGTTCCGTAATGCCCAGCCTTTCGCGGATTACGTTTCATGGCCGGTAAGCGGCGCTCCATATGGGTAGCGATGCAGTACCAAATTGCCGGCAAGTACCACGGCGCAATAGTTTCTCGCCCTAAGTCTTAGGCGGGCCGGCGCAAACGCCAAGTAGGACGTTGAGGCGTCACGTTGGCAGCACCATCTGTAGCATCCCGAAGCTCGAGCAACAGATGCGGGCCGGTGACGTCCCCGGCGATCACTATGGTGGAAAGCTCAAGCACGTCGACTCCCACCAAGACACTGGTCGGCCACGGCATGACTTCCGAAGTGGGGCAACAGCTTCCCTCCTCCAAGGATCGCCGCAGCATAAACATCAGTCCATTGGACTCGCCCACGATCTCGCCAAATCTACGCCCACGCGCACCCGCCAGACTGAAGGTCAGAATCTGCTGCGCTACCGCGTTGGCGTAGATGGCATACAGTTGAGAATCGAACACCACGATGCCCGTTGACAGCCCCCCGAGGAGCTCCTCGGGATCGAAATGCGACAAGGCCGAGGGTGGCTGATAGGACTCAGCGGCCATCCGCACTACCAGGGCCTCCACTGGGGGAACCCCATGCGTTCGCGTTCACGGCGACATGGTCTCCCGGGCGCTCAGATGCGCCCCCACAAACCAACTTTGCAGCTCATTGGTGCGAACAATCCCGCTCACGATTAGGTCATTGGTCCCGTCGTCCCCATGCTCCGCGGCCTCCCGTCCAATGGTGCGTGCCTCCACCAAAATCATCTCATGCCCGTCAAGCAACCGTTGCATTGCGGCAAGCACGCTCTCACGACCGCGTGGTGCGCGCGCGATTCGAGACTCCTCCACCACATCGTGTGCCAGCGCCAACGCCACACCACCCAGCGTCTGCACCCGCTCGGCAATTGAGTCGATGAGCTCCAACTGACCGTTATAATGCTTATCAAACAACAAATGCAGCTCATAAAAGGTCGAGCCGGAAGTCTGCCAGTGTGCCTTCTTGTACAGGTCGCGCATCGCCATGGAATGGGCGAGCAGCCGGTTCAAGGCCGCGGCGCTCTTGTAGCGCGTGGGCACCGACAGCCCCAGGCGCACCGGAGTCAAGCTGCCATAGGACTGGATCACATTCGGATCGGACTCTTTCGAAACATTGCTCATATTTTTCGCTCCAGGATATCGTGAGATCAGAACGAGACACTCGACAGGAAGGTCAATACCGCGCCGACTGCAATCACCATCGTGAGGAACAGCAGTCCCAACAGTCCCACCGCCAGGGAAAGGAGACCGGATCGCTCGTGGAATTCATCGTCCTCATACTCTTCCGGGGTGCCGGCCCCCCGGTTAACAGAGTCAGCGGATAAGTTGGATTCGGCCATGGGTGTCGCCTCTTAGGTCTTGGCACGGCCGCCCTCTTTAGCCCAGATCGTGGCGCCGCTCTAGAACGGCGCGCGCCCGATAGATGCGCCGCCATCGACGAATAGCGTCTGTCCAGTGACAAAGCCGGCGTCTTCGGAAAGAAAGAACTCGATGGCGGCTGCAATTTCTTCCGGGTGACCGAAACGCCCCATGGGAACTCCAGCCAGGAATCTCTTCTCTCCGTCGCTACCCGGTGGATTATTGAAGCGGAAGAGCTCCGTTTCCGTTGGCCCGGGCGCGACTGCGTTAACGGTGATTCCTGTACCAGCGAGCTCCAACGCCCACGATCGTGCAAAGCTCACCAATGCGGCCTTCGCCGCGGCGTAGGCGGTTCGCTCGGCCATGCCGAGAATGGTGAGGCTCGATATATTGACGATCCGACCCCATTTCTTTCGGCGCAGTTCGGGGAGGATTGCCTGAACTGTGTGCACGGCGGAGTGCAGATTCAGGGCAAGCACGTCCTCTAGGTCCTGTAGCTGGATCGCACCGAGGGCCTGCGGCCGAACCAGGCCTACATTATTGACGACACCATCGAAGGAGTAACGATGCGTCATAGTCTCAAGCGCGGCCAAAGTATCATCTCTTTTGGCCAAATCGACTGTCACGAGATCTCCAGGAAACTCATGCGCGTGCCGAGCGAGTCCGACAACACGGTGTCCGGCGCGAATGAGTCGATGCGAGATTGCCCGCCCAATGCCCTTACTTGCGCCAGTCACTAAGAACGTTCGCATGTTAGCGTGGCCTAAAAGTGATCAAGGGCCGCGATTTTGCCCGATCTCCAATAATTGGCCATATGTAGGCCAAGTCCCTTGACGCAGATCAATTCTTGGCCGCCGGCGACCCATTCTGCGACGTCTCAATTTCCGTGTGCCGTAAATCGAGACTCCCAAGGGCGAGTCTTTTGAGGCAACGGCGACGCTCCCTCAGCGCACGTTTCGGCACACCCCTCGGGCATCGGCACTTAGACGGAATATTGACCGCCGTCAAGGTCGCTGAGCGATGCGTCATTCGACACTGATCGCCGTCCGCTTGCAATGAGTTGTGCCGATGCATATCAAGGTTGCGAGCGTCCCATTGTCACGAGTGCGCGCTGACGACGGAACGCACCTAAATATCTGATATTTGGCTCGCTATTTGGACCGAGCCTTGGGTGCCAATTTCCGGACCTAACACGACGACGTCGTCCCGCGCGCTCGCTTCGCTATCTACTAAGGAGCTCACGAATGCCAATTACCAAGGGCTTTAAGGGCAGACAGCAAGACCCCGGCGACACCGCCAATCGGATACCCCCTGGCCAGCACGTAACTTCGGAGTTTCCGATCCTGACAGCCGGCACGACGCAACACACCGCTCTGGAGAGCTGGTCGCTGACACTTCATAACTCGGGTGACCAGATTGCGCACTGGAACTGGGTGGAATTTGAGTCCCTGCCGCAAACGGAGCGCACGGCCGACATCCATTGCGTCACCAAGTGGACGAAATTGGACACTCGGTGGCGTGGAGTCACTTTCGACGACCTGCTAAGGGCCGCCGGCTTGTCCGCGCCGCCGGGCCAATATCTGATGGCGCACTGCGACGGCGGGTACACGACCAATCTTCCCATCGCCGACCTGATGGGCGGCAAGTCGATGGTTGTCACCCACTTTGACGATCTCCCGATTCCGGCTGCCCATGGAGGTCCGGCTCGACTGCTTGTGCCGCATCTGTATTTCTGGAAGAGCGCCAAGTGGGTGCGACGCCTAGTCTTCATGGACGCCAACGCGCCAGGCTTTTGGGAATCGGCTGGCTACCATATGTATGGTGACCCCTGGCGCGAGCAACGCTATACCGACGATGCCTGACGCTACTCCTGCCGGAAACTGGCAACTTGCGACCGTCGCGGCGTTGCGCGATGAAACGCCCACCGTCAGGACAATCACGTTCGCTCTTCCAAGTTGGTCGGGCCACCTGGCGGGCCAGCATGTGGATATTCGGCTGACCGCAGAGAATGGATATCAGGCGGAGCGAAGCTATTCCATAGCATCACCTGCCGGCCTCAACGCGCTCGTGGAGATAACCGTTGAGCGCATCGCCGAAGGCGAGGTATCACCCTTCCTCACTGAAGGGCTCGGCGTGGGTGATACGATTGAGCTTAGAGGTCCGATTGGTGGCTATTTTACCTGGAAACCCGAAGATTCTTCGCCGCTGATGCTGATCGCAGGGGGATCGGGCATCGTGCCACTGATGTCCATGATTCGAACGCGAGTCAAGGCTTCCAGTCGCGTGTCGGGACGTCTGCTTTACTCCTCGCGGAACTTTGAGGAGATTATCTACCGAGCAGAGCTGGAACGCCTTGCCGCGTATAACGACGGCTTCTCGCTTGTTCATACCCTGACGCGCGGTGCTCCCGCGACCTGGCAAGGCGAAACGCGTCGCATCGACCAACAGATGCTCGAAAAGTACGCGCTGACTGCCGCACTGACACCACAGGTCTTCATCTGCGGGCCCACAGCGTTTGTGGAAATCGTGGCTGACCAGCTTCTCGCAATCGGTCATCCGGAGAGCAACATTAAGACAGAGCGCTTCGGTCCAACCGGGGAAAAACGGCAGTGACAGTGATTCAAGATCGGACGCCAGCATTGCAAGCGGCGCCCTCCACACTCTTCTACTGTTCCCAACTCCGCCCATCGCGGGGAATATCGTAATATGATCTGACGCGACCCGGGCATGGGATCTAGCAACGGACTCTTCTGCCGAAGTAAGAGTTCGTTTTACGTTGGACAAAGCGTCATGTTTTGACCTCATATCCACGATATTGCAGGCGAAATGCCCGTGGTGTAATGCCTAGAAAGCGACGAAAGATTCGACACAAATGACTCTGATCTGCGTATCCGGCTCGTCCAGCTATCTCTATCAGGCTTAAGTCCGTCTTCTTCAACAGATCCTGTGCCCGGGAAAGTCGCCGGTACATCAAGTACCGATGGGGTGATACACCGTAAGACCTTCTGAACGCTCGATGAAAGTGCGATCGCGAACATCTCACCGTCATCGCCAGATCTTCAATCTCAATGCCTGACTCCATTCGTGCCTCGATAAACTCTTCGATGTGTCGAAGAGTATGTGACGGCAGTCCGGCAGTCGGCGGTTGCACTTGCATCGTCGGGCTCACAGCCACTGCTATCGCTTCCGGCAAAGAGTACTGTAATCGCTGGAGAGGATCGACAATTGACCGGCGATCACTCGAACCAGGCGCCGTAATGCGTGCCTTCCAACGCGCACCGTCGGCGGCTGCATATATGGTCAATACGGAGCTGGACTGCCTCGCGCGCCAGATATCCTCTAGCGCATTGGACTCGAAGAGTGCGCTGATCCCAAGGTCCTCGGTCCAGTTGACACCGATTTCACGGAGATACTGGCGCGCACCGTGATCTGCCCCTGCCAACTGACGATTGCGATCAACGGCCAAAATAATGCGATCCTGATCATTGGCTGCTTGTGCGGCTAAAACCCAGTCTCGCTGATGATAGATCCGAAACCACTGCTCTGCTATCGTGCTTGCTGTGGACTCTGTTATTGCTTGGAGCGCCTTACGGGAAACGTTTGGGTGATCGTCATCTGTTAGCGTCACTTCTAGGGATGTTGACGCTCTGCCCTGCGGATCGTGGATTGGAACGGAGAGGGTGTACTGTTGCTCGGCGAGCGCATGATCTGTCTGCACCGGTGGGATTGCTGGTACTGCGACTCCTCTGATAACTCGGATGACAGCTGCGCAGTGCAGCTCGCGCAGGATAATGGCAAGTCGCGAAATCGGCTCTGCTGCGGCCTGTACGGGATATGCCGCGCGAACGCCGATTGGCGATACCTCAGCACCAATTCGCGCCGAGTCCGAGTCTTGCCTGCACGCCAGAATCTTGGTGCCAATTCTTTCTGCGGTAGAGGCGCCTTCGCGCACGATTCTCATGGGTGCTGCCGAGGCCCCGATGTACTGTGAATCTCGTCGCGTCAACCCGCCGCCCATCTCAACTCCGATGCCAAAGCTCATTGGCGCTCCTCCTACAAATTTGATTCGAAGGTGACGGCGGCCTTCACATGTTCGGTAGGCGCTACAATGCGGGAAATCCGGATGGACAAGCCGTCACCCATGGGCTCGCTCGAGGTGCATTCCCTCGCTTTCTCCAACCGGTCTCGATCGCAAATCCGGACGCACCGGACACCCTCAAACTGGATCACCCTTTGCTCGCGCAGAATCGTCAGCGCTCGACTCACCGTCTCTACAGCCATGGCCAGATAGTCCGCGACGTCGTACCGTGACATGGGAAGAGTCACCGGGCCGCCCGAGCTCGTGCTGAAACGATCAGTCATCTCGAGGAGAAAGCTACCGACCTTGCCGAGGGCGCTCGTCCGCCCGAGGATTAGCATTCGCGACTGGACCCGACCCACAGACTCAAACGCCAGTTCTCGTATTCGCCTGGCGACCTTCGGATCCGAGTCTGCGAGCCGCTCTGCGCTTGGCTTGGGGTAGCGGGCTACGACCGTGCCGGCGACAATCGCCTCCACGGCAAATGAATGGGTGTCGTGAGCGTCGTAGCCGAATAGGTCACCGGGCCGCAGAAAGTCCACAATCTGTCGACTTCCGTCGGGTGGGAACGCGCATTTGCGACTCGCACCTGCAACAATTCTGTACCAGTAGTCCGCCGGTTCCCCGTTTCGGTAGATTGCTTCACCGCGCGCGAACCGGGCGCAGGTTGCCAGGCTTTCCAAGGCTCTTAGCGGGCTGATCAAGCTTGGGCCGGGTTTCCACTTGCGAGCCGGAGGCGCTGCCGGTGTGAGCATCTGAATCGCTTCCCTGGTAACAATGGTCTGGGCTTTAGGATTACGGTGGCCCAATCCCTGGAACCGGGCCATTGCACCTTTCTCGTAGAGCGATCACACAAGACTATGATCGCCATCACACCTTGGTATGATTGCCAATCGTTCTTGTGCACGAGCCGGGCGTCCGCGTGAGCAACCCTTTCGGGGAACGTATCTCGTCATGCCGTCGTGCAGCCTGCAGGTCCACAGTCGCGGCCACGGGCGGCAGGAGACCTTCGAGCCCCCATTTTCGGCTCTCTGCCTAGGAGAAGGTAGTGCCCTTGTTTAAACGCGGATCCCGCAGTAGCTCATAGCCGGTCAGATGTTGTGTGGTTTCAGTCTTTCTGATTGCCCTCTCGTCTCGCCCTTGCAGGTTGGTCGATTGACAGCGATCGAGAACAGCGACCTGGGGTGGCCTTGACCGCAGTTGGTAACAGCGAAAGAAATACCGGTACATCTGATTTTTAGATTCTGCGCGACCTCTCACCTTAAAATGCGGCGGGCCGAGGGGGAGTTCGGCCCGCCGCCTAACGGGAGATTCCTGAGCGGGGGACGGTGAGGAACCTCCGGCGAGTCCGCGCTCGGCGGCCTACGCCAGATTAGGATGACGGAAGTGATGAAGTTTAACTTGACTGCGCCTCGCCGGACTCGGACGTTTCTGCTCGAGCCTCCGGGCACTGTCGCCTCCTGTTGACTGCACACAAGCCCGCCTTCGCGGTTGGGTCACTCGGGGAGCTCGATTTGTGTTGCAGTGACCCCCCGCACGGAGGGTGTTCCGCGCTATGCTTCGCCGCTCGTCGCACCAAGAAATACAATCAGGCTTAAGGGGGAGAGAACTGCTATGAATCGCTGGGCAGCGATGGAGGCGTTCGTACGGGTAGTGGATGCCAAATCTTTCTCCGCAGCCGCGCGCCACCTTCGTTTGGGACAACCGACTGTATCGAAGATGATTGCGCAACTGGAGAAGCGTCTGGGGACGCGTCTGTTACTTCGTTCCCCCCAAGGATTGACGGTTACAGAAGCCGGCCACGGCTTCTACGAACGGGCGAAGCGTGCGATTGAGGAGGCGGATGAAGCGGAAGCCGCTGCACGCGGCGCCGACGCGAGCCTTTCCGGTGACTTACGTGTCAGCGCCGCTACGACCTTTGCGCGCCTGCACGTCGTGCCTCGATTGGGTACTTTTCTGGCTGAGCATCCCGAACTTCAGATGCAAGTGCTCCTCGATGATCGCCAGATTGATCTCGTCGAGGCTGGCGTTCATGTCGCATTGCGGATGGGTTCCCTCCAGGATTCCACCCTCGTGGCCCGAAAAGTGGCGGAATGCCCCCGCCGGGTCCTCGCCACAGCCGCTTACTTCAGAAAGCACGGTGAGCCCAAAGCTCCAGTCGACCTCGCGAGACATGAAGCCATTATCTACAGCGTAGGTGGGGGAGGCACGTCTTGGACGTTCACCAAGGGACGTACCGAGACGCTGGTGAACCTGACAGGTCGCCTGCGGATCACCGCCGCGGAGGGTGTCCGCGAGGCCGTTTTTGCCGGATTGGGTATTGCCGTTGCTTCCGAATGGATGTTCCCTGAATTGAAGACTGGCGCCGTCGTGAAGGTGCTTCAAGACTGGATTCTACCGCCGATGGAACTGTGGGCGGTCTTTCCCATCGGGCGGCGCATCAACGCGAAGACGCGAGCTTTCGTCGCCTTCATCCAAGATCTCCTTAGCAGGGAGGAATTACGTGTAGTGAAGACCTCACAGGGGGCGGAACGCTAATTGAGCGTCCGCCGCGCCTAATCACGCCAAGCTACCGTGCCGCATTCGACTGGCGGCGCGCCACGGCGGCCGCGCTTATGCCTTCCAATGCGAGACTGTATCCGACTCCCTCCTCGATGAGGCGTCTTAACTTCTGCGTCAATGCGATTCGAGTGTAGCGGGAGGTAAGGGGCGGCAATTTCGCCAGACCTTCCGCAATGTCACGGGCACGGTCTAAAAGATCCTTCGCAGAGAGAATCTCATTGACGACTCCCCACTCCTTTGCTATTTCCGCGCGCAGTTCCTGTCGAGTCAAAAGGAAGTACCGACCGCGCACACTCCCGATGACTTCTGGCCAGAGCAGGTTGACACCATCTCCCGGCACAATTCCAAAATCGAAGTGTGGCTTGTCCTGGAAGACCGTTGAAGGAGTTGCCAGCACGATGTCGGCCAACAGAATAAACTCCGAATGCAGGCGTACCGGCCCGTTTACGGCGGCGATTACTGGCACCTCAATATCCAGGAGGTTCATCAGCACCTTTTTTCCTTCGCGAAAGATCTTGTCGTAACCCTCCGGACTAAAAAAATCGAAACCCTCGGGGCTGATGGTCTCCATAAAAGCCGCGCCAGCGCCCGTGAGTATCACCACGCGGTTCCCGGAATCGGAACCTATGGCATGGAAGAGTTCTACGAATTGCTCGTGGGTGTGGCCGTTAAAAATGAGCGTGCCGCCCTCGGTGTGTAGGGTCACTTCCAATACGCCGCTCTTCGAGCGGGCAAGGCGCGCGTTGGGGAACGTGTCTCGATACTCAGAGAATTGGGTCATGGCCGGAACTCCTGTTGGGAAGCCTTGAGGCGATGCGAACCGGGGCCGCCCACAATGGATAGCGCCCTTGAGAGCACTATTTGTAATCCACCGCGCGCCTGGCAGTCCACTTCTATCACCCGAGGCGTCGTGCGCAGCCTGCGTTACCGCACGCCACAAGGACTGGTATTCAGGTCAAACCTGAACAAGACCGCCGTCCACCTGCAAGTCGATGCCGGTGATGTAACTACTGTCATCCGATGCGAGAAAAACAGCAGCAGCGGCGAGTTCCTCTGGGCGCCCCAAACGCCCCATCGGCGTCGCCGCGGCGAATGTCGCTTTGGCGGCCTGGGCTTGGGCCTTTGTCGAGAACTGGCCGTCGATAATGGGGGTATCGGTCGCGCCCGGGCTCAGAGTGTTGACACGGATGCGGCGCCCCTTCAGCTCCGCTGTCCACGTTCTCGAAAGGGAGCGTACGGCGGCTTTGCTCGCGGCGTAGGCCCCATGCCCGGCAAGTCCTTTCACTGATACAACCGAAGCGGTGAGAATGATCGAGCCGCCCGTGCGGATGAGCGGAAGTGCCTTCTGCACGCAGAAGAACAAGCCTCTGACATTGATCTGGAATGTCTTGTCAAAGTGGTCCGGTGTTGCCTCGTCGATGGTCTGCAACTCGACGAATCCGGCATTTGCGAAGACAATGTCGAGATGCCCCTTTGTTTCCTTGATTGTCCGATAGAGCGCATCTAACTCTTCCAAATTCGCCACGTCGGCGGGCACAGCCGCGACGTTATGGCCGATATCGGATGCTGCATCGTTTAGTTCCACCGTCCGGCGACCCGTGATAAATACGAAAGCGCCCTCCTCCACGAACTTCTTGGCGGTCGCAAACCCAATTCCGCTGCTCCCACCCGTTATTACAGCCACCTTGCCGCGCAATTTCGACATTTAAGACTCCTGCGTGTTTTCGCCGCTCACCTCGTCAGATCGCGCGTTCAGCTGCCGGACGCGATCTGCCGAAGTTCACCCACATGACGGTTCCGCGTGTATCGTTTTCCCAGAGTACGCCCAGGGCGCGGCCTATTTCGTGAGCGACGGATATCCGCCCACGTAGATCCAATCGGTCGATTGAGCCGGAATATGGCAACTCTTACAGTCAGATTTATAGTCGGTAGACGTGGTCTTCACCGGATTTTTGGCGTCGAACCATGACCAGCCCCATCCGTCGCCCCAAAGACTATTACCGGAGTAGCGGGCGTTGTCGCCCTTTACCATGACGAACCAACCTTGCAAGGTCCCCTCGTGGCTCACGACGCCTGTGGACATGGGTGCAGTTGCCGCCATGTAGACTTCCTTCACAAGCACCGTTCCGGCGGGAAAGGCGCCGGTCTTTAGATAGCCAGTGACGGTTCCTGGCGACGCGTACACGACGTGCAATTGTTTGGCGCCCTGGCCTTGATCCACAGCCACGGCCCAGCTGCCCAGGTACTGGTAGGTGGTTTTATAGGCATATGGGACGTGAAGATTCCCTTTGGAGTCCGCGACGGCTTCTGTCCCCTTACTTTTCGCGCTCTTGTGCGTCTGCGCTTGTGCGCCAACCGCGATCCCTGCTGCAACGACCGCGGTCAATAAAGCAACAATTGCAGTGTGTCTCATGAGCCGGCGTCCTTTTATGTCGGAAAGAAGTTGGGAGATGCCTGGTGGACCGATGAGGAGAAGGCCCAAACACCCTCATGTGAGCTATTCGATCCCACCACGACCGCGTCCCCATGGATGCGCAAAGAATGTCGGGCGATGACCCAGTGTCTAGTTTCATCCGGGACACCGGCATTGACCTAAATCAATTTAAATGCATTTGTGTTTCCGGATCGTCGTGAGGGGCTGCGCACCGCGATTGCCGCCGCCCAGTGATCAAACCCAAGGCCAGTGCGAAGAGCCCCGCCGCGTCCGGCCCGAGCCGGAGTTCTCGAGCGATGGCGCGCGAGCGAGCCGAAATGAAATGGTGAGACTGCAATAATCGAACAGGCCAATGCGCACCGCTCCCGGCGGCAATTGAGCGCATCAAAACGTTCTATTCCAGCTCCTTTTTGCCAATCCCACTTGCCTTCAATGCGTGATAATCGTCCCGCATGGTGCCAAGGGCATCTGCCGGAGGTTCCCCACATCCCCCTGTAGCAACCTCCGATTGAGCAGCGTTTTTGGCTCCCAGCCCGCCGCCAATTCAATGGCAGCGCCGATCTCACTTGGGACGGAGGTCGTTCAGGAGGCACGCGCGGCGCGATAAGTGCAAATACTTGTCGCCATTAGCAACCCGAAGGAGACAGGTAATGTCCAAACAAACGAGGCCCAGTATTGTCTTCGCTCACGGCATCTGGGCCGATGGCTCATGCTTTCAGAAGCTCATCCCGATTCTACGGGCGGAGGGCCACGAAGTGATGGCCGCACAATACGGCCTTGACACGCTGAAAGGCGATGTTGACGCGACCATCCGCACCTTTGGGCGTGTTCGCAGTCCTATCATTCTTGTTGGCCACTCCTATGGCGGCACTGTCATCACGCATGCTGGCGTTGACCAGCGAGTCGCCGCACTCGTTTACATTGCGGCCCTGGGCCCGGATGAAACCGAGACATCACAAAGCCAACAGGATAAGTTCCCGAAGACGGACGTCTTCAAGTACGTAGAAGTCGCGGACGGCCGGATCTGGCTGCGTCCAGACGGCGTCGCCTGTTTAGCTGGCGATCTG
>Ga0210400_10001652_pt1 | contig 21800 bp, 19 predicted proteins | sample IncBWH26MmetaG_FD_155456 | JGI IMG/M metagenome (GOLD analysis project Ga0210400, IMG submission 155456) | Forest soil microbial communities from Barre Woods Harvard Forest LTER site, Petersham, Massachusetts, United States - Inc-BW-H-26-M | ecosystem: Environmental > Terrestrial > Soil >...
GCTGTCGATCGTTCTCTACGCACCGTTCTGGATTTTCGGGGGGCTGATAAAACGACGTCGTCGCCCCGCTGAACGCCCGATGCGGCTCTGGCCGCTTGTAGCCGTGCTTAGCCTGCTCGCCTTTGTTGGGATCTTCATGCTATGCAGCGATGACCTCATCGATCGGATGGGAAATCAAACGATTTGGTCCGAAGCCTTGTTCTTGAGCACTGTCTCTTACGGAATTGCCGTACTGTTCAGCGCAATCGCGTGGTGGCGCGCCCCGAAAGAATCGGTGCGCCGAGGCGTTCGCGCTTACTCAAGAATCGTCACGATAGCGCTGCTGATCTCTGCTTTTTACCTCGCCGACTGGGATGTCATCGGACTCAAGACCTGGACTTAGGGGAGAAGTGTCAGTAGTTCTGGGGCCATGTATTGCATTGTGCCCAGCAAAATGGGTCGCTTGCAAACGCAGGTAAGAATCAAAGGTAGGAATCACAGAGGTAGTGTCCTAACGTGGCGGGCACTTCATTTCAACCCCAAGGCCGTAGGGTGCCTTGGCTGGTAGAGGCCAACATTGCCCCCACCGGGAAGTCCCATCTTCGTTATGGAACCCCATCGCGCCTCCTCAACTTTAGAGCACTTAACGCCCTTCCTCGCGAGCAAAGCCATCTCGGCTTTCAGATCGTCGCACATGAAATAGAGCTCGTGGGCCCCTTCCTCAGAGGGGTGGAATGCGGCTTCTGCTGGCGGCAGGGCGAAGATCAGCCAGCCATGACCCGCGTCCATGGATTTGAGCCCGAGAACGTCGCGGAAAAAGGCGCGGTCCGCCTCAGCGTTCTTACTGTAGACAACTATGTGAGCGCCGGAAATCATTTTCCCCTCCTGAGAAATGGCTGGAACTGTCACCAGTCGGCATGTTCCGTGAAACGTCGAAAACTCGATCATAGACCAAATTAGGACACTACTTAACATTGCGGAGACAGGCCCCATGCCTTGAAGACTTCAGGGCCGTCCATCAACGAATAATGCAAATGTGGAAAGATCGAATCTCCGGCGAAACCAATGCGACCCACCAGTTGACCCTGCGCCACGCGATCACCACGACTCACGATCACGCTGCCGGGCTTCATGTGTATAAGGAGGCTGTACTCGCCATTCTGATGATCGAGCAACACGAAATTGCCGATGTCTTTCGGATCCTTGTTGGCCGGAAGTTTTGGATACCCGATCTTGGTGGCATTGCCATCTTCAAACCAGTTTTCCGGAACATCATTTGCAGTGGCTAGAACAACGCCTCCACCCGGCGCATAGATGGGCTGGCCGTAACCGTACCAGTTATCTAGCCTGCGAGGATCGTCATGATACTCCCGCCCTTGCGCATCCAGATAAATTAAGTCGCTCGCGAATTCATTCGAGTTTGCAGCGATGCCGAGTGCCTGCACCTTTGGATCACCTAACGGTACACGTAGGTGATGTGCATACAAATCGTGCCCCTCCCAGACTAAAATCGTCCCACGCAGCGGCAAAATGAGTGCAGTTTTGTCTTTATATGCGCGCGGGCTAACCGTTAATTGCTCGCGGAAATCACAGTCGTCCGGCAACCTATGTCGATTTTTCTCTCGCTCCTGCTCGTTCGATTCGCGCAGGAAAGAGGAAAGACTTTTGAGAGCCGGATATGAAGTTTCCCCCTCCCCTATCGTTGGAACGGTCCGAACGGTGAAAGGGCAGGTTTGAACGGTGCCAATTCCAGGCACGAACGACATCGAACGACATCCAATAGTCAAGGGTTGGTGCCGAGATCATCCGTTTTCAGCAAGGCCAATACCTCGTCACGCGCCGCAAAGATCTCTCCGCGCGCAACCAGAACTTTACTCCGAGACAACATGACCCACTCGTTGAGGAAGTGATCCACCTTGCGCCCTGGACTACGCTCGATATCCTCCATGTCTATGGATTCTTTTCCGTTTTCCTCAGCGAAACAGTTGTAGCCGACGACCAATAAGCGTGAGGTTTCGTGAGAAGAGGTAAGCTTTTTCTGGGAATCTGCGAAGAGGACATTGTGTCCATCAAAGAACCCCTCGGAAATCAAGTCCACCGCCCGCTCTAGAGCAACTACATCGGCGAGGGTCGTGCAGAGTTTCTTCCGCCAGAGTTCCAGGAAATCTCCTGCCGTACCCAGCTCGAAAGGCGTCAACTGGGGTGACGCGGCGAGCATGGAGATCCCAAGCAGGCTGGCCCAGCTCATGAGCACACGCCAGCCCTGAGCTGCCGTTATCACTGCCCCGTTAACCTCAAATGCCAGGTGGTACATCAGCCCAGCTTCTTCGTTCTCTGAAGCCCAAGGCTGGAACTCGCCGATTCTCCAGTAGTCCGAGAATCCGCTTCGTCCCTGGGCGGTCTTCAACCACAGCAACGCCAATTCGCGATACTGCAAGGACTTTTCGAAGTTGCTTAGGCGAGAATGGATGCTCATTTCTCAGGTACACCAGACTTAATCGAACTCATCATTTGCTCCATCGCCCGCAGGCGAATTTCATGGTCGGAGATTTCTGTCGTCCTAACAAGCACCGAGGCGATGTAACCTAAACTCCTGCCCAGCTTTTCGTCCATTATTCCTGAACTGACTTTCGAGAAAATCTCCCCTAGCGCCCTGTGAAGGTCGCCAGCTGTCTTCGGAGGCAAAAGTATGACGGGCTCACCCTCCGAGAGCCTCCGACATTCGCCGCTTTTGCGGCCCAACTCCGCGGCGCGTTCCGGGTCAGAATGGATCGAACAAAAACCATTACGAGTCGGCCTAGCTTTGCAGAATTCTCCCAATTTTGTCCGCGCCTGGCACTTGCTGACGCTCATCCGTCCCCCCAAAGTCACGGTTCGCGAAGAGCGAGTTCGGCTCTCACTCAATCGGTGCCGCTAGGAACCACCTGCCGTTTCACCTGCCGTTGCCACTGCCTTACATGTACTAACATCGCCTAAATCGCCGTCCGTTGCCCTCTATGTTGTTGAATTTACGTTTTTGTGTGGATTCGAATCCCACTCTCTCCGCCAGTTCTAAAGCACTTATTCCCCAAACTGATTGCATCGGCGATCAGTTGGCCCTGCCAAGCGCAAATCCAACCACTTTCGCGTGGGCTTGCTCCATCTCATCGGTCAGAACGTCCCCATAGGGGTTCATGGTTGTCCTGATGTCCGCGTGCAGCATCAGCTTTTGTCGCACAGCGAGCACTGTGCCCACTGCGTGCACGCAGGCACCGTAGGTCTGCCGCATCGTGTGCAGCGGATTGCAGATGGAGCAGGTCTACGCGCACGCCTTTGAGAAGTATCAGGAAGAAGTAGCCGCGAAAGCGGCACAATTCAACGCGGAGCAAACCATCGCGGAATACGAGCGTTTGGCCGGGAAAAATGCCGAGTCCACGCAAAAACGCTCACGATCATGTTTTCGGTGAAATTGCGATGCGCGCTAAATCATTGATTCCGAATGGAGGCGCGGGTCGGAATCGAACCGACGCATAAAGGTTTTGCAGACCTCTCCCTTACCACTTGGGTACCGCGCCCTGAAATTAAGGTAGCGCCAGATGCCAAAAAAGTCCACCGATGCCCGGCAGCGTTGCCGAACATGCAAAGGGCCCTCCAGCAGAGGGCACCAGGAACCGAATCGATGGAGCGGGAGACGGGATTTGAACCCGCGACTTCGACCTTGGCAAGGTCGCACTCTACCACTGAGTTACTCCCGCTCAGCAGCCATCATTATAAATGAGGCATCCGAGCGCGGCAAAATAAATGCCATCACGACTGGGAAGGCCCGCGGAATTCACCGCCCGCCGCCGGTTCGTTTGCTTTTTTGCGAGCCACGAAGGCCTGGTCCACTGGGGCGCGTTCAGAAGCATTTCGCTCGACTCGAGGCGCCCCCTTCAGAATCGCCGCGGCACATCCCCGTGGTGGCCCGTCCACTGCGGGTCACGTTCGGGCGGGACGATCTCGCCGTCGCGCATGTGAATGACCTCGTCGCCATACTCCGCCGCTTCCGGATTGTGCGTGATCATCAGGACGGTCTGGCCGAGTTCCTGGTTTGACTGGCGTAGCATGCGAAGCACGATTTCAGAGTTCGTGGAATCCAGGTTGCCCGTAGGTTCGTCCGCCAATACGATGGCGGGCTTATTGACCAATGCCCGCGCCAGCGCGACCCGCTGCTGTTCGCCTCCGGAGAGTTCCGCGGGGCGATGAGAGAGACGCTGGGTGAGTCCCAGCAGATCAACGATTCGCTTGAAGTGAGCTTCATCGAACTTGCCGTCGCCGGCGATGTCACGGGCAATTTCGATATTCGAGCGTGCATCGAGCGTGGGCAGCAGGTTGAATTTTTGGAATACAAACCCGATTTTGCGCTTCCGCATACGGGTCCGTTCCGCATCCGAGAGCTGCGAGATATCCTCCCCGTCAATCACGATGCGCCCCCCATTCGGACGAGTCAGCCCTCCCAATAAATAGAAGAGCGTGGACTTTCCACTCCCGGAAGGCCCGACCACGCTGACAAATTTCGCCCTTTCCACGCTGATCGTCACCCCACGTAAGGCTTGCACCTCAACCTTGCCCACATGGTAGGTCTTCCGTAGCTCAACGGCTTCGATGAAAGACATGCAGGATTAACGATACTACAGACGGTCGGAAGGGTTGTGCGACAGGTGCCCGCTCAGGCTGCGCCGATGTGCGACGCATCCCGCTGAGGATGGGTTCGGCTCGGTCCGCGCTTGCGGACTAGCAGGAGACGAATGCGTTCCAGAAGTTCGGCGGGCACGTGCATGCCTTTCGGAAGAAAAACGTCGGCCTGGGTGTCGCGATCATAGATACGGACTTTGCCCGAGAGCAGGATCGCGGGAGTGCGCGGCGAGATGGCTTTGATGGCTTCGATGAGTTTGGCGCCGTCGAGACCGGGCATGATCAGGTCCGTGAGCACGAGGTCGACACCACCCCGCTTAAAGCGTGAGAGGGCATCTTCTCCGTTGAGGCAGGAAATCACGCGATAGCCGCGGGTCTCCAGAAGAACTTTGCGGATGGAGAGGGATTGTTCGTTGTCATCGACACAGAGAATCGTGCGTTTCGGTTTCATTGCTTTTCCCGAGGGTGAAGTAGCCGCCCAACCGCGGCAGGCAGAAAGAAGCTACGAATGCTGGTGATCTTGTTCATGGAGAATTTCAGAGCGACAAAATCCTACGTTCCGATTCGAGTGCTGTAAAGTGCCGCCGATGCCAATGGGAAACTTTTCCTATTGACTTTTCTCAGGCGTGTTGTGGGCGCGATTTGTCGCGGAGAAGAGAACTGTTGTCAGAAGGAAAATTCACTGCGCATGACTTCGACGGCGTTGCCTCCGACTCGCACGTTAACCAGGCGGTTACCATCCTTGGACGCACGAACGAAAATTTGGCTCGGCCGTTTCATTTCGATCCCTTGTTCGATGAGGACGCGCTCCTCGGGTTGAGCCACGCCATGAGCCACCATCCACGCCGCCGTGCATCCCGCTGCAGAACCCGTGGCCGGGTCTTCGGTCCCGTAGAAGAGCATGCGAGCGTGCAAACGCGCGTTGGGATCGACGGTTTCACGGGAGACAAAGTAGAAAAACTTGCCTCCGTGCTCAGCGAGATATTGCTGCCCGCGAACGGAGTCGATGCGTAGATCCCGCAGTACCGCCAATGAACGAATGGGAGTAATCGTGTAGGCGAGTCCGGTGGACACCGTTTCGACGGGCAGTGACGGATCAAGATCCTCGACCCTCAGCCCGATTGCCTTCGCCACAGCCGCTCGATCGTGCTGCGCCATAAATTGCGGGTCGACCTGCGTCATCTCTCCAAATGAAGGTTGTCCGTCCAGATCTTCAAAGCGAACCGGAACCACTCCGACGTTCAACTCAAGCCGCACCTCGGAAGTGCTGCTTGATCCGCGCAGCACGAATGCTGTGCCCAGCGTAGGGTGGCCGGCGAACGGAAGCTCCTCCGCTACGGTGAAGATGCGCACGCGGATTCCGCGATCGCGCTCGTTTGCGGCGTTGGCGGGCACGACGAAGGTCGTCTCCGAGAGATTAGTCTCGCGGGCGATTGCCTGCATTTGCTCCGTAGTCAATTCGCGGCCATCGAGGCACACCGCCAAGGCATTGCCTGTGAGCGGGCATTCTGTGAACACATCGATCTGCACGATTTGTAACTTTTTTGAAGTTGCCATAAAACTTAATCCCCCTCGCCGGCAACACCAGACCCGTCACGTGCGATAACATAGAAAGAGACGGAGATTGGATTGTCTGGACCGTTAGCGGGATTCGGGACTTCGTCACACTCCTGACTCAATTTGGCTCGCGACGAGCCACCCTAAACTTAGACGGACGACGAGAGGAAATGACATGTCTTTGCGCATCAATTCGGAAGCACCCAATTTCACGGCGGAAACAACCCAAGGGAAGATCAACTTCCATGAATGGCTCGGGAACGGATGGGCGATTCTGTTCTCGCATCCAAAGGATTTCACTCCTGTCTGTACAACCGAACTGGGTTATATGGCTGGCCTGCAGCCTGAGTTTGCGAAACGCAACACGAAGATTTTGGGGCTGAGCGTGGACCCGGTGACGAGCCACGGTAAATGGTCGTCTGACATCGAAGAGACCCAGGGCCACAAGGTGAACTATCCCATGATCGGCGATCCCGAACTCAAAGTCGCGAAACTCTACGATATGCTGCCTGCCGAGGCAGGCGACAGCTGTGAGGGCCGGACCCCCGCCGACAATGCGACCGTGCGCACCGTGTTCATCGTCGGGCCCGACAAGAAGATCAAAATGATGATGAGTTATCCGATGAGCAGCGGACGCAATTTCGACGAAATTTTGCGGGTTCTCGACTCCCTGCAACTCAGCGCCAAGCACAATGTGGCGACCCCTGTGAACTGGAAGCCAGGGGACGACGTCATTATTCCAACCTCCGTTTCCGAGGAACAGGCAAAACAGAAATACCCGGGCGGCTGGAAGACCTTGAAGCCATATCTGCGAGTGGTGGCTCAACCGAGATAAGAAACTTAGCCACGGGCGAGCATCTGAAAGGCCACGGAATCAGGCGCGAAGTCCATGGCCTCTTTGTGTTCGCCAGGGGTTGCTTGCCAAGTCCTGACCGCTGGCCGGTCCTTTGTGCCCCTGAGGGCGACAACTGAGTGTTTGAACAGCTCGCTGAAAGCATCTTGCGATAACTGCGTTTTGAAAGGGCCTCGGCTTCTGCCGAGCCGTAACAGCGGCAAACAGGACGGGCTTCTAGCCGCTGAGGTGGCGAGCGTCGCCGGGCAGCTGTTTAAAGCAGACTCTGAAGCCCGCATATGGTGCATGCAATCAGCCGGGCTGTTCCTGTCGTTCTCTTAATACCGACGGATCAGAAAGCCCTTGGCCCACGCTGCGGTTTTCAGAAGAAAATGCAGTAAGTAAAGATTCGTAAAAAGCATCTGATTTTGACAACTTCGGCCCGATAATCTGGTTCATACCAGTGGACCCTAGTCGATTTTTGCGGAAGGAGATTCCTATGTTACGACGTAGTCTACTCGCGCTAACGCTGGCCGGCTTGCTTTATGCCGTCACGCCGCTGGTTCTTGCGCAATATGGCAGTAACGATCAGCAATCAGCGCCCGCCGGAGAGGCCTCCGAGCACGGGCCTGGACACCACCGTTTCGATCCAGCGAAGCGCACCGAGATGCTGACCAAACAGCTCAACCTCACCTCGGATCAGCAGGCCAAGGTACAAGACATTTTGAAGTCGGAACAAGCGCAAATGGAGAAGCTTCACTCCGATTCGTCAGTCTCGCAACAAGACCGACACTCAAAAATGATGGACCTTCACAAAGCATCCGACGACCAGATTCGTGAGCTCCTGGATGCAAACCAACAGAAGAAATGGGACGCGATGCAGGCCAAGCGGGAACAATGGATGCAAGGCCATCATCACGGACAGGCTCCCGGCAATGCGCCGGAATCCGAACAGAAATAAGCATTCGGGTGGGCAACTCTGCCCACCCAGTTCTTCATAATCCAGGACCTGGCAACCTCTCGCGTCCCGAAGGGGCTAAACAATGCCAGTGCTCAATCCCTTCTTTTTTATCCAATGTGGACGCGCTGTATCGAACTCGTCTGTGCGCGCCGTATACTGCCATGGTGCCTGAGCGGCGGAAACCCAAGCCCCTTCAGTCGGACCTCTCCCTCAGCTGCACGCATAAGCATTGATTGATCGCGCAAGGGAAGCGTAAGCAGGCCGGTGTCTGTTCCGGTCTTCAAAACCGGTGGACGGCATCTCTGATGTCGTCGGTGCGTTCGACTCGCACACGCTTCCGCCAGTTTCAGACTCCTTGTTCCGGGTCTACTCCAATCGTTCGGTTGAGAGGCGGTCTCGCCGTCCAAGCCATGCACAGCTCTGGTGTTCTTTGCCGGCAGTTCCATGGATGACAATAGGAATCGCAGATAACACCGCGAATTCTCAGAGTGCTATGCTAGCCTAGCCTCGGTTTGCTCGTAAGCTCCAAAACCGGATAGAGCCCTGATGGGGCAATGCTTTCGTATATGGAGCGAGCTATGACGGTAAGGATACCGGTTTCTGTACCACACCCCGCGAGTGATAGTAACAATCGTTTTGCTCCACAGAATGTCTGCCGTTTCCTGCTCTTTGTTCTCTTTCTGCCGAGCTTTACGGGCCTCTGCAACATCTCGGCGGCCTCGCAAGACGCGGTAGTCCTCGTCGGATCGGGCTCTAGTGTGCCCGCACCTCTTTATACCCGCTGGGCGCAGGAGTATGGGAAGCGCAGTTCCAGAATTCAGATGCGTTACCTTCCCGTAGGTACGAGCGAGGGGATCAAGCAGATCGCGCACGGCACCGGAGATTTTAGTGCGGGCGAAGCGCTGCTTACTGCGAAGGAGCGCAAAGAGGGAAGTCTGATCGAACTGCCAGCCGTGCTCATCGGCATTGTCCCCATCTACAATCTTCCCGACATCCATCAGGAACTGCGATTGTCAGGTGAAGTTCTGGCTGAAATATTTCTTGGCGAGCTGAAAACCTGGGACGCCTCTCCTATCCGCAAGCTCAATCCGGACGTGCAACTGCCCAGCTTACCGATTCACGTGGTCAACCGGCCATCGGGAAAGGGCTCCAACTATGTTTTCACTGATTTCCTTTCCAAGGTGAGTTCGAAGTTTCGCTCACAAATCGGCGTCAATGCCTCGCCCAAGTGGCCTGTCGGCGTTCCGGCAGAGCGCAGTGCCGACATGGTCGACAAGGTGAAAGCGGAACCGGGCAGCATCGGTTTTGTGGAATCGCAATACGCTGCCAAGGCCAACATTTCTAGTGTGGCAATTTTGAATGCCGCGGGAAAATACGTGAAGGCCTCGCCCGAAACCATTACTGCCGCTTGCAACTCGGTAGAAGCGCCCAAGTGGAACAACTTTGCCGTATCCCTGACCAATGCGTCCGGCGCCGATTCATTTCCAATTACAAGCTTCACCTGGATCTATCTACGCACCTCGTCTTCCGATTCGGTGCGGGCTACGGCCTTGGAGAATCTGTTGGACTGGATCTATTCCGATGGCCAGCAATACGCCGCGCAAGAGGGATACTCCGAGCTTCCTGCCCCCCTGCTGGCAGCCGTCCGTAAGAAAGTGAAGGAATTGCGATAGGATTCCGCTGCCCGGCTTTTATTCAGAGTACGTCGGACCTCCAGGAGAAACCATGCGAGATCGCTTCGTCTGCATTTGGATAGTCCTGCTCGCCTGTTTTGGACTCTTTGCACAATCCACAAGTTCAGCCAAACCTCCCCAAGCCGAACAAAGCACCGGCGCAGATTCGGCTTTGCAAAAAATGTTCGAAGCGAAGATCAAAACGGAATGGGAGGCCCTGAAGAATAAAGACAAAAAAGCCTATGGCGACCTATTGGCGGATGACTATCAGGGAGTTGAGGTCGACGCGCGAGGTGAGCGAAACAAGATTCAGTCCATCAACGAGGTCCCCAATCTAAACGTCTACAACTACAATCTGTGGGGTTTTAAAGTGACTCCGTTGGGGCCGGATGCGGCATTCGTGGTGTATGAAGTAACTATCCAATTCCCGCCCAAGTCGGTCATGCGATACACAAGGGTTTACGTTACGGAACTTTGGGTAAAACGCGGCGGGCAATGGCAGGAACTGCACTATCAGGAAACCAACGTCAAATAATGCTTCCCCATCCTGGAAATGTTTGATGAAGTTGCTCCCCGGGAACCGTGACCGTCACCGGCTCCACGGGGTAGCTTGATTGTGATTACCCAAGTCGGCGGCGAAACGCCGCGCCTGCAAACTACTGACAATCTGCGATCGGTGAAAAGACCGACTCTGAATCGCATCTAGGCCGGGGCGGGCGACCCTGCACATGTCGCAGAATCCACACGCCTTCGCTGTTGGCGATGTAAATCAAATCGCGCGAATCATCCGCCAGAACGCTTGTCACACCTTCAAAGGTTTGCAGCGTTTTCGGGTTTGCCGGATCGCTCATGTCAAGGACTCTCAGGGATTGCGGGCTGTTGGCCGCCGGTGCCTTGGCAGGCGCGAGTTCATGGCGCACGCCGCCTGTTCCTGCGCTATCCGGTGTCTCAGAGAGGGCGATACCGCCGCCGATCATTTGAAGTCGTTGGCCGCTTCCCAACTGCGAGGTATCACGCTTAACAATCTTGGGTTTGTTCGCGTGGGAGACGTCAACGATTGTGTATGCCGACTGTGAAGCCTGTCGGACGTAAAGATATTGCTTGCCGCCGTCTTCCTGGACGGACAGCTGGGTCACCGGCGCACCCTCGATCGGCAGGTGCGCGATAACAGATACGCGTTGCGTCCCCGATTGGGCGGGCTTGTCTTTCGCCATGCAGAAGGTTGCCAGAATTGAAAGGAAAGCCAACATCGTTGCTGCATTCATTTTCCAAAGCTTGTTGTTCATCATCATGATTCCCCCGTCTCGCGTGCCTGAATGAGAGTGATTCAATCGAAACCTACACTCATATTGATTGTCTCTCTGTAAACGGAGTTGCATCCAAAACGACGCTGTTTAAGACGCAACACTAGAATATGAACACCAGGATATTAGGAAATTGGAGGGGGGCGGTTGTAAAGCGAAACCTCTACCGATCGGAATAGTGGCGCTCGAGCTTCAAAGAAAGTCTTGTGTCGGACATCTGACGGTCGAAAAGAATAAAGAACCGGTACCGGAGCCGCCCAGTCATGCGCTGCGACGTCCCGGTGATGTACCTTGACCTTTGGTGTACATGCGCGTACATCAACAGGCCCGACATTCGATACGCCCCGGAAACGATTCGCCAGCGTTAGCGTAAGACAAACGATAACCAGGCTGCCCAACACGAGGCGCCATAACGGCCGAGTTCGTGTAGCTCCGTTCGTCCGCCACAACATAAGATTTTGGCGCTTCTGCAGCGCGCCTGCAGGCTCATTATATCGCTGTCCGACCAATCAAGGCCAGAACTCACCCTTCAGTTTGGTTCTCCTCAAACACGCCTACTGCTTCGCTTACTGTTGTGCGTACACCCCGACGCAACCATTTGCGCTCTGGGTCGTGCAGATTGTACCCGCCTGCAACGGGACGAACACGTGATTATTACCGGAATCCACCGCGACGCTGTGCGAGTTGGAATTGGTTGTCACATTTTGCAGCCACTGGTTCGTCTTCGCATCAATGACGCCCAAGACAGGACCGGTGGGCATATCGCGCGCTGCGAGATAGTATCGATTGTCTCCGGGGTTGTACCAAATCTCGTCTACCCCGCCGACTTGGGTGATGGTGGCAAGAATTGTGCCCGTGGTTCCGTCAATTACATATTCATTGGGGGGGAAGGCTTCTCCATCGTGGTCCCCGCAGCCTACGAGGAAATTATTCCCCGGTCCCTGAACGATGCTGGTTGGCATGCAGTTCGGCATGGGGAAACTGTTCTCGATGAATGGCCCATTCGGATTTCCGAGGTTCGGGTTGATGACGTCAACCGAACCGACGGTAAGATTCGCGGCATCTGAATTGGAGTTCGTGACCAGAAATCTGCCTGTGTTTGGATTGAAGGCTGAGCCACCAATGCCTGCGATCGCAACCGCTCCGAAACAGCCAGCCGAGGGAGGATTCTGGCTGGCGCAGAACGTGCCATCAGGGTTGAGCATCGGGCCGTGATGACAGGGGCGATCTGGCCCTAAAATAGTCACCCCTCCTCCGTGACCAGTCATGCCCGATAGAGCAGTCGTCGAGGGATCTGGACAGGGAAAACCAGCCGTAGCATTGAGACCAGTATCATCAATGGGGACCCCGCTGTTATTGGCGGCCGCACCGTCGTAATAGATCTGGCCAAGGATGCAGGTGGGCGGATTGATCGGTCCGGCGGCCGGAGCCGCATTGCCCTGTCCATTTCCAACCAGAGGCGGACCGTAGGGAGTTTGGTTCGCGAAGGGCAGGCAGTGATCGGCGGTGAAGGTACCCGTCGGCTTAACGATGTTGCTGACATCAGCAATGGTGATAAAGGGGAATCCCGGGTCGCCATTCGCCACCAACAGAAGCGTGGTGCCGTTGACAACACCGATCGACATCTCGTCAGCTCTCAGGTCGCCGCAGCTAGCATCCGAGAATGCCCGGCCATTGGCAGAGGCAACACAGGGAGCAATCCCGTTTGGACCGTCGTAGTCCGGGGAAACGCCAGTAGGAAACTCGGCAATCACTGTTGGCCCGGGGGGCAGGGCATTGCCGGGCGTGAAGGTGGTTGTGGTGAGATCAAATGCCACCACGCTAGCCGAACCGTTGCCCACGAACAGGGTTTTGTTATCCGGACTTAACACCTCACCATCAGGAGCGGAAAGTGGGTTGACGCCGTTGGCGCGTGCGGCGCAGCACTGGGCGCCGGGAAAGCCGCCGAAGAGATTGTTGTCACCGAAGCCAGGAATATGGAAGGGGGGAGTGATTATTTGCGTCCCAGCTCCATTATGGCCCGTCCTGCAGCCGAAGCGTGTCCAGTTGCCGAATGCAGAGACGATGGGCGGAATCAATTGCGTGGCCGCGCTGAAATTGGGGTTATCAGTCGCGCAGGAACTGGCGGTGACTCCGCCGCCGGCCACGCCATTCGCGCCGGAAAAGAAGTTCACGGCTACGTCCTGCTGAGTGTCAAAAACCGCCACATCCAGGCCAATGCGATCTGAGACAAAGAAGCGATGGTTGACCGAGTCAACCACGCTTATGTCAAAAGAGTTGAATGGGCCACCTGGCTCGCCCGTTGGATTATGCTCTGGCACCGGAATGACATCGATCACTGCATAGCCGTCATTCTTGGTGGTCCCGCAGACAGGACAGTTTTTTACGTCTCCGCAACCGCTTGCGATCACAAACAGACCTGTAAGAAGAATGCTCAGCAGAATTCTCGGTTGCATCGAATCTCCCTCCCTGCGAATTCCACTTCCGGACGCTTAACCCAGACTTGACCAAAAAGCTGGTAATACCTTCGCCTTAAATAGCTCTAGAACCTGAACTGTATGCGATTGAGCAAGACCACGAAATTCTGCGGCACCTGACCGGTGACACTCGGCTCTTTCAGCCGATCGACTGACACGTTCACCTGGTACTTGACCCAGTAGTTGAGATACCAGTTGATGCCCCCCGTGAACTGATCGGTGTGATTGATGAATGTGGGCACAAACCCCGGAGTAATTGGATTGTTCAGGAGATTGATACCAGGCTCATGCGCCTGGATACTGTCATAGCGGAAGGCCAATTCAAAAGCTCCCCAACCGCTGCCCCCGCCTCCAGTCGAAGTTTCCGGACCCATGAAGGGATGCTTGACCTTCGGAGTTCCGTTCTCCGGCCGGGTCTCACCCGTTAGCAGATAGGTGATCTGACCGTAACCAGCCTTAGCAACAATACCGGGAAGACTGACAAATCCCAAGTTGCCGGCTTGCTCTGAGCCGACGTTGCGGCGAAATTGATTAAGCTGATCGTACTCGGCGCGTATTCCCCAAGGTCCGTGAACCCAGGTAGCCTCGGCGTTGTAACGCTCCGCAGGTCCATTGACGCGAAAAGAAGGAAAGAAAGTATAAGCCGCATCGGGCATGGTGGCACTGAAGCTGAATTCGTTCGAAAGTCCCCGGTTGCGGCCGAAGGCCACCGATCCGCCGAAGGCCAAACCCTGAAGCAGGCTGTCCTTTTTCTTGCGCAACGGATAAAAGCGCAACCGGCCGACGATTTCTGGCTGATTCGTCGTGTTGTTAACCAGGATACCCTTGCCGTTGAACGCTCCAGCCCACCACTGCACAGCGCCACCGGAGATATCTCCGTGAAGGGTGATACCCGGGCTGCGGAAAGCAGTGGCCGCGGAGGGATAGAGCAGCGAGGCGAGCGATCGCTCGACGAAGTCAATGTTGGTGACCGCCGTGAGAGCCTCCTGGGCGAATGGCTCCTTGAACTGTCCGATCTGCACTTGAAAAGCCGGCCTAACCTGGGCGTTGACATAGAGGTCGCGGAGAATCAAGCCGTTGGTTGCGGCGGCATCGGCCAGGAGAGCAAAAGTGTAGCGAGTCCCGTAGTTTCCTTGAAACCCAAAACGAGCTCGCCGGATGAGAAATGTATTCGCGGGGGCGCCATCGCCCTCATAGGCGCGGTAATCGCTTTGAAAGTATCCGTAAGGTTGAATTTGAAACTTGCCGTCAGTGCTCTTGATGAAAAAGTGCTCACCATTCCACCCGGCTATCGGTGGCGGCTCTTTCTTGGCAACCGGCTGTTGCGCTTGCTCAGCCACTGCAACCGACGGCACCGCGGCGACAGGTTGCATGAGCACCGCGTTGACTAAACGGGGCTCTCCTTCCAAGGGCGAGTTGGTGGGAAGCATCCTCGTCTCGGCGCTTTTCTCTGGGTTGGCTTGCGACAGCCTTTCCACAACGGCTTTTAGCTGCTCGATGACTTGGCGTTGTGCTGCCAACTCGCTGCGCAGTGCATCCACCTCCGCCTTGCTCGCGCTGGCGGACGGGGATGCACTCGCACTGGTCGCTGGTTCTGTGCTTTGGGCGAGGGCCAGTGAACCGGTTGCCATAAGAACGACCAGGAGCGCGAAAAACTTTGTCAGCAAGCGCATGGCTTTCTTCTCCCGATGATTTGCAAACCACGGCCTCACCGCCGGCAAACTGCTACTCGAGGAGACCAATCTCGAGACTGCAAGATCCGGTATGGTAAGCGGACCATTGCCAGTCGGGCGGTTTACCATAACGCAATCCAAACTGTCAAGCAACTCATTTTGCACAAGCCACAAAAGTGACCTGTCGCGGTGAAGCTTTCGCCGCCACTTATGCGCAAAAGCAAGACGAGTAATATTGCGGGTTCAAGACAATACACCCGTCTTGTTCTGCTGTCGATTTCTTTAATCTCCCGTCCGCAATATCACTTTCGAGATTTCGCGGTCTCTGACGGAAGTCGCCTTTTCGGAGCGCCGGTTTTCTGATACACAAGGCTTTGAACTTCCCTCAGGCTTTCCTGCTATTTTCCGCAGCGGTTATTGCCGGAGCGCTGAACGCGGTGGCGGGCGGGGGCAGTTTTGTTTCGTTTCCCACGCTTCTGTTTCTTCATGTGCCGCCCGTGCAGGCGAACGCAACCAACACCGTGGCCCTGTGGCCAGGTCTGGCAGCGAGTGCGGTTGCGTATGTAAAACGTCTCAGCGTCCCATTGCGACTGATGGTTCCACTGCTCCTAACCAGCGTGGTTGGCGGCTGGATCGGTGCGCTGCTTTTGCTAAAAACCCCGCAGCACACCTTTCAGCATCTCGTTCCCTGGCTTCTGCTGGGTGGCACTCTGCTATTCACCTTCGGGAATAAACTGCGCGCGATCGCGGGGAGTAGAGACGCCATCGGCGACCTTCGGGACCTATCCTGGCTCGCGATCACGCTCGCATCCTTTGCGGAATTAGCCGTAGCCATCTATGGCGGATATTTCGGAGCCGGCATCGGCTTCATAAGCCTGGCGATGTTAGCCGCACTGGGCATGCATGACATTCACGCGATGGGCGCCATTCGCACGCTGCTCGCGGTCGCAATCAACGCGGCCGCGGTTGTCACGTTCATCGTTGCTCGCGCTGTTCTGTGGACGCAGTGCATGGAGATGATTGCCGGGGCTCTGCTCGGTGGATGGTTGGCTGCGCATTACGCTCAGAAAGCCGATCCGGTCAGAGTGCGATACCTGGTGATCGCAACCGGCCTGGCGATGAGCACATATTTCTTCCTCAGGTTGCGCTAGGTGGAAGCGGCGAATCTGCCCGCGACGCAACTCATGAGCGAGACTGGTATTCTGCCGCTGCAGTAGCTACCATGAGTTTGACTCAGGTACACTTATCTTTAAACACTTGGCAGATCCCGTGAGCGCCCAGGGCTCCCGGTTGAGCGCTTCAAGTTTATCGACAGGTTCTGAATCAGAAATCCCATCTCACAAGAGGCTCTCATTTATGGGCACCATTACAGTTTCTGAAAATCATGCAGCGCAGCCCACTACCACCGCGACCAAGTACGTCTATTTCTTCGGAGGCGGAAAGGCTGACGGCAACGGCAAGATGAAGGACGAGTTGGGTGGCAAGGGGGCGGGCTTGGCCGAAATGACCAATGCCGGTCTGCCCGTGCCTCCGGGTTTCACCATTCAGACCGAGGCCTGCCGCGAGTACATGCGCAGTGGCGGGAAGGTGTCCGGGGACATCGATAAGCAGATCGAAACGGCGCTTCGCCGCCTCGAGGAACTGCAGAAACAAAAACTGGGTGCGGGCGAGAATCCGCTCCTGGTGAGTGTGCATTCGGGAGCGAAGTTCTCCATGCCCGGCATGATGGACACGATTCTCAATCTCGGCCTGAACGATCAAAGTGTCGAGGCGCTGGCCGCACGCAGCAACAATCCGCGTTTTGCCTACGACTCCTACCGCCGACTTATCCAGATGTTCGGCAACGTTGTACTGGAAATTCCGAAATCCGTTTTCGATGAAATCTTCGATGCCAAGAAGAAACAGAAGAAAGCGAAACTGGACACCGAACTGGATGCCAAGGCTCTGAAGGAAGTCATTCAGGAATACAAGAAGGCCGTGAAAAAACACGCCAAGCGCGACTTCCCACAGAATCCGCACGAGCAACTCGTAATGGCGCGCGACGCGGTCTTTCGCTCCTGGCAGAACGAGCGAGCCAAGCATTACCGCCGCATCAATAACATCGACGACATGCTGGGGACCGCGGTCAATGTGCAGGCCATGGTGTACGGAAACCTGGGCGAAACCAGTGGCACCGGCGTGGGTTTCACTCGCAACCCTGCCACCGGCGAAAAGGAATTTTACGGCGAATTTCTGATGAACGCGCAGGGAGAGGACGTCGTTTCCGGCGTTCGTACTCCGGTGCACATTCTCGAACTGCAGAAGATCATGCCCGATGTCTACCACCAGCTTCGTGAAATCACGACCCGGCTGGAAAAACACTACAAGGACATGCAGGATTTCGAATTCACCATCCAGGATGGCACCCTGTACATGCTGCAAACCCGCAACGGCAAGCGCACCGGGCGCGCCGCAGTTCGGGTTGCGATCGAGATGGTGCAGGAAGGATTGATCACCGAGAATGAGGCGATCTTCCGCGTTGACCCGAATCAACTTTACGATTTCCTGGTACCAACACTCGATGAAAAGAGTTCCAAGGTAGAAGTGCTAGCCACCGGATTGCCAGCCTCTCCGGGCGCGGCCGTTGGCCAAATCGTGTTCACCGCCGACGAAGCAGTCAAGAAGGCCGGCCACGGGGACAAGAAGAATCCCGTGATTCTGGTTCGCGCTGAAACTACTCCCGAAGACATTCACGGCATGGAGGTTGCGGCGGGCATTCTCACTTCCCGCGGCGGCATGACCAGCCACGCTGCCGTGGTTACGCGCGGCATGGGCAAGTGCTGCGTAGCCGGCGCAGGCGACATCGAGGTGAATGAACGGACCCGCGAGATGCGCGTCAAGGGCCAGGTCTTTCACGAAGGCGATTGGATCTCGCTCGACGGAACCACGGGCCGCGTGATCAAGGGAAAACTGAATACGCTTGCGGCTTCTGCGGAAAATGATGATTTGAAAACGCTGATGGGCTGGGCCGAGCCATTCCGCAAGATCGGAGTGCGCGCCAACGCCGACATCCCTCGAGATGCCATCCAGGCGCGCGCGTTTGGGGCCGAGGGCATCGGTCTTTGCCGCACTGAGCACATGTTTTTCGACCAGGATCGCATTCCCCACATGCGCGCCATGATTCTCGCCGATAACGAAAAAGAACGCCGTGCAGCTTTGAAGAGACTGCTGCCGATGCAGCGCTCTGACTTCGCCGGTCTGTTCAAGGCGATGGAAGGACTGCCTGTCACCATCCGCTTGCTCGATCCGCCTCTGCACGAGTTCTTGCCGAAGCGCGAAAAGCTGATGGTCGACATCGCCACTCTCTCGAGTGCCGATCCCAAGCAGAAAAAGGCGCTGGTCGGTGAGTACCGCGAATACGGCGCGAAGGCTGTTGGCGATCTCAAGAAACTTTTGCCCGCTCTGTTACGACGGGTCGAGGAATTACATGAATTCAACCCGATGCTCGGTCACCGCGGATGCCGCTTGGGAATTACCTACCCCGAGATCACGGAAATGCAGTCGCGCGCGATTTTCGAGGCCGCCGTCGCGGTCGAGAAAGAGGGTGTCAAGACCCACGCCGAGGTGATGATTCCCCTGATTTCAACCGTGAAAGAAATGTCGAATCAGGCGGCCATCGTGCGCCGGGTCGCCGAAGAAGTGTTCGAGGAAAAAGGCCGGCACGTTCACTTCCTGGTGGGCACGATGATCGAATTGCCCCGCGCTGCGCTGGTAGCCGACGAGATCGCGAAAGAGGCCGAGTTCTTTTCCTTCGGCACCAACGATCTGACCCAAACAACGTTTGGTTTCTCGCGCGACGATATCAACAAAGTACTGCCTACGTACCTGGCGGAAGGAATTTTGAAGCAGGATCCCTTCGCCGTGATCGATCGCGATGGCGTGGGCGAGTTGGTGCGCATCGGCATTGAGCGCGGGCGCAAGACGCGCCCGGGCCTGGAGGTCGGCATTTGCGGGGAGCACGGAGGCGAACCTTCTTCCGTAGAGTTCTGCCACCAGGTTGGAATGGACTACGTGGCCTGTTCGCCTTTCCGAGTCCTGACTGCCCGACTCGCGGCCGCACAAGCCGGTGCCAGCGACCAGTTAAAGACCGAGGGCGGAAGGACGAAATAGCCGGATGCTCGGGGGTGGATGTATCTTTCCGCGTCTCGCACGAGACTGCGAATGGCATTCGCCCCGTACGGCATAAGCAATGCTAATGATGTTATAAACAAAATTAGCTTGACCGTAGCCGCCCGTCCGGTATTCACTGCCTGCTCATTTTGTCGGCGAAAGATATTTCGCAAGACGGTTCGTGCACGCCGCGACATCTAATTTCAAAGCCTGAAGCCGAATTGAGGCCCTATGTCCGCTACTCGATCATCAGCTCCTGCATACGATTTGCTCGCGCCCCTTCAGCCGCCCACGCGATACCTTTTCGGGCCGGGGCCCTCCATGGTGCATCCCCGCGTCTATCAGGCGCTCTCGAAGCCCATCGTGGGACACCTCGATCCGTTTTTCATCCAGGTCATGCAGGATGTCCAGGAGTTGCTCAAGCGCATCTTCGGCGCTAAAGATGCCTCTGTCCTGGTGATCTCGGGCACCGGCAGCGCCGGCATGGAAGCGGCTGTCGCAAACTTCGTAGAGCCCGGGTCGAAGATCGCGGTGTTCGCCAATGGATATTTCTCCGATCGCCTGACCGAAATGGCGAAGCGCCAGGGCGCGAACGTTGTGCGGCTGGAGAAGCCCTGGGGCGAGACCTACGGCGACGCTGAAATCTCCGACTTCATTCGTCGCGAACGTCCCAGTGTGGTCGGCTATGTCCACGCCGAAACATCCACGGGAGCATTGCAGCCGGGCCGCGCGATCTGTGCCGCAGCGCATGAAGTCGGCGCGTTGGTCATTGCCGATTGCGTTACGTCCCTCGGTGGACTTGCTGTGGACTTCGATCAGACCGGCATCGATATTGCCTACAGCTGTACGCAGAAAGGGCTGAGCTGTCCGCCCGGCCTGTCGCCGCTCGCGATCTCACCCCGCGCCATGGACTGGCTGCGTGCGAAAACCACTCCATCGCGCAGCTGGTACCTGGATATCAAACTCGTTCACGACTACTCCACCGTCTCGCATCGCTACCATCACACCGCTCCCATTTCCATGTTCTACGCGTTGCGGGAAGCGCTGCAGGTCATTGCGGAAGAAGGCGTCGAGAATCGTTGGGACCGTCATCGCCGCTGCCACAGATTCTTCGTTCGTGAAATCGAGGCCATGGGATTGCGTATGCACGTGCCCACGGAATTTAGGATTCCTACCCTCAACACTGTCGTTGTGCCGGCGGGCGTGGATGAACCGAAAGTTCGCAAGCGGCTTTTGGATGGCCCGGGCATTGAGATTGCCGGCGGTTTTGGACCATTGGCGGGAAAAATTTTCCGCATTGGGGTCATGGGTCCGTTGGCCACCGAAGACAACGTGCAGTTCTTCTTAAAAGAATTCAGAAAAGCCCTGAGTGCGGAAGGGTATTCCATTTAGCGTACGCCTCCCCTACGCAAAAAGACGGGCACGTACTACGCCCGTCGCATCTATCCATCGAACTTAGACGCACGCCGAGGAACCCCGCTCCAATGGCAACCCGATTCACCTTAAAGTCCGTAGCCACGCTACTCGACGTATTGCACTTTGCAGAAAGTCACGCTGCCATCGCGGTACCTGAACTGGACATCGTCGTCACGTACGAGTCGTTGCGGGAACAGGTGCTGGCGATGGCGGATGCGCTCGCCTCGGCGGGTGTTTGCCGCGGAGATCGCGTGGCGATCGCATTGCCCAACGGGCTGCCTGCAATTGTCGCCTTCCTTGCCGCATCGATCGCAGGTACGGCTGCGCCTTTAAATCCGGCATATCCCTACGAAGAATTTGTATTTTTCCTCCGCGACACCGACGCAAAAGTTCTGCTCTGTCCGCCTGTAGGAGCCGAGTTCGCCCGCAGCGCGGCTGCCGATCTCAAGATCCCGGTGTTCTCGGTGGGAATGACCGACAAAGGCATTGTGCATCTGCACGATGCTCCTTCGGGGAAAAAGGCGGTCGAGCCCACCCCAGACGATATTGCCCTGATCCTGCACACCAGCGGCAGCACTGGGCGTCCCAAGCGCGTTCCGCTCCGCCATTTCAATCTGGCTGTTTCCGCTGCCAACATCGCGAACACCTACGCGCTTTCCGACGAAGATGTTTCGTTGTGCGTCATGCCGCTGTTTCACATTCACGGGTTGATTGGCTCGGCGATGTCCACTTTGCTCTCTGGCGGAACGCTGGTCGTTCCCACCAAGTTCAACGCACTTTCGTTCTGGCGAACGGTAGCGGAGCATCGCGTAACCTGGTATTCAGGCGTGCCGACCATGCACCAATTGCTGCTGGCTCGTGCGCATAAAAAACCGGCGCAAGCCGCGTCGTTGCGTTTCATTCGCTCCTGCAGCGCACCACTCTCCAGCGAACTCATTCACAAAATCGAGGATCTTTTTGGCGTGCCTTTTGTGGAGGCCTACGGCATGACGGAAGCCGCACATCAGATGACTTCCAATCCTCTGCCGCCGCGCTATCGCAAGGCGGGATCCGTGGGCGTGGGCACAGGCATACGGATCAGTGTCATGGACAAAGGGGGCAACGAACTCGGCACCAATCAGCGCGG
>Ga0210400_10001655_pt1 | contig 21787 bp, 22 predicted proteins | sample IncBWH26MmetaG_FD_155456 | JGI IMG/M metagenome (GOLD analysis project Ga0210400, IMG submission 155456) | Forest soil microbial communities from Barre Woods Harvard Forest LTER site, Petersham, Massachusetts, United States - Inc-BW-H-26-M | ecosystem: Environmental > Terrestrial > Soil >...
ATTTTGATTTTTTTGTTTTAATTGATTTTACATTTCCATTTTTTGAACAGGTCTTACTTCCAGTTTACCATTTTCACTGAAGATCGGGCAACCTTTCGATATTTCAACAGCTTCGTTAATGTCTTTTGCATTAACAATAAGATAACCACCAACCATTTCTTTGGCTTCTACAAAAGGGCCATCGGTTACAACCTTCTTATTGCCGTTTACCTGTTTGCCGGTAGGTTGCAAAGGTTCTCCTGCAACTAAAATTCCTTTTTGCTGCAAATCTCCCATCCATTGCATCCAGGCCTGCATGTTTTCCTGTGCAGCTTTTGAATCATTTGCGTTGTGCGCGTGGTTGTCACCACCTCTGAATAAATACATGAACTTTTCCATTTTGTTTTGTTTTTAAAGGTTAATACTTGTTTTGTTTTTCTTAATAACGATCGGGTTTATTGTTTCCGGACATTTAATTGAAATTATTTATTGACCAGCAGAAAACGGGGCGCCTTTTCCTTTTTCACAAAGGTTTCGCAAACTCTCCATGAACCTGCCCCAGCTGAAATTGCAATTCGCATAAAAATCATTAGCGTCTTTCCAACCGGTATGATCAAACCTCACCCGGGTTTTTCCTTCATTCTCATCCAGGTGAAAGGATACTTTGGTACCAATCCAATCCTCAGGGCCGTCTACACATTCCCATAAGACGGATTTGTTGTTTTTCATTTCAATTACTTTCATTTTGTTGATGAACTGTGAGCCAAAACGAAATTCCATCATTCCGCCGACCTCGCTTTTACCGCTTGTTTGCGTTGTCCACCAGGAAGCCAAACCTTGTATGGTACTGATTGCTACGTATATTTTTTCAAACGAAGCACTGATGTGGAATAAATGTTTTATGTCTGCCATATCTTTACATTAATTGTATTTCATTGCAGAATAACCATGAAAGCGACGATAAAGCCCTATTTGGCCAATCGTGTAAGCTTCGTGATGCGAGCAAAAAGAAATGAAGCTTTTAATGGAAGCGCCAAGCGGAGTAGGAAAAGGAGCATTCGCCTCAAGTTCTGAATCAGTTAAAGAATTTAATTTTTCTTCCAGTTTTCCGGAAACAGAATTCCATTCTTTTATTAATTCGCTTATGACCGGATAAGTAACATTGTCCTGCATTCCCTTTCCCTGGGCAAAAAGATCAGGAAATGGCTCGCTAATGTTAACTCCCAACACATTAAGTATCATATAACGGGTGGATACTGTATGCCCGATAAGCCACGAAAGGTGATTGGTATTTTGATTCATTTTTTTGTGACTGTCCTCATTCTTAATCTCTGAAGTCACATTAATAAAAAGTTTTTCCTGCAATTTAAATTGCCCGATAAGATCGGTAATGGCGGAAGTTGAAGTTTTTGTAGTCATGGCTTTTAATTTAAGAGTTAATGATTTGTTTTTGATATAAAGACGAACGATATTCTTTAAAGCGGACACAAGGTAGAATATTTTCTATTCAGCCACTGTAACATATTGGTAATATTTATGTTAATTTTAATACGCCCGAAGTAAATCTTTCCGGGCACAAAAAAACCCGCCCTGAATGTAGGGCGGGTTCACTTTGATCGCGTTTTATTTTATAAATAGACGAATCTATGTAAAAAATTTATTTTCTTACAAATTACTGTTTAGTCTTCTCCAGCACTTTGATGTAATCCTCCACCTGCTCAACACCTAAGCGTTTTGCTTTGATAACTTTGTTTTTGTCCAACAAATAAATTACAGGCGTACTGTAAATATCAAATTTCTTTTTTAAATCATTTAAGTGCACGCCATCGTATACGTTAATCCAGCTGAGTTTGTGTTCCTTAATGAATTTTTTCCATTTCTCAACCTCATGATGTGTGTACACACAATATACTTCCACACTTTTTCCTTCACCTTTCATCTTTTTATAAATGTCGTGCAGTTTAGGAATATCTTTCTGGCAATGCCCGCAATCCACATCGTAAAAAACAATAATGGTATAATCGGCTTTTACTTTATGAAGCGGCGTAAGGATTTTTTGAATGCTTTGATAGTTATCAAAATAAACTTTGGTTAAAAATTCGCTGCTGGTAATGGTATCAATTCCCAATTTTTTAATAGTCTTTGCTCCGGTGGTATCTACCATATCCATTTCGGGTGCAACCTTACCAATTAACAATGGCTTTAAAATATCGGCGCGTTCAATGATTTTAGTAAGGTTCTTTTCATCTAACCAAAATGCACGGGCCGTTCGATAATATTTATCCACCAGATCAACAAACACGGCATCATGGCCCATAATTTTAGAACTCTCCGAAGTAAAGGTTGTGTAATACACCACATACTTAAACATTTCTTTATTGTCGCCGGTTTGTTTTACTAACCAATCGCAAACACGTATTAAGCTATCGGGTGCCTGCACAACTATTTTTTCGTAATAATTTTTTAAGCGATTGTAATAAAGTTTGTTTGTATTGAGTGTACCGATATCATTTAAAGGAATACCATCCCAATAATGACTCACATAATAATTGTACTCCCACAATGAATCTTTACGGCCGTTGGATGCTTTGGGCGCGGGCGGAACTTCCACCTCTAACTGCAAGCGAATAATGGTACTTAAATAATTGCCCGGATTTTTAGCAATATAATCTTTCTGGTATTTTTTAATGTCTTCGTAGTGTTTTGTTTTATCGGCCATGATAAGTTTAGTAGAATCTTTATCTTTAGAAGCCTTTATTTTCTTTTCGTACTCGTACGAGTCTTTAAAATTAGAGCTCATAAAAATCACAAACTGCCTGAAATCCTCATTAACCTGCGAGCCCGTAATTTTCATCTTATTATACAACTCAAGAGTATCCGTTGCAATAGAAAATTTCTGAACATCGGTAACAGGCATATCAAAATAAATGAAGCCTTTGTTCTGGCGAAGTACGGCGTAAATTCCCTTCTCGATAGGAACATTTCCTTTAAAAACAAAACTACCATTTTTAACTTTGGCAGTATCTACAATATATTGTGAATCCCATTTATAACGAAGGAGGTAACAAACTGTATCCTTAATCCCTTTAATACTTACTTTAATTTCATACCCGTTTTGCGCTTTAAGGCCGAAGGTGGCAGCAAACAGTAAAATACCCGTAATTATACGCTTCATATACAAAATTTTAACGTTCATTATCAAAAATCAAACCAAGTTTAAAGATTAGAGATAAAGGTAAGGAATTATTTTTTTAAATCTTCTATCATTTGACGCAAATTGCCCTTATAACGGCCATTCAGAACGCCATTTAAGGAATCATAAAGCCCGTCATATCGCTGAGCATCAATAAAAAAAGCGTTTTTTGTGGCTAAAATAGATCGGTTTGCGTACTCAAAACGAGCGGGATCCTGAAAGGGCAAATGGCCTGCTTTTCTATAAATTGCCTGTAATTTTAACTGCTTTGCCCCTGCCCTTTTCAGGGAATCCATCCCTTCCGTTTTTTTGTAAAATTCCCTGAGGTTTTCGTATTCCTCAAAAATAAATTTGTTATAAATCGAGTCGTCCTGCGCTCCCCGACAAAATCTCCTCATCTCAATGGTATCATTCGCCAAAAATTTAAGTGTGGCTTTGTAGGAAATAAAATTAGCCAGGTTTTCATTTATATTCACAGTACCCCGCGCATAATACGTAGCGTGAAATAATTCGTGAAATAATAAATTAGCAAGTCTTCCTTTACTTCTTCTCAACATGGAAGATAAAATAGGATCGGGCAACCAGCCTAATGTACTCCATGCGCTAACAGTAGATAAATCCGCGTCATATCCCAAACGCAGCAATCGTAAATATTCCGCCATTGCCGTGTTCCGGTTAAAAAAGCCTTTGTAAGAAACTTTTCCTATCATCGGGAATTTCCATTCATAAGCCTCAAACCTGAATGGCTTGCAGGCTGTAACTATCCATAAAACAGGTTGGCCTTTTTGGTTAAAATAAGTAGTGAAATTTTTTGTAGGCTTGTATCCTAAACTGTCTACCGAGTATTTTTTTATCTTTTCTACAAGCAACAACTTCTCCTTTTGCTCAGCAGTTAAACTATCATTTTTAAGTACTTCCTCAATTTTCTTAGTATTTAAAATCAAATTCATTTGCCCCTGCCCCATTTTAAGCAAATAAATACTCAGGGCAGCATTACACAGTAACCACACAAAGCAAAGCATGGCAATTATATTGAAAGTAAACCCGAAAAAAATTCGCAGCTTCATTAATTGGCTTATTTTTGTAAGATGTTTTTTATTTTCTCTAAGATACTGGCTTTTTTATTAAGTCCGCTAACCTGGGCCTTTACTTTATCGGGTTTTTCTTTTTTTTCTAAAAACCCGGTACGGAAAAAACGCTTTTTCGTTGCTGCCATAGCCACTCTTTACTTTTTTTCGAATACGTTTATTGTAGACGAGTGCATGCGTTTATGGGAGGTGACCACACCGGATCTGAAACCCACCCAAAAATACGAATACGCGGTTGTTCTGGGCGGAATGATTTGGTATGACGCAAGGCAGGATAAGCCCCAGTTTATGCGCGGCGCCGACAGGCTTTTCCAGGTGATTCCGTTATTGGCAAACGGGCAGGTTAAAAAAATAATTATTACGGGGGGATCGGGAAGTATTTTAAAGCAACAGGAAAAAGAGTCTTTAATTTTAAAAAACTATTTGATTAAATGCGGCATAACGGACAGTTGCGTTATTACAGAGAGCGAATCACGAAATACTATGGAGAACGCCGTACAAACAAAAAAAATACTTGATAAATTGCATATAAAGGACAGCGTTTTGTTTATCACCTCTGCTTTTCATTTGAGACGGGCTGCAGGTTGTTTTGAAAAAGAAGGAATTACAAAACTGGTGCTTTATCCCACTGACCGCTACAGCGGGCCGAGAAAATTAGAATTTGATTACCTGTTTATTCCAAGCGCAGACGCTATTGAACAGTGGGAATTACTGATACATGAAATTACGGGATACTTAGTTTATAAAATAAGGGGATTCTGCTAGAAAAAGGTACGAAATAAGAAATACGAGGAACGAGAGATGAAGGACAGCGGACTCAGGACTTTTGACCGGCGACTCCGGACTATAATGTCCATCCATCATCTACAATAATATTTTGTCCGTTGATGTAGGAAGAGGCATCAGAAAGCAAATAAATTAAAGCGCCCATAATATCTTCTTGCGCGAGCATTCCTTTACTTACGCCGTGTTCGTTATACTTTTTTACGAACTCCTCGTTTTGGTTATTGAAAATTCCGCCGGGACTGATGCAATTAAAACGAATATTTTTTCCGGCATAGTAATTCACAAAATATTTAGTAAGATGAATTACGCCTGCTTTGATGGCGGCATATTCAACCGGCATTGTGAACCCGGAATTTTCATACACTTCAAATTTTGGAGCTGCTACTCCGTAAATAGAAGCCATGCTGACAATATTTCCGTGCCCCTGCTGTTTAAAGAACATTGAGAATTGTTGCATGCATAAAAAATATCCTCCCAAATGCACATCTACATTTTCGCAAAAATCTTTGTAAGTAACTTTTTCGAGGTCGTTGCCATAAGCTTTGTTACGGGGATAAGCGTTATTTACAAGCGCGTCGATCTTACCGTACTTTGTTTTTAATTGGGTGATAGCCGACTGAACAGAAGATTCGGAAGTAATATCCAGTTTAACAGTAAAGAGGTTGGGGCTTTTTATATCTGATTTTAATTTTTGCAATTGTTCCTCATTGATATCAGCAGAAACGGCAATTCCGTTATTTTTCAGAATTTCGTCAATGAAAGATTTCCCCAATAGTCCGCAGCCGCCGGTTACAACAATTACTTTATTACTTAAATCTTTAAACATAGTAAAAACAATTATGCGTCACGCAATATTTTTATTTGCTGATTTATTTCTTCCCCGGTTAATTTTTTCACTTCAATAACATGTACGATATCCGCAAATTGCGGCATGTGTTTTAAAAACCAATAATCTTTATTCATTTTCTCATTAGTATCAAAACTTCCGTCATTATCACTGTGATGAACACAATCTATATATTCTTCTAACTTGTCAATTGCCTCATCCTCGTTAAAACACAAAGTATTTGCCGATACTTTTAAATGAGCCGTATCTATCAATAAACCTAAGACAGAATGTCTTACTTCATCCAGCATATCAATCATTTCATCAGCGTCGCAGCAAAATAAAGGATTACTTCCGTCAGGATGTACATTTACAGCGGCCAGGACATTATTCTCAATTAAAAATTTCATTCCGAGTTTTTCAGCTGCTTCACAAATGAGTTTTACACTTTGCAAAAAAATTACCCAATGCTCGCTTCTGTCAAATGCATGTGTAAGCGCCAATTTGCGTCCCAATTCACTCGGGTGCGGATCAACACAAAATCCCGCGTGAGCCGAAAAGAAAAGTGCACCCGCTTTTTTAGAAAGCTCTAACCCATGAATGCAATGCCGGATAGAAGTCTCACGTATTTCTCTGTTGGAAGACGCAAGGTTTAAAACAAACGGAGTTTTGGGTGCCGGAAAATAATTATGTGCGAATTTTTTTACGGGAGCCTCGAGAAATATTTTTTCCATATCCTCCCTGTAAGGCATGCCACTGCTGAACTCCAATGCCCAGGAGTTTTTTGTTGCAAGAGAAATTACTTCCTCCGCACTTTTTCCCATCATAGCCAATGTGCTTACAACAATTTGCATATTATAAAACTAAGCTATAGATTGCAGATATCACGCAGATTTTATTTTTTAAAATATAGGGCAATTTGGAATCATTTTAACTTGTCTATTTACAAATCTACCAAATAATATTTTATCCGCGTAATCTGCAGCTAAAGATTTAAACCGTAAAACCCGAACATTTCCTTTTTCTCCAATAAAACAAATCCTGATTTTTTATAAAAGGAAATTGCCGTTTCGTTATCATTATCAACCGAAAGTTTAATTTGTCTCACTCCATTATTTTTCGCAAAACTTATTAATTGATTCATCATCATCAAACCCAGGCCTTTTCCTGTATAATTCTCAGAAACTGCAATTCCCAACCAGATGGTTTTTTCAGTTTTCAATCCTTCTTCTTTTGAATCGCAATGTGAAGCGATCGTCACTTCATCACTCACATCCAAATGCCCGTAAGCAACAGGTTTTTCTCCGTCAAGCAATAAAAAAGTGCAAAGATGATTTTTGATTACATCAAGAGGGCGCTTTTGAAAATACCGGAAAGATTTAAGCGAAGTTCCCGCCTCGTTAATAAACTGCTGAAGCAATTTTACATCTGGGTATTTTACCTGTACAAATTGCAAATTAAAATTCTATATTGTCTTTTGTGAAAGGAGCGTCTTTGGCCAAATCCGTTTTCAGTTTTTTACCAATGGCTTTTTCCAAAAAATTAGGCGAGAGCCCATTCATAGGGCGCTTAAATGCGAAGTGTTCTTTTTGTAAAACAGTCCCGGCTCTTAAATCAGTTTTAGCAACTAAACTGCGGCGCATACCATATGTATTTTTTTGCTCGGAAACACTTGGGGTTTTAATTCCCGTGCCGAAACATTTTTCAATATTCCTGATTCCGTCTACCAATTCTTTAAACTCGGAAGGTTCCAAAGAAGAGGAATGATCGGGGCCGGGTAATTTTTTATCCAGCGTAAAATGTTTTTCTATCATTTCAGCTCCCAAGGCAACAGCTGCAAAACAAGCATAGTTATTCGGTACGTGACAACTATAACCTGTTTTTACTTTTAACTCATCACGCATGGTGCACATGGCAAGTAAATTCGTGTCTTCAATTTTTGAAGGGTAATCGGTATTACATTGAAGAATAACAATATCATTATTACCCGCATCACGCATTGTTTTAACGGCTTCAGTAACTTCCTGCATGGTGGCCATACCGGTGCTGACAATCATTTTCTTTTTTAAAGAAGTTACGTATTTTAAAAACGGAAGTTCGGCAACCTGCCCGGAGGCGATTTTAAAAACACTTACGCCAATATCATTCAGTAGATCCGCGTCTTCAAAATTATAAGGAGTGCTCATAAAGTCGATTCTCTTTTCAGCACAATAATCTTTCAGTTTTTTAAAGTCTTCTTTTTGCAGTTCCAGTTTCTTGAGCATGTCGTATTGACTCTCCTGTTTATCGGTAACCCGCAACTGGTAATTTGCCTTAGGGGATTCTTTGGTAACAATCTGTTCCGCTTTAAATGTTTGAAATTTCACGCAGTCGGCACCTGCTTCTTTAGCCTTATCAATTAATTGAAAAGCCATATCCAGGCTGCCGTTGTGGTTAACACCTGCTTCGGCTATAATATAAACCTTAGGCATTGGGCTGGGCACTTTGTTTACGGTAAGCCATAAAAATTCCACCGAAAGAAAGAAGTAATACTAAAATAGAGCCTGCCATTGAAATTTTTTCTCCGGTAAAATATACGCTTGGCTTAAATTCAAAAGTAATATTGTGCTTTCCCGCAGGAACAGCCATGGCACGTAAAACATAGTCCGCGTTAACAACAGGCGTTTCTTTTCCATCTATAGTTGCAATCCAGCCTTTCGGGTAATAAATTTCAGAAAAGACTGCCAGTTGCGGAGTTTTACAATTGCTTTCGTAATCCAATTTATTTGCCTGGTAAGCTTTCAGCTGAATAGTAGCACCGGCTTCGTATTGCGGTTTAAATCCTGCCAGGTCTGCATTATATTTTTCGTTTATGACAGCAACATCTTTGGTATTTATTTCGCCTAATTTTAAAATTTCATCGTCGGCGGTTTTTACCATTTGTACCTCTTTTACAAACCACGCATTCCCGTTTGCTAATGGATTTACTAACGGATCAGCTTTACCATCATAGATAATATATTTTGTATTAAGCATATTTAATACCTGAGCCTTTTCGAAAGCAATTCGTACCGATGAATCATTCAAAGCCCGCGCGCTTCGCAATCCTTGCATTACCGCCGCTGTATTTCTGTCGATATGAAAATCGATTAATTCAGCATAACGTTTTAATTTTGCGCCGTGATAACCTCCCAGTGATTTATGCCAATAAGAAGTGATAGCATCTTTATCAATATCCTTGGTAATATTTAATACACGGTAATCGGGAGATTTATCTTCCAGGATAATTTCATCGGCTTTGGATTTCTGAAAAGCAGTTTGTCCCTGTGCTTTCAGGGCATAATTATCATTATTTAAATAGCGGGCGGCAACCGGCCACATATCTGCCAGAATAAAAATAGCAAGCGCGGCTACCAATAACTGTTGATTTACTTTTTTACGCAAGTACAACCACATTGCACCAAGCGCGAGTAAAATAAAAATTACAGTACGAATTGCATCTCCACGGAATAAAGCTTTGCGTGCAACTGCCGCCTGTTCAAGCACAGGTGCGTACATAGCTTCAATTTGTGCCGGGTTTACAGAAGGGTCTTGTTGCTGTCCCTGTGCAACGATTTGTCTTAATTCATCCGGTTTTTGAAAAGTGGTGAACATATCGGGCATCAGCCAACACAGTAAAGAAAATCCTGCCGTAATTCCGCCTGCAATCATCAGCACTTTCATCATCGGTACTTTTCTCTTCCCGATATTCACTTCAGTATTTGCCTGCGATTCGTAAATTTTTTGCAATGCCAATACCGCAAGTATAGGAATGGTTAATTCGGCAATTACTAATATCATGGATACCGCACGGAATTTATTATAGCCAGGCACAAAATCAAAGAATATATTACTGAACCACATCAAATGTTTACCCCAGGATAGCATAATGCCAATGATCGTTATTATGAGTAACGACCATTTTAACCTGTCTTTTATTACAAACAATCCCAATACGCAAAGAAAAATTACAATAGCACCAATATAAACCGGGCCTGCTGTAAAACCCTGATCTCCGTAATAAGCCTGCATACTTCCCGCGTATTGTTTCATTTGCGGGTCGTGTATATCATCTAATGCACCTTTACTATAACTCGAAATAGATTGAGAAGCGCCTCCTTTAAAATTCGGAATTAAAAAAGTAAATGTTTCTCCAATTCCATAACTCCATTGCACAGCATAATCCCGGTCGAGACCACTGGTTTTATTACCGGCATTAGTTTGTTTCTGTGAATTTATTGTGAGGTCAGATGCCCCGCGTGTAGTGTATTTACCATACTCGTAAGTGCCCCATAAATTGGATGTATTCGGTAACACACCAATAACAATTGCGGCTACAACAATAAGCGCACGTTTCGTAAACTGAGGCAAATGCTTTTCCTTAAACGCTCCGTACAATTCAACCAAAACAACGGTTCCGATTACCATGAACAAATAATAAGTTATTTGCACGTGGTTACAATATAATTCAAGAGCCGTAAATAATGCCGTTAAAGCTCCTCCCAAAATCCAGTTTCTTCGTAATGCAAGGACAACACCTCCCAATAAAGGAGCCATATAACCAATGGCATGTGCTTTTGTGTTGTGTCCTGCTTCGAGAATAATAAAAAAATACGAAGAGAAACCATATGCCAATGCTCCTACCGCAGCTATCCACGGATTAACCCGCAGGCATAAAAGCAAAATATAAAAACCAATAAAATACATGAATACATAACCAACCGGATGCGGCATCCAAAGCTGAAGGGCCTTATCTACATACGACATTAAATTGCTGTGATAGCGAACCGAAATCTGGTAAGCCGGCATACCACCGAAGGTACTGTTTGTCCACAAAGGTTCTTCGCCATTATGCGCCTTACGAAAATCATCAATCTCTTTGCTCATACCCTTAAACTGGGTAATATCATACTGCTGTATTTCTTTTTTTCCGTCTAACAGCGGGCTGAAATAAAACAGGGATATTGCTAAAAAAGCCGCGATGGCTGCAAGGTGTGGTAAATACTTCTTAAAGTTCATATATCTTTTTTTAATGTCTACGAATTACGTCCCGATAGCTATCGGAAAGCAGTCAACGAATATACGAATTTGTTTTTCTAAGTTTCAGCTTTGCACAAGGGGTAATTTACAGTATGAGTCATTCGCATATTAGTAAAAGATCGCTATTCGTATTCTAATCTTTAATTTCTTCAAAATCTACATACTCACCGCCTTTATCCGAATTGGGCCTGCGGTCTGAGGCATTTTTTTGTTGATCGATTTTTACTTCGCCCTCTTTTGTGGTATTATAATGGTGCTCGTGTTTTTGATAAACATACACGCGCGATGACTTAATTACTTTGTAAATTTGGTAAACAACCCAGACCGCAATAATGGTCCAAATGACATCTCTCATGACATGAATTTTTAAAGATCAAAGATACGGAATATTATATTCAGCCAATTATTGTTAAAAACCCGCCACTTACCAAATTATCAACCTTAGAAAGGCTCGATTCTGTATATTTGAAAATTATGAATAAACGCATTTTCTATTTATTAGTGTGCCTTTTTCTGCTTTCGGTAAAGCTTACATTTTCCCAGTCCGGGTTTTTTAAGACTTACGGAAAAGTCCCTCAGGATTACGCAAATAATGTTCAAAGAACGTTAGACGGAGGCTTTATTTTTACCGGCATTTCTAACAGTTACGGAGCAAGTAATTGTTTGTTTTTGGTAAAAACCGATAGCAACGGAGATACTCTTTGGATGAAAGGTTACTTAACCAACGGTTCTTTTTTAGGTTCTTCGGTTTATGCGTGTAAAGACAGTGGTTTTGTGGTATGCGGAAGTTCGGGCTTTAGTCGTACCGACAAAAATGGAAATTTATTATGGAGCTTTCTTTATCCATCGGTAACGTTTAATTCCGTTCGCCAAACTACCGACGGTGGTTTTATACTTGCAGGAAGCATTGGCAATTCGAGTAGTTCTAACGGACAGGAAGTTTACCTTTTAAAAACGGACTCAACAGGAATCAAACAGTGGTCGAGAAAATTGGGAGGGCCTTTGGATGAGTATGCGAGTTCAGTGAGGCAAACCAATGATGGTGGTTATATTTTTGCCGGCAGCACCGACAGTTACGGGGCTGGAGGGTGGGATGTATATGTTGTTAAAACAAATGTCACGGGGGATACATTATGGACAAAAACATACGGAGGCGCATTAAACGAGGGAGGCGCCGGCAGACAAACCATTGAACCCACTTTTGACGGCGGTTATATTATTGGCGGATTTAGTTCAAGTTTTTTTACTGCAGGTGGTTTAGATGCATACCTTATCAAAACAGATGCTAACGGCAATGCTGCATGGAGTAAAATGTACGGAGGCAGCGGCAGCGAGACAATTAACGATGTAAAACAAACTTCCGACAGCGGATATATTTTTACCGGATACACAACGAGTTTCGGAGCGGGAAGCGCTGATATTTTTTTAATAAAAACAAATTCGGTTGGTGATACGGTTTATACGCGCACGTTTGGCGGAGGACTTACAGACGCCGGCCAGGGCATACTTGAAACAAGTGATAAAGGATTCGTTATTTGCGGTTATACAACCAATTACGGTTCGGGTAATAATGATGCTTTATTGATTAAAATTGATTCGTTGGGAAATAGCCCCTGTCATCAGAATAATACCAATACGGTTGTAAGTAATCCGGCAACAATAGTTGGTAATACAACTACCGGAAAGATATTTATTACACTCAATGCATCCTCGCCAACATTTGTTACAAAAAGCGGCGGCAATACTATTGATGCCTGCATTGCTAATGCAATTATGGAAAATACAGAAAGGGCCGGAATTAAAATTTTCCCGAATCCAAACAATGGAAATTTCATTCTTGATTTTTCGCAAAACAATTCCTCACAATATATCATAAGAGTAAATACCACTTTAGGAGAAACAATTTACAGCAATACAGTCAGCAACACCGGAAAAAAAGAAATTAATTTAGAGCATTTAACTGCGGGCACCTATTTACTGCAGCTTTTTGCTACTGATAAAATTTATACGCAACAAATTTTTATTGCGAAGTAAAGAGAAAAATAAATTTGTATTTTTATAAAAAAAACCATGGTTAAACAAATATGGCTTAATCTACCTGTAAAGGACGTTGCCAAATCGAAAGAATTTTTTACCAAACTTGGGTTTTCTTTTAATACCAAATTCGGCGACGGGCCTGATTCTGCCTGCCTGCTGGTGGGCAGTACCAATTTTGTAGTGATGCTTTTTTCGGAAGCAATGTTTAAAAAGTTTACACAACATGAAATAACGGATACCAAACAAAGCAACGAAATGCTTATTTCGATAGATGCCGAAAGCAGAGAGGAAGTAGATGAATTGGCAAAAAAAGCCGAAAGCGCAGGCGGGATTGTTTTTGGCAAACCGGGCGAATCACAAGGCTGGTTATATGGTTGCGGCTTTACCGATTTGGACGGACATCGTTGGAATGTTTTGTATATGGATTACAGCAAACTACCGAAAAGTTAATTTACCATGACAAAGAAAAAGAAAGAAGAACTCACGGTGGATAAATACATTGCTTCTTATCCTGAAAAAGTGCAATTGCGTTTAAAAAAACTGAGACAAACCATTAAAAAAGCTGCGCCCGATGCGGAAGAAATAATCAGTTACAGCATGCCCGCTTATAAATATTATGGAATGCTTGTATATTTTGCGGCGCACACAAATCATTATGGCATTTATGGTATGCCTAAAGTAATGGAAGCTTTTAAAACAAAACTGAAAGCTTATAAAACCTCTAAAGCCACCCTGCAATTTACTTTTGATAAACCTTTGCCTGTAAAGCTTGTAACAGAACTTGTTAAAGCAGGTGCAAAACACAATCTCGAGAAGGCTTTGTTAAAAAAAGCAGCGAAGAAGAAATAAAAACCCGCTCTTTTGAAACGGGTTTTTTCTTTTGAAAATTTTGTATAAAAGCCCTTCTCCCTTGGAGAAGGGTTGGGATGAGGCTCTATTGTATAGGAGGAGGCATAGAATTAAATAAGCCTGCCAACTCAACTTGTCCTTCTGCTGCCAGCCAACCACTCATGCCTTGTTTCCAAACCAAACTTTGTTTTGTAAACTGTCCGGCTTGTGCCATGGCTTGTAATTGCTGCAAATTAAAAGGGCCTGTTTGCGCTCCGTTAACTGCTACAAAATACGCTGTGATTGGAGGAGGAGGTGGCATATTAGTGCTGAGAATTGAACTTCTGGTTCTGAAATGCATTGCCCATTTGATTGGCCATGCCCATTCCCATACCTGCGCCAAAACCCGCGCCCATAATGTTTCCGCCTTCTTGCTTAGAAGCATTTTCCATTGATACACCCGCCTGGTACTGATTAAATGCACCTAAGTTTCCAATGATGCCCATACTGCTGCGTTTGTCAATTGCGGCTTCCACTTCGGATGGAACAGAAACGTTTTCGATTAAGAATTTTGTTAATTCTAAACCCAACTCGTTAAATTCGGGCCTGATTTTCTCGGTAATGATTTTAGAAACCTCGTCGTAGTTTTGAGTTAAATCCAAAATCGGAATTTTACTTTCGGCAATGGCATCCATACCACGTGTAACAGCGAGGTTACGCAATTGATCTACAATTTGCTCCACATCAAAATCAGGATTGGAACCGGAAACTTCTTTATAGAAAAGCGCCGCATCCTTAATACGGAAAGCGTAATTACCGTTAGCACGCAACCGCACGGGGCCAAATTCTACATCGCGAATCATCACCGGGTTTTTGGTTCCCCATTTTTGATTGGTAAATTGCTTGGTATTAAAAAAGTAAACATCCGCTTTAAAAGGCGAATTAAAACCGTATTTCCAACCTTTTAAGGTAGACATAAGCGGCATGTTTTCCGTGGTAAGTGTGTACATACCGGGCTGAAATACATCCGCCAGTTTTCCTTCGTTCAAAAATAAAGCTACCTGGCTTTCGCGCACGGTAAGCTTGGCATTCATTTTAATTTCGTTCTGGTAACGCGGAAATTTCCATACGATAGTATCCTGCGTGGCATCCACCCACTCGATAATATCAATAAATTCATTCTTCAGTTTGTCAAATAATCCCATGTTGTTTTGTTTTTTCTTGTTTTAGTATTCAATAAATTGGGGAAATAAAGTTAGTGATTATTTCTGCATCTGCAACTTTAAATCGAACTCCTTTTCGCTCTCAAAAGATACTTTATCCAGTATTTCAAGCTTTTGCGTTAAGAGCCTGAAATTAAAAAGTTCAACTACAAGTGTGTATTTACCCGGAGGCAAAATAACCACATACTTACCGGTTTGCGGATTAGGAAGGTAATTCCCAACAATCTCCCCGTTTTTATTGTCGGTAACGCTGATAAATACATCCGGAAAATTAATCTGACTGCCGTCTTCGGCCAAAACCTGTCCGTACATAACAGTTAACTCAGGTTCCACATCATTAAAAACCACGCGATAATTATCAAAATCGCCAAGGCCTTCTTCACGCACCGCAGAAATATATCCATAGCGCGGATTTTTAGAACTGCGAAAATTATAATCATCCATAGGTGTATTAACAGGATATCCCAGGTTTTTAGGATTATCCCATTCGCCATTTTCATTTTGCGTCGCTTTAAAAACATCGTAGCCACCCATACTGCTGTGGCCGGTACTGCTGAAATAAAGTGTTTTTCCGTCGGGAGAGATATTCGGAAAATCTTCATTCTGCGGAGTATTAATTTCTTTTCCGGCATTTTGCGGCAATCCCCATTTACCCTGTGGTGTTTTTTTACAGATGTAAATATCGGTTCCGCCAATACCTCCCGTACGGTTACTTGCAAAATAAATCAAATCCCCTTCCGCGTTAATTGAAGCGGCAATTTCATCACTGGCCGAGTTAATATTTTTATCAAGCATCTCGGGCTTGCTGTAAACTCCGCTTGAAACACGCTCCGAAGTATAAATATTGCCAGCGCCTTTTGAGTCGAGGATATTCAGCAGCAACACATTTCCGTTTGCACTAAGACCAATTACTTCGGCGTGGCTTGAAGCTTTGGGAAGAACGAGATCAACGCGTTTTGCTTTTTGATAAGCACCGTCTTTCACTTCCGAGTACATAATTACATTGGGATATTCGCCGTTATCACCTTTATCTTCCGTCTCTAAAGGCCGCTTTGAATTAAAAATAACAAAAGACTCATCAACAGGTACAAAAGCATAATAATCTTCATACTCGCTGTTAACGGGTTTACCCAGGTTTTCAAACTTAACGTTCATCGGAAATTTTATACGCTCTTTTGCATTGAGGCAATACTGAATTTGTATGCCGGCATCTTTTAAATTATCTTCTTTTCCTTTGCCGTTGGTAACAAATTTTGTGAAGGCATTAACCGCATCGTCAAATTTAAGAGCGTACTGATAAGCTCTTCCCAAAAGATAATCGGCATTGGGGTCGTGTTTGGGGTTATGAATAATTTTCTCGAGATATGGGACCGCTTTCGTTTTATTGCCATTGTAATTAAGATAACAAACGGCGATATTGTAATTGTATTTTTCATTCTGAGGGTCCTTTGCATGCAGCGTTAAGAAACCGGCAAGAGCTTCTTCGTAATTACCGGCAATAAGTTTGTCCTCGGCCGCTTTAGGATCAGTTTTAATTATATTTTCATCGTCCTGAGCCAACAACGCGAAAGGGAAAAAGAAGAGCGCAAAAAGGTACTTTTTCATAGTAATGGATTATCCCCCAAAAATAAGCGATTTTATAGAAGTAAAAAGTGTTATTAGTTTAATTTTTATCAGAAAGTGTTAATATACCGCCGTGAAGACCGGCATAAAGAATCTTTTGGATTTTTTAAGATATTCGCTTGTAAAATCACAAAGATTCAGTTTACATTTGCCCCCGCCAATTTAATTGAAGTATAAAGTGGCGGGGCAGGCCGAATTTTTACGTTTTGCACGATATAGAGCCATATTTTAACTGGAGACACCTGTACATCGCATCAGACGATGAGCAGTCGCCTTTTTATGGCCGCGATTACAGCGAAACAGAATTTACCAATAGCATTTACAATTTCGTAATACACCCTCAATGGGACGAGATCGGCTCTGAAACGCTTTATATTAAAATTCTTTACGTTGATTATGACGAAAAATATTGCATTATAGAAATGATGGGCGAATGGAACGATGCTATTACAAATGACATAATGCTTTTGAAACGTGATATTTTTGATGAACTCATTTTATGTGGAATTAAAAAATTTATCATGATTGGCGAAAACGTTTTAAATTTTCATGCCAGCGATGACAGCTATTATGAAGAGTGGTTTGACGAAGCCGGAGATGAAGGATGGATTATTTTTTTAAATTTCCGCCAACACGTATTAGATGAATTCAAACAACACAACATTGATTATTTTTTCCTTTCGGGAGGAGAGCTGGATGATTTTAACTGGAGAAGATTCAGCCCGGGACAGGTATTCGGTAATTTGAGTAAGATTATTGAGAAACGACTTAAATGACTGCGGATTACTAATAGCAGCCATACGGATATACGGATAAATTTTCCACGATAACAAACATCATATTCTGCGATATAATTTATCCGTATATCCGTACAAAATTTGTAATCCGTAGCTACTTAACAGGTAGCATAATTCTGAACGTACTACCCTTACCTATTTCTGAATCGGCCACAAATATTTTCCCTTCGTGATAGTTTTCAATAATGCGTTTGCACAAAGATAGTCCCATACCCCAACCACGTTGTTTGGTTGTAAAACCGGGTTCAAAAACCGCTTTTAATTTATTTTTCGCGATCCCTTTTCCGGTATCGGTAATATCAATAAAAACTGTATTCTCCAGGCTTTGAATACTTACACGAATACTTCCTTTTCCATCCATCGCGTCAATGGCGTTTTTACAAAGATTTTCAATTACCCATTCAAATAAAGGAACACAAACAGGCACTTCCGTTGTTTCGTTTAAATTATTCTGAAAAGTAAAGTTTACGTTTTTAGAAGAGCGCTGTTTTAAATAATCTACGGCATGTTCTAAAATGATAGCTATGTTTTCTTTTTCAAGAGTGGGCTGAGAACCGATTTTTGAAAAACGGTCCGTAATAGTTTGGAGTCGCTGCACATCTCGTTCCATTTCCACAATCATACCCGGGTCTCTTGCTGTTTGTTTTAAAAGTTCCATCCAGGCCATTAAGGAAGAAAGCGGCGTTCCCAATTGATGGGCGGTTTCCTTGCTCATTCCCACCCAAACTAAATTTTGTTCACTACGGCGCGCTGTGCTGAACAAAGTGTAAGCAATCAATAAAAACAAACCGATAATTATTAACTGCACATAAGGATAATAACGCAATTGTTTCAATGTGTACGACTCCTCGTAAAAAATATAATGCCTGCTTCCTTCTCCCAAATCAATATCTATTGGAGAGTTTTGCGCGGCAAGCCTTTCTAAAGTAGCTTTCAGTTTCTCGGGAGTATTTATTTCCGACGAATCAATTTTACCCGCATCTAATATTCTTGTTTTGCTTGAATCGGTAAAAATTACCGGGACTGACGCACTGTTTGCTGCAACTTCTGAAATGAAAGATTTTATAAGGCTGTCGAACACAATTTTTATTTCCGAAAAAACTTTGGAGTCTTTGTAATAAATAAAATTTTTCTTCCCCGGTGCATATTCAATTTCAATGGGTGGATATAAATTTTTCATTTCATCCAACTGTTGCCTTAAATAAACAGTATCCTTTTCAGAGAGTGAGTCAAGATTACGCTTCCCTCCTATTTTACCCTCATTGGTAATAATAATAACCGGCACAGTATTATTATCTTGTAAAACCCGGAGGGCAAAACTTAAATCGGTATTTGACTTTGTAAGTTCTTTGGTGGCAGCAGCGTAGAGTTCAACTTTTTTACGCTCTTCTATTTTCATACGGTCAAATAGATCATGCGTGGTTTTTACCAGGTTTGCGCGCTTTTGTACGGATTTAGCCCAAAGTTTTACTTTATCTTTCTCTTCATCAGAAATTTTCTCTACAATTTTGCTTGAATACCAGAGGGAAGTCAACACAATACACATCGCGGCTGCGGCCAGCCACCATTTCCATCTTTGTTTTTGTTGGTAGATATTCATTTTTTTCACCGCAAAGGCGGAAAAGCACTAAACTAATTTTATTGATTGCTTTATATTTCTTTTCGCATTCGGGCTACCGGAATATCCAATTGCTCGCGGTATTTGGCAACGGTTCGCCTTGCAATATTGTACCCTTTTTCTTTAAGAATTTTACAAAGCGCATCATCGGTAAGCGGTTTCTTTTTATTCTCGGAGCCAATACAATCTCCCAAAATCTTTTTCACTTCGCGGGAAGAAACTTCCTCGCCACTGTCGGTACTCAATGATTCGGAAAAGAAATATTTTAAAGGAAATGTACCGAACGGTGTAGTAACATATTTACTGTTTGCCACCCGCGATACAGTAGAAATATCCAATCCCACTTTTTCCGCAATATCTTTTAAAATCATCGGCTTCAGCTTCGTTTCATCGCCTGTAACGAAATATTCTTTTTGATATTGCATAATGGAATTCATTGCCAGCAATAAAGTTTGCTGGCGCTGAAACAATGCCTCAATAAACCACTGTGCATTTTCTATTTTATTTTTAATAAACCCCGAAGCTTCCTGAGCGTTTTTATCTTTTTGTTTTTTATACCTGGCAAGCATTTCCATGTAATCCTGGCTGATTTTTAAATCAGGCATGTTACGTTGGGTAAGTCCCAATTCGGGCTCGCCATTGTTTGTTGTAATCACAAAATCAGGTATTACTTCTTGTATATTTTGCGTTGACTGGCCCGCTCCGCCCGGTTTCGGATTCAATTTGGTAATTTCGGTAATAATATCTTTTAAATCGTCTTCAGGAATATTGAGTTTGCGCGAAATTTTATCGTAATGCTTTTTAGAAAATTCTTCCATACATTGTTTTACCACATCAATGGCAAAATGCACCTCGCGTGTTTGATGTTCCAATCTTTCCAATTGTAAAAGCAAACATTCCTGTAAACTACGCGCCGCAACACCCGGAGGATCTAAACTCTGCAAAACTCTAATTACTTCCTCAATCTCTTCTTTGGTTGCACTTATATTTTGCGTAAAAGCCAAATCATCTACAATAGAACCATTATCCCGGCGAATATACCCGTCATCATCAATGCAACCGATTAAATATAAACCAATGGTATAATGCTTCCCATCCAAATCAAGCAAGCCCAGTTGTTCTTCGAGTTGGTCGTGAAAATCGGTTGTTTCTCTTACAGGAATTTCTTTAAAATCGTTATCCTTGCCGTTGTTGTTTACCTGGTATTTGTAATCGGCAAATTCATCTTCATCCACAAAATCCTCGTAACTGACATCATCATTACTGATTGTACTTTCACCGTCTTCTGTATCACGGTCATCTTCTGTGGTCGGCGCCTCATCATTGGAAAAATCTTCTTCCGCATCAGGCACATTATCATCATCTTCCTCAAGGGCAGGATTTATTTCAAGTTCTTCTTTAATACGTTGTTCTAAAGCCATTACGGGCAATTGTATCAGTTTCATTAACTGAATTTGCTGCGGGGAAAGTTTTTGTTGCAGCCTTAAATTTTGTGTTTGACGCAATGCCATAATTCTGCCCTAAAGATACAAAATTAGTAAGGATTTAGATGCGGGATTGAGGAATTGGTGTTTTATTGAATTTCCCGTTTTTTAACGGCTATCGCCGGGTTGCCCTGGTAAATAGTATATTCTTCCAAATCGGAAGTAGCAATGGAGCCTACCGTTAAAACAGAATGACTGCCGACGGTTACACCCGGGCAAACTGTACTCTTTGCTCCAATCCACGCGCCCTGTTTAAGATTGATATTGCCCACCCTCAAATCGAAAGTAATTTTTTTATAATCGTGATTACCGCAAAGAAGAAAAGCGCCCTGTGAAATACATACATTGTCTTCGATAACAACATCTCCTAAATTATCTATCCAAACTTTTTCTCCGATCCACACATGATTACCCACGGTTAAACGCCAGGGATATTTAATATTTACTCCCGGCTTAATAATTACTCCTTTGCCGATTTTTGCACCAAAAGTTTTTAACCAGAAAATTTTTACAATGTTAAACGGAAATGAAGATTTAAAATAGCAGGTGTTTACACAATACCACATAAAACGCACAATGAAACCCGCGCCGGGTTTATACCAATTATTATTAAAAGATGATAAATCCGTTTTGCTCATTTACATCGTGAAATTAGTAAAAAACCCACAGATTTCACAGATAAATTCATTTGAGGAATCAGTGTAATCTGTGGCTTAACTATTTTTTTTCCAAATCTATCTGTTCATCCCCCGCTTTATACGGCAAATAAGTAAAAATAAACTGGAACATCTCTTCGGTAGTGCCCATACTGTATAAATCGTTGCGCTCTTTTATTTCACGCGGGGGGTGGAAAGGATTATTGGGATTTCTATCGGTATTGTCGTATGTACCATAAGCATAAATAGTACTTCCCGCCGGAATTTTAACCGGATGTTTATAGGTATAGTAATACTGCCATTTAAAATTCCAATTGTTAATACGTATTAAACGTATCGTGTCTCCGTTCGGTTGTATTGCATAAGCGAGAAAAGTTTTTCCGAGCAAATGCATGTGCGGGTTCACAGAAAGAATTGAAATATCAGCGGGAGTAATCCAACGACTCCTATAAGTTTTAATTTCATTGGCGGGAATATCAAATTTTGGTTCTATGGGTGCAATACCGAACGTGCCAAGCTGAGTTTCCTGAATGGGTCTTTGTGGTTTAGGCCCGAAGAAAATATTTATTACCGAAGAATCTTTGCAATCCG